>Ga0134123_10003046_pt1 | contig 10889 bp, 9 predicted proteins | sample KB303_FD_96460 | JGI IMG/M metagenome (GOLD analysis project Ga0134123, IMG submission 96460) | Terrestrial soil microbial communities without Nitrogen fertilizer from Kellogg Biological Station, Michigan, USA - KB3-0-3 | ecosystem: Environmental > Terrestrial > Soil > Unclassified ...
CAGCTCAAACAGAACCTGGCCGACCTGCAAATCGAGCGAGCCGACCTGGTCTACGTGCAGAGCCTCGGCGACGACAAGATGGATCCGGAGAGGATCTTCGCCCCCGGCGGCGTCTGCGAGGCCCTGGAGAAGGCCCGCCGGGACGGGCTGACGCGCTTCCTGGGCGTCAGCGGCCACCACCGGCCCTGCCGGTTCCTGAAGGCCCTGGAGGAGTGGGACTTCGACGTAATGATGAACGCCGTCAGCCTGGTCTCCCGCCACATCTACGATTTCGAAGGGCAGGTCTGGCCGGCGGCGGCCGGCAAGGGGATCGGCCTCTTCGCGATGAAGGTCTTCGGCGGCGTCAAGGACAGCGCGAAGAGCGCCAAGGGGGCTCACCTGCCTGACGATCTGATGCCGGCGGGCCTGCGCTACGCCCTCGGCCTGCCCGGGGTCAGCGGCATCGTCCTCGGCCTGCACGACTAAGCGGAGCTCGAACAGGCGCTCGCCTGGGTCCGCTCCTTTGCGCCGCTCACCGCCGAGGAGCTCGCGGCGCTCGAGCAGCCCACCCGCGAGTTGGCCGCCCAGTGGGGGGAGCCCTACGGCCCGCGGGTCTGAGAGGCTCTGATTCCCCCTCTCCCGGGAGGGTGTGAGTGCGTGTGGGAGAGGGGGCCAGGGGGTGAGGGTCCTACCCGGGCAGCGGCGGGATCTCGAGGTACGAGGCGAAACGATCGTTTTTCATCGCCTCGGCCAAAACTTCCAGGGCGTGCTCGAAAGCGCGGCGGGTGACCTCCAGAGCCTCACCGTCGTGGGCGGCGCTCGGCAAGAACAGGTTCTGGGTGGTCAACACGCCTCCCTGGATCAGCTCCTGCTGCACGAGCGTCCGCATCAGTGTGCGGCGGCGCCCGTCCTTTTCCGCGAACGCGAGCAGCATGCGGAACGGCGGCCCGATCACTTCGGCGGGGATGCAGAATCTGTCGCATGTCCGGTTGATCATCTCCCGGAGTTGGTTGCCGAAGCCCCAGATGCGAGCCGGGATGTCCTGCTCCTGGTAGATGCTCAGAGCCTCCCGGGCTGCCGCGAACGAATAGGCCTCGCCCTTGAACGTGGGCTCGAAAAAGATCTTGCCGATCGAGGCGTCGAAAATCTCCCTCCTGCCGATCAGCGCCGACAGCGGCATGCCGCCGGTGAGCGCCTTGCCCAGACAGGTGAGGTCAGGAACCACCCCGGTCGCATGTTGCACGCTGCCGCCGAGATAGCGAAATCCGGTCATGATTTCGTCGAAGATGACCAGGGCGCCTTCCCGGCGGGCGAGAGCCGCCATCTCCTTCAAGAAGACGGGGTCCGCATCCTGGATCGGTCCGCTGCTCCCCTCGATCGCCCCGGCCGGCTCCAGCATCACCGCGGCGACCTGCCCGCGATGAACGTCCAGCAATCGGGCGACCTGCTCCAGGTTGTTCGGCTCGAACGATGCGAGCAGCAGCTCTCCTCGGAGGGGAATTCCCGTCGCCGCGAAACCGTACCGTTCGGCGTACCAGTCCTGCCAGCCGTGATAGCCGCAATGGAGGATGAACGGCCGGCCGGTGTGGACGCGCGCGAGCCGCACGGCCGCCGTACAGACGTCCGAGCCGTTCTTGCCGAAGGTGGCCGCCTCCGCGCCCGGAAACATCGCACAGAGCCGCTCGGCGACCTCGGGCATCAGGCGATGGGTGAGAGTGGGAGTCGCCCCCGACGAGAGAGCGCGCGCCACCGCGGCCTGCACCCGTTCGTGAGCATAACCGAGCAGGGCGGTGCCCCAGCCCATCAGATAGTCGACATACCGTTGTCCTTCGACATCGGTGATCCGGCACCCTCGGGCCTCGAGCGCAAACTGCGGGTACCTCCTCCCGGTACGGCTCCAGGACACTCCATCGCAAGGCAGCCAACCGCGCGCATGGTTCACGAGCACCTGGTCCCGGAGGCGGCTGTTCTCCGAGACGGAGGGCTCCACGATCTCAAACGAAACCTCGAGCGGATGCTCACCCTGTTGCTCGAAGGTCGTGACGTCCTGCTCCACCAGATCGAGCTTGAAGGTGTGGCGGCCGGGTTCCTTCGTCGTCCGGAAGACCCAGTGCAGGGTCACGCGGTCCCCGGAATCCACCGAGTGTGGGAGCTGCAAATGGAAAACCCGCGTGCCGTCCAGATCGACCGACACCAGAAAGGTGCCTTGCTGCCAGACCTTGCTGCCGCGATTCTCCAGGGTCAGCCAACCTGCGATCACCTCGCCGCCCGGGAGCCGGGACGGGAAGTTGTGGTCGATCCAGGCAGCTCCGTACATCGGCAATCGCTCACTTGGCGCGCTGCCAGGGTCCGTAGGTGACGCCTCCCGTAATCTCGATCGTCGTGCCGTCGATCGCTTCGTTTTCGATCACATGCTTGATGGTCGAGACAAGCTCCTCCGGCTCGACGAGGCGGCCGATGTGCACATCCTTCAGAATGGAATCCAGGGTCGCCTGGCTCAGGCTCTTCAGACCCTCGGTTGCAGTGTATCCGGGCGCGATGCCAACGACTCGGATGTTCCGGATGCCGCACATGTGGAGCTCGCCCACGAGGATCTTCGGCCAGAGCGCGACGGCGGCCTTGGACGAGGAATAGTTGATCTGTCCCGGCTGGCCGGTCTTGTGGATCGACGAGGTGACGAGCAGGACGCCCTTCCAACCGTTGTCGGCCATCCGGCGCGCCGCCTCGCGCAACGTGATGAATGCGCCCACCATGTTGACCTCCAGCACCGCGCGGAAGTCGTCACTGGTCATCACGCGTTGGATCTTGCCGGTCTCGGGGTCCGGGGTCAGCACCAGCCCGTCACGAATGATGCCGGCGTTGGCGCAGACGACGTTGATGGCGCCGAACGTCTGGATCGCTGTGTCCATGAGCCTCTCGACGTCTTCGTCCCGCGTGACGTCGGCCTTCACGGCGACCGCCTCTCCTCCCGCGGTCAGGATGTCCCGGACCGACCGGTTCAGCTCCTCCTCGAGAACGTCGCCCAGGACCACCCTGGCGCCGCCGGCGGCCAGGGACCTGGCGATCGCCAGCCCGATCCCCCGTGCCCCTCCGGTGATGACAGCGACGCTACCTGCGATGTCCACGTGTGCCCGAGCTCATCTGGAGTTCTTGGATTTTGCGCGGAGGGAGCATAGCATGGGGGGCGAGGGCGTTCCATGAGCTTGATCGAGGAGAACCGCCGTCTGAACACAGCGGAGGTGCGGTCGGGGCAGACTCGTCTCTCCTCGGCCCCGCTTCAGGTGAACGTCGAGCTGACCGGCGTCTGCAACATCGATCCGCCGTGCCTGTTCTGCTCCGGCAAGAACTTCGGCCACAACTACCGGCCGCTGGACCCCGCCTATCTGGAGAAGTACTCGCACGTCCTCGACTGCTGCGAGCACGTCAACGAGGACAGCTTCGGCGAGCCGATGAGTCATCCCGCGCTCGTGGAGCTGGCACAGCGCTTCACCGCCAATGGTCAAGTTTTCTCATTCGTCACTAATGGATTGCTGCTGACCCGGACGAAAGCTGACCAGCTGGCGGCCTGCGGTCCGCGCCTCGGCATGCACGTCTCCTTCAACGCGTCGACCGAGGACACGTTCTACAAGCTCACGGGCAAAAGCTTCTCCCGCGTCGTCGAAAACGTCCGCTATTACGCGGACACCTACCGGCGGCAGAACGGCGGTGCCGCTCCGGACCTCATCCTCACCTTCATCGTGATGCGGATCAACCGCCACGAGGTGCCCGACTTCCTGCGCCTCACGCGCGAGCTCGGAGCGCGGGCTCTGCTCGCTCCGCTGCATGACCGGCCGAGCGTCCCGCTCGGTCATTTCGGCTACGACTTCGTTTACGAGGACGAGATGCTCCCCTACCCGGAGCTCCTCCAGGCCGGCGAGGAGGCGCTGGGCCTCTCCCGCCAGCTCGGAATCGATTGCGTCCTGCAGTGGGATGCGGCGCGCGACAGCGCGATCCGCGGCTTCGCGGAGCCGGGAGTGGCGACGCCGTGCCTCATCCCCTGGCGCTTTCTCTTCATTCAGGAGCACACGGAGAAGGTCTTCGCCTGCCCGTACCATCGCCACCCTTACGGTGATTTGCAGACGGCCACCCTGGAGGAGATCTGGAACAGCGAGACGGCCCAGGACCTGCGCCGGTCGCTCTCCAGCGGCGACATCCCCAAGTACTGCCTGGATCACAGCGCCGGCTGCCCCCTGGTCATGGAGGCCCGTAGCCGTCCTGCCCACGAGATCGACGACCACGTCACCATGGGGGAGAACGACTTCCAGCACCTGACTGCCGGTTGGCACCACTTGGAGCACGTCCCGGAACCGATTCGCTGGACGTCGGGTACCTCGGAATTCCTTCTCCGGGCGGTCGGCGGCCAACAGCTGTTCGTGGAGGCGATCCTCTGGGGAGAGGAGGCGGCCGAGCGGTCCGTCCACGGCCGGATCGAGGTCGACGGCATGGATCTGGGGTGCTTTCACCTGACGAGCGGCCCCTGGGATCTCCTTGCGTTCCTCCTGCCGCCCACGGTGGCCGGCCCGGTCATCCGAGGACGCATCCTGACCGAGCAGACCTGGGTCCCCGCACAAGAAGGGCTCGGCGCCGACACCCGGCAGCTCGGCATCGCCGTGCGCCGGATCTGGGTGGCCTGAGAGCAGGGCGGCAGGCCGGAAAAGGCACTGCCGCCCTTCGGGAAGGAGGGGACAGGTCGACGGATCAGCTCGCCGGCACCCAGCCGTAGGGCGGGCTGCAGACCTTCTTGATGCCGTCGAGCGTGCAGACGTAGCCGGCCGGCTGATTGCCATCACAGGGCACATCAGCACAGGACTGCGCCGGACGGCCCAGCTGGTAGCCCCAGGAAGTCACCGCCTCACAGGTGCCGCAGCCGCCGCACCACTGCCGCTCGCAGCCCGCCGGCGCCCAGTCGTAGTCGGGGCCGCCGAAGAAGCCCGGAAGGTAGGGATGCTGCCGGGCGTAGATCATCCGCCCCGGTCCGTCGTCGAAGTTGGCCCGGTTCGCGCCCGCTTCGCACGTGTCGCAGCCATCGGTGTCATAGCTGCACTCGGTGCTCGACGGGTGGTTCCAGTCGTAGTCCTGGTCGATTTCCATCATGTTGGCGTCCACGATGCCGTTGACACCGGTGCTGTAGACAGGCGTCCAGAAACCGTCGTCGGAAATCCAGAAGTGCATCTGCCCCCGCGGGTGGCCGTAGGACGTCATGTTGCTGGCATCGAATGGATCATGGGGACCAGCCAGATCGTTGCTCTGCGTCCAATAGTTGTTACCGTTCTGATCCATGGTCATGAAGTAGCCATAGTTGGCGTAGGCCATGGAGTACCAGAGGTAATCGTCCATCGACACGAAGATCCGGTTGCCGTCGCCTCCGCAGTGATTGCTGTCCTCCTCGTCACCGAGGATGGCGTACATGTCATCCACGTGGTCCAGAGGCGTGTTGTAGTCCGGCAGGATGGAGACCTGAAGACGGTGGGTGAGGGTGAGGAAGGACCCCTTGGTGGAACAGCTCAGGTTCTGCCAGGCCTGGCAGAGATTGGGCTGGCCATTGCGGGCGGCCCAGTTGGCGAAGAGCCGGTTGCGATTGGCGTCCAGCGAGCGGCTGTAAGGAGTGTTGGTGAACCGTCCACGATACCGCTCGTCGTTGATGAAGGTGCTGATCACCGTGTTGTAGTCGGCGTTGGGAATCCCGCTGTTCAGAAAAGCGGCCCAGGTGTCCCAGGCGGGTCGCTCGATCCTCCAGTACCGCCGGTAGGCCGCATCCACGAAGGCTTCGTTGTAGTCGGTCGTATTGCGGGCGCTGTCGGCCAGCCGGCGCCGGCCGTAAGGGTCCTGCGTCTGCTCGAGGTCGATGAACTCGCTCGAGAAAAAGAAGGCTCTCGCGACGTCGATCCGCTTGCCGGCGACGCAGGACGAATCACCGCCGCACTGCGTGATCTGGCCGGCCCAGAACGCCTCGCCGGACGAATCCGCCGTGCGTTCGAGAAAATCACGATAGTGCTGCCTCACGAAGGCGCCGGCATCATCGATCGGATTGGCCGCCAGAGCCGGGCTCGTGCTGAGCACCACGGCGCAGAGAGGGAGGAGAACACGGAGCACATGCTTGCAGATCATTCTGTTATCTCCTGGATATACCGCGAGAGGGCACAGTCCTCCCCGGAGGAACGCAGTCCTCCCTGAGGAAGATTCGCCCTTCGATTCGTTGGATCGCCCGGCTGACAGGTGCCGGACGGGGGGCTCAACACCCCTGCTCCAGGAGAAATTCCAGGATTGCGCAAGCGCCGGGCTCGATCGGCCGATCTCCCCGCGAGTCGCCGCCGGAATGCGGACTGAGTGAGCACCTGATAAACTGATCGGGCCCCGGCTGAACGAATTCTGGAGGGGAACGATGCGCACCATGATCCCGGCTCTCCTGGCCTCCACCCTGCTCGGCCTCGCCGCCCCCACCGCAGCGCAGGCTCCCTACCTGGTCAAAGACATCAATCCGGACCCGGAGAGCGTGGGGTCCATCCCCGATTTCCTCGGCGTCAGCGAAGGTGTGGCCTTCCTGGGCGCCGACGATGGCACGTCCGGCCGCGAGCTCTGGAGAACGGATGGCACGGACGGCGGCACATGGCAGATCGCCGACATCTGTCCGCAGGAATGCGGCTCCAACCCTGTTCCTCTGCTGGCCACGCCCGCCGGGTTCTTCTTTCGGGCCAGCGTCGGCGGCGCCCCGCGCAGTCTCTGGATCACCCGCGGCGAGCCGGCGAGCACGTTCGAGCTCACCGAGGCCGAGGTCCTCAACCGGCGCCCGGTCTGGGACGATGTCCGGAACCTCCTGTTTTTCGTCGCCTACGACTCGCAAGGCGCCGAGCTCTGGCGCTCCGACGGCACGCCCGCCGGGACCTGGCGGGTGACCGACATCAACCCCCTGCGGGATGGCCCCGCTCCGGCGGATCTCACGCTTTTTGCCGGCCGGTTGTTCTTCCTCGCCGACGCCGGCAGCGGCCCTGCTCTCTGGGCTACCGATGGGACCAACCAGGGCACTCGGCGGATCAAGGGCTTCGGCACCCTGGGGCCCGGGGACCTGCTGATCTTCGGTCAAACACTTGTCTTGACGGCGCCTCGCTCCTCGCGGTTCTGGCTCTGGCGCAGCGACGGGACGACCCAGGGGACGGTCCCGCTGGTCGCCCTCGGCTCCCGGGACGCGCTGATGGTGATGAATTCCAGCCTGATCGTCGGCTCCCGCCTGCTTTTCACCACCAATGCTCTCGACGCCTCCGCCCTGTGGGTGACCGATGGCACAGCCTCCGGGACCCGCAAGCTCGCGAGCTTTTCCCCGAATTCCATCCGCCTTCCCGGTTTCTCGCTCGGCTCGCGGATCGTGTTCCCGGCCGCCGACTCCGAGCACGGCAGCGAGCTGTGGGCCACCGACAGCACGCCGGCCGGAACCCGGCGGCTCAAGGATTTCTGCCCCGGCCGCTGCGACGGCTTCGCGTTTCCCATTCTCGTCTACCGCAACCGTGTCGTGGTCACCGCCGCGACGCCCGACCGGGGCCGGGAGCTGTGGACCACTGACGGCACGCCCGCGGGCACCCGGGTTCTCCGGGACATCTGCCGCGGGCCTTGCGATGCCGATCCCTGGATCATGGGAATCCGCGATGACCGCCTGATCTTCGCCGCGCACGCCGCCGGCAGACCTGACGAGATCTGGAGCTCGGACGGTACCTCCCAAGGCACGGTCCGAGTGAGCCAGCTCGGGCCGGACTGGAGCGTCCGGCCAGGCGCTCTGAATCCCTGGTCTCTCGCGCTCCCCACAGGCATCCTCTTCGCCGCCTCGGACCCGGCCCACGGCCAGGAGCTCTGGGTGCTCCCGGCGCCATAGCCACTCAGTTGCCCGTCGGCAGGATGCGAAACTCTTTGATCGACGGGAGCTTGCCGAGCGCATCGGCGAGCCGCTTCGCGTTGTGGCGCCGGAGGCTCCGGATGAACATCTTGTATTCGAAAAAGTCGGCAGCGCGGTCGAGGCGGTAGCTCAGGTTGCGGACGCTGAAGCCGTGCTCCTCGAGCATCCGGCGCATCTCGGCTTCCGCCAGGGCTTCGCCGGGGGAGAACCGTACAACCAGTTGAGCATAGTACTGGGTGGGGAACCGCGCCTCGATCCAGCGGAAGAACGAGAGGGTCCCCAGCGTGAGCACGGTCGACAGGAGGGCCGGGAAGAAGAAGCCCACCCCTACGAGGATGCCGATCGCCGCCGTGATCCACAGGGAGGCCGCGGTGGTGAGACCGCGGACCGAGAACCCCTCGCGCATGATCGTGCCGGCGCCGATGAAACCGATGCCGGTCATGATCCCCTGCGCCATGCGCGTCGGATCGAGCACGACCCGCCCCTGGGCGAGGCCCGGAAACCAGTGGGGCTCATAGAAGGTGATGAGCATCAACAGGCTGGTCGACAGGCACACGAGGGCATGGGTGCGGAAGCCCGCGGGCCGGCCGTGATAGGTCCGCTCGAGCCCGATGAGCCCGCCGACCAGGAGCGCGACGAGCAGGCGCAACACGACCTCGAAGTTCACTGGATCGGCGAAGAGATCTCGCGCGTTCATACGGTGCGGCGGTCCTCCCTGCCGTGCTCATTCTAGCCACAATGCCGTCATCCCCCCACAGATCGGACGGATCGGTCCGATCGGTCGGATCAGTCCGATTTCCCCCTTTCCCAGCCAGGGGTGGCAGCCGTTGACGCGGTTCCGGAGCCGGCGTACCATGCGCGGTACGTAGAGGCAGAAACGGGAGGCACGGAGATCGGGGACTTTGTCAGCCGCTCAGGAGCGGCAGGAGGAGGGAACCGCGATGAAACGGATCTTGCTCGCCGGTCTGCTCGGGGGTCTGGTCGTGTTCGTGTGGGGCGCCATCTCGCACATGTTGCTTCCGATCGGCACGATGGGCCTGCGCTCGCTTCCCAACGAGGACGCCGTCCTGGAGGTGTTCCGCACCTCTGTGCCGGAGGCGGGTCTCTACTTCTTCCCCGGCATGAACCCCTCGGACACCTCGAAGGAGGCGCAGGAGGCCTTTGCGGCCAAGTACCGCACCGGACCCGCGGGTCTCCTGGTCTACCGGCCGATCGGCGGGGACGTCCTCTCGCCGCGCCAGCTGGTCACCGAGCTCCTGACCAACATCCTCGGGGCCCTCCTCGCCGCCTGGGTCGTCGCCCGCACCCGCGGGACGTATCTCCAGCGGGCTGTCCTCGTCGGCAGCCTCGGCCTCTTCGCCTGGATCTCGATCAGCCTGAGCTACTGGAACTGGTACGGCTTCCCGACGGCGTTCATCTGCGCCGAGGGCATCGACCAGGTGGTGGGCTGGCTTCTCGGCGGCCTGGTGATCGCCAAGCTGGCTCCGGCGGCCGACTGACGCCGCTATTTCTCGACGATCGCGCCCTGCCCCAGGGCCAGGGCGCCGCAGATTCCGGCGTCGTCCCCGAGGCCCGGCGGTACGATGAATCCATCGAGCCCTCCGTCGAGAGCGGGAGACGCGAGATAACCGTTCAAGACGGCGCGGACGCCGTCCCGGATCCAACGAAAGAACCGCTCCTCGCCCAGCTGGCCGCCTTTGCGGACGCCGCCGCCGAGAATCACCCGCTGCGGTGAAAGGACGCAGACGACGTTGGCGATGGCAAATGCGATATATCGCGCCTCCAACACCCAGGCTGGATGATCCGCGGGAATGTCTTCGGCGCGCATTCCGGTCCGCGCCCGGAGCGCCGGACCCGCGCAGAGGCCTTCCCAGCACGCGCCATGAAAAGGACAGATGCCAGGAAAGAAATCGCCGGGGACCCGCGGCAGGAGCATGTGTCCCATCTCGGGATGGACGAGCCCGTGCACGAGCCGGCCGCCGGCCATGGCGCCCGCCCCGATGCCCGTGCCGATCGTGACATAGACGAAATCGCTCAGACCGGAGGCGTGACCCCAGGCGTGCTCTCCGAGGGCCGCACCGCCCACGTCGGTATCGAAACCGATCGGAATCGTTGCGAAAGCTTTCCGGGCCTCCCCCACGACGTCGACGTTGCGCCAACCGGGTTTCGGTGTCGAAGTGATCCATCCGTAGGTGGGAGAGCTCGGATCGAGATCGATCGGGCCGAAGGACGCGATCCCGAGAGCCTGGAGGCGGCCATGCCGTCGCTCCTGCTCCTGCAGCCAGCCGAAAGCCGTGGCAAACAGCCGGGCGGGCTCGTCTCCCGTCGGGAACGACGCCCTGGCGAGCATCCGCTCACCCGGTCCTGTGCCCACCGCACAGACGACCTTGGTCCCGCCGGCCTCGACAGCCCCGACGAGAGCGCCTTCGCACGATCGAGCCATGTTCGCCTCCCGGTGTTCCTATTCAGGAGGAAGAAGATCCTCGATGACGCTCCACAATTCTTCGACCTCCTCGTCGGTGAGGGAGCCGATGCCCTGCGCGGAAAGTCTTCCATCCTGGGATGCGAGGCTGCGGATCTGCTCGTAGCGCGACTGGAGGAAGGGAGGGAGCTCTTCCCGCTTGAGGCTCACCAGGGCCCAGAGCAAGACTCTCTCCAGCCGGGTCCGTTCCTTCTCCTTCGAGGTGAGAGAGTCGTCGCTCATCTGGGCTCAAGGAGGAGGCGTCACCCCGGTCAGCCCCTCGAGCCTCTGGCGGAGCGCGGGGTCCTCGAGCAGCTTGCGGAGCTTCTCCGGATCGGCGCCGGCCCGGTCCTCGTCGCGGATGCCCAAGGCGGCGAGGTCGATGTCCCGGTTGGCGGGCCGCTTCGCCCCGGCCTTGCCCAGCCGCTCCAGAAGGGCGGCGGCCTGTCGCGGCGTGATGTCTCCCTGGGTCCCCTTGAGGACGATCACGCGCTTCGTCTGCTCTTTGCCGGGTCCCTCGGCCGGCCC
>Ga0134123_10003047_pt1 | contig 10888 bp, 10 predicted proteins | sample KB303_FD_96460 | JGI IMG/M metagenome (GOLD analysis project Ga0134123, IMG submission 96460) | Terrestrial soil microbial communities without Nitrogen fertilizer from Kellogg Biological Station, Michigan, USA - KB3-0-3 | ecosystem: Environmental > Terrestrial > Soil > Unclassified ...
GACCCACCCAAACTTCCTGGCCACTCTGGAAGGCCTGCGGAAAGGAACCCAGGCAAAGGTCGAACAGATCGCACCCGCCTTTTCCTAAGAAGGCAATTTACTTCAGATCGAGAAACGAAAAAGGAGAACTACAATGTCAGAAGCAACTGTAAGAGCCGAAAACAGAGTGAACGGCATCGATGTAGATGCGCTTCAAAACGTGATTCATGAGGTCGGGGAGAATCCCGCAAAAGGGATAGTCGAGTTTCGAGTAAAGTCGCAATGGGCGGGGCAGGCTCGCAGCGAGGCAACGGTCGAGTCGTACACCATAGGAGGCCAGACGATCCGTCGCGGTTTCAAGGTCGCCGTGGATGAGCCCTTTGAACTGCTGGGCGAAAACAGCGCGCCCAATCCCCAGGAGCTCCTGATGGCCGCGCTCAACGCCTGCGTTACGGTGGGTTACGTCGCGGGCGCCGCTGCCAGGGGGATAAAGCTCGAAAAGCTGGAGATCGAAACAAAAGGCGAGCTCGACCTGCGCGGTTTTCTGGGAATCGACGAAACGGTAAGACCGGGCTACGAGAGCATTCAATACGTTGTCCGTGTCAAGGGCAGCGGCAGTCCCGAACAGTTCCGCGAGATTCACGAGACGGTGATGAAGACTTCTCCGAACTATTTCAATATCGCGAATCCGGTTCGGATAGACGCCACCCTCGAAGTGGAACAGTAGACTGATAACTCAACATCTCGGGCCACACACCGAGGCGATCCTTGAGCACGTTGGAATCGACGAGCTTCAGGGATCGCCTCCGCTGGTTTGTCGGCGCGAGCGGTTGCCGCCACTCGCAGAGTGGAGCGTTTCTCACGATGCTCCCAGGGTAGCGGCTAGTGCACTCCCGAGGCTTGAGTATGGGCTGGATCTTGAATCGCTTCGGGCTAATTCTCGCGTCTGCTTCTATTCACTCCGTCTGTTGCTCTATCCCATAAACTGCAAGGTTTTTCCGCTTAACCTGTGAAATCTGACAGTACAATTCCCATAGCTTGCTGGAATAGAATCATCCTGCCCGCTCTTCGGCAAGGATGTGCCCTATCGACGGAGTATGTCGGGCGGTCCAATTTTGCGGGGGCGGTAGCTTGAAGGTTCGTCAGCCATGAGGCGAAGGCAGGGGATTGGAGCGATTCGCATCTGAGTCCACGCGTCGCGGCTATTGGCGTAAAGAGTTTCGACTCGACGAGCGAAGCCGGCGCTGTTGAGGCAATCGCTAATTGACAGCCGCCAACCTACTCTTTGCTGGTGCTTAGGCTTCAACCCTGGGCCTGACTGATAAGGAGGTACAACCTATGAATCCCAAAATCCCAGGATCAGGATTCTGGAGAAAGTGTTTTCGGTGTTTCGTCGCGGTCACAAGCGCGAGCGTCCTCGTTTTTGGTAACGGGGTGTTGCTCGCACATCGAGCTCCGCAGGAGCCGGCCGCTGGTTCGGCGCAGGAAACTGTAAAGATTCCGCCCGAACAACTCGACTCGCTGGTTGCGCCGATTGCGCTCTTTCCAGACCCGCTGTTGGCCCAGACGCTGGCGGCTTCGACCTATCCGCTGGAACTCGTTCAGCTTCATCAGTGGCTGGGGAAGAACCACGATCTCAAAGAGACGAAACTTGTCGAGAAAGTTTCAAAACAAGATTGGGACCCAAGCATTCAAGCCATGGCCCCTTTGCCTGATCTGGTGAAACGCCTGGCCGACGACATTCAATGGACTACGGATCTCGGCAATGCTTTTCTCGCGCAGCAGAGCGAAGTAATGGATGCCGTCCAACGGATGCGGCAGAAGGCACAGGGCAAAGGAACTTTGGCGACGAACGACAAGCAGAAGGTCGAGACGCAGACTGTCGAGAGCAAGCAAGTAATCGTCATCGAACAGGCGAGCCCCGAGGTGGTCTATGTGCCGTCATATGACCCACTCTATGCCTACGGCGATCCCTTTTATCCGTATCCTCCGATCTACTACCCGGGTGCCGGGGCAATAGCCTTCGGGCTTGGGATCGCGATTGGAGCCGCGTGGGGCGGCGGCTGGGGCTGGGGTTGCGGATGGGGTGGCGGCGACCTCGACATCAATCACAACAACAACTTCAACCGAAACACGAACATCAACCGCGGCGACCGCACTAACATCGGCGGCGGCAACAAGTGGCAACACCGTCCCGAACATCGGGGCGGCGCGCCTTACGGGGACCGAGCCACGGCAAACAAGTTCGGCGGAACCGCGCGAGGGGATTCACTCTCCAATCGCCAGTCGAAAGCACGTGATGCGGTGGGCCGACAGGGCGGGAACATGCCCAGCACCCGCGAGGCCGGCAGCCGTGGCAGCCTGGGCAGCGACGGTCTTGGCGATCGCTCGGGCGGCGGCCGAGGCAAGGACAGCATTGGAGGTCGCGACCTGTCGAGCGGCTCCGGTGGCAGGGATAAGAGCGCCTTCGGAGGAGGCTCTAAAGACTACAGCGGGAAGAGCGCACGCTCAAGCAGCAGCCGCGGGTCTTCAAGCTGGGGCGGCTCGCGCGGCGGCGGAGGCGGATTTTCAAGAGGTGGCGGCGGTGGATTTCGTGGCGGCGGCGGCCGCAGGTAGTTGACCGGAGAATAAAGGAGGTAAGCGAACCGTGAAACCAATAACAACCACAACTGCGATATCGAATCGAGCGAAATCTCTCCGGGCGCCAGTCGTCACGATAGCTCTCGGGTTTCTGATTACGCTTTGCGCCGTGGCGCAGCCGGCTTCGAAGAAGGGTCCGGCTTCAGCGCCGACACGAAAGACATTTGCGACGGCCCAGGAAGCCGTGAATGCCCTGGTTGACGCCACCGAGAAGTTCGATGAGGCCACCCTCGATGCGATTTTTGGCGCCGAGGGTCATGACATCATTCACAGCGAAGATCCAATTCGCGACCGCGAAAATGCGACGGCGTTTGCGGCCAAGGCTCGTGAGAAACAGGCGATCGCTTTCGATAAAGACAACGCCAACCGCGCTGTTCTGTCCGTTGGCCCGGACTACTGGCCATTTCCTCTGCCCTTAGTGCGGACCGCCGGTAAGTGGTCTTTTGATGTCCGGGCCGGCCGGGATGAAATCATCAAGCGCCGCATCGGAAGAAACGAGCTTGACGCAATCAATCTCTGCCGCGGCTTCGTCGATGCGCAGCACGACTATGCGCTCAAGAAACGGAAAGGCTACGAAGTCAACCAGTATGCCCAACGTATCATCAGCGAGCCCGGCAAACAGGACGGCCTCGCGTGGCAAGAGGCGGATGGTTCCTGGGCAGGTCCCGTTGGCGAAAACGTGGCCAAGGCGATCGAGCGAGGCTACACAACGGAGGCCGAACCTTACAACGGCTATTACTTCACAGTTTTGAAAGGACAAGGTCCGGCAGCACCGCTCGGCCAGATGGACTTCGTAGTAAAGGGTGCGATGATCGGGGGCTTCGCGCTTATCGCAGTCCCGGCACAGTATCGAGTTACTGGCGTCAAGACCTTCATGGTTAGTCACGACGGCGTGGTCTACCAGAAGGACCTAGGCCCAAAGAGCCTCGCGATAGCCAAGAGGATCGAGCGCTTCAATCCGGACAACACCTGGAGTCCCGTCGAATAAGCGTAGTGAGTCGGCCCGGGGAATCAAGATTCGCTGAGCAAACCAGGAGTAGGCAACGCCCAGGATTGCCCGAAATTGTCTGAGAATTCCGGTTGGCTACAAAAGGAGGCAACCATGTTACACGCGCTGGCTCGCAACTGGTGGGTATTGCTTTTGAACGGTCTTTGCGCGATTGCATTCGGCGTGATGGCGTTCGCTCGGCCGGGGCTCACGCTGTGGGCTCTTCTCTTTCTGTTCGGAACATACGCGCTTTGTGACGGAGTGACGGCGGTGTTGGCGGCACTCTTCGGGCGAGATGAAACGGGCCGGCCCTGGTGGCGGTTGTTGTTTGCGGGCATCGTCAGCATTCTCGTCGGCATGATTGCGATCACGCGGCCCGACACAACTGCCGTTGCCCTGCTCACGCTGATCGCGGTCTGGGCGATTATTCGCGGGGCACTGGAAATCGCCGCGGCAATAATGCTTCGCAAGCTAATCGATAAAGAGTGGCTGCTCGGTCTGGCGGGAGCGGCGTCGATCCTCTTCGGCCTCGTGCTTGTAGCGCGACCCGGCCAGGGCGCGCTCACGATGATTTGGCTGATCGGCCTGTTCGCGATAGTGCACGGCGCGCTTCGTGTCGGCCTCGCATTCAGAGTGCGCAAGTTCAAACAGACGCTGGAAGCCGTCAGGACCGCGGCTACAGGGGGCGCTTAATCCCAGGACATCGAGAGCTGTGACGGAGACGCGGAGGAGCCACGCTGTTCCGCGGAGCGAAATCGTGCTCGTCTAACTGCGCACAAATCGTCAGACCGCTTCTCCCGAAGTGGCTCTGACCCAACTCGAGAAGCGAAAGGAAACTGAGATGGCATCACATGAATGGGAAACACCGAGCGCAATCCTGATCCCGAAGGAAACCGACCACTTCGAAAAGGGGAAATACGGTCCTATCTATCCCAGGTCGCCAGCCTGTTTCGGATTCACGATCATAGCGAAGGTAAAGCCGGGGAGGGCAGAGACAGTCCGGGGCTACGGAGCCGGTCTGGCAAAAGCATTGGGGGAAGACCCCAACCTGCTGGCGCCGCTCAAGCTCCACTACCTCCGCTGGGTTCTGTTCGACGACGATACCCGGTTTATGTATCAGGGAATCTTCGACACCGACTTCGACAAGTATACCGAGGACGCGATAGCTCTCTTTGGGAAGTCAGGCGTCAATACCGTCTTCGAGAACCTCGAAGGTTTTCCCATGGATTGGAAAACGAACCCGGAAGCGTTCATCAAGTTTGTCCGCGAGCACCAATGCAATAGCTTCATAGAGTACGGCGAGTACCCATTTGTCACCAGCGACGAGATTAAGAAAGCTCTCAGGGTCAAGGCTGCGCTCTCGGATATGCTCGACCAGTTGCAGTGAGACGCTCTGCCGTCGTCGGGCTTCCAAGGAATCTTCTGGAGCCCTGCACGCTAAGTCTCGCCAGGGTTTTACATCAACGGTCGAGATAACAAGGAGCTGGAATGAGCGAAACGAAAACTGCCCGGACCTACAACCAAAACCACACGCCCAGGAAGTACACTCCAGGACGGCGGCGGTTGAGCATTTACATTTCGTGGAGTTACCCGGCCGAGGCCGGCCGGAATCCCTACGATCTGGATAACCGGTTCTCAACGATGACCGAGGTTCGTCGCACCGCATGGCCCGCGTATGAAAAACCGGAGTGGTCCGACCCAAATCAGTTCCAACAAGGGATTGCCGGTGCGTTGGAATTGTTCTTCTGGGCCTGGGTGCCTTTTCAGCAGTTCGTCGGCGAAATCACAGGACACGTTGTACCGGTGTTTCAACGCATCGATCAGGCCGGATTCAAACTTCCGCTTGACGAGCGAGTGCTGGCCGACACAGACACTCTGTTTGTATTTGGATTGGACCACACGGTCACCGGGCAAGAGGCGTCGCGGGACGAAATCGAGTCCCTTCGCCAGTTTCTCAAACGCGAAGGAACCTGTCTGATTTTGGGCCCGCACCACGAAGTGGGAATCTCAGATGATCCGAAAGTCCGCGATATGGAGTATTACCATCACCGCGATGCATTGGTGCCTCGCCAGCAACTCTTTGGCAATTACACTCGAACCTTGATGAAGGGACTTGGAGTGCCGGTCGAGAATCGCTACGGTTTGCGCCCCGCGCTGGTCCCCGGAACAAAGGGGCTCGCGCCCTTGTCTATCGCAAGGGACCTGGATACCAAAGGTTGGCTCAACGGCGTAACAACCTTCAACTTTCATCCGCACCTGCCGCATTACGCCGTCACAACCGACGACGCCAGTTCCATTCACGTCCTGGGCCGACAGCCGATCGACACGTCCAAGCCGCACCCGTTCACCGAAGCGGGAAACAAGGAGTTCAATATGTTCCTGTGGATGCCTCCGAGCGGCGAGCGCGCCGGCGACGTGCTGCTTGCAGACTCCACCATCTTCAGCACACTGTTCGGCGGCGATGAAAGCCTAAACAACTTCTGGAAGAATCTCGCCACGGCGAAGTGAGGCCACTCGCTCCGAACCAATATGAAAGGAAGAATGAAGCGGCGACGACAGCTCCGATGTCGACAATACGCCAGTACATAAATGGCTTTAACAAGGGTGACCCCGAAACGATGGCTTCGGCCTTCCTGGTCCCCAGCTCGATTCTTGACGGCATGGCGCCGCACGCGTGGCGGGGACCGCCCGCCTCTCAGGACTGGCACCGAGCTGTGTTGATTGAAGGTGAACATAATTGCGCTTCGGGCTACTTCGTCTCTTTGGGCGAGCCGTTGCATAACGACGTCACCGGCGACGCGGCGTATGTGGTTGTTCCCGCCACAATGACGTTTAGCGTACACGGGCAGAAGATTACGCAAACAGGCGCGATCTTTACGGTGGCGCTTCGCAAGCTCGCCGGAGAGTGGCGCATAACCGCCTGGGAGTGTTCGAAAGGAACTCGCGAGTGATGCTCGAGCTTGATGATATCCAGAGCGGAGTCCTGCGGCCCCGGCCCACCCCGTACGCGGCTACCTACATCGTACTTCGCATTGACGACCGCAAAGCGGGACGGGAGTTGATGCGGCGGATGGGTTCAGTTGTGACTTCAGCAGCCAACCCGACCAGCCCGCTGGCGGACACGTGGGTGAGCGTCGCCCTAACCTACCAGGGCCTCAAGGCGCTCGGTGTGCCGCAGGATTCTCTCGACAGCTTCTCCTGGGAGTTCCAGCAGGGGATGGCCGCGCGCGCCAAAGAGCTCGGAGACACCGGCGAGAGCAGCCCGGACAACTGGGAAAAACCGCTCGGGACCTCCGATGTTCATGTCATACTCGTAGCCGTTTCACCGGATTCCGGCCTGCTCGAAGCGGCGCTTGAACAGGCTCGGAGGTCATACCGCGAGATGCCGGGGATCGAAGCCATCTGGCGGCAGGATTGCCACGCACTGCCATCCGAAACGGAACCCTTCGGATTCAGGGACGGCATCAGTCATCCGGCGATCGAAGGGAGCGGGATTCGAGGGAGCAATCCAAAAGAGTCGCCGCTCAAGGCTGGCGAATTCGTACTCGGCTATCGCGACGAAATCGGTGGATTACAAATGCCGCAGCCTGAGGTTCTGGGCCGCAACGGAACCTACATCGTCTTCCGCAAGCTGCATCAGCGTGTGGCGGCATTTCGCCAGTTCCTGAAATCGAACTCGACAAACCCTGACGATGAGGAACTACTCGCGGCAAAGATGATGGGTCGTTGGCGCAGCGGTGCGCCGCTCGCGCTCTGCCCGTTGCACGACAATCCCGAACTCGGCGCCGATGCGGGCCGCAATAACGACTTCCTCTACAGAGAAGATGACCCGGCAGGATTCAAGACTCCCGGCGGCTCGCACATCCGGCGGACACACCCCCGCGACGCTGCGGTCGCGGGCGCACCAAGAATACACCGAATGATCCGCCGTGGAACCGCGTACGGTCCCCTGCTTGCAGATGGTGTCATGGAGGACGACGGCGCCGATCGAGGGTTGATGTTCGCGTTCGTCGGAGCTCATCTTGGGCGGCAATTCGAATTCGTCCAGTCTCAATGGATAAACGACGGAGTTTTCTTTGGCGCGGGCGGCGACAAGGATCCAATCGTCGGATCAAACGAGGTTGACGACGCGTTTACGATTCCACGGCGACCGGTTCGCAGGCGACTGAAAGGCCTGCCCCGATTCGTCGTCACGCGGGGCGGTGAATATTGCTTTATGCCCGGACTGCGAGCTCTCCGCTGGCTCGCCGATCTTCAATCATAATCATTGATCTTAGACCAAGCCGGCTCCTGTCAGCCGGACTGCGTTTGGTGGCGTGCTCTTTGTGTGGAATTGCTCTGGCACAAGCTCAGGTAAGAGGCCTCTACCCGCCTGGCATGAGTGCCACCAACTCTGGAGTCACACCCGAACCGGGATTCAGCTATGTAAACCAGTTCCTGTTCTACTCGCGCGATCAACTCAAGGGGCCGGATGGCGAGGTCGTCGCCACGGGAAGTAATTCGGTGTTGATGGACATGAACTCTTTCGTTTGGGTGAGTAAGAAAGAAATTCTGGGCGGCGCCAGGTTTTCGCTTTCGGCCACTTTGCCTCTCGCGAACAATTCTCTTACCAATGATGCAATCGGCTCGATAAGCGGCGGGGGCGGATTCGCCGACTCCTACTATCAGCCTTTTATCCTGGGCTGGCAGAAAAAACGACTCGCAATTCGCGCACTCTACGGGTTCCTCGCCCCGACTGGGAAGTTCAGAGCCGGTGCGAACGACAATGTCGGTTCGGGTTATTGGACGAACGTCCTGGCTTCAGGGCAAACGTTTTATTTGACAAAGAACAACTCAACTGCGATTTCGGCCTTTCAGATGTACGAATTCCACACTACTCAGGAGGGCACCGGTATCGGTCCAGGCCAAACAATGGATCTCGATTATTCGGTGACTCATGTTATTGGACTGCGAGACGACCTTAACCTCCTGGTTGGCCTGGTGGGCTATGGTCAGTGGCAGACCACCGATAAGACCGGGCCAACGATCACACCCGAGCAGGAAAAGGCTCACTACAAGGTCAATTCTCTCGGCTTCACCTCAGGGGTGGTCTTGCCGTCGCGGAAGACCAGCGTTGGCCTTAAGTACTTTAAGGAGTTTTCGAACCGGTCCACTTTCCAGGGTTACTCGCTTCAGATCACTGCATCGATCGGTTTTTAGACAAGCCGGAGTGGAGGATGAGAGTTGACTGATGTCATCGTGATTGGCGCTGGACCGGCCGGCGTGCTTGCCGCGCTACGCGCGTCAGACCTGGGAGCGCGTACGACGCTGGTTACTCGTGATGCGTTTGGCGGGATGGCGGCCAATGACGGTCCAGTTCCTGTGCGGACGCTGGCCCATGCTGCCCGGCTGATGCGCGACGCTCGTCAACTTGGTCAGTATGGCATAAACGTTAGCGAGCCTGTGCTGGAGTACAGCCGGCTGTTGGCGCGTGTGCGCGAAGTTGTCGACGACGTGAGCGCGCACTCGGCTCTTCGCGGACAGATCGATTTAGCTGGAGTAGCCGTCCACGAGCGGGTCGGCTCTGTGAGCTTTGCCGGCCCGCACGCCATCGAGACCGAGAGCGGCCTGCTGCTTCAGGCTGAGAAGATCATTATCTGTACGGGCGGCGTGAGCCGCCGGCTTTCAGTGCCTGGTTTCGAGTTGACGGCAACTCACAGCGACGCCTGGAGTCTGACAACCGTCCCGCCCTCGATGCTGGTTATTGGCGGCGGCGCGACCGGGGCCCAGGTTGCTTCGATATTCAATGCTTTCGGCTCACGGGTCCAACTCTTCCACGCAGGCCCACGCATCGTGCCGACCGAAGACGAAGACGTGTCACGCGAGGTCGCCGCCGCGTTTCGCGAGTCGGGGATCGCGGTGCGCGAAGACTTCGGTGAGATCGAGTCTTTCGAGAAGACCGCGGGCGGGATAAGAATGACGTTTTCGAAGAACGGCCAACGCGACAGCGCCGAAGCCGCGCTGGCGGTGGTGGCGGTAGGATGGGTGGCCGGCACCGCTCAACTGAAGCTGGCGGCGGCGGGCGTCGAGCTTGATCCGCGAGGCTTCGTTCAGGTTGACGAGTACTTGCGAACATCGGCGTCGCATATTTTCGCAGCTGGAGACGTTACCGGTCGTCTGATGCTGGTCCCGCAAGCGATACAGGATGGCTTCGTGGCCGGGACCAACGCGGTGCAGGGCGCAACGATGATGCTTCGAGAACAGGTGAGCCCGATCGGGAGCTTCACAGATCCTGAATATGCCCAGGTGGGATTGACCGAAGCCAGGGCCCGTGAAACACGTGACGTGGTTGTAGCGGTGGTGCGCTTTGATTCGACTACGCGCACTATCATTGACGGCCGGAAGATCGGGTTTTGCAAACTGATAGCGGACCGCTCGACGCGCACAATCGTGGGGTGCCACGTGGTGGGTGAGCGGGCAGTCGAAATCACTCAAGTGGCCGCCATCGCCATCGCCGCAGGCATGCGCGTTGACGACCTGAGCCAGGTGCCGCTGTCATTTCCCACCTATGCGGGGATACTCGGTCGGGCCGCGGCAAACGCAACCCGTCAGCTCAATCTGAAGGTGATCTGGCAAGCATCCCAGATTTAGATCTCAAGCTTCGGCCAGAAGACCTCGCCACTGTCACCGCCGCTTGCCGAAGGAGGTCAAGATGAAACCACACCGCATTCTATCGACATCATCAACTCTGCTTTTATTAATGCTGATCGGCCTTTCGTCAACCGCGTTCGCAAAGAGCGTGGACGACGTGGTCATCCTCAACAACGGAGATCGGTTCACCGGTGAAATCAAGAACCTGGAACACGGCGAGCTGGAATTCAAGAGTTCTTACATGCGCGACTCGGTTCGCCTGAATTGGGCGGCCGTAGCTCGTTTGGAAAGCAAAGATCAATACCTCGTCCTGCTGACAAGCGGCAGGGCATTCACGGCAAGCATACGCTTAGACGAAACCACGGGGTCCGGCAATAGTTTTAGGATCAATAGCGGAACCGGCTCGATCGGCGTTGGAAAACTCGAGGTGATGAAAATCCGATCTGCCGATCAACGATTCTGGGCCCAACTAAAAGGCTCGATCGATTACGGCTTCAGTTACACCAGCGGAAACAGTTCGTATCAGACTCAATTTGCGGCAGCAGCGGCTTATGACGGAGAAGGCTACCTGGTGAGCAGCGACATAAGCTCGGTATTCAACACCCAGTCCGAAGGCAGCAGCACGCGCCGCAACACTTTAAACACTCAGTA
>Ga0134123_10003048_pt1 | contig 10887 bp, 9 predicted proteins | sample KB303_FD_96460 | JGI IMG/M metagenome (GOLD analysis project Ga0134123, IMG submission 96460) | Terrestrial soil microbial communities without Nitrogen fertilizer from Kellogg Biological Station, Michigan, USA - KB3-0-3 | ecosystem: Environmental > Terrestrial > Soil > Unclassified ...
AGCCCCGGTTCCAGAGGAACGTGCGCGGTCAGTGTGTCACTTAGTGAGCTCGAGACGCGCGGGATCTCCGCACAATTCCGGCAACTCGTCGCCCACGGCACCCCGGACGACCCGCGCCTGGTGCTCATCGGGGTCGACATTCATGCGGCGGTATTCCTGGAAGCCGACAAGCCGCAGCCGGTGGTCCTGTATGAACTGGTGAAGGGCTGGCTGACCGGCACGAGCCGGAGCTCGGGAAGATGCACGCGCTCGAGCCTGGTCGATGAATCTGCACGGTATTGATTGCAATCAAACAGGGGCGCGAGCGCGCTCGCGTAGCATGACCCGCGCTCGATGCAACGGACCGATCAGTCTTACCTGCTCCACGATGTGACGAACCTTCTCACCGTCATGTCGGTGCTGGCCGAATCTCTTCGCCACCACGTCTCTGACGACCATCAGGGCAGTGCGAGTCTCAGCCAGCTCGAACGGACGATAGATAGAGCCAAGGCGATTGCGCTCCGCGTCGTCATGGACAGGACCTCGGCCGACAATCGTGCGACCGACGTCAACGAATTCATCGACCAGATGGCGCCGACATTGGTCCAGATCGTGGGGCCGCGGATAGACCTCGTCATTCGAACGGACGGACCGGCCGGCAAGGTCTCGGCGGGCCCGGACCAAATCGAACGCATTCTCCTCAACCTGGTATTGAATGCATCCGCAGCGACGCCGGCCGGCGGACGAATCACCGTCGAGACAGCCGTGTCCGACTACGTGAGAGATGCCGGCCTGGACGGCAAGGCGCCGCCGCGCCATTATCTTCGTCTGACCGTACGGGACAACGGCTCCGGCATCCCACCCGACCTGCAGCCGTTCATCTTCGAACCCTTCTTTACGACGAGACCGGTCGCCGCCGGCCTCGGTTTGAACTCCGTCCAGCGGACCGTGCTACAGCTCAAGGGACGGCTGTACGTGGAGAGTGAGGACGGCATCGGGACATCGGTGCACGTCGATCTGCCTGTCCATCAGACGTGGAACTCAATCGGCTGATAGACGGTCAGTGCACGCCTTGGAGACGATCCTGGTACGGTGACTCTCGGCGAGGAAGCGTAAACGAGACTGTGGTGCCCGCGTGCTCGCGGCTGTCTATCCAGATGCGGCCGTCGTGCCCCTCGACAATACCCTGTGCGATGAACAACCGACGCCTCTTCGACCAACGATGCGAGCGGTGTCGGTCCCGCTGACAGGGAGAGTTTTCCGGCCTGGATCGAAGCGAGGTCGAGTAAGTCGTTGACGAGGTCCTTCATGCTCCGGGCGGTCCGCGCGATGACCATGAGCGGTTTCCCGAATGCCGTGTCCTGCAGGTTCGCGGTGCGCAGCACCAATTCGCTGGCAATGGCGACGACATTCACCTGGCTCCGCAAATCATGGGATACGCTGGCCAGAACCTGTTCCGGCACATGCACGGCGCGGCGAGCTTCGGCGTAGAGGCCGAGATATGGTCACGCTCATCGCTTGTACTCCTTCAGCGAGAGCGCGCTTTTCTGGTCGAGCCAGTCTAGCAGCTCCTGCGATCGCACGAGCACGCGTCGACGCACGCGGACGATGCCAGGCAGCTGTCGTCGTTCGACCATCGCCTACACGGCACGACACGCGTGCGCTGTTCAGTTCGCACCGTTCGCGTGCGGTATAGATCGTGTCGCGGCTGACGCCGCGTACTCCGCATCTTCCGCTACTGGCTTGCCTGAAGACAGTACCGCCGGTCGCAGGGGGTGGCGGCGTGTGGCTCGGATGGACTTGATCAGGAAGGATGAAGTGGCCGGCCTTTCAAGCGGTCGCCGATACTTGATCGCGAGGAGGCTGTGGACGGCACTGGGGTGGGGCGCGCAGGATGGGGCCCGCGCATCACTGCCCCATCTTCCCAAGCCGGACGTCCGTCGATCCGATCGACATCGTGTAGAGACTGCCGTCGTCGGTGATGGTCCAGTCGCCCTTGCGCACCGCGTTGATCCCTTGCGAGAACAACCGACGCGTTAGCACGCCGTCGGGCGCGGGCAGCAGGTGGTAGAGCGCGAGGTGCCTGACGTTCGCGTCATTGGCGATCCTGGCCGCCTGCTCCGGCGTGATGTGGTAGTCCTCGATGTCGTGCATGATCGCGGCGACGCTGGACCGTCCGGCGCGGCTCGCCGAGTCGCCCATCATGCGCGTCATGTTCTCCGCAATCGCTTCCGAAACGAGGAGATCTGCATTCCGCGACGCGTCGACGAGCGGCCGGTGATATCGCAGATCGCCGCTGATGACGACCGACCGTCCTTTGTAGTCGAACCGATAGGCGTACGCCGGCTCGATGGGCGCGTGGTTCACCTCGATCGCGATCACCTTTAACGAACCGTCCTCGAAGACCAGCCCGGTGCGGTCCTTCTGCGGCGTTGGCGCCCCGTCCAGACCGACCGTCACGGGCACCATCGGCCACGCCGACGATGGCATCACGGCTTCTCCATGGTGCGTCGTCCGGTAGCCCTGATCGAGCTGGTAGGCAGCGTTGAAGCCCTCGACGACGCGGTCCACACCCGGTCCGCCGTAGACCTTCATCGGCTCGCGACGGCCACCGGCCCAGGCCTGGAGATTCAGCTCGCCGAGATCGCCGATGTGATCCGAGTGGAAGTGCGTGAGCAGAACGCCGCCGATCCGCGATAGCGGAATGCCCCAGCGGACCAGGTTCTCGGCCGACTCGGGGCCGGCGTCGACCACGTAGAACTTTCCGGCGGCGAAGACGGCAACACACGCCTTGGCCCGGCCGGCGCTGGCCAACGGTGCCGATGATCCGCAGACAGCCACGCGCAATGCATCGTCCTCGAACATCGACGTGTCGAGCGGCGCCTGCTTCTGCGCGCCGGCGGCGAAAATCCGCGCCGTCAGTGACGGCGACAGCAGCGCGGCCACTCCGCCGACGACAATAGAGACCGCGGCGACGGCGAATGCGAGCGCTGCGCGCGTGTGATGCGGCCGGGCCGGCGCGGCTGCCGCCGGGCTGCCGACGCCACGCGCGAAGCCGAGAAGCACGGCGATGAGACCAAGCTCGATCGCCATCTCGACCACGTCGGGACCAATCCCGCTGTCGATCCAGCCGAGGGCGCGTCCGGTGGCGACGCCAGTGAGCATCGCGGCCGCCGACAGGATCCACGGACGGCTCTTCGTCCATGCGGCCGCGGCGCAGAGCAGGCCCATGCCCGCGAAGAGTCCGCCGAAGTCCGACCGTAGCATCGCGGTGCCGGCCTCGCCAAGACTCGTCACGCCGACCAGCCGTGCGGCTGCATCCGGCGCGAGCCAAATGCCGATCGCCATTCCTCCGAAGCCCACGCTGGCAATCGACACAGCGGTGCGCGCAAGACCTGTTCGGGTCATGACCGAACTTCCTTTCGTGAATCGCGGCGAGCCTCATGCCCGCAGCGTCGCGCTGCCATCAGGCAAGGTCCGGGCCGCTTCGGACCTGGCGAAAAATGCGAAAATTTCCGCCAACGTGCCACCACGCGTGAAGGCGCCCACAGGTTGACCCGATCGGGACACTTCGCGGATATCATGCGCAGCCAGTCATGCGCGACGTCCCGACTGCGCCTCCCGGACCCCCGCCGTTTCCAGACATGGTGTGGATCCCGGGCGGCACGTTCCGGATGGGATCCGACAAGCACTATCCGGAAGAACGGCCGGTGCACCGGGTGCGCGTCGACGGCTTCTGGATGGATCGCTATCCGGTGACCAACGCGCGGTTCGCACGCTTCGCCGATGCCACCGACATGAGAACGTTCCCCGAGCTGCCACCCGATCCCCCCAGCTATCCCGGGGCGCTGCGTTCGCGTGGGGACACGACTTCCTGCCCGGTGATCGCCACATGGCCAACACGTGGCAGGGAGACTTTCCGTGGCAACACCGCTGCCGGGACGGCTACGAGCGTACCTCGCCGGTCGGCAGCTTTCCGCCCAACGGCTACGGCCTTTACGACGCGATTGGCAACGTGTGGGAATGGACCACCGACTGGTACCGCGCCTCTCATCCGCGCGACCAGATCAAGGCGTGTTGTATCCCGAACAATCCGCCCGGGCCGCGAGTGGAGGACAGCTTCGATCCGGCGGCGCCGCAGATGCGAATCCCGCGAAAGGCACTGAAGGGGCGGCTCACACCTGTGCGCGCCCAACTACTGCCGGCGCTACCGGCCTGCGGCTCGCTATCCTCAGCCGGTCGATACCTCGACCTCGCACAGTGGGTTTCGCTGCATCGTCCGCGCGGCGCTCATGCCGTGACGAGCGAGACGACCTTCCGCACCGGATGAGGGTCGGCATCGAACCAGCCGGCACGCTGGTATGGCTGCACGACGACAAAGCCTGAGCCTTCGAAGTACATCTGAACCGGCTGGCGCCCGCCATGACCGAAGGCCGAACGCCAGCTCACGTCGATTCTGAGCGCCGGCGTCAGGCCCGCCGACCACGCGACCGTCGCGTGCGGATCAGTGCTCACCGGATTTTCCGGTGACACGTCGAGCGTGATCGGTTGGCCGTGCTGCAGCAACGCGAGGGAACCGTGTCCCGAGAAATGGAACACGCAGAGTCCGCCGGAGGCGACGCCGGCGCCGTGCGCCACCAGGCCGGGCTCGACCTCGAGGCTCGACTCGAACGCCAGGACGTCGCTGCTCGAGACAATGATCGGCTCTCCGGCCAACTGCACCACGCCGACGTGCGCGCCGTGGTGGCCGCAATAGAGGCGGCCCTTGCCGGTCACGCAGACCAGCGGCTCGGCTTCGCGCAGTAGCGCGCCGGTCGCCGAGGCCGCGCCGATCGTCGGCAGCCGTTCGAACGCCAGGGCGCCGCGGTAGGCGATGGCAGCGCCTGGTTTCATCAAGACGCTGCCATCCAGATCGATCCTGAGCGTGCGCTCGGTCTCGTTGCCAAACGCTCGGGCTCCACGCCCAATCACGAGCGCCACTTTACTGCTTCCCCGGAATCTTGACGCCGCCCACGGGAATCGTGTTGGTGATGAGCAGCGTGTTGCCCTGGGTCTTCATCCGCGCACCCTGCTCGAACAGGTAGCGCACGTTGACCAGCGACAGCAGGCGCGTTTTCGTGGCGATGGGAACGGTGACATCGGGACCGACAGCCCAGACGCGATGTTCCGGCACGCTGGCAAACTGCGGCACCGACAGGCCGAAGTCGTCGCGCGTCACCTTCCACTGCGCGTAGTAGGCGACACCGAGACTGGCCGCCCCGTGGAGGAACGACTTGCCAGCACCACCCTCCAGCGTGAGCAGGTCGCCCGCCGTCACGTCGTCGACCGTGATCCGATGGACGCGGATTTCGCCATCCTTGGCGCCGTGCGTCTCCCAGTAGGCCATCGTCGCCACGCTGATCGAGCGCGCCGGGTCGACGAAGATCGTGCCGCCGCCCGACACTTCGTAGCTCCACATCCCCTTGCCCAGGTTGTCGCTGGCGCCGGCGGTGTAGCGACCGGTCGGCGCGAAGAAGGCGACGCCAACCGTCGCATCCGCACGGCGGGTATGCCAGCCCAGCTGCGCCGGCATCACGTAGAGATCGCTGAGGCCGTAGCTGGCGTCTTCCGAAAGCCCGAGTCCGGGCGCTTCGAGCGAACCTGCGGCGGTCGGAATGACCGCCATCATCCCGAAGTTCGCGCCGAGGATCTTCTTCGGCGTGACGTAGTAGAAGAGCGGGACCGCGGCGTTGATCGTCTGGCTGCCCTTCCCGCTCGGGTCGAGCGGCAGCGATCGGCCGTCGGCGCCCCTGAGCGACGACGTGTCGTAGCGGTAGTAGATGAATGATGCGTACAATCCCGGCGCCGGCTGCGAGCCGCTCAGAACACCCATGTCGCCGAGCAGGTTCTCGCCGTTCACCTGCGCCCGTGCCGGGGCGGCGCAGAGCGTCGCCGCCATGATGGTCAGACCTGCCATTGTCTTCAGTCTCATTGCTGTTTCACCTCGTGCATGACGTGGGTTGACGTTCGCGTTGACGTTGACTACCGCGCGGGCTCGGGCTCCGATTCCGGTTCCTCCTCGCCGCGCGCGAGGACGGACGATGGGCGATACATGACGGCCGTGGGCCATTCGATTTCGTCGGGGGTGGTGCCGTTGGCCTGCATCACCGCGGTCAGCCGCTCGTGCAGGCGCGAGCGCTGCGTGTTCGCCGCCGGCGTGCTGTTGGCCGCGTGCGCCAGATTGGTCGTCTCGAGCGGGTCGCGCGCCAGGTCGTACAGCTCGTACTCGACCGGCGCCGTGCCGAACGGGTCGTAGTAGACGGCGTACTTCCAGTCGCGTTCGGTGATGGCGCGGATGCAGGGCGCGCCGCTCACCGGAAACACGTCGTCTTCGTAGGTGAAGTGCAGGTGGTCCTGCACCTCGGCCGCCGGATTCGCAAGAATCGGGGTCAGGTCCTTCCCCTTGAAGCGGTACTGCGAGGCGTCGGGCGTGCCGGCGACGGCCGCCAGTGTCGGCACGATGTCGATCAGGCTGGCGAACGAGTCCGTCGTCTGCGGCTGCGGATACAGCCGGGGATTGGAGACGATGAGCGGCACGTTCAGCGTCTCGCGGTAGGCGTTGTAGAACTTCTGCCGCATGCGGCCGTGCGACAGCCCGAGCTCGCCGTGGTCGCTGGCGCGGATGATCAGCGTATCGCCGGTCAGTCCCTTGCGATCGAGCGCGTCGAGCACCTTGCCGACTTGCGCGTCCACCTGCTGGTTCAGGTAGGCATAGAAACGCGCGTAGGTCAGCTGACGCTCGCGCGTGAGCAGGTGTCCCGTGCCAGCGGCGAGCAGCTTCCGGAACGCGCTGTGGACGCTCGGCTTCGTCGCCAGGTCTTCGGCGACCGTCGGCGGCAGATCGATCGGCAAATCGCGGAAATCCTCCAGGCGGTAGCCGCCGCGGACGTAGGTCGGATCCCATTTGAGGCCGCGTACGCCACGGCCGGGATACTCCTGCACGTCGTGCGGGTTCACGAGCGCGACGATCAGGCAGAAGGGTTGATCGCCGTCATAGGTGTCGATGAAGTTGACGGCACTCTGGCGGAACATCGTGTCGAGCGACAGCCCGGTGTCCATCGCCGAGCCGCTGCCGTCGACGTAGCGCCCGTCGTTGTTGACCGAGCCGCCGCCCAGATCCGACAGGCTGAGCGGATCGCTCACGTCCGGCGGATTCCAGCCATGGAACCCGTAGCGATCGGCCAGATGCTTGACGTCGGCGTCCGACCAGGTGCGACGTCTCGTCCGCGGGTCGTAGGCGATCGGCCGCGTTACGTGCAGCTTCCCCTTCAGCACGACGTGGTAGCCCGCTGCAGCCATCACCGTCGCGAGATTGGGCAGGTCGCTCGAGAGGAACGCGGTCCGCCGCGCCGCGGTGTTCCCCGGATCGCTCAGGTTCACGAGGTTCTTCACGCCGTGCTGCGCCGGATAGAGCCCGGTCAGGAACGTGGCGCGGCTCGACGAGCACGCAGCCGTATTGCATTGCGCGTGCGTGAAGTGCAGGCCATTCGCCAGCAACCGGCGGCGGGCGGGCAGATTCGCCTCGGCCCACCCCTCCGGCCAGTGCATCACCTCGCGTTCCTGGTCGGTGATGATGATGACGACGTTCGGCTTCTTCGAGAGGTCGGTGAGCTTCATGATGCCCGCCGTCCTTCGCGCGCCTGCTTGGCGAGCACGCGCTGCATCATCAGGCGCGCCACCATCGGTCCTGCGTTCTGGTTCTGCCCGGTGATCAGGTCGCCGTCGCAGACGAAATGGTTGGCGAAGAAGTCGCGCGCCGGATGATGCCGGCACTCGTAGAGCGCCCCCGCCTGGCGCAGCGCCGTCTCGGGATGGAGCGGCGTGATCTCGACGCCGAGCTGGTGAATCTGCCTGTCGCTCACCGCGGTCAGGCGCCGCCCTTTCACCAGCAGTTCGCCGTCCGGGGTCCGCGCCTTCAGCAGGCCGAGCGGACCGTGGCAGATCCCGCCGATGACCCGCCCCGCGATCCACGCGTCGCTGACCTTGCTCCCGAGGAGGTCGGACTGGCCGAGATCGAACGCGGCGCCCCAGCCGCCGGCGAAGTAGACGATGTCGTAGCCAGCGAAGTCCAGGCCGGCGATCGGAAGCGAGGCGGTCAGCTTTGCGCGGAAGTCGGCGTCGCCGAGCATCCGGTCGTCGTCCGGCGTGCGGATCAAATCCTTCATCGACAGCGGGTCGACCGGAATGACGCCGCCCGACACGCTGGCGACGTCGACCTGCATGCCGGCGTCGAGGAACACGTAGTACGGCACCGTCAGCTCGGAGCCGAAGACGCCGGTCGGGACGCCGATGTCGAGGACGCCGTGATTGGTGGCGATGCAGAGCGCCTTGAACCCGTGGAGGTCCAGCGTCACCGCGTCGGGGTCGTCGGGATGGACACCGAACTGCTGAATGAGTTTGCGCGTGGCCAGCTTCGGTGCCGACGGCTGGCGGCTGAGTGTGCGGTCAGACATGATTCGTACTCGCTTTGTGTAAAGAGCTGTTGACGAGACTGGCCTTCTGCAGTCGCGCGTCCAGCGACTCGGCGGCGCGTTCCCACAGCGCCGGGTCGGTGGCGACGAGCGCCGCGATTTCGAGCGGCGTGAGATCCATGCCGCGCTCGGTGAGCCCGGTGAGCGTGCCCACGGGAGCGGCGAGAAACGCGGCGCGGAACTGTTCGTCGGTGATCAGTCGGCCGATGACGGTTTCCACGATTCGTTGTGCCAAGATGTTGTTCCGGCCGTCCCTTGGGCAATTCGAGGACCGGTCTCGCGCGCGTGCCGGCGGAACCGAGAAGGCGTTGACAGACCACGAGTTAGGGCAGACAGCAATGGCGGCGGGCGGTTCAGCCGGCGCGGCCGGCATCAGCGGATTGCCCCGATCGGGACACTTTGCACGGCCGGAAAGTTACCGTTGCGTGCGCACGGCTGTCCCGCCAGAATGGCAGCCCTGGCTGGTGCCGGCGCTGCATGATCGAGCTTCCACTCAGAATCGCCCTCGACCGCTTGACCGCGGCGGCGCAGGCCATCATTCCGGCGACGGCCATCGGTTTCAGCCGCAGCGTCGACGGCAATCGAACGTCGATCCTCTACGTCTACGGGCACGGTGTTGGCGGCTTCGACGTCGCGGCTGACGAGACCGCGGAGGCGCTCCGGCCCGAGACTGATCGCATCCAGCAGGCGCCGCGAGCGGTGCTCGAGGCGCATCGAGGGCGCGCCGCCGAAGCCTTTCTGCTCGATGTCCAGACGAAAGGCCTGGTCTCGCTTCGTCTCGCCGGCATTGAGCCCGCCACTCGCTTCTGGGTCGGGCTGGCGCAGGCCGACCCCCTGACGCTCGACCAGCTGCGACAGTTCGAAGAGCTGGCCGATGAAGCGGGGCGCGTGGTCACGGCTCCGCTCGCGGCCGACGCGCGCCTGCAACGGCTCGAACGGCTCGAGCAGGCGGCCGAGCTCATTCCCGCCCTGCTTCACGTGCTCGACGTCCGGGATGTGATCGATCGGCTGTCGGCGACAGCGAAGCGGGCGCTGCCGCACGACCTGCTGATCCTGAACCTGTTCTCCTCCGACCTCGCCACGGCGACGGTCTACGCGCGATCGGAACGGGGCCTCGAGCCGGGCCTGGTGATCCCGAACCGCTACCCGCCGTCGACGATCGACGCCTGGACGTTCGCCATCGTGGACGATCACCTGCAGCATCCGCTCGAGCGCAACGCCCCGTCGACGGCGCTGGGGATTCGCTCGTCGCTGCGTTTTCCGATCCGGCTCAACGGCCGGGTCGAAGCGGGCATTGCCTTTCTGTGCGCGACACCGCATGCGTATGCCGATGCCGACGTGCCGATTGGCTGGCGTCTGGCGGAGCACGTGGCATCGGCGCTGTCGCACTTCCGTCTGGCGGAGCAGCTGGCGGATCAAGCCAAGCGCACCGAGGAACTGCGCGCGCGCCAGACAAATCTCGAACTACTCGACGAGTTGTTGGCGACACTGACGGATTCGGGGGATCTACGCGACGTGTTCGGTCGCGTCTCGGCGATCGTGGCGAAAGTGGTGCCCCACGACGCCGCGGTGCTGATGGTGCGGCTGCCAGGCGGCCGACGGGCCAAGCTGTATGCTAGCAGCGGATTTCCCGCCGGTCTCCTGCCGGACATCGGCGACATTCCTGCCACGCTGCTCGAGCCGTCCTGGGAATTCGATATGACGGACGATCTGCGCCAGGCGGCGGAACCGGAAGCGGCCAGGGGCGTGGCGGCGGGATTCCAATCGCGCCTTCGCATAGCGATCCGCCTCGACGGCGCGTTCGCTGGAGCGCTCGTCTTTGCCTCGCGATCGCTGGCCACCTTCGCGGCGGCCGACATGCTCGCCGCCCGGCGGATTGCCGACCGTCTCGCCATCACGCTGGCGCGCGATCGCGAAGTCGCGGCTTCAAGGCGTGCGGACGAGGCCGCCGAGCGCGCCGCGCGCCTCGAAGCGCGCGTCGAGGCGCTGACCCAAGAGCTCGACGAGCGCACCGGCTACCGTCGCGTGATTGGCGAATCGGCAGCGTGGAAGCAGGTGCTGACGCAGGCGACGCAAGTCGCCGCCACCGATACCACCGCCTTGCTGCTCGGCGAGTCCGGCACCGGGAAGGAAGTCATCGCGCGCTTCATCCATCGCGCGTCGAAACGGAGCCGCGGACCGTTCATCGCGCTGAACTGCGCCGCGCTGCCGGAACAACTCCTCGAAGCTGAGCTCTTCGGTTACGAACGCGGCGCGTTCACCGGCGCCACGCAGAGCAAACCGGGACAGCTGGAACAGGCCGCAGGCGGCACGCTCTTTCTCGACGAAGTCGGCGAGATGAGCGCAGCCACGCAGGCCGCGCTCCTGCGCACGCTGCAGGAGCGCATGATCCGCCGCG
>Ga0134123_10003050_pt1 | contig 10885 bp, 8 predicted proteins | sample KB303_FD_96460 | JGI IMG/M metagenome (GOLD analysis project Ga0134123, IMG submission 96460) | Terrestrial soil microbial communities without Nitrogen fertilizer from Kellogg Biological Station, Michigan, USA - KB3-0-3 | ecosystem: Environmental > Terrestrial > Soil > Unclassified ...
AGCAGTGCGCAAGAATCGGCGATCTGCACCACGCACTCGTCCTCGGCGTCATGCGACCGAGCGATGTGCGCGCCTCGCTTGATCAGGTAGTCGCCGGGACCGCCACTGGACGCATCAACGACACCGAGATCGTGATCTTCGACAGCACCGGCGTTGCGATCGAAGATGTTGCGGCTGCCGCAATCGTCTATGAGCGCGCCGAGAACGCATGAACCTTTGGACTGGGCGGGTTTTGAGTTTTGGACAACTATACCTTATGGTGAGGTTAGAAATTCTGTTCTGAGGGTGACGTTGGACGAACTTCCTTCATTAGCCGATCTCGAGTCAGCGGCCGCTCTCGTTTACCGCTCGATGCCGCCCACTCCCCAATACGAGTGGCCACTGCTGAACGCCCGCGCTGGTACCACTGTTTGGGTAAAGCACGAGAACCACACCCCCGCCGGCGCTTTCAAGGTGAGGGGCGGCCTGGTCTACGTCGCCACGCTTTGCCGGGATGGGCAGAAGCCGGCCGGACTGATCTCCGCGACACGCGGCAATCACGGCCAGTCACTCGGCTTCGCGGCGCGTCAGTTTGGGATTCCAGCGGCGGTAGTTGTGCCGATCGGCAACAGCACCGAGAAAAACGCCGCGATGCGAGCGCTCGGTGTCGAAGTTGTCGAGCAGGGACGAGACTTTCAGGCCGCGTCTGAGCTCGCCGACGAGATTGCGCAGCAACGCGGCTGGCACCGGTTCCCCAATTTTCACCCTCTGCTTGTTCGAGGGGTAGGGACGTACGCGCTCGAGTTATTCCGCGCCGTCCCTGACCTTCACACCATCTATGTACCGGTGGGACTGGGTAGCGGATTGTGCGGCGTCATCGCCGCGCGGAATGGCCTAGGCCTCGATACCCGCATCGTGGCCGTGGTGTCGAGCGCCGCTCCGGCATTTGCGCTTTCATATCGAGACGGACGCGTGATCTCACACGAGGCAGCTACTCGCATCGCCGACGGCATGGCGTGCCGAACTCCCGATGCCTCGGCCCTGGCCATCGCGCGAAGGGGCGCCGAACGTGTGGTTCAGGTCAGCGACGACGAGGTGGAAGCCGCCATGCGCGCCCTGTTTGCCGATACCCACAACACGGCAGAGGGCGGCGGTGCTGCCGCCCTCGCCGCTCTCCTTCAGGAAAAGGAATCGATGCGCGGCCGCAAAACCGCCATCGTCATCACCGGCGGAAACGTGGATACGCCGCTATTCAGCCGTGTCCTCGCTCATACCTGAAGACCCGACGGAAAACACCCCGTTGGTGGCGTCGATGTGAATCGTTCCGAATCGCGCCAGATCGCTGCCGAGAATGCCGTCACAGTTGATGAGACCCGAAGGTATTGGCCCGTAGACGAGGACGTTCTCGAGTGCGACGTGTTTACCGGCAACATTCAGCGCCAGCAGCGGCACCACGCGGCTGGTCGCCCTGCCGGTAAGGGCGATTCCATAAACCCTGGTGTCGGCGCTCCGCGTGGCCACGCCTAGCTTCTCGAGTACGGTCGCGTTGAGAAAGCTCGACTGAGCGCCGGTGTCGAGGGAAAAATGGTATTTGTCGCCTGATTCTGCCCTTGCTTCCAGAAGTGGCTTGCCGAGCCAGTAGAGATTCTGCTCCCTGCCATCGATGAAATCACGAACCTTCGGCTCCCTGATGACGACCTTTTCCGAGCTGTAGTTCATTGTCAGATCGAACTGCCTGATAGTATCCCAACCGATTATTCCGTCGACGACGATTCCCCGCGGCGGCACTCCATCGGCAGTTGAGCGCAGATGCATCAGCGAGGCGTCGATGATCACCACCGGAGAATTGGTGATGACGATCGAGCCAATTTCGATTTTATTCGCGATCGCAGCTTTTACCGGAGCGGATCCCGCGAACGTTTTGACGGAGAGAACATCGGAAGAGAACTCAGCGATGTTTGCCGCTGCTGCAACGTCCGAGCTTATCGCCGTCATGCTCGATCCGGTGTCGAGCCAGAACTGGTACTCTTTGCCGTTTATCCGAACGCGAATAGTCGGTGTTCCGACGGCGGTGACTCGCATCGGTAGTACTACGGGTTCGTCGGGGAAGGTCGTCGTCTCTCTCGGCGCGCCGGCGAAGGCTTTTCCCCACAGCTCGAGATCAGTGGTCATGACTCGGTCTGATGCGTTGAGCCGGGAGTTGAGCGGTAGATCGCGCAGCTCCGCCCATCTGTGCTGATAGCGTAGTGTCGAAGCGAGCATGACCTGCGCTGCAACCGCGACGTTCATGTCCGACAGCTGCTGGCTGACGACCCGGAGGTCTCTCTCCGCGCTGTCGTACTTGCCGAGCGCCAGTAATCTCATCGCATCGGCGAAGCGCGCTTCAGGACCCGTTTGCGCGTTTTCGCGGAGCGTGTTGAGATCTATGTCGGCAAAGGCTAACCAGTATTTCTCCGAGTATACGTGCGGCACGGCGGGCAGTGGCGGCGGGGTTTCGGCCATCGCTCTCCGGGTTACACCGACGCTCGGCGGTATTCCAGGCCCAGGTTGAAGGTTCGCCTCACGCCCTGAGTATCCATCCAATTGTAAATCGCTTGCTGCGGCTGCTGGTTGCGAGTAACCAGACACTAGCCCAAAGACCAGGGCAGACGTGCGCGCGCACGTAACTACGAGTCGGGTATAGTAATTCGACTCACTCGCGCCAATATGACTCTGACGCATACGACCCTCTCCGGAATTAATCGGAGGTCAGAGGACGACATTGATCTCCGATCTAACTCGACATTGGACTTTCGTCGGGTCACTTCGCTGGTGGGCCGTAGCTTCCGACTAACAGTTCGATACGTTCCGTACGAAAAGGGTTTCGTAAATCAGCACCTTTCTTTGTAAAAGATTTGTCAAAACGACATCCATCTGCTGACCTTCACCAGAAACACGTTCTCGGGAACTGTTCGAAACAGGACGGTTGCATCGCGCGAAAGCTCAAACGGTGTCGGCTCGGTATCCGAATGACGTCCCTGTGACCAGACCAGGAAGAGAGTCGAGCCCGGTCGGTACTCCCAGCGCAGAACGGCGTTGGAGCGGAACTCTCTAACGTTGAACGCGGGATCCGCGAACTCGAGGTCGGGCACACCGTTCCCATCCGTATCGGCACTGTAAACGCCGTCTTTCAGCTGTGGATCGAAGCGGCGGAATCTGTCGGCGTACTTCGGTGCGCGCGGCGAAGTTACTTCCTTGAAGTCCGAATACATGCCCGCGGAGAGGAACGGCTGCCCGTAGAACTGAAGCGTCAGCTCCGGAGAAAATGCGAGATCGAGGCGGGTAGTCACCGCCGCCGTCGTGCGGTCCAGTGCGCCGAGGACGTAACGCGGACTTGCGTCGGAACCGGACTGCGCGACGTAGAAGATGTCGCTTTGCTCACGCGAGAGAGTTGGTCCGAGCGTGAGCAGCGCATTGGAAAGTGGCTGCCACACAACTGTCGGAGCAAACGAGAGTGACCGGGTTCCGGGCGCGTCCGACCGCATCAGGCTGTATGAAGCGTTGAGCCTCAGTGACTTTTGCTGCGGCGAGTAGAAATTCCCGAACACGACCCAGCCACCGTCCTCGGCGAACAGCGGACCGCCGCGCAGTCTCAGCGTGTGCGCCGGCAGACGACGACCAACGCGGATGAACGATCCCCAGAAGTTGCGGAGCTCACCCTCGAGATCGACGTTGAATTGCGTGAAGGTCCGCTCACCGCCGTACGTCCACCAGGACCACGTGTTGGCGAAGGCGTTCCAGTAGTTGAATACGGCGCCTGGAGTGAGATGCCTCGTTCCGATCCAGGTAAAATTCTCCGACCAGTCCGCGACTTTCTGAATTCCGATGTCGTTGACTTCGAAGCCGGGAGTGCGGGTGTAGAATGCATTTCCGTAACGCACTGGCCCAGTCATTCGATCGAACTGCAGCCGCGCACCGTAGCCGGACAGCGATGTCCGCGTAGTGTCATACGTGAGATGGTCTGCGTCAGGCCGCTGAAAGTAGTGCGTCGAGGATCTTTGGGTTTCCGCGATGGAGTGCGCTGATCCCTGCACCGTCGACGCGAAGAGCGCCCCGAACAGCTCGTATGTCGATCCGCTCTCGCCGCCGAACTGGTGCCGGAAGTCCAGGCCCGCGCCATAGGCTGCCTTGTGCAACTCGGAGGCAGTGGCCCCCAGGTTGAACCTGTTCGTGGCGGTCGCCATCGCCCCGATGGCGCTCTTCCCCGCGCGCAGATCCTTCTGTACTCGCGCCACGGCGTAGTTCGTCGCCGGCTCGACGGGCTGTCGCAGTCGTCTGCCAAGTGTGTCGATCACCTCGGCGAACTCGGCGCCCGTTGCTGCTTCAAGCAGTCCCACGGATAGCCCGTTGCTCGTCTTGCCCGACAGCTTTGCGGCGCTGAGTATGGTCGTCTGCGACGGCTGCTGCGTGAACAACGCGGTGGAGTCTGGGCTGACTTGCGGTGCCCGTCCCACCCGTCGCGGATAGAACAGAACTTCGTCCGGACTCTCGTAGATCGAGAGCTCGAAGAGCTTCCCGTTTTCGACGAAGAACGGCCGGCGTTCCATGAACGTAGTTTCGAAACCGGAGATGTTTACCTCGGACGGATCGGCTTCGACCTGGCCGAAATCGGGATGCACCGTGAGATCGAGGGTGAGGCCATTGCCGACCCCGAACTTTGCATCCACCCCGGCGCCGCCCTCGAACGCGCTCGATCGAAAGAACGGATTTGCCTGCTCACCCGGCGCGCGCGTCACGCTGGCGCTCACATACGGTGTAATCCCCCGGCGGCGCGCTGGCATCAGAGAATCGATTTCTGCGATCTCGCCGAAGCGCGATACCTCGCGTCCTTCGCCCTGCGGAACTGGAGCCCAGCTCGACCACTCCTGACGACGGCCGATGTTTCGGTAGAAGTTGATTCCCCACGTTGCTGGTCGGTCCGGTACGGTGTATCGCAGCTGCGACAGTGGAATGCGGAACTCGGCCGACCAGCCCAGCGAGTCACGCGACACCGCGACATCCCAAACCGCATCCCAGTTGATATCCACCTGCGTGTCGTCGTAGTGGTAGACGTCGAACTTTACGCCGGCGGGGTTCACGCCGAAGTGGAAAGCGCTCCTTCGGTCGTGGAAGCTGTCGAACAACACTTCCAGCATGTCGAAGTTCGCTCTCGCATCGCGCCGCATCAGCGGCGCCACGATGCTGTCGGGTGAATCGAACGCGCGCATCCCGACGTAGACGGCATCGCCGACAAACAGGACTCTGGCCTCGGTGCGCCTGGTCGCCGGTGCCCCGCCCTGCGGATAGTTCTGGGTGAAGTCGGTGGCTGGCTTGGCGGTGGCCCATACTGGCTCGTCGAGTCGACCGTCTATACGTGGAGGATCTGACACTTTGATTCCCCGCATCACGCGCATGCCGACGGTGGTGGACTCCGCCAGCGCCGCCGTCTGCCTGACCAGGCGCGTCGACGCGGCCGCGTTCATCGCGTGGTGCGGCGTCAGCAGCGCCATTAGCGGGAGGTAGAACAACATCGGGGGTAGCTCCTACTAGTTATTTAGTAGAAGCTACCCCCGGCCTGAAAAGCTGTCAACTAGTTTATTAGTAGTTGACCGATACCTGGACCTGGAAGCCCAACCCCTCCAGCATGCAATGCAGTGCTCCCGGCTCAGGCATGAAGGCGGCGGTCGCAATCAGGATCGCCGCTACCAGCATCAGACGCGCCGCACGGGTCCTTCCCGACCGACGCTCCGCCGTGATTATTCTCAGCCGCTCCTCCAGTGACGACAGCGGCCGGGACAGCGCCGGTGTCGGCAAACGACAACCGGCCGCGCGGGATCCGGCTTCCAGCAACAGCAAGCCGTAGGTTCGCGGATCCGAGCCACGTCTCAGAACTCGAGAGTCGCAATCGACCTCCAGCGCCAGCCGCAGACGGCTCGCGATCCACCACACCGCGGGATTCCACGGCTGTACTACCGTCGCCACAATTGCCAGCGCGCTCAGGAAGTGGTCGCCCGCCCTCTGGTGCTCGAGCTCGTGGGCCATGATCAGCGACCGCACCCGCTCGCTCTCAGCCAATGCCCACTTCGGAACGACGATGACACTCTTGATGAACCCGACTATCGCCGGACCTTCGGCATCGGAGACGAGAACGGAGTGCCCGTCCAGTGACGCACGTTCCCACACCCGACGACGCTGGACAAGTCGCCAGATCGCGATCGCGAAAACGGCGGCGACCAGCGCCGACGAAGCCCACAGCAACGGTGAAAGAATCACGTCCCAATGCGCCAGCGAGTCGTAGTACCGTATGTAGCTGCTCGCCGGACCATCGAGCCAGCTCGCTCCGTGACGCCGCGGGATCAGCGTTGTGGCGCCGACGATGTCGGTGCGCATCGCCATCAGGCTTATGCCCAGCGTTGCCGCCATCGCCAGGAACCAGATCCAACGACTCGGCTTCCCAACCACCCGTGCCGCATTCTCGAGCGCGTGCGCGGCGAGCGCGCAAAGCCCGCCGATGAGAATGCTGTACATCATCCATCCAACGATCATCGCGATGCCTCCTTCAACCGGGTATCGAGAAGCTGGCGCATGCGCTTGAGCTCCTCCGGCTTGAGCTTTCGTCCCGAAACGAGCTGGGTAAGCAGCAGCTCCGCCGATCCCGAGAAAACCTTGTCGGTGATCCGATGCAAAGCCGACTGTCCGGCGGCAGCGCGATGCACCAGCGGCGCATAGCGATGAGCCTTCCCCTCCTCACGGTGGCCGACATAGCCCTTCGCTTCCAGCGTGCGGAGAACCGTCAGCACGGTGGTGTAGGCGAAGTCTTCCTCGAGCTCCTCGCGGACCTCCGCCACCGTTGCCGATCCCTTGTCCCAGAGGATGGCCATCACGTCCAGCTCACGTTCAGTGAACGACACGTCCATGACAACCTGCTACGTAAAGATTAGTAAATAGTGAGCCTGCGTAACCAGCCTGTCAACTAGGAACATAGTTGATCAGTCGCGCTTTTCTGGGTGAGCCCCTTATTTACGAATCTGGACCGTGGCGGTCGCGATCTTTGGCGGCGGGACGCGAAGGAATTGGGAGCGGCCGCGCGCGATCGAGCGAAGCTGCGCCGGCCCGTCCTGAAATTGCGCCAGCACCCGGGCGTCGGGGGATACTTCCACTTTCGCCGTCTGCGGACGCGGATCGAACAGCGAGTTCCGATTGCTGGCCAGCTCACTGGTGACAAGCGTATCGACCCGCCCGCCCTGCACGAGCTCGAGGGTCACGTTGCCGAACGTTCGACCAGAGGATCTCACCACGGTAGTTACGGCGGCGCCCGGCATCAGCAGCGGCGGTGCAGCGATCTTCACGCTGTAGATCTGCACGATGGCGCGGTATCCGGAGATGCTCGCGATCACCAGATACGATGCGACGAATCCCACCGTGATCCGCCTGAGCCACCGTTCCCAGGCTGATTCCCCTGGGAGTCGCCTCCCAAATGGATGCTGCATGCTCATTACACTTCCAGACTTGGAGAGGCGCCGGTCAGAATCGAACTGACGATAGCAGATTTGCAGTCTGCCGCCTTACCACTTGGCCACGGCGCCGGGATGACAAGTTATCGGGTTCCGAGGCCCCAGAGCAATCGGGCAACGTAGATGCCCAGCGCCAGGCCCGCGCCGAGGATTACCGCCAGCACCACCAGAATGAGCACCGTCGCTCCTATACTCCCCCGGCTGCGTTCTGTCTTCGAGCCCGCCGTGGAAGCCAGATGTCGTTCCAGTAACGCTACGTTCTTGGTGTTGGACTTCCAGGCCGCGTCGAACACGTCGCCGAGCGCTGGAATCGCGCCGACGAGTGTATCGACTCCGACGTTGACGACCATCCGCGCCAGCGTTAGTGGCGACACATTCGCACGCGACGCCTCGAGAATGATGTAACCGGACATCACCGCCGTGATCAGATCGCCGATTCCCGGGATCAGTCCGACGATTGGATCGAGTCCGATTTTCCATCCGGTACCCGGGATCGTGATCGCGTTGTCGAGCAGCTTCGCCACGACGCGAACACGCTTTGCCCGCGCGTCGGGCGCATCACCCAGAAAGTCGTCACGAGGCCTGACCTTCTTTGTCGGGTCGCCGTTCACCTCGCGACCTTGGCCTCGAGCGCCGACATTCGTGTCGGTCCCGGGTATCGAGCAGAGCCCTTCATCGCGCTCCAGAGGATGCGATTGAAGAGATCCTCGTCCGCCATGTCGACCTTATCCAGCACGAGTTTCTTGGACGCTTCAGCGAGCGCCGTGCGCGGCGGATTCTTCTCGGTCAGCGGGACGCCGGGTGGCAAAGGCGTATAAGGCGTCAGATCCGGCGTAGTCTCCCAGATCTCCCGCAGCGGCCGCCCATAATGATCGAATTGCGACATCCGTCCCAGGCCAAGAATATCCTCGATCGTCGCCACGACGTCGGTCGTGTTGGCGAAGCGGTGGAAGACCTTGCCCCTGTTGTACGCCGAGATCACCAGCATTGGTGAACGATGAGAGTCCACGTGATCGGGTCCGTCCTGCGCATCGTCCTCCAGTGCGAACACGACCGTGTTCTTCCAGTAGGGGCTTCTGCTCAACGCTTCCACGATTCTCGCCAGCGCCAGATCGTTGTCCGCCATGTAAGCGCGCGGCGTCGGCCTTCCCGCGGAAGCGCCCGACGTGTGGTCGTTGGGAAGCGTAAGTATCTCCAGCGCCGGCAGCGTTCCCGTCCGCACGAACTCCTGAAAATCCTTCAGCCATACGTCGACGCGCGCCTGGTCCGGGATGTCCAGATTCCACCCCGAGTACGCGGTGTTGGTGTGGCCGATCAATGCCTTTTTCGTGGCGGTGGTTTGTACGGCCGCGCCTCCAGCAGGCGGATCGTCGGATTCCTGAACGAATTCGCCGTAGTTCCGGTACGTGATCCCGGCCCGTTCGGCAAGATTCCATAGATAGCCGCTCGATGGCTCCGACACGTCCTCGTCGGGAATCACGTTCCGGTTGGTTCCCTGATAGTCGTACGTGCGGCCTCGGCCCGAATAGTTCGAGGGCACCGTTTTCTCGAGATAGTCGGTGGCGTAGGCTCCGGTCGCCCAGTTGTGCCCGTCCGGACTGACCTCGGCGTTCACGAAGAATCTGTCGAAGATCCCGAATCGCTCGGCGAGCGCGTGATGGTTTGGCGAAACCCGGCGCGGAAAGAAGAGAAGAGATGTGTCGCCATCCGCTTGCGACAGGTCGCCGAACACCTGGTCGTAGGTTCGGTTCTCCTTGATGATGTATATGACGTGCTCGAATGGCGGATACGCCTTTGCATGCTGCCTGGCATTCCATCCGTTGGCCGCAGCAACGCGATTGGAGAAGACTCCGAGCTCTGTCGGACTCGCCTTCGCAACAGGAATGATGGAGAGCGTTCCGTTGATCTGGCCAAGCGTGTAATCCGGGCTGTGCGGCGGCGATGACTGCCCCGGTTGCCAATGTCCGGGATTGGAAGCGGTGCCGCGGCCCTTTCCGTTCACGACGATGAGGTCATTGCCGTCCACGTCGAGTGCCGATGGATACCACCCGACGGGAACTCTGCCGATAAGTGAATCGGCAGTCTGGACCGTGGCGAGTCCCGAGGTCCCGGCCGAGAGCGTGAAGATTGCGACCGCATTGTTGTCCGCTTCGGCGACGAATAGTCGTCCGCCATCGGGTGAGACGGCGATCGCATTGGGCGTGCTGCCCTCGCCTGTTGCCGCCGGCGATGGATCGCTCAAGGTGGAAATGACGCGCAGACTCCGTGTATCGACCACGCTGATCTTGTCGGTGCTGCCCGACGCCACGAACAGCCGGCTTCCCTCGGGGCTCAGCGTCATCGCTGATGGATGCCTTCCCACCCGGATCCGCGTACCTCCTTCCAGGGTCCCGTTTGCCCGCGGAGGGAACGCCGAGACGGTCCAGCCGCCCCACGCCGACACGTATACGAGACCGTCGTGACCGACGACGACGCCGTACGGGTATTTCTCCGTCGCCAATCGTTGAACCACTCGCCGCGACGCGATGTCGATGACAGCCAGTGAGTCCGCGAGATTCTCGGCCGCGTAGAGCGTCCGGCCATCCCGCGAGATTGCAATGCCGGCGGGATACCTGGTACCGCTATGGTCTTTTTGCTTTACAGCGAGTGCGATCGAATCGACGAGCGTAGCCTCCCGCCCGCTCCACGCGAATCGGTAGATCACGTCCTGATTTCCGCCGGAAACGTAGAGCGATTGGCCATCCGGACTGAAGGCGAGACCGAGAAAAACGGCGGGTAGCGAAATCTTTTGCAGCACCGACCCGCTATTGCGGTCGACCACCTGGATCCCCTGTTCTCTCCAGCCGTTGAGCAGCACTACGACCCGGCTTCTGTCGGGCGACATAGTCATTGCCAGCGGCATGGCGCCGAGCTGATAGGAGCTGCCGGCGGGATCGAGCGTCGCGCCAGTCGGGAGTCGTCTCAGGCCCGATGCTTCCTGGGTGACCGCCGCGGCATCGACACGCGACGAATGCGAGCCGCAACCGGTTGCGGCGATTATCACCAGGACGAGAACACACAGCTTCAAATTCATGTCGCCAAAGATGGCATTGACTCTCGATTCTGCCAGTCTGATTATCCCCCAATGAGTAGCACTTCGGTAAAGCCGCGTATCGTCACGGCCACCAGCGACGACGTTCCGCTCATTCGTCAATTCATTCTCGAGCTCGCCGAGTACGAGCGGGCGCGCCCGGGCGAAGCCCCGGTGACAGAGCAGGATCTCGAGCAAACCCTGTTTGGGGAGCGACCCGCGGCGGAGGTCCTGATCGCATATCTGGGAGACGAGCCGGCCGGTTTTGCGCTCTTCTTCCACAACTATTCAACCTGGCTCGGCA
>Ga0134123_10003052_pt1 | contig 10882 bp, 8 predicted proteins | sample KB303_FD_96460 | JGI IMG/M metagenome (GOLD analysis project Ga0134123, IMG submission 96460) | Terrestrial soil microbial communities without Nitrogen fertilizer from Kellogg Biological Station, Michigan, USA - KB3-0-3 | ecosystem: Environmental > Terrestrial > Soil > Unclassified ...
AGATCGACACGACCGGCGTGTTCACGACCGTGTATAAGTTTCGCTACAACGAGGGAAATGGCGCGTCGAACCTCTTTGTGACGCCCGACGATCACCTGCTTGGTACGAACAATCAGGGAGGCTCGGCGTACGACGTGGGCCAAAACGGCACGGTGTTCTCGGCGAGCGCCGACGGGACGCTCACCGTGCTGCATCGATTCAACGGCTACGACGATGCGGCCTACCCGGGTCCGTTCCTCGCGAGAACCAGTGACGGCACCCTGTACGGAACATCGGGCTCCGGGCCCTTCAAGCTCGATCGGTTGGGCGCGCTGACGAGGTTCTTTGGTTTCAACTACTCGGATACGCTGACGCTGATGACGGGGCCTGACGACAGGATCTACGGCACGAGTTCCGGCACCACGGTCACCGGCGGGACGAAGAAGGGAATGATCTTCAACCTCGCCGCCGATGGGACCGTCACGCCGATCCACATCTTCACCGGCGGCGCTGATGCGGCCTACCCGATCGGCCCGCTGCTCGCGGCTCGTGACGGCGGATCCTACGGCACGACCTCAACGACGGTTTTCAAGCTGGATGCATCGGGTCTCGTGACGACGCTCCATGTGTTCGCAGGCACCGAAGGCCACCCGAATGGCGGCAGCCTGCTCGAGGCAAGCGACGGCAGCGTCTACGGCATGACGACCTTTGGCGGATCAAATGCATTGGGCAGCGTCTACCGCGTGGCGCCTGCCGGGACGTTTGCCACCATCTATAGCTTCACCGGTTCGAACGGAGACGGCCAATGGCCCATGGGAGGGCTGGTCGAGGGCACCGACGGCGCGTTCTATGGAACCACAGCCCTCGGCGGCGTGTGGAACCAGGGCACGGTATTTCGCCTGGCGTTCCTGGACCCGGCGCTGGTGGGGACGAAACTGGCAATTACGCCGCCGACCGTGGCCTTCGGCGATTCGACGGTGACGCTCTCCGCACAACTCAGCCGGACCGACGGCGGTCCGGTCTTTCCGGCGACGGTGACCTTTCTCCTGAATGGGCACGTCGTTGGGTCCAGCGCGACGCACAACGTGGTGGGCGAGATGACGGGTAAAGTGACGACCGTTGCGTCGTTGCCCGACGTCAGCCTGGCGGGGTTGCCGTTTAACGCGAAAGTCGAGATCGGGGTGAAATTCTCCGGCGATGCGGTCTACGCGCCAAGCAGTGCGAATACGTCGTTCGTTCTGGCAACAGGGTTGTCCAAGCTCCAATGGAACACGCCGACACCGATCGCGGTGGGCACTCCGCTCTCTACGGTTCAATTGAACGCGACCGCCAGTACCCCCGGCACGTTTTCTTATACGCCCGGCCTCGGCACGGTGCTGTCTCTCGGCCCACACACGCTGTCGGTGACCTTCACGCCTTTTAACACGAACTACAACACGGTGACGGTGACGATCGTCCTTGCCGTGAAAGCCGATCCCGGGGTCGTCTGGACGCTCCCGGCCGAGATCCTGACGACGACACCGCTCTCCGCCCTCTGCACTGCGACGGCGAACGTCCCAGGTCGCTTCAGCTACGTTGTCGACGACCACTCGATGACTTGCGATTCGACGAAGTTCCTTAACGTCGCCGCCCCGTACGGCCTTTTGATGACGTTCAACGCCACCGATCTGGCGACGTACATGCCCATCACGATCCACAAGTCGGTGGTCGTGAAGTCTCCGCCGACTGTCCCCACGCTGACTTACCCGGCAAACGGCGCGGCGAGCGCGGACATGTCGCAGTCGATCACGTGGACGACGGTGTCAAACGTGCAGTGGTATTACCTGTACATAGGCACGACGGCCGGCGCGAAGGACCTGGTCGACACCGGCGGACTGCTCACGACGTCGTACCTGGCGTCCGGACTGCCGGCGGGACGGACGCTCTACGCGCGCATCTGGGCCCAGGTTGCAGGTGTCTGGCGCTATACCGACAGCACGTTCACCGCTGCCGCATCGGGTCCCGTCGTGCCAACGCTGACCTACCCGGCGAATGGCGCGGTCGCCGCCGATCTGTCGCAGCCCATCACGTGGACGACGGTGACAAACCCGCAGTGGTACTACTTGTATGTGGGAACGACGCCCGGCGCGAAGGATCTGATCGACACCGGTGGGCTGCACGCGACGTCGTACCTCGCCCCGGGTCTACCCACCGGTCGAACGTTGTACGCGCGAGTCTGGGCGCAGGTCGGAGGTCTCTGGCGTTACACCGACAGCACGTTCACTGCGGCCGCACCGGTGCCCGTCGCACCGACGCTGACCTACCCGGCCAACGGCGCGTCTGCGGCCAACATGTCGCAGCCGATCACGTGGACCACGGTGCCGAACGCGCAGTGGTATTACCTGTATGTGGGAACGACGCCCGGCGCGAAGGATCTGATCGACACCGGCGGGCTTCATGTCACGTCCTATCTCGCCTCGGGTCTCCCCGCCGGTCAGACGTTATACGCGAGAATCTGGGCGCAGGTCGGAGGTCTCTGGCGCTACACCGACAGCACGTTCAAAGTGCAGTAGCCAGGACAGCATCGCTCGAAGGACGGCTTGGAGGTGCGCGGAGAATCGAGGCGACCAGGCTCGAATTGCGGGTTCGGCCTGCCACCATTCCAACCGCACGCCCAATAACGCTCGCTCCCGCCAGAGTTGAAGCTCCTGCCGTGGCCGGAAGCCCGCCTCACGGATCGCCCCAAGGCACGCGAGCTGAACCCCGACACGTTTCCAGAATCCTTTTTTCCAGAGGGTCGACAGGCCCTGGGCCCGGAAGTTCTTGAAGACGAGCGCTTCGGGGACTCGGACGAACTCGCCTTGCTGTGCCAGGCGCAACAGCCACGGCCGGTCGGCGCCATTTTCTCCCGCGATGTGACGACGCATCCCGCCCAGGGTTTTCGCCGCTGTTGCTCGAAACACGCCTCGATTGGGAACCCACCAATCGCCGGTCGTGAGCAGTAGCCGTCGCGTGCGCTCGAAGCGATCGGTGACACCGTCCAGTTCGGTGTAGGTCGACGGCCCCCTGTTGGTGTTCATGTCGGAAAACGCCAGAACCGCCTGGGGGTGCCGTTCGAGGGCATCTACAAGCCGGGCGACGTAGGTCGGTTCCAGTGGGTCGTCGTGAAACGCGAAGAACACGTAGTCACCCTTGGCCGAATGCAGCAGCGCGTTCGCATTGGCAATCCACCCAAGCCGCTGCGGCTGGCGGATGACACGGCACCGCGGGTGCGAGGCCGCAAACTCCTCACAGAGGGCTGCGGTGTCGTCCGTGGACGTGTCCACGGAGATCAACAGTTCCAGATTCTGGTACGTCTGCGCCGCAATCGAGTCGAGTACGGGCCGGATGAAGCTGCTGGAATTCCACGCCGGCATGCATGCGACGACTCGCGGCTGCGACGTCGCCACGTCGGTCATGCCGCGGCGCGCTCCATGTGCAGGACGCTCGTCGCCGCCAGCTCTCCGAACAATGGCGCGGTCGTCAGTTTGCCCGGGTCGACGCTGTGATAGCCCTCGCAGGACGTCACGCCGACTCGTGTCCGGTCATGGAGACCGCTGCCGGGATCGTTGACGTCGGTGCGGCCGTAGGCCACGATGGCGCCGGCATCGACCTGCAGCGGCGTCGAGTCGGCCGCGCCGGGATACCAGCGGTCGATGGCCCCCAGCAGTGCGGCGGCGACCGAACGCGCTTCGTCGCCGGTCAGCTCCCCACGACATGGCCGATTCCAGTCCTCCGGGGGCGCCAGGTCTTCGGTCCAGCCGCGCAGGCCGAGCGGATACCACGAGAAGAATGCCGTGCGATCAGGACGGATGACGACGTCGCCGTACGGACCGAGCACCATCGTCGCCGACGGGGCGTGTTGAAGACGCTCGGGGACGCGCGCAATCACGCGGTACTTCAGGCGATGCAGCCAGCCTGGCGGATGATCGAGACCGACGGTCTTGTCGATCTTGAAGCGGTTCTCCCACAGCGCGTTGACGACCTGTCCGCATTCGACGTTCCAGCGGCCGCCCGGACCGTCTCCTTCGACGCGGAACCTGCCGGCCAGCCGTTCAACCGACGTGACCCGACGGCCGAAGAGCAGCCGGATTCGCGGATGCGCGGCAATCGCGTCGCGGAGCACATCGGCAAGCTCGCTCGTATCGATGGCGAGCTCCGCCGTCTGGAACGCCGCCGCGATATGTTCGGGATTGAAATGCGTACGCAATGAGCGGTGCGGCATGGCCTGAAACAGCCGCTCCGGCCGCCGCCCAAGATAGTCGAGATCCGGATGTTGCTTCGTCTGTTCGCGGTAGATCGATTCCACAGCCGCGTAGTGGCACTCTATGACGTCCGGGGAAAGCACCGAATCGTTGGCGACAAGATAGACAAACGGGGTCGAGACCGCCACGCGCATGGCCCGCTCTCCCGCCGCACGGCCCAGCAGCTGGCGAAACCTGAGTGCGCCGTCAATCATCAGACGCGCGGTCGCGAGGGATCGATCGTTGGCGAACACCAGACCGAGATGGATCTTTCCCTCATTGCGAAGGCTCGCCCGGTTCATGGCGCGCGCGTCCTGGTCGACCAGCGACACGTTCACGCCCGCCCTGGCGAGAGCCAGCGCCGTCGTCACGCCGGTCAGACCGGCGCCCAGCACGACGACCTCCGAAAGTTTCCTCATATCGCGCAGTGAGCGCGGTGCAATCCACCCGCCAGTGGCAGGGTTTTCTACCCGGCAGAAAACGCGACAGTCGATGCTTGAAGTCTTCTTTGCGGGCGACTAAAGGGTCGTGATGGAGGACGTCAGAAGTCGTCGCGGCGTGGGAATGTCCCGATCGCGGCGGCGGTGGGTGTGGACCGCGGGCTTGTCCCCTCCCCACGCTGCGCTCGACAGTCGACGCAGATATCGCGCTCGCAGATGGCGTAGTGAGGACAGAAGTGCGATCGGAACTGGCCGTCGCGATTGACGGTGATCGAGCGGTTGCAGCGGGGACATGGACGGCGGGGAAACATTCGGGGCCGTCTTGTACTTACGCGCGAAGTCCGCGGCTGTTTACATCGTCGTGATGTCGGCTCCCGCGCAGACTTTCCGCGGCGGCCGTACGCGAGCGAGTGACCGCGGCTAGAGCACCTGAATGGGGGCGCAGGTACCCTCGAGCGACGGGAGCCGAGCTTCCAGACTTCTGAGCGCGGCGGCCGCATCGCGGCCGCTCGACGCCCACAGCACGTCGTCGGTCCGCCTGGCGCGCACGCCCAGGACGAGCGTCGAGCCGCCGCCCTCGCCGCTGATCACGCTGACGGTCAGCGTCACGTCGGCCGCCGTTCGGCGAGGGACCTCTTCCCATCGATGCCATCGCTGAAGTTCGTGCCGCAGTTCGAGGAGCCGGCCCTCGTCCGCCACGGCGAGGGCGTTGATCAGAAACACCGTCCGTGCGCCGACCAGCGCCGGCCCGAGCTCTCTGGCGGCCGCATTGTCCGCACTTTCGCGCGCACGGCACGTCTTCGACGGTTCACCGGGATCGGCCTGCTCGTGGAGCACGCGTGCGGACATCGTGACGATGCCGGCGACCATGATGACTGCGAAGACGGGGAATGTTCGCATGGTGCAGCGTAGAGCGGACGGGCGGCATCACAAAGCTCTTCTCGCAGTTGTCTGCCGTGAGACACACGCGATGCGCAGGCGATACGCCGATCAGACCAGCCCGTGCAGGGCCTTGCCGACGCGGACGTATTCCTCGTACCGTCGCTGATAGAGCTCCAGCTTCTCGCGTTCGACGGCGTCGAGCTTCGCCCTGGCGACCTCCGACGTCGTGTCGCCGTGCAGCTCCTGCTGCGCCAGCAGCGCCTTCAGCTTGTAGGTCCCGTCGTGGGCCTTCTCCCAGGCGAGCCAGTCGGCGGTCCAGTGGGCGTGCGCGGACGCGAGCATGTCCTTGCTGAACGGAAAGGTCGAGCCGGACGCGGCGTCGAGCGCGGCGAATTCGTCCGGAAACCGTGCGCGGAGTGTCCTGGCCAGCGGCTGCCAGGTCAGCAGCACCCGCGGATCGCCGTGCGCCCGTTCAATCGCGGGCGCGAAGAGCGCAGCCAGCGAGAGCTCGCGGTTGCGTTGCTGCTGTTCGCGCCACTGTTTCCACACATCCAGCCCCTGGCTCTAATCCCTGGCCCCTGGTCCCCGGCCCCTAGCTAGTACTTCAACACCGCGTGGATGTTCTCGCCCGTCAAGCGGCTGCGGCCGTCGAGCCCGACGAGCTCGATGAGGAACGCGACGCCGACCACGACACCGCCGGATCCTTTCACGAGGTCGAGCGTCGCCTTGGCCGTCCCCCCGGTCGCCAGCAGGTCGTCGACGATCAGCACGCGCTGGCCGGCGACCACGGCGTCCTCGTGAATCTCGAGCGAGTCGGTGCCGTACTCGAGCGCGTAGGTCGCGCGCCGGGTCTTGTGCGGGAGCTTGCCGACCTTGCGCACGGGCACGAAGCCGGCGCCGAGCCGGTCGGCGACGACCGCTCCGAAGATGAACCCCCGGCTCTCCATGCCGACGACGAGCTCGACGCTGCTGTTCTTGAACGGCGCGATCAGGCTGTCGATCGCGGTGCGGAAGCCGTCGGCATCGCGCAGGAGCGTCGTGATGTCGTAGAAGAGAATGCCGGCTTTCGGAAAATCGGGAACGTGACGAATCTTCTTTGTGAGTGCGTCCATAGTTATCTGATGTGGAATCCCGGCATCCTGTCGTGTGTCGAAAGTGGATACGTCTCGTCGACCTCCACGCGATCCACGCGCGAGGCCGGCGGGCCCTGCCGAATCGCGCGCTCGAACCGCTCCATCGCGTCCGGCTCGCCGGCCGCGGCGGTCTCGACCCGGCCGTCGTCCAGGTTCTTCACCCAGCCGCGGATCGACTCGCGGACGGCCGTGGACTGGACGAAGTAGCGGAAGCCGACGCCCTGCACGCGTCCGCTGATCACGAAGCGCCGCGACGTCAGCATGCTGCGGATGAAGCCCGGTATGATACCATCCGCCTTGGCCTAAAGTTTCCCTAAAAGGGAACTGCGGGGGACCCGAAAGCACCTGGGGCGAATCGTTCAGCGGCTGGTGAAAGAAGAAGCCGCTCACGACGGACAATCCGAGTCCGAGCCCGTCAGCTAACCCCGCCGGCGAGTCACGGACATGCCTGAAGATACTTCGCCTGCGTTTTCCCTGAAACGGCTCCTGGTCGGCAAGCCGATCCCGTCGAGCATGGCGCATCACGAGCGCCTCTCGCGCGTCACCGGCCTGGCCGTGCTCTCGTCCGACGCGCTGTCGTCGGTCGCGTACGCCACCGACTTCATCCTCGCGACGCTCGTCGTCGCCGGCGTCGGCGCCTTCTCCCACGCGATTCCGATCAGCCTCGTCATCGCGGCGCTGCTCGCCATCGTCGCGTTTTCGTACCGGCAGACGATCCACGCGTACCCCACCGGCGGCGGCGCGTACATCGTCGCGAAGGAGAACATCGGCGACAACGCCGGCCTCATCGCGGCGGCCTCGCTGCTGGTCGACTACACGCTGACCGTCTCGGTGAGCATCTCGGCGGGCATCCTCGCGGTCACGTCGGCGTTTCCGGCGCTCGACGCCTTCCGCGTGGAGATGTGTCTCGGCGCGCTGGCCATCCTGATGCTCGGCAACCTGCGCGGCATCCGCGAGTCGGGCCGCATCTTCGCCGTGCCGACGTACTTCTTCGTCGTCAGCATCGCCGTGCTGCTGGCGTTCGGCGCGTACAAGTACCTCACGGGCGGCATCGTGCCGGTGCAGGCGACGCTGCCGCCGGACGCCGGGTCGTCGAAGCTGACGATCTTCCTGCTGCTCACGGCGTTCGCCAACGGATGCACGGCGATGACGGGCGTCGAGGCCGTGTCGAACGGCGTGCCGGCCTTCCGCCCGCCGGAAGCGAAGAACGCGTCGGCGACGCTCGTCGCCATGGCGCTGATCGCGATCGTCATGTTCGTCGGCATCACCGTCCTCGCGCATGCGTACGGCGTCGTGCCGACCGCGGCCGAATCAGGCGTGTCGCAGCTGGGCCGCGCGATCTTCGGAACGAACATCGTCTATTACCTGCTGCAGGCCGCGACGATGTTCATCCTGGTGCTGGCGGCGAACACGGCCTACGCGGACTTCCCCCGGCTGGCGTCGATTGTCGCCCGCGACCGGTACCTGCCCCGCCAGTTCATGAACCAGGGCGATCGCCTCGCGTTTTCGAACGGCATCCTCGTGCTGTCGGTGTTCGCGGCCGTCCTGATCATCGCGTTCCGCGGCGACACGCAGCGGCTGCTGCCGCTCTACATGATCGGCGTGTTCATCTCGTTCACGCTGTCGCAGGCGGGCATGGTCATTCACTGGAGGAAGACGCGCGAGCCCGGCTGGAAGACCAGCGCGTTCATCAACGGCTTCGGCGCGCTCGTCACCGGCGTCGTGCTCGTCATCGTCGCGATCACCAAGACGTTCGAAGGCGCGTGGATCGTCCTGCTGCTCATCCCGATGATCGTGCTGCTCTTCAAGGAGACGCGCACCCATTACGACCACGTCGCCCGCCAGCTCACGCTCCGCGGCTACACGCCCGCCCATCCGCGCGCGCACAACATCGTCGTCATGCCGATCGGCGGCATGCAGCGCGCCGTCGTCGAAGCGCTGCGCTACGCCGAGACGCTTTCAGATGACGTGCGGGCGGTGTACGTGGACATCGATCCGCGGGCGACCGAGCAGATCAAGAAGGATTGGGTGACGTGGGGCGGCAAGGTGCAGCTCGTCGTGCTGCAGTCCCCGTACCGATCGGTGATGGAGCCGCTCCTCGACTACATCGACGCCGTCGAAAAGGAGCGGCAGAACGACTACATCAGCGTGATTCTTCCGGAGTTCGTGCCGGCGCGCTGGTGGCAGCACCTGCTGCACAACCAGAGCGCCCTGCTGATCAAAGGCGCGCTGCTGTTCCGACCCAACCTGGTCGTCACCAGCGTGCCGTTCCACCTGGAGCATTGACGTCCGGCTGAAGCCGGACGCTACGACCGACGCTACGACCGACGCTACGAACGCTATTTAGTCCACGGATTTTCGTCCGCGCTCGGGCCGTAGATCGACGGCACCGGCACGTCGAGCAGCCGCAGATAGACCGAGAGCTGACCGCGGTGATGGTACGTGTGGTTCATCACGAGCGAGCGCAGCAGCGCGGCCTTCGGCATGGACATCATGGTCTTGCCGTCGGGGCCCTTGATCTCCCACATCTTCCCGAGCCCGGCGTCGCCGATCTTGCCGATGTTGTCCTTGGTCTTCGACGCGCCGGCGTCGTGGGCGGCGAGAATCTCCGCCGGGGACGTCGGATCCGGCGCGTTGCCTCCCGCCATCGTGACGACGTCCTGCACGGCCCAGTCACTCAGGAACGCGGGCGCGGTGGCGACGTGCTGCGCCAGCTTGCCGAGCGACATCGACTTGTCGTGGGGTTTCCATCCGAGCTTGTCGGCAGGCACGCGCTCGAGCAGGCGCCGCGTGACCTTGGATTCGCCTTCGAATTCTTCAATCAAAGCTTTCGTCGCAGACATAGGGCCTCCTTCACAGTGCGTTAAGATACCGCGAAATTGAAAATTCTCCGCATCGCTGGCCTCGCCACGCTGCTGTTCGTCGTCCTTTTCTGGCAGCTCGGCACGGCCAGTTTCTGGGATCCTGACGAAGCGCATTACGCCGAAGCCTCGCGCGAGATGCTCAGGACGGGCGACTGGCTCGCTCCGTATTACAACGAGCAGCCGTATTTCGACAAACCGATCCTCTTTTACTGGTTCCAGGCGGCCGGGATGGCCGTTGCCGGCGAGAACGAAACCGGCGCACGCCTGGGCTCGGCGATCGTCGCGATCGCGCTCGTCGCGGTGACGATCTGGCTGGGCACGGTGCTTTTCTCCTTCGAAGCCGGATTCACCGGCGGACTGCTCCTCGCGGCAAGCCCGCCGGTGTTCGCGCTCGCTCGCTACGCCATCCTCGACATGATCTTCACGGCGTTCCTCTTCGGCGGCGTCTCGCTCATCGCCGTGGCAGCGCTGAAGAATCGGCCGGGCCTGCAGTGGCCGGGGTACGTGTTGATCTCGCTGTCGGTCGTCACCAAAGGCCCCCTGTCGTTCGTCCTGTGCGGCCTCGCGCTCGGCGTCGCGCTCCTCGCTTCCCCGGACCTCCGCCGCCGGCTGCTGGCGCTGCGATGGATCTCCGGCCTGCTCCTGGTCATCCTGATCGCGCTGCCGTGGTTCGTCTATATGTGGCTGCGGTTTCGCGACGCGTTCGTGCAGGGGTACTTCCTCGACGAGAACGTGAGCCTCTTCGCGTCCAACCGCTTCAACACGAAGTTCGATCCGCTGTTCTATTTCCGCGTGCTGGCGGCGGGACTGCTTCCGTGGACCGGGCTCGCCATCGGCAAGCTCTGGGACGACGTCAGAGCGTACCGGGCGAAGACGCTGGACTCCGGGTCGATCCTGCTGTGGTGCTGGACGATCGCCATCGTCGCCTTCTTCACGGCGTCGCGCTTCAAGCTCGATCACTACGTCTTCCCCGCCGCGCCGGCGCTGTGCCTCATCTGCGCGCGGGGCTGGGCCGATGTCCGTGCGCGCGCGGCGACGGCGGCCAATGCCGGCACGCGTCTCGGCGCGCAGACGATCGGGCCGATCCTCGTGCTGGCGGGCACCGGAGGCGGCTACTTCATGATCGCGAGGCTCGACCTGCCGAACGCCGCGATGCTCGCGCCGGTCGTGATGCTGGCCGCCGGCATCGTCGTCACGGCGCGCGTGTCCTTCGGCAGTGCACGCCTGCCGGCCGTCCCGTGGGTGACGCTCTCGGCGATGGCCGCGACCTACGCCGCGGTCATCATCTGGGTGCTCCCGGCGCTCGAGCAGCGGAAGGTCAT
>Ga0134123_10003054_pt1 | contig 10879 bp, 10 predicted proteins | sample KB303_FD_96460 | JGI IMG/M metagenome (GOLD analysis project Ga0134123, IMG submission 96460) | Terrestrial soil microbial communities without Nitrogen fertilizer from Kellogg Biological Station, Michigan, USA - KB3-0-3 | ecosystem: Environmental > Terrestrial > Soil > Unclassified ...
CTGCGCTGCCTCGGCGATCTCCTCGTTCGGGATGCGGCGCCGGCCGAGTTGCGACTCGGAGTCGACCGTGAACATCACGAAGCCGATCTTCTTTTCGCGGTAGTACGCGATGGTCTCGTCGATCGTCGGCCGGCGGTTCGAGCCGAAATACTTGTCGGCCGCGCGGTCGTACTCCTCGCCGTAGTTGTCGAACGGGTTCCAGCACGACACCTCGGCGTGCGTGTGGGTGTCGATGGCGACGAGCGAAGCGGTGTCCATGGCAGACCTTAGTTCTACTTGGTAAGTATATGAGGGGTGATCGAACGACGCGCCGAATGCCATCCTCGTGGGCAGGGTGAGTCGATATTCGGGTTTGCCCTAGCTTTTAAGTTAAACTCTTGAACTATCTTTCGGATCTCACACGAGGATGGCGACGATGCGTGCGTTCTCCCCGGCCAGCGGCCTGCTGGCCCAGTTCGACCTGCTGCGCGTGTCGCACGCCGATGCGGTGACTCATGTGCGGCTGCACCGTCCCGCCAAGCGCAACGCACTCAGCGATCCGTTCATCCAGCAGCTGCACACCTGCTTCGTCAACCTGCCCGAGGCCACGCGCGCGGTGGTGATCAGCGGCGAGGGCGATCACTTCTGTGCCGGGCTCGACCTGTCGGAGCTGATGGAGCGCGATGTCGCCGCCGGCGTGCTGCACTCGCGCACGTGGCACGCGGCGTTCGATCAGATCCAGTTCGGGCGCGTGCCGGTGGTGGCGGTGCTGCACGGCGCGGTGGTCGGCGGGGGCCTCGAGCTGGCCGCGGCCTGCCATTTGCGGGTTGCCGAGGTGTCTGCTTACTACGGCCTGCCCGAAGGGCAGCGCGGCATCTTCGTCGGTGGCGGCGGCTCGGTGCGCATACCGCGCCTGATGGGCGTGGCGCGCATGACCGATTTGATGATGACAGGCCGCGTCTACGACGCACAGGAAGGGCTGGCCGCCGGCCTGTCGCAATACGTGGTGCCGGACGGTCAAGGCCTCGCGCGCGGCATCGAGCTCGCCGAGCGCGTGGCCGGCAACGCGCCGATGTCGAACTACGCGGTGATGCACGCGCTGCCACGCATCGCCGACCAGTCGATGAGCGAGGGGCTGCTCACCGAGTCGCTGATGGCGGCCGTGGCCGAGAGCACGCCCGAGGCCAAGAAGCGACTGCGCGCGTTCCTCGACAAGCGCGCAGGCAAGGTCGTCAAGTCGTGAGGTGACGATGAGCGCTGCACGGCCGCTCCGAAAGCGCTCGCTCCCCCTCGGGGGGACGGCCCGCAGGGCCAAGGGGGCTCCATGAGCGCAGTGCCCGCACGCGACGCATCGGTCGGCGGTTGCCTGCAGGCCACCGTCGAGCGACGCGCCGACGGCAGCACGGTGCTGCGCTCAACCGAGCCGCTCGGCTGGTATCCCGCGCGCCTCACCGACCACCTCGAACAGTGGGCGGGCGAGGTGCCCGATCGCACCTTCGTCGCGCGACGCGACGCGGCCGGGCGGTGGCAGTCGATCACCTACGCGCAGATGCTCGAGCATGCGCAGGCGGTCGGGCAATCGCTGATCGATCTCGGTCTCTCGGTCGAACGGCCGCTCGCGATCCTGTCGGACAACAGCCTCGAGCACCTGACGCTTGCGATGGGTGCGCTGTGGGCGGGCGTGCCGTTCGTGCCGGTGTCGCCGGCGTACTCGTTGCTGTCGAACGACCACGCCAAGCTCAAGCACATCATCGGCGGCGTCACACCGGGGCTGGTGTTCGCCACCGATCCGTCGTACGGCAGGGCCATCGCGGCCGTGGTGCCGAGCACCACGCCGGTGGTGCTGTCGCGAGGCGAGTTGCCCGGGCGCGCGGTGCGCCGCTACGACGAGCTGCTGCGCGCGACGCCGGGCGCGTCGCTGGCGGCGGCGCATGCGCAGGTCGGCCCCGACACGATCGCCAAGTTTCTGTTCACGTCGGGCTCCACCAAGGCGCCCAAGGGCGTGATCAACACGAACCGCATGTGGTGCGCCAACCAGCAGATGCTGCGTCAGTGCATGCGCTTCCTCAGCGAGGAGCCGCCGGTCCTGGTGGACTGGCTGCCCTGGAACCACACGTTCGGCGGCAACCACAACATCGGCATCACGTTGGCCAACGGCGGCACGCTGTACATCGACGACGGCAAGCCCACGCCGGGCGGCATGGCCGAGACGCTGCGCAATCTGCGCGAGATCTCGCCCACCGTCTACTTCAACGTGCCCAAGGGCTTCGAGGAGATCGCGCGCGCGATGGACAGCGACGCGCAGTTGCGCCGCACGCTGTTCGCGCGCTGCAAGGCGTTCATGTTCGCCGGCGCAGCGCTCAGCCAGGCGGTGTGGGATCAACTCGACGCGCACGGCGCCGCCACCATCGGCGAGCGGCTGCGCATCATCACCGGCCTGGGCATGACCGAGACCGCGCCGTCGTGCACGTTCGCGGTCGGCCCCGACACGCGCTCGGGCCAGATAGGGCTGCCGGTACCCGGCGTCGAGGTCAAGCTGGTGCCCGAAGGCGACAAGACCGAGATCCGCTTCCGCGGCCCCAACGTGATGCCGGGCTACTGGCGCGCCCCCGAGCAGACGCGCGAGGCGTTCGACGACGAAGGCTTCTACCGCACCGGCGACGCGGTGCGCTGGCTCGACCCCGACGATCCGCAGCGCGGGCTCTTGTTCGACGGCCGCACTGCCGAGGACTTCAAGCTGTCCACCGGTACCTTCGTCAGCGTCGGCCCTTTGCGCGCGCGCATCATCGAAGCCGGCGATCCGTGCGTCCAGGATGCGGTGATCACGGGCCTGAACCGCGACACGGTCGGTGCGCTGATCTTCCCGCGCCTCGACGCCTGCCGGCGCCTCGCCGGCTGCGCCGACAGCACCCCGGCGCCCGAGGTGCTGCACCACCCGGCGGTGCGCGCGCATTTTCAGTCGATGGTCGACACGCTGGCCGCGCAGAGCACCGGCAGCGCCAATCGCCTGGAGCGCATCCACGTGCTGGCCGAGCCGCCGTCGATCGACCGGGGCGAGCTCACCGACAAGAACTCGATCAACCAGCGCGCGGTGCTGCAGCACCGCGCCGCGCTGGTCGACGCGCTCTACGAAGGGCCGGTGTCCGATCCGTTCATCCTGCAGGCGAGGACGCGATGAGCAAGACCTACGTGCACCGCGTGCAGGTGCAGTTCGGCGACTGCGATCCGGCCGGCATCGTGTTCTTCCCCAATTTTTCGCGCTGGATGGACGAATCGTCGCTGCTGTTCTTCGTCAGCTGCGGCATCCCGCCGTGGCGCGAGCTGGTCAAGTCGCGCGGCATCATCGGCACGCCGCTGCTCGAAATCCACACGCGCTTCATGAAGGCCGCCACCTACGGCGAATGGATCGAGGTGCACACCAACGTCGAGGAGTGGGGCGTCAAGGTGTTCCGCCACCGCCACGTGATCAAGCGCGGCGCCGACGTGCTGTGCGAAGGCACCGAGGTGCGCACGTTCGCGATCCGCGACCCCGAGAACCCGGAGCGCATCCGCTCGATCCCGGTCCCCGAAGACATCAAGGCCCAATGTCTCTGACAGAAGGCCTGTGACCCACCGTTGTTTCATTCCTGCAGGAGACAGACGATGACTTTGAGCAAATCCCTCCTCACCGCGGCGTTCGCGCTCGGTCTGTCGGGTGCGGCGCTGGCCGACATCACGGTCGGCATCAGCCTGCCGCTCACCGGGCCGGCCAACGGCCTCGGCATTCCGATGCAGAACTACATCAAGCTGTGGCCCGAGAGCGTGGCCGGCGAGAAGCTGAAGGTGATCCTGCTCGACGACGCCAGCGACCCGACCCGGGCGGTGCAGAACGCGCGCAAGTTCGTCACCGAAGACAAGGTCGACGTCGTGATGGGCTCGTCGGTCACCGTCAACGCGGTGGCGATGGCCGAGACGGTGGCCGAGTCGGGCACCGTGCAGCTGATGTTCTCGCCGGCGGCGCTGCAAGCCGGCAAGGACCACTGGGCGTTCCGTCTGCCGCAGGGCAACGCGGTGATGGCGCACGCGGTGATCGAGCACATGAAGAAACAGGGCGTCAAGAGCGTCGGCTTCCTCGGCTACACCGACGCGTACGGCGAGACCTGGCTCAACGACTTCAAGAGCCAGTCCGCCGCGCTCGGCGGCCCGCCGATCACCGCGGTCGAGCGCTTCGCGCGCCCCGACACCTCGGTGACGGGCCAGGCGCTCAAGCTGGTGCAGGCCAACCCGGACGCCATCCTGGTGGTGGCCTCGGGTTCCGGCGCCGCGATGCCGCACAAGGGCCTCATCGAGCGCGGCTACAAGGGCAAGATCTACCAGACCCACGCGGCCGCCACGCGCGACCTGATGCGCATCGGCGGCAAGGACGTCGAAGGCGCGTTCGTCGTCAGCGGTCCGGCGCTGGTGCCCGAGCAGCTGCCCGACGCCCATCCTTCGAAGAAGGTGGCGCAGGACTTCGTCAACAAGTACGAGAAGGCCTACGGCGCAGGCTCGCGCAACCAGTTTGCCGGCCACGCGTACGACGCGATCATCGTGCTGGAGAAGGTGATCCCGGTGGCCAAGGCGAAGGCCAAGCCCGGCACGCCGGAGTTCCGCGCCGCCCTGCGCGATGCCATCGAGAACATGGGGCGCACCGTGCTGTGCCACGGCGTTCTCACCTACAGCAAGGACAACCACTGGGGCTTCACCACCGAGACGCCAGTGATGCTGAAGGTGGTCAACGGCGACTGGAAGATCGAACCGTCGGCGATGTGACCCGAGTCGTGCCGGCGCGGCGTCACGCTGCGCCGGCGCCGACCTCCACCCCTTCGCGCTGAGCCGACGCATGGACCCGACGATCGCCGCCATCCTCACGCTCGATGGCGTCGGCAACGGCGCCATCTACGCGCTGCTCGCGCTGGCCACCGTGCTGCTGTTTGCGGTGACCCGCGTGATCTTCATCCCGCAGGGTGAGTTCGTGGCCTTCGGGGCGCTGACGTTCGCGATGCTGCAGCAGGGCAACCCGGTGGGCTCGCTGTGGCAGCGCTACGGCGACTTGCCCGGCACGCTGTGGCTGCTCGCGCTGACCGCGCTGATCGCCGCTGGGATCGATGCCACGCGCACGTGGCGGCTCGGGCAGCCGCGGCGCGCATGGCGCGAGGCGCTGACCACGCTCGCGCTGCCGACGGCGCTGGTCGTGCTGTGCGTGCTCAGTCACCCCCGCAGCTGGCCGATGCTCGCGCAGCTGCTGCTGACGCTGGCGATCGTCACGCCGCTCGGACCGCTGGTGTACCGCCTGGCCTACCAGCGCCTGGCCGATGCGTCGGTGCTGGTGCTGCTGATCGTGTCGGTGGGAGTGCACTTCGCGCTCACCGGCCTCGGGCTGCTGTTCTTCGGCGCCGAAGCGTTTCGCAACCCGCCGTTCTGGGACGCGCGCTTCAGCCTCGGCCCGCTGACGCTGACCGGCCAGTCGATCATCATCTTCGGCAGCTCGGCGGCGCTGATCGTGCTGCTGTGGCTGTTCTTCGAGCGCACGCTGCGCGGCAAGGCGCTGCGCGCCACCGCGGTCAACCGCACCGGGGCGCGGCTGATGGGCATCAGCCCGGCCACCGCGGGCCGCCTGTCGTTCACGATGGCCGCCTTCATGGGCGCGTTGTCGGGCCTGCTGATCGGCCCGTCGACCAGCGTGTATTACGACTCGGGTTTTCTGATCGGACTCAAAGGCTTCGTGGCCGCTGTGTTTGCCGGGCTGGCCAGCTACCCGTTGGCGGCCGTCGGCGCGCTCGGCGTCGGCATCATCGAATCGTTCGCGTCGTTCAGCGCCAGTGCGTTCAAGGAAGTGATCGTGTTCACCACCATCCTGCCGGTGCTGCTGTGGCGCTCGCTGCGCGATCCGCACCGCGAGGAGGAATGAGCGTGAAGCTGGCGCCGCGCCGCCTGCTGACGATCGCGATCGCGCTGCTGGTGCTCGTGCTGCCGCTGCTGCCGGTGCCCGAGTTCTGGATCACGCAGCTCAACCTGATCGGGCTGTATTCGATCGTCGCGCTCGGGCTGGTGCTGCTCACCGGCGTCGGCGGCCTGACGTCGTTCGGCCAGGCCGCGTTCGTCGGTGTCGGCGCCTACAGCACTGCCGTGCTGACCACGCAGTTCGCGCTGTCGCCGTGGCTCGGGCTGCTGGCGGGCGTGGTGATCACGGTGGCGATCGCGCTGGTGCTGGCGGCATTGACACTGCGCATGTCGGGCCACTACCTGCCGCTGGCCACCATCGCGTGGGGGCTGTCGCTCAGCTACACGATGGCCAACGTCGAAGGGCTCGGCCGCTACGACGGCTTGCTCGGCATCCCGGCGCTGCACCTGTTCGGCATCAGCCTGCACGATGGCCGCCGGATGTACCTGCTGATCTGGGCGGTCGCGCTGCTGGCCGCGCTGGCGACGCAGCGCCTGCTCGATTCGCGCCCCGGGCGCGCGATCCGCGCGCTCAAGGGCGGTGCCGCGATGGCCGAGGCGATGGGCATCTCGACCTATCGCTACAAGGTGGTGATCTTCGTCTGCGCCGCGGTGCTGGCGGCGATCTCGGGCTGGCTGTTCGCGCACTACCAGCGCGCCGTGAACCCCACGCCGTTCGGCCTGAACCGCGGCATCGAGTACCTGTTCATGGCGGTGCTCGGTGGCGTCGGCCAGGTTGGGGGCGCGTTCGTGGGCGCCGGTGCCGTCAAGCTGATCGAAGACAAACTGCAGGAGTGGCTGCCGCTGCTCACCGGCACCAATGGCAACTACGAGGTGATCGTGTTCGGCGTGCTGATCGTGCTGGTGCTGAAGTACGCACCCGACGGCCTGTGGCCGGCCGTCAGTCGCCTGCTCGAGCGCTGGTTGCCGCTGGCGCGCCGCGTGATCGACTGGGCACACGCTGCGCGCCTGCCCGAGCGCGGGCGCCCGCAGGCGGGCGACGTGCTGCTGCAGGTGCAGTCGGTGCGCAAGGAGTTCGGCGGGTTGGTGGCGGTCAACGACGTGAGCTTCGAGCTGCGCGCGGGCGAGATCGTGGGCCTGATCGGCCCCAACGGCGCCGGCAAGTCGACCACCTTCAATCTGCTCACCGGCACGCTGGCGCTGACGCGCGGGTCGGCCACGTTCGCCGGCCACACGATCGCCGGGCTGCCGGCGCGCGCGATCGCGCGCCTCGGCGTGTCGCGCACCTTCCAGCACGTCAAGCTGCTGCCCGAGATGACGGTGCTCGAGAACGTGGCGCTCGGTGCGCACCAGCGCGGCCGGCGCGGCGTGTTGAGCGCGATGCTGCGCACCGACCGCGACGAGGAGCGCCGATTCTTCGCGGAGGCTCAGCGACAGCTCGAGCGCATCGGCATGGGCGCGCAGCTGCACGAGCTGGCCGGCAACCTGCCGCTCGGGCCGCAGCGGCTGCTCGAGATCGCGCGCGCGTTGTGCACCGACCCGGTGTTGCTGCTGCTCGACGAGCCGGCCGCCGGCCTGCGCCTGCAGGAGAAACAGGCCCTGGCCGCGGTGCTGCGCCAACTCAAGGGCGAGGGCATCAGCATCCTGCTGGTCGAGCACGACATGGATTTCGTGATGGGCCTGACCGATCGCATCGTCGTGATGGAGTTCGGCACCAAATTGCTCGAAGGCACGCCGGCCGAAGTACAGGCCAGTCCCGCGGTGCGCGCCGCTTACCTCGGCACCGAGCATTGAGATGGCTGCACCCACCGACCTGCTGCTCGATGTCAGCGACCTGCATGCCGGCTATGGCAAGGCCGAAGTGCTGGCCGGCATCGCGCTGCGCGTGCCGCGCGGCGGCGTGGTCAGCGTGATCGGACCCAACGGCGCGGGCAAGTCGACGCTGCTCAATTCGCTGATGGGCCTGCTGCACGCGCGCGGCCGCATCGTGTTCGATGGCGAGTCGCTCGCGGGCATGCCGCTGGAAGACCGCGTGATGCGTGGCATGGCGCTGGTGCCCGAGCGGCGCGAGCTGTTCGGCACGATGTCGGTGGAGGACAACCTGGTGCTCGGCGGCTACCGCCAGATGCGGCGCGGCGTGGCCGGCTGGCGCGCGACGATCGACAAGGTGTACACGCTGTTCCCGCGCCTGCGCGAGCGCAGCACCCAGCTCGCCGGCACGCTGTCGGGCGGCGAGCGGCAGATGCTGGCGGTGGGCCGTGCGCTGATGGCCGAGCCCAAGCTGCTGATGCTCGACGAACCGAGCCTGGGGCTGGCGCCGCTGGTCGTGCGCGAGGTGTTCCGCACCATCGAGCGGCTGCGCGAGAGCGGCACGTCGATCCTCCTGATCGAGCAGAACGCGCGTGCCGCGCTCGAAGTGTCCGACTTCGGCTACGTGCTCGAGACCGGTGCGCTCGCATTGCAGGGGCCGGCGGCCGAATTGGCGCGCGACCCCCGCGTGATCGACACCTACCTCGGGGCGCGCGCCGCATGAACGAGCGGGCGTCGATGGGCGCACACCCCGCCGACATGGGCGATGCACCACCGCGCGCCGATGGCGTGCTCGACTTCGGCGTGCTGCGCGACGTGCTGGGCTTTCACATCACGCTGGCCAACATCGCGACGGTGGCGGTGTTCGAGCGCCACGTCGGCACACCGTTCAGCCTGCGCAAGGCCGAGTTCTCGCTGCTGATGCTGCTGCTGGCCAACGGCGCCACCGTGGCCAAGCTGCTGGCGCGCACGCTGAGGCTGTCGGCACCGAACCTGACGATGCTGATCGACCGCATGCAGGCCAAGCACTGGCTGCGTCGCGAGCGCAACCCGGCTGATCGGCGCTCGCAGCTGATCGTGCTGTCCACCGAAGGCCAGGCGCTGGCACGCCGCGCGCAGGCCGCCGCCAAGACGATGGAGCAGGGGCTGCTGCGGCGACTGAGCCGCGCCGAGCGCGCGATGCTGATCGAGCTGCTCGTGAAGGTGGCCAGTGGGCGCGACGCGGCGGACGACGCCGCGTCCGACGACTGAACGCGCGACCTGCTCTGCTATACTGCGCGGCTCGCTGAGCACCGCGGAGTGGTAGTTCAGTCGGTTAGAATACCGGCCTGTCACGCCGGGGGTCGCGGGTTCGAGTCCCGTCCACTCCGCCAACGAGTCCCAAGCCACCGCATCAGCGGTGGCTTTTTCTTTGAAGGGCCCGCGCGGCGCGAGCCACGGCTACCGCGACCAACGACGGGCCGGGCGATCGCTGGCGCTACTCGCCGAAGAGCTTCGCCGATCACGTCAGAAAGAGGCGGCGCGAGGACGCTGGCATTGCCGTCAGGTGGCCAGCAGTGACGACAACATGCGCAAAGCGATTCAAGTGGGTTCACCAGCGCCGGCGGGTCGGCTAGTTCGAACCGCCACCCGGCTTCGTCGCTGCCGTGCCCGTCGTGTTGCGCCGAATGGTCTCTTGCCCTACCCGGCGCTCTCTGGTGATCTGGTCGGGGGACCGGCACTTGGTCATCGGAATGGTCGAGCCGGTGGGGTACTCCCGGGTGCAGACCATGTCGCCGGAGGTCTGATCTGGCGGGTCCGTGGGAGGGGTTGGCTCGGCAGCGCAAGCGACAACGAGCACAGAAGCGAACGCTGAAAGGATTGATCTCATCAGTCAGCCCGGAACGCAAAGGGCCGCAGCATACCTGTCGGGCTGCGTGCAACCGGCGCCTGATCAGGGGGCCGCGCATTTCAGGTGCAACGTTTGAGCCCCCTCGGCAAGCCGATCGAACGGAACGAGGCAGGCTCGACGGTCACGCCATGGTGCGATGCCTCGGTTGTGCCGCCTAACATCTGAGCTCAGCCGCCTGCAGCGGCTGGTGCAGCCCGCCGTGGCAGGTCTACCGAAGTGAAGGGTTAGGCACAAGCCTTGAAAACAAAGCTGGTAGCCCGTGCTGACATGTATAAGCCGAGCCCGAACACAGCGTGATTCATGAGGCTGCGGAGCCTCGCTTGAGAAGGGTTGGTCGTCTTCGAGGCCGCAGCGCCCAGCCCGAACGCTGGCTGCATGACAAAGAATGGCACTGCGACAGTGGCAAGGGCCAGGAGCATCGCTGGCAGAAGCGTGGGCTCCAGTAGCCACCGAGGAGTTGCCAAGAACACGAGTGACAGCGCGTAGATGACACCGATGGCGTAGTGCGCGATCCAGCCTACAGTGCATTCAGCCGTCCTCTTTGGCGCTGCGGCAATGCTGTCGTGCCGAAAGAGACCCTCAGGCATGTAGCGCAGCCAACGACCCACCAGGCAATAGTCAGGCAACGGGGTGTTGAAGGCGCGCTTGAGGAGGAGAGCCCACGAATCCATGATGAGGGTCGCCCCGAGCCCCACGGCAATGGCCAGCATGACGTGGATGAGTTCGATGCGCATGGGTTGATCCGTTGTGAAAGAAACGCGCGTTGCTGCGGCGTCGCGCATCTGCCGCGTGACGTCTTTGCCCACGCCCTTTGACCCTGGGCATCGAGCGGCAGACCCACCTCGACCTTGCTGCGCGCCCGTTCGATCAATGCCAGGGCCAAGCGGCGGTCGAGTTGGCCATTCTTCCTGATCGAATTCGCGGCCCGAAGCGTTGAGACCTGGTGTCACGTGCACGCCTCGCTGCCCACCGGCTTTGGGAGACCCGAAGCGATCTTGCTATTCGAGAACCCTTTCCGCTTGCAGCAGCAGCGCGCGCGGAATCGTCAACTTGAGCGTTCGCGCTGTCTTCAAGTTGATCCACAGGCCGACGCGCGTCGGCTGCTCGATCGGAATATCTGCGGGCCTTGCACCTCTGAGTATCTTGTCGATGAAGGTGGGAGCGCGTACGTACAGCTCGCGCAGCTCGACGGCGAAGGCCATCAAACCGCCGGCCTCCACGTCTTCCGTGAAACCGTACATTGTCGGTATCTGGGCACGCGCGACAAAGTCGATCACC
>Ga0134123_10003056_pt1 | contig 10877 bp, 8 predicted proteins | sample KB303_FD_96460 | JGI IMG/M metagenome (GOLD analysis project Ga0134123, IMG submission 96460) | Terrestrial soil microbial communities without Nitrogen fertilizer from Kellogg Biological Station, Michigan, USA - KB3-0-3 | ecosystem: Environmental > Terrestrial > Soil > Unclassified ...
AACCGCTGCGGCCCCGTTTCAGCGGCGCGGCTTCGGGACGACATCGTCGATGGCCTGGGAATCAAGCTGCTCGATCCCGCCGGGCGCGGCGAGGCGGCCATGTGGACCGAACTGGTGGCCGCGCTCGGTGCGCGCTTCGCGCCCGCAGCAATGAAGGCACAACCGGCGGTGCCGCGGCGGCTGCCGGAGGACGTCAGCGTCTCGATCGTCCTGCCAACCCGCAACCGTCCCGACGATCTCTCGCGCTGCCTCGAGTCGATATCGAAACAGGCGACGTCGCGGCCGGTCGAGATCGTCGTCGTCGACAACGATCCCGATTCCGGGGTGACGCCGCCGGTCGTCGCCCGCTTCCCGGCGGCGCGTCTCGTGAAGGAGTGGAGAAAGGGGCTGTCGTACGCGCGCAACGCCGGCATTCTCGCCAGCCGCGGGGATCTGATTGTCGCGACCGACGACGATGTGACGGTGCCGGAGCAATGGCTGGAGCGGCTGGTCGCGCCGTTCAGCGATCCGTCGGTGATGGTGGTCACCGGCAACGTCCTGCCGGTGGCGCTCGACACGCCGTCGCAACAGATTTTCGAGGCGTATGGCGGTCTCGGCAAGGGGTTCGAGGCCAGGCGCGTCGACAACCGGTGGTTCTGGCAGTTCCGCGGCGCCGTGCCGACGTGGGAGCTCGGCGCGACGGCCAATGCGGCTTTTCGCGCTGGCATTTTCTCCGACTCACGCATTGGCCTGTTCGACGAGGCGCTGGGCGCCGGCATGCCGACCGGATGCAGCGAAGACACCTATGTGTTCTACAAGGTGTTGAAGGCCGGCTTCGCCATCCAGTACCAGCCCGATGCGTACGTCTGGCACCGTCACCGGTCGGATATGCGCTCGCTGAAGCGGCAGATTTACAGCTACGCCAAGGGCCACGCGGCCTATCACCTGACGACGCTGTTCCGGGATGGCGACGTTCGTGCGCTGACGCGGCTGGGCTTGCGTCTGCCGCAAACCTACGCCCGCCGCACCGTCGACCGCCTGCGCGGCCGCAGCGACTACCCGCTCGGGTTCATCGCCCTCGAGGTGCTGGGCACGCTCGCCGGCCCCGTCGCTCTCTATCGCTCCCGCCGTCTCGTTCGCCACTACGGCCCCAGCGCGCAGCCTGCGGCCTTTCCCGAGCGCCACGATCATGATCTACACGTGGAAAGTGCGACTGCTGAAACACCCGCGAATCAACTGGTGGTGGCGCTACCTGCAGACTCGGCGGGGACGTAAGGTCGGGCAATACAACCGGCTTCCCGATCTCGTGCGCACCTACGCCGGCAGCGGCAGCTTCGCCGACATCGGCTGCATGTGGGGCGTGAACGGCGCGTATGCCTTCGCCGCCGAGCAGGCGGGCGCGACGCGCGTCGTCGGGGTCGATGTGTTCGGCCCGACCCCCGAGTTCGAGGCCGAACGCACCGCCCGCCGGTCGTCCGTGCAGTTCATTCTCGGCGACGCCACGGCGCCGGAAACGCTGGACCGGATTGGGCTGGTCGACACGGTTCTCTGCGCGGGCGTCCTGTATCACCATCCGAGCCCGTTCGATCTGATGGCCGCGCTGCGGCGGATCTGCCGCAAGACCCTCATCCTGCGGACGTCGACGATTCCGGAAGTCCGGGGGCTCCCGAATGCGGCGGTGTACTTTCCGATGCTCGACGAGCAGGGCCGCGCGCTCTGGAACCTGAAGTCTCTGGGGTTGCAGTGGCAGGCGGGGATCACCGAAGCGTTCAACCCGCGCGAGGGGTATGGCAACTGGTTCTGGGGAATGAGCCCGAGCTGCCTGAAATCGCTGGTCGAGACGGCCGGCTTCCGCGTCGACTCTGCCGAGACGGAGCCGTTCGCTCAAACGTTCGTCTGCACGCCAACCGAGGTGCCGTTCGCGCACCGGTTGCCGGGTGACTCCGAAGCGCGGGCGATTGCCGCGGAGATTTCCGCGGCGGGCGTCGCTGCGCCGGCGTGAAGTGAGCGGGCGAGCCGGCCGCGCAGCCGCCGGGCCAGGGCCAAGGGGTGCAACGCAAGCAGGTCCATCGCCCGTGCCATCGAACGACTCCATTCACCGCGACGGACATCATCGGCACAGCGCTCGACCAGGCGCGCGCCGTACCACGCTCGCCAGGCAGCTACGCCGGCGCGCCACGCGCGCCAGTCTTCGGGCGACCTGAGCCGTCGCCGTTGCTCGCGCATCACCGCCAGCGTGTTCCGCAGCATCGCCGCATCGTTCGAGGACATCGAATCGGGATGCTGGCGGTAGCGAACAACCAGGCGTCCATGCCAATGAATCGGCCACTCGGCCGCCAGCTGCAGGTAGAAAGCGTAGTCGGCCGCGCCGCTCCAGCGTGAATCGAAGCCGCCGGCCCGCAGCGCGAGCGCGCGGCGGAAGATGGCGGCGCCCGGCGTCCAGATGAAATTGCTGCCGAGCAGTTCGATAAAGCGCGCGCAGTCATCGCCGCGCGGTTCGGGCTGCACCGCCGCGAGCGCGCGGCCCTGCGCGTCGATCGGCAGCGCACGCCCTGCGGCTGCCGCAGCCTCGGGATGACGCCGCAGCGCATCAACCCCGATTTCAACGGCGTCGGGCAGCAGCTCATCGTCGGCGTCGAGAAAGACGACGAAGTCGCCGCGCGCGGCGGCGAGACCGGCGTTGCGTGCGGCGGAAACCCCGGCGTTCGGCTGGCGGATCAATCGAACCGCCGGGTAGCCCTGGACGACATCCGCGGTTGAATCGGTCGACCCGTCATCGACGACGATCACCTCCGTCGTGCGCGGGCTCTGCGCGAATGCACTCTCGATTGCCTGACCGACAAAGGCGGCCTGGTTGTAACACGGGATGATCACCGACGCGGCCAGCCGGGTGTCGCGCTGGCAGCCGGCGCGCGGTTGAAGATTCGTTGGCTGCGCGATGCGCTCCCGGATGAATCCGGCCGAGAACGGCAGCGCCAGCTCGCGAGCGAACGCCCGCGAGGGCGGCGCGGTTGCGCTGCCGCAGACCGCAGCGGCGACGCCATCGGCCGCGGCACGATAGACGTGCGCCGGCACGCCGAGCCAGCGCCCGCGGGATGTCTGCTCGAAGTCAGGCACGCGCATCCGGGCGAACGACCGGCCGTGCTGATAATGCCAGCGGCGATGAAATCGCCGGCTCAGGCGTTCCGGATCGACCGGCGCATGGACGACCAGCGACGGATCGTAGACGCCCCGGAATCCGATCGATCGCATCCGGATCTGGAGCTCATGATCCTCCGTCGTTCCGCCGCCGTCCCCGATGCGTTGGACATCGGTCGCAAACAGGCCCGCTGCGATAAGCGCCTCGCGGCGCATCGCGAGGTTGGCGCCGACCAGACACAGCGGCGTGGTGTCGTCGATGACGAGCGCTCCATCGCCATAATCCGCAAGCGCCAGAGGTGCCCAGTGAGACCGATCGAGCCACGCCGGCGGCGGCGTCGTCCACCGCGGAAGCACCTTGCCGCCGGCCCACGCCGCTTCCGGATGGCGCGCCAGCGCCGACACCACCGCGTCGATCCAATCCGGGGCTGCCTCCACGTCGTCGTCGGTGAACGCGACGAGAGGAGCCGAGGCCGCGAGAATTCCGGCGTTGCGCGCGAAGGACAGGCCCTGCCGCGGTTCGCGCAGGTACCGGACGGTCAGGCGCCCGCCGGTAAACGACCTGATGACGTCGGCCGTGCCGTCGGTCGAATTGTTATCGACCACGAGCAGCTCGGCACGCGCGGCGCCGCTGCCGCCGCAGAGAGCGGCCATCGCGCGCGCGAGCGACGCGGCGCGGTTATACGTGCAGAGAACAATCGACAGGTTCGGGGGCGAACCGGGCATCTTCGTCACTGGGGGCCGCCGCGGCGGCGATGAGCCGTCGCCGATACTCGGCGATGACCGGGGCGGGATCGCCGTCGGCCGCGATGCGCCCGCGCTCGAGGAGAACGACGCGGTCGCAGACGCGTTCAATCGACGCGAGGTCGTGCGAGATGATGATGATCGTGGTGCCTGCCTGTCGAAGCTCTCCGACACGCCTGAGGCAGCGCCCCTGGAACCGTTCGTCGCCGACCGACAGGACTTCGTCGACCAGCAGGATCTCGGGCTCGAGATGCGCGGCCACGGCGAATCCAAGCCGGACGTACATCCCTGACGAGTACCATTTCACCGGCGTGTCGATGAAGTCGCCGACCTCCGCGAAGCCGACGATCTTCTCCAGCTTCGTGGCGATTTCGGCGCGGCGCATCCCGAGGATCGATCCGCTCAGGTAGACGTTCTCGCGCCCCGTCAACTCGGGATGGAAGCCCGACCCGACCTCGATCAACGCCGCGACGCGCCCATAGAGGCGGATCTCTCCGGAAGTCGGCGCGGTGATGCCGGACAGCAGCTTGAGCAAGGTGCTCTTGCCGGCGCCATTCGAGCCGACGATGCCAAGCGTTTCGCCGCGCGGCACGGCGAGGTTCAAATCGCGCAGCGCCCAGAAGGGACGCCGATCGCGACGGCCGAACCGTCTCAGCCACGAGCGCGGCGCCGCGGGCGCGTGCCTTGGCGTCGCCACCAGGTAGCGCTTGGAAAGACGATCGATCTCGACGTCAGGCTGCATCAGACAACGTCCGCCACGGTGGCTTCGGTGCGCTTGAAGAGTAGATAGGCGAGCGGCAGCGCGATCGCCGCGATGAGCGCCGAGACTCCGAGCGCCCAGAAGTCGGGCCGAAGGCCAAGTGTGGCGCGGCGGAAGCCATCGACGGCGCCGGCCAGCGGGTTGAGGATGTACCAGCCGTACCAGCGGGCCGGCACCGCGCTGAGCGGATAGAGCACCGGCGAGACGAACATCCCGACCTGGAGCACGAGCGGCAGCGCCGCGCCGATGTCGCGAACGTGCACCTGGAAGGCGGCCAGCACCAGCGCGCACGCCGTGCCGAGCATCGCCAGCACCAGGAGCGCCGGCGCCAGCGCCAGCGTATTCATCGTCGGCGGAATGCGGAACCACAGCAGCAGCACCAGCAGCCCGGCCAGCGCGATGGCGAGATCGACGAGCGCCGCCGCCACATACGTAGCCGGCAGGATCTCGCGCGGGAAGTACACCTTCGTGACCAGCTGCGCGTGGGAGACGAGACTGGTTGTGCCGTTGGTCGACGCGGTGCTGAAGAAGGTCCACGCGAGCAGCCCGGCGTACGCGAACACGCCGTACGGCACGCCGTCGCTCGGCATCCGGACCAGCCGCGTGAACACGACGGTGAAAATCGCCATCAACGCCAGGGGCTGCAGCACCGCCCACGCCGGCCCGAGCAGCGATTGCTTGTAGCGCACGCTCAGCCGATGGAGGGTCAGCGTCCGGAATAGATCGCCGTGATCGGCCAGCCGCGCGAGCGCTTCGCCGGGACGCACGGTCGTCCATGAGACCGGCCTGATGACACGGACGGGAATCGCCATCGCGTCAGACGCTCTCCGCGACGCAGCCTGGCTGGCGCTCAGCGACCGGCTCGCCCGCCGGCGCCGGACCGGCGCGATCGACGACGCCGCGGTAAAAGAGGCGGCCGTAGACGAAGCCGGCGAGATCCCAGAGCGCGAGCTCCGATGAAAATTGCTGCGCCGCGCGTCGGCCAATCAACGGCAGCGGCATCATGCGCAGGGCCCCGCGCGCCGCGGCGCCGAACAGGAACCGAGGCACGCCGCCGATGGTCGGCAGGCCGCTCGGGTGGCGCGCCTGCAGCCGCGACTTCGAGACGCCGCGCCAGAAGCACCACTGGCGGTGGTAGCGGCGCGAGAGGCGTCCGGGGTGGACGAAGTGCTCGATCAGCAGCGCCGGGACGTAGAGGCCGCGCGCGCCGGCGTCGAGCAGGCGCAGGTGCAGCTCTTCGTCCTCGCAGCAGAGCAGCCGCCGATCCTCGCGCGGCCCGAGGTCGGGCGAGAAGGGGATGACGCGCGACAGCACCGAGCGCCGGATGACCGAGTTGCCGCCGTGAAACGTCCCGTTGTAGTCGCCGTGAAATTCGCGGACGTGCGGGCCGCCGTCGACGACCCCGATGACGGCCGGATATTCGGCGGGCAACCAGTCAGGGACCGGCGCCGGCCATCTCGCAATCGAGCGGCCGCTGATGAAGTCGACGCGCGCGTCGGCGAACGCCTCCGCGATGGCGGCAAACCAGCCGGGGGAAACCAGTTCGTCGTCGTCGAGAAACGCCACCAGATCGCCCGATCCCATCGCGATGCCGGTGTTGAGGGCGTGCGACTTCCCCGGCCGGCGTTCTACGCCGTAGTGCAGCCGCGAGTCGAAATCGGGGGCTACCTCAGCGATGACCTGGGCGGTCTCGTCCGACGAGTTGTTGTCGACGATGAAGACGCGGACGGCCATCCCGTCCGGCGGGGAAGCACGGAGCAGGCTTCGCAACAGCTCGCGTAGAAACGGTCCGCGATTGTAGGTGGGGACGACGATATCGAGGGCGGGCGTGGGCATGCCGCGGACGAGCACAGCAACGCTGATGCCGCTCATCTATTCCGGCCGGCCCTATTTTGTTGGGCTCCGTCCCACCTGACAGCGAACGACACGTTGCGACCGGAATATCTTTGCAGGTAAAGGGAAACCGCGTCGCGAGGAAGCGAAATCCGCCTGAGGCGGTCGTGCTGATCAGCTGGTTCGCGCCGACGTGGCGGCCGCTAGAATCTCGACATGAACCAGCCGTCGCGTTCGAAGAGCCGTGTCCCGGGTTCAGGCCGTCGCACGCGCGAGATGCGCGAGCCGAACCGCCGCACGGGCGATCGCATCGTCGCGGTCATCGACGTCGGGTCGAACTCCGGGCGCGTCATGGTCTTCGAGCGCGACGCCGCCAGCCATCTGCGCCTCCTGGCCGGTTCTCGGGCGTCGCTGCGTCTCGTCCACGATGTCGACGCGCGCGGGACGCTCAGCGACGCGACGATGGCGCGGGCGACCGAAGCATTGCGCGACTTCAAGGCCATCGCGACCAGCGTCGGCGCGACGCAGATTGTCGCGGTGGCGACGGCGGCGATGCGCGACGCCGCCAATGGCCCGCTGTTCAGCGGGCGGCTGCAGCGCGAGCTGGGGATTCGCCTCGAAGTCATCGACGGGCTGGAGGAGGCGCAATACGGTTTTACCGGCGCGGTGCGGGGGTTGCCGGTGTCGAGCGGCCTGCTCTTCGACCTCGGCGGCGGCAGCCTCCAGATCAGCCGGTTCGCGAATCGACGCCTCGAGGACAGTCTGAGCCTGCCGTTCGGCGCCCTGCGGGTGAGCGAGAAATTCCTCGAGTCCGATCCGCCCAGCGACAAGCAGATGCGGCGCCTGCGCGACGAGCTCCGCGGCGAACTGAAGAAGGCGGGCGTGCCGCGCCTCGAGCGCGGCGATCGGCTCGTCGGCACCGGCGGCACGCTGCGCAACCTGGCGAAGATCGACGGCCAGGCACGGCGCTATCCGCTTCGCCGCCTGCACGGCTACGAGCTCTCGGCCGATCGGCTGCACGAGGTCGTCGATCGCCTGGCCGCCACGAGGGCGAAGCGGCGCGATGAGATGGCTGGCCTCAGCGCGGAGCGGGCGGATTCGATCGTCGGCGGCGCCATCGCGATCCGGACGCTCGCGGAGTTCGTACGCGCCGACGATATCCTGGTGTCGGGCCAGGGTGTTCGCGAAGGCATCGCCCTCAAGTGCCTGAAGATCCCGATCGGGTCGCCGGAAACCGTGAGAGAGGCGTCGCTGGCGTCGCTCGTCTCGAGGTTCAGCGGCTGGAGGGAGGAAGCGGCGTCCCGCCGCCGGGACGTCGCCGCGGCGCTGCAGCGCGCGCTCGAGCCGCACGCGCCGGCGAGCGTCGCGATGGCCATCGACCATGCCGCCCGGGTGCTCGACATCGGCCGTACCCTCGATGTCGTCAACCGCCACGTCCACGTCGCCGACATCATGCTGACCACCGACCTCAACGGCTTCGCCCACCATGATCTGGCGCTCGTGTCGTCGATTGTGCGGCGGGCCGGCGATCGGCATGCCGATCTGATCGCGCTCGGCATGGGCGACGATGCGATCGATGCGGAACTGGTGGACCGCGCGGCGATCATCCTCGCGCTTGCGGACGAGATCGAAGCCCGGTGCCCGCACGGTCGCCGGATTGCCGTCGAGTGCACGGTCGGCCGCAACGTGACCGTGCAGGTGCCGCTGCTGCCATCCTGGCTCGAGCGGGATCTGGACAAACGATTCGAGCGGGCCTTCGGGCGGGCGCTGATCGTGCGGCATTGACGCGCGGCGACAGCCCGCCGGTGTCACGGTCGAACCCGCACTATACTGCGCGTGCCACAGACTGTGACGTTTCCCGTCCTCATCCGCCTCGGCTCGCTCACGGTGCAGCCACACTGGCTGTTCGAGACGCTGGCGTATACGCTCGCCGGCTACGTCTACGCCCGCGACCGCCGGCGCCAGGGCGACGTCGTCTCGAAGCGGACCCGCTGGTGGGTGATTGGCGCGGCGGCGGTCGGCGGCTTCGCCGGCAGCCGTGCGCTCGCTCTCCTCGAGGATCCGCTCGAGCTGCAGCGCCACTGGTCGGAGCCGGCCTTCCTGGCGAGCGGCAAAACCATCGTCGGCGGCCTCATCGGCGGCCTGATCGCGGTGGAGTGGATCAAACACCGGCGTGGCGTGCAGGTCGCCACCGGCGATCTGCTGACGGTGCCGCTGATTGTCGGGATCGCGGTTGGCCGGATCGGTTGCTTCCTCTCAGGGCTGGCCGATCGCACCTACGGCATCGCCACCGCGCTGCCGTGGGGCGTGGATTTCGGCGACGGCGTTGCCCGTCACCCGACGCAGCTCTACGAGATCGTGTTTCTCGCCGGCCTCGGCGCGCTGATGCTGGCGTGGACGCCGCGTCTGCCGCTGCCGGGCGATCGCTTCAAGCTGTTCATGATCGCGTATCTCGCGTTTCGATTCGCGATCGATTTCATCAAGCCGGCGGTGCGCATCGGCGGCCTCTCCACCATCCAGTGGGCGGCGCTGGCCGCCCTCGCCTATTACGCGCCGCACGTGCCGCGCGTCTATGCCGGAGCCCGCCATGACTGATCGCGTCCGGCCGTACTTGTTCTACGACGTGGCCGTCTCGATCTGCTCGACGTGCTACGAGAAGGTGGAAGGCAAGATCGTCTTCCAGGATGGCGCCGTCTTCATGCTGAAGCGGTGTCCGGTGCACGGCCACGAGCGTGTGCTGATCGCCGACGACGTGGAGTACTACCGGCGCTGCCGCGAGGTCTTCATCAAGACGCCGGAAATGCCGCTCGCCTTCAACACCCCGGTGCGCTGGGGCTGCCCGTACGACTGCGGGCTGTGCGCCGATCACCAGCAGCACTCGTGCCTGTCGCTGATCGAAGTCACCGACCACTGCAACCTGCAGTGCCCGATCTGCTACGCCGAAAGCGGGCCGGCGCGGCAGCAGTACCGGAGCCTCGAGCACATCTCGCGCATGATTGCCGCTGTCGTCCGCAACGAGGGGCAGCCGGACGTGGTGCAGATATCCGGCGGCGAGCCGACGCTGCACCCCGATTTCTTCGCCATCCTCGACCTCGCCAAAGCGGCGCCGATCCGGCACCTGATGGTGAACACGAACGGCCTCCGGATCGCCGAGGACGAAGTGTTCGCCAGGCGCCTCGCCGAGTACATGCCCGACTTCGAGATCTACCTGCAGTTCGATTCGTTCGAGCGCCACGCGCTGAAGATGCTGCGCGGCGCCGACCTGCGCGATGTGCGGATGCGCGCGCTCGAGCGGCTCAACCGCCTCGGCATCTCGACGACGCTGGTGGTGACGCTGAAGAAGGGGCTCAACGACGGCGAGATCGGCCGGATCATCGACTTCGCGCTCGAGCAGCCGGCGGTGAGAGGCGTGACGTTCCAGCCGATCCAGGCGGCCGGCCGGCTGGAGCACTTCGACCCGGCGACCGATCGCCTGACGCTGACCGAAGTGCGGCGGAAGATTCTCGAGCAGTCGAGCGTGTTCCGTCCCGAGGATCTGCTGCCCGTTCCGTGTCATCCCGACAGCCTGGCGATGGGCTATGCCCTGAAGGTGGGCGGCGCGGTGGTCCCCCTCACCGGCCTGATCGATCCGAACATCCTCATCGAAGGCGGCCGCAACACGATCGTCTATGAACAGGATGAAACGGTGCGGGATGGCGTGTTCAAGCTGTTCGCGACGAATCATTCGCCGGCGTCCGGCGCACAGAGCCTGCGCGACCTCCTGTGCTGCCTGCCTCGCCTCGACGCGCCGGCACAACTCGGCTACGACAACATCTTCCGGGTGCTGATCATGCAGTTCATCGACGCCTGGTCGTTCGACGTGCGCTCGGTGAAGAAGACGTGCGTGCACATCGTGCACCCCGACGGGCGGCTGATCCCGTTCGATACCTACAACCTGTTCTATCGCGACGGGCTGGAGCAGTCGCGCCTGGCGCCGCTGCGGCGCCGCGCCGAGGGCGGCAGGGCGGGATTCGCCATGGTGGAGGCGAGATGAAGCGGGCAGCGGCCATCGTGCTGATCGCGGTCTTGATGGCAGCGGTTTCAGGGATCGACGCGACGTCACTGGCGCGCGATCAGCAGGCGGCGCAGCCGGCCGGTGCGCAGGCGCAAGCGATCGCCGCGCGTGCCCGCCGCATCGGCATCAACCGGGTCGTGCGGATCGAGCGCACCGACGGCACCCGCCTCAACGGGCTGATCGAAACCATTGCTGCCGATACGATCACCGTCACGATCCTCGAGCGCGACAACCGCCGCAGCGAGACGATTCCATTCGCCGAGATCAAGCGGCTCGACGAGGTGCGCGGGCACGCGCTGCGCAACGTGCTGATTGGCGTCGGCATCGGCGTGGCGGTGCTGGTCGGGACCTGTGCCGCCGCGCTTTCCT
>Ga0134123_10003058_pt1 | contig 10876 bp, 5 predicted proteins | sample KB303_FD_96460 | JGI IMG/M metagenome (GOLD analysis project Ga0134123, IMG submission 96460) | Terrestrial soil microbial communities without Nitrogen fertilizer from Kellogg Biological Station, Michigan, USA - KB3-0-3 | ecosystem: Environmental > Terrestrial > Soil > Unclassified ...
ATCGACGAGGCCATTCCGCCGCGCATCCGGCTGAAGCAGCCGCTCAACCTGCCGCCGGGCGAGAGCGAGTACCACTTCCTCCGCGAGCTGGAGCACACGGCGAAGCGCAATCAACTGTTCCGATCGTTCCTCGGTCAGGGCTACTACGACACGATCACGCCGAGCGTGATCCTGCGCAACGTGCTGGAGAATCCCGGCTGGTACACGCCCTATACGCCGTATCAGGCGGAGATCGCGCAGGGACGCCTCGAGGCGCTGCTCAACTTCCAGACCATGGTGAAGGATCTCACCGCGATGGAAGTAGCTAACGCCTCGCTGCTGGACGAGGCGACCGCCGCCGCCGAAGCGATGACGATGCTGGCGCGGGTGTCGAAGCGGATCGATCGCGTGATTGGCCCGGTGCAGTTCCTGGTGGCCGACTCGGTGTACGCGCAGACGCTCGACGTGCTGCGCACGCGGGCCGAGCCGCTCGGCATCCAGCTCGTGGTGATGTCGAACGACGAGCTGAACGACGTGACGTTCGGCGACCGGATGTTCGGCGCGCTGATCCAGAGCCCCGACAGCGCGGGGCGCGTGCACGATCTGCGACCGTTCATCGCCCGCGCCAAGCAGGCGGGCGTGCTCGTCGCCGTCGGCACCGATCTCCTCAGCCTCGCGCTGCTGACGCCGCCCGGCGAAGCTGGCGCCGACGTCGTCTACGGCAACTCGCAGCGCTTCGGCGTGCCGCTCGGCTACGGCGGTCCGCACGCCGCGTTTTTCGCGACGCTCGAGCGGCATGTGCGCCAGGCGCCGGGACGGATCATCGGCGTCTCGATCGACGCGCACGGCGATACCGCGTATCGCATGGCGCTGCAGACGCGCGAGCAGCACATCCGGCGCGAGAAGGCGACGTCGAACATCTGCACGGCGCAGGCGCTGCTGGCCAACATCGCCGGCCTCTACGCCGTGTATCACGGGCCCAAAGGACTGACGAAGATCGCGACGCGCGTCCGCGGCTACGCCCGGCTGCTCGAGCACGAGCTGGCGCAGCTCGGGTTCCGCCAGCTGAACGACGTCTACTTCGACACGCCGCGGTTCGAGGTCGCGGGCGGCGGCGACGCCCTCGAGCGCATCCGCAAGGCGGCGGTGAAGTCGAGGATCAATCTCGGCTACCGCGCCGACGGGACGATCCACGTCGCGCTCGACGAGACCACCGACGCCACCGACATCGCCGCGATCGTGCTGGCGTTCGCCGCGGCATCCGGCGGCAGCCCGGTTGCGAGCGGTCCGGTCCCCGCCGATCCGCCGAAGCTCGATCTGTCGTTCCCGAAAGGGCTGGCGCGCACCTCGGAGTTCATGACCCACGCGGTGTTCAACACGCATCATTCCGAAACGCAGATGATGCGCTACATCCGCAGCCTCGAGCGCAAGGACATCGGCCTCGACACGTCGATGATTCCGCTCGGGTCGTGCACGATGAAGCTGAACGCCGCCTCGGAGATGCTGCCGATCACGTGGCCCGAGTTCGGCAAGCTGCATCCGTTCGTGCCGGTCGACCAGGCCGAGGGCTACCAGCAGATATTCGGCGAGCTCGAGGCGATGCTCTGCGAGATCACCGGCTTCTCCGCGGTGTCGCTGCAGCCGAACTCCGGCGCGCAGGGCGAGTTCGCCGGGCTGATGGTGATCCGGCAGTACTTCCGCGATCGCGGCGAGACGCACCGCGACGTCGTGCTGATCCCCGCCTCCGCGCACGGCACCAACCCCGCCAGCGCGGCGATGGTCGGGATGAAAGTGGTGGTCGTCGCCAGCACCCGCGACGGCAACATCGACGTCGACGATCTGACGACGAAGGCGGAGGAGCACAAGGATCAGCTCGCCGCGCTGATGGTCACGTATCCGTCGACGCACGGCGTGTTCGAGGAGAGCATCCAGGACATCTGCCGCATCGTGCACGAGCACGGCGGGCAGGTCTACATGGACGGCGCCAACATGAACGCGCAGGTCGGCCTCACCAGTCCGGCCGCGATCGGCGCCGACGTCTGCCACATCAACCTGCACAAGACCTTCAGCATCCCGCACGGCGGCGGCGGGCCGGGGATGGGGCCGATTGGCGTCGCCGCGCACCTCGCGCCGTACCTGCCGGGGCATCCGGTGATCAAGACCGGCGGCGCGCGCCCGATCCACGCGATTTCGGCGGCGCCCTGGGGCAGCTCGAGCATCCTGCTGATCTCGTACGCCTACATGAAGATGCTCGGCCGCGACGGGATGACCGATTCGACGCGCTACGCGATCCTCAACGCCAACTACCTGAAGTCGCGGCTCGAGCCGTACTTCCCGGTGCTCTACACGCGCCGGAACGGGCGGGTCGCGCACGAGATGATCTTCGACCTCCGCCCGTTGAAGCAGGCGAGCGGCATCGACGAGCTCGACGTCGCCAAGCGGCTGATGGATTACGGCTTCCACGCGCCGACCGTCTCGTTCCCGGTCGCCGGCACGATCATGGTGGAGCCGACCGAGAGCGAGGCGAAGGACGAGCTCGATCGCTTCTGCGAGGCGATGATCGCGATCCACGCCGAGATCCAGGCGGTGGTCGACGGCAGGGCCGACCGCGCCGACAACGTCCTCAAGAACGCGCCGCACACCGCCGGCGCCGTCGCCGCCGACGAGTGGACGCACCCCTACTCGCGCGAGCAGGCGGCGTTCCCGCTGCCGTTCGTCCGCGCCAACAAGCACTGGCCCGCGGTCGGCCGCATCGACAACCCGTACGGGGATCGAAATCTGATGTGCTCCTGCCCGCCGATCGCCGCATACGCATGACGAAAGGATCGAGTGGGCCTGCCTCGCCGACGCTCGCGCAAGATTCAAGGCGAGCGAAGGCGCGGGTCGAGTAGGTCGGGTGGGTTGGTTGGGTCCGAGTAAAGAGCAGGCAAAAGAGGTAGTGGGTTCCTCGATAAGAGCTGCTTTACGTGCACGGAAGCCAAAGGTCGCGCAGGCAAAAAAAACGAGGCCTGCCGTGAAGAAACTGTGCCTGGCGCTGTGTGCAGGGCTGACGGTGGTCGTTCTGACAGCGACGCTCGACCTTACGGGGACATGGACGGTGGACGCCGATTTCGACGACAGCAGCCTTTCAGGTGGCGGGTTCGATTGTTCCCTTAAGCAGGACGGAGAACAGTTGACGGGCACTTGTTCGGATGGCTCAGCCCAGCTGACCGGCGAGTTGAAGGGGCAGAACGTCAGCTGGACGATGAAGGCGGCCACGTACACCGGCACAGTGAACGAAACCGGGACCAGCATCAACGGGCGCTTTACGATTGCCGGCAAGGGCGGAAGTTTTACCGCCTTGAAATCAAAGTAGTGCATCCACCCGACCTCTTCGGCGCTTGACATAGTCGAGCTGCCGCGACGATAGTTGCCTGCGCTTACGCGTTCTTTACGCGCGCGCGGCGCGGCGTTGCCATCGACACCCCTCTTTCCACGCAGGCGTCGTGCAAGCGGCACGGCTTCCGGGATCGGCGATCTGGCTTCGATGCTGGGTCGGCCGTACTCCGCCGAGGTCCTGTGCGCGGCCGCCGAGATCCGCGCGCTCGAGGACTACGTCCGCGTCGTCGTGCCCGAGCGAGACAACAGCCCGATGGAGCCGCGGTTCTTTCTCGCGTCGCTCTCGGAGGAGTGGTCGCCGCGCGTGGTCGTGGTGCGGCGCGCTGGCGCGATCGCCGGGATCGTCTACGCGAAAGAGCGCCGCGTCGGCGGGCTCCCGACCGGCATCGTTTTCGGCGACGGACGGCTCGGCAACCTCGTGGTCGCCGAGGCCGTCGACCGCGAGGAAGTGATCGTCGCCGCGCTCGTCACCTTGTTCCGCCGGCCTCGCGTTCGCGCGCTGCGCCTCGCCATTCCGATCGGCGCGACTGAAGCGCGCGCGGTCGCGAGGGCGCAGCCGATGGTGCCCTTCGATCTCGGCTACGCCCCGGCCTCAAAGTTCGACGCGCACGCCTCGCTGCGGCTGCCCCTCGACTACGAGGCCTTTCTCGCACGCCTCGGGTCGCGGACGCGGCGGAACTTCCGCCACTATCGGCGGCGGTTCGAGGACGGCGGCCACGCGTACCTGGACGACGTTCCGGCGCAGGATCTGCAGCAGGCTGCGCGCGACTTGAGCACGAAGTGCCGCATTCCGAGCGGGCGCGGCGAGATCGCGAGGGCGCTGAGCCTGCTCGCCACCACCAGCCGCCCGTGGACGGTCGGACTGAAAAGCCGCGACGGCGCCTGGCTGAGCGTCGCCGCCGGATGGCTCACCGGCGCGCGCGCCGTGATGTTTTTCCAGTTGAACGACGACCGCAACCACGAGGACGCGTCGCTGTCGGTCGTGCTCCGCGCCTGCTTGATCGAAACGCTGATTCGACGCGGCATCCCCGAGCTCATGTTCTGGTCCGGGTGCGCGGCGCCGCTGTCCCGGTACGTCGAGCCGATTCCGGCGATGGCCGCCTATCTCGACACGCCGGCCCTGGGATGGCGCCTGATCCGCTCGATGATCGGCAAGACCCGGCCGTGGATGCCGGGACGGATGACCGTGGACATGCGCTGGATCGCGGGCGATGGGGCGCTCGCTCTCGAGCCGCCGGAGGCGCCGAGTGTGGATGGCGTCGCGGCTGAGGATGCAATGTTCAGTAGCACGCGGTCCAACGGCGAGCGATAATCCGCTCGATCATGCGCCTCAAACTCCTCGCACTCATCCTCGTGGCCGGCGGCGTCACCACCGTCTCCGCCCAGAACGCCCTCGACTGGCCGCAGTGGCGCGGCCCCAACCGGGACGGCACGCTGGCCTCGTTCAGCGAGCCGCGCGCCTGGCCCGAGAACCTCACCCGCCAGTGGAAGGTCGAGGTCGGCACCGGCTACTCGACGCCGATCGTCGTCGGCAACCGCGTCTTCGCGTTCAGTCGTCAGGACGAGAACGAGGTGATGCGCGCGCTCGACGCGGCGACGGGCAAGGTGGTCTGGGAGACGAGCTATCCGGCGCCGTTCCAGATGAACAACGCGACGTCGCGCCACGGCCCCGGGCCGAAGTCGACGCCCACCTTCGCCAACGGCCGGCTGTTCACGCTCGGGATGAGCGGCAAGGTCACCGCGTTCGACGCGGCGACCGGCAAGCAGATCTGGCAGAAGCCCTCGCCGCCGGTCGAGCCGACCTACCACACGGCGCAATCGGCGCTGGTCGATCGCGGCAACGTGATCCTCCACGTCGGTGGCAACAACCAGGGCGCGCTCACGGCGTTCGATCAGGCGACCGGCGCGGTGAAGTGGAGCTGGGACGGCGACGGCCCGGCCTACGGATCGCCGATCCTCGCCGAGTTCGGCGGCACGCGGCAGGTGATCGTGTTCTCGCAGCAGAACCTCGTCGGTGTCGACGCCGCCAGCGGCCAGCTGCTGTGGAAGGTGCCGTACATGGCGCGGGCGACGACCAACTCGATCACGCCGCTGGTCTACAACGACACCGTGATTGTCTCGGGCCAGGGCAAGCCGCTCAGCGCCTATCGGATCGCCAAGCGCGACGGTCAGTGGACAGCCGAGACGGCGTGGGAGAACGACCAGCTGCAGATGTCGTTTGCCAACCCGGTGCTGGTCAAGGACGCCATCTTCTCGCTGTCGCCACTGAACAGCGGCCAGTTCTTCTGGGCCGACGCGAAGACCGGCGCGACGATGTGGCGATCGGCGCCCCGGCAGGCGGGGAACGCCGCCATCATCCGCTCGGCCGACTATTTGTTCGTGCTGAAAGACGACGGGCAGCTGATGGTCGCGAAAAGCACGCCGGGCGGCTTCGAGCCGCTGAAGACCTATACCGTCGCCGACAGCGCAACCTGGGCGGCGCCGGTCGTCTCGGGCAACCGCTTTTTCGTGAAAGATCTGACGACCGTCGCGCTCTGGACGATTCCGTAAGGTCCGGCTGAAGCTCCGTAAGGGTTTCGGCCTTATCATGGCGTCATCGGGGAGGGCTGATTGAGCAGGCGCACCCTTGTGGCGGCGGCACTGGCCGCGACCGCGTTCGTCACCGTTGCTGGCGCAGCCAGCCAGCAAACTCCCGAGGCGCCGGCCGCGGCGCGCAACTACTGGGCGTTCAAGCTGCCCGTGCAGGCGACGCCGCCCGAGACGGCGCCGTTCACGCACCCGGTCGATCGGTTCCTCGAACAGAAGCGGCGCGCGCAGGGGCTTCGCGCCGCGCCGCGCGCGTCACGAGAAACGCTGCTGCGCCGCGCGTATCTCGACCTCATCGGCCTGCCGCCGACGCCCGCCGAGGCCGCCGCATTTCTGACCGACGCCGCGCCCGGCGCGTGGGAGCGCCTGATCGATCGGCTGCTCGCGTCGCCGCGCTACGGCGAGCGGTGGGGACGCCATTGGCTCGACGTCGCGCGCTACGCCGACTCGAGCGGCTTCGAGCAGGACTACGATCGGCCGAACGCGTGGCGCTACCGCGACTACGTCATCAACGCCTTCAACCAGGACAAGCCGTACGACAGGTTCCTCGAGGAGCAGTTCGCCGGCGACGAGCTCGACAACCGGACCGAAGAAACGCTGATTGCCACCGGCTTCCTCCGCGCCGGCCCGCGCGTCGCGTTCCGCGAGAAGGACAACCCCGAGCGGCGCTACGAGTACCTCGACGATCTCATCGCCACCACCGGCCGCGGCGTGCTCGGCCTCACCGTGCACTGCGCCCGCTGCCACAACCACAAGTTCGATCCGATCCCGCAGCGCGACTACTACAGCCTCGTCACCACGTTCTACGGCTACGTCGAGACGACGCATCCGCTGGTGCCGAAGGCGGAGGCGGATGTCTTCGAGCAAAAGACCAGGGATGTGGACGCGCGCCAGGCCGCGGTGAAGGCCGAGATCAAACAGCTCGAGGCGCCTTACGAGAAGCGGCTGCGGCAGGCGGCGTACGCGAAGTTCCCGGAAGAGACGCAGCGCGCGATCGCCAAGCCGGAAGCGGACCGTACGCCCGGCGAGCAGCTGCTCGCGCAGCAGGTCATCCAGGGCACCAACATCTCGTCGGCGGCGATCGAGAAGGTGATGACGCCCGACGATGCGGCGAAGAAGAAGACGCTCGCCGACGAGATTCGGACGATCGAGAAGGACCGGCCGGCGCCGATCCCGGTCGCCGAGATCGCGACCGACGGCGATTTTCGCTTCGCGCCCGACGGCGACGGCGACGAGGTCATCGGCTGCCCGAAGTGCCGCGTCTGGGACGTCAAGGACGGCAGCTTCCTGCACACCGGGCCGGGCCGCTACGAAGCGCCGCCGTCGTACTTCCTGCTGCGCGGCGACCCGAACTCGAAGGGCTCGGTGATGAAGCCCGGCTTCGTCACCGCGGCAACCTATGGCAACCCGCCGACCGAGATTCCGCCGGCCGACGGCCACACCTCGGGCCGGCGGCGCGCGCTCGCCGAGTGGCTGGTGTCGCGCCAGAACCCGCTGACCGCGCGCGTCCTCGTCAACCGCCTCTGGCACCACCACTTCGGCCGCGGCATCGTCGCCACCCTGGACAACTTCGGGAAGATGGGCGAGGCGCCGACGCATCCGGAGCTGCTCGACTGGCTGGCGGTCGAATTCATGAACCGCGGCTGGAGCATCAAGGCGATGCACCGGCTGATGATGACTTCCGACGCCTATCAGATGGCGTCCGCGTACGAAGATCCCGCGGGCGCGGAAAAGGATCCGGAGAACCATCTGCTGTGGCATTTCCGGATCCAGCGTCTCGATGCCGAGGTGGTGCGCGACGCGATCCTGGCGGCGGGCGGCAGCCTCAACCTGGCGATGGGCGGGCCGCCGGTGTTTCCGCCGCTGCAGAAGGGGCTGTTCACCGAGGCGAACCATGGCATCTGGAAGGACGAGCCCGACGGCCCCGGCGTGTGGCGCCGCAGCATCTACGTCTACCGCAAGCGCGGCCTGACGTTCCCGATGTTCCAGGTGTTCGATCTGCCGGAGCAGAATGTCACCGCGGCGGCGCGGCACGTGTCGACGGTGCCGACGCAGGCGCTGACGCTGCTCAACGACGAGTTCGTGCTGAAGCAGGCGCAGTTGTTCGCCGATCGGGTGAAGCGCGAAGCGGGCGACGATCGCGAGAAGCAGATCGATCTCGCGTACCGGATCGCGCTGGTCCGGCCGCCGACGAGAGCCGAGATGGTGCTCGCGCTCGAAGCGACGGAGGGGAAGTCGCTCGTCGATCTCACGCACGTGCTGCTGAACGTGAATGAGTTTATTTACGCGCGCTGACGCGCGCCTGTGGGCAGGTGGGGCTGGTAGGGCAGGTAGGGTGGCAGGTTGGAAGCGGAGCAGGTAGGGGAAGAGCCATGAAATGTTGCTGGTCTCGGCGAGACTTTCTCTTTCGCTCAGGCGGCGGCGTCAGCGGCCTGGCGCTGGCGTACCTGCTCGAGCAGGATCGGCTGCTGGCGTACGAAGCGGTGAACTCGCCCGCGTGCGCGGCGCCGGCGGTCGGCTTCAACCCCTACGCGCCGAAGAACCCGCACTTCAAGCCGCGCGCGACGTCGGTGATCTCGCTCTTCATGAGCGGCGGCGTCAGCCACGTCGACACCTTCGATCCGAAGCCGGCGCTGACCAAATACGCCGGCCAGCCGCTCGACAGCCACATTGCCGGCGACGTCATCGTGCGGCAGGGCTATCCCGGGCCGCTGATGCCGAGCCCGTTCCAGTTCAAGAAATACGGGCAGAGCGGCATCGAAGTGTCGGAGCTGTTCCCGCACGTCGGCGGCCACGTCGACGAGATCGCGTTCGTGCGATCGGTCTTCGGCCAGTCGAACGATCACGTCCAGGCCACCTACGAGATGCAGACCGGGCAGACGCGCATGGGGTTCCCGAGCGTGGGGTCGTGGGTCACCTACGGCCTCGGCTCCGAGAACGCAAGCCTGCCCGGCTACGTCGTGCTGCACGACGCGCGCGGCGGGCCGCTCGGCGGCGTCAACGACTGGACGTCGGGCTTCATCCCCGCCGCGTATCAGGGGACGCTGTTCCGATCGGCCGGCGACCCGATTGTCGATCTCAAGCCGCCGGCGGGCGTCAGCGCCGACGAGCAGCGCACGCGGCTGGATCTGCTCGCGAAGCTGAACGAGCTCGACATGCAGCAGTATCCGGGCAACACCGATCTCGCGGCGCGCATCTCGTCGTACGAGCTCGCCTTCAGGATGCAGAGCTGCGCGCCGGACGCGCTCGACATCACGAAGGAATCGGAGGCGACGCGAAAACTGTATGGCCTCGACGACAAGGTGACCGAGCCGTTCGGCCGGCAGTGCCTGATGGCGCGGCGGCTGGTCGAGCACGGCGTCCGCTTCGTGCAGCTGTTCCACGGCGGCATGGGCAACCAGAACACCGATACGTGGGACGCGCACGGCGACGTCCGCTCCAACCACACGCAGCACGCCGCCGAATCGGACCGGCCGATTGCGGCGCTGCTCACCGACCTGAAGGCGCGCGGGCTGCTCGACTCGACGCTGGTCATCTGGCACGGCGAGTTCGGCCGCATGCCGATCTCCCAGCGCGGCGTCGGCCGCGACCACAACCCGGGCGCGATGACGGTGTGGATGGCGGGCGCGGGGATCAAGGGCGGGCAGGCGATCGGCGCCAGCGACGACTTCGGCTACAAGGCGGAGCAGCAGCCGGTGTCGTACCACGATCTGCACGCCACCATCCTGCAGCTGCTCGGCATCGACCACAAGAAGCTTACATACCGGTTCAACGGCCGCGACATGCGGCTCACGGACGTCTACGGCGTACCCATTCCGCAGATAGTGGCGTAACACGATTGGAAAATGCCGGACGGCAGCCCTGAAGGGCTGCGCTACGTTGAGGAGCGCCGCAATGAAGACCATGCGCGTGTCAGCTGCCGTCGTGCTCGCGGTTGGAATCGCGTTCCTGTTCTCTCAATCCCAATCCATCGTCGCCGGCCAGCAGACGTCGACCGTTTCAATCGATGCCGACGACATTGGCGGCGTCGTCACCGGTGCATCAGGTCCCGAGGCCGGTGTCTGGGTGATCGCCGAAACATCCGATCTGCCGACCAGGTTCGTGAAGATCGTCGTCACCGACGATCGCGGCCGGTACGTCGTGCCCGATCTCCCCAAGGCCAACTACAACGTCTGGGTCCGCGGCTATGGCCTCGTCGATTCACCGAAGACGCAGGCGGCGCCGGGCAAGGCGCTCAACCTGAAGGCGGTGCCGGCGCCGAACCCGCGCGCGGCGGCGGAGATCTACCCGGCCGGCTTCTGGCTGTCGCTGATCCGCGTGCCCGAGAAGAGCGAGTTCCCCGGCAACGCGCCGGGCGGCAACGGCATCTCGCCGACGATGAAGACGCAGTCCGACTGGATTCGCGCGATCAAGTCCGGCGGCTGCACCGCCTGCCATCAGCTCGGCACCAAGGGCACGCGCGAAGTGCCGAAGGCGCTGGGCACGTTCCACTCGTCGGTCGAAGCGTGGGATCGCCGCATCCTCTCCGGCCAGGCCGGCCAGCAGATGGCCGGCGGCCTGAACAACATGGGCAAGGATCGCGCGCTGCAGATGTTCGCCGACTGGACCGATCGCATCGCCAAGGGCGAAGTGCCGGCGGCGCCGCCGCGGCCGCAGGGGCTCGAGCGCAACGTCGTGATCACGCAGTGGGACTGGGCCGACCCGAAGGCGTACCTGCACGACGAGGTCTCGACCGATCGTCGCAACCCGACGCTCAACGCCAACGGCTTGATCTACGGCTCGCTCGAGCTCAGCGCCGACTACCTGCCGGTGCTCGATCCCGTGGAGCATACGATCCGGCAGGTCAAGCTGACCGTGCGTGATCCCAACACGCGGCCGCCGGACCCGACGATGCTGCAGCCGTCTCCCTATTACGAGTACGACGCGGTGTGGA
>Ga0134123_10003059_pt1 | contig 10873 bp, 12 predicted proteins | sample KB303_FD_96460 | JGI IMG/M metagenome (GOLD analysis project Ga0134123, IMG submission 96460) | Terrestrial soil microbial communities without Nitrogen fertilizer from Kellogg Biological Station, Michigan, USA - KB3-0-3 | ecosystem: Environmental > Terrestrial > Soil > Unclassified ...
GCCTACAAACTCTTCATCGATCGCTTCCCCGACGCGCCAAATCTCGCAACGTCTTATTTGAACATCATCGACGCACTTCACGAAGCGGGCCGATACACGGAAGCGCTCAACTGGGTGCATCAAACCCGCGCACGCTTCAAAAACGATCTCGGCGGCGCGCTCGCATTGTTTGCTCAACTGCGCATCAACATGGCCCAGGGATCGTGGGCCAACGTCGTCCGCGATGCTGACGAACTGTTGAAGCTTTCGGATCTCGGTGGCACCCGCGTCCCGGGCGGCACCAATCCGGCCGAACTTAATTTTCTCCGCGCTTACGCGCTCGAACAACTCGGACGCACCGAAGAAGCAGTCGCCTCTTACCTGTCGATTCCTGACGGACGCAACGAGTACTACGGGACGCGCGCCACGCAAAGACTCCTGGATTTAGCGAACGGCGAGAAGTCACGCACGCTGGTGAAAAATCGTCTCAACGCACTCTTGAACGAAAGCAAAGTGGCAACTGCGGCGCGACAGTTTGAGCAGGCACGCGTTGCGGCACAATCTACTCTGCGACTCACGAACGATCCACAGACCCGCGGCCAGGCGTTGAAGATGTTGCAGTATGCGTACGGCGCATTGCCGGCTTACCGGCTGCCGAAGTTCAATAAAGTTTCCCTGCTCAAAAACTCCGGAGATCCGCCTGAGAAAGATTCGCCGGATGCAGGTTCAGATAATCTCCTGCTGCTTGGACTTTACGACGAGGCCATACCCGAAATACTCGCCGCGCGCGGTCAAAGTAAATCCGCCACCGCGTCGGACGAGGATTACACGATCGCCACGTTGTCTTTGCGTGCCGGCATTCCGAATCGCGCCGTGCGTTTCGGAGAGCAGACGTGGAAACCGCTTCCCGCCGATTTCGTGCTCGAGCTCGCGCCACGCGATCTGTTAGAGCTGCTGTACCCAGTTCCGTTTCGCGAATCACTCTTGAAGCACGCGCCGTCCAGAAATGTCGATCCGAGATTCGTGCTTTCGATCGCGCGTCAGGAATCGCGTTTTCAAACGGACGCGAAATCCGTTGCGGCCGCACGCGGCATGATGCAGTTCATTTCGTCGACCGCAAACGACGTCGCCACGCAGTTGAATTTGAACGACTTCGATCAGGACGATCTTTACAACGCCGACACGGCGATTCTTTTCGGGTCGCAATACCTGAGCAAACTATTTCAGCAGTTTCCAAATCAACCGCAGGCCGTTGCGGGCTCGTACAACGGTGGCGCTGACAATCTGGCGCGCTGGATCGGTCGCTCGCGTGCAAACGACGCGGATCGTTACGTTCCCGAGATCGGTTTCACGCAAACGCGCGACTACGTCTACAAGGTGATGGCAAACTTCTGGACGTATCAACGCCTGTACGACGCACAACTCCAACCCACCAGCAGATGAGGCAACAAAGATCCAAGAATTGTTTTTTCATGTTTCTGGCCTTTTTGTGCCTTTTCGTGGCAATGAGTTGTCGCACCAGAAGTGAGAAGCGCTTCGAACTGTCTGGCAAAGTGGTAGCCGTCGATCGAACGAAGTCAGAGGTCACGATCTCTCACGGAGACATCAAAGGCTACATGCCCGGGATGACGATGCCGTTCAAGGTGCCAAACCAGGCTGACTTGCAAATCCTTGCGCCGGACGATCAAGTGACGGCGACGCTGGTCGTCGACGGTTCGCAATCACGGTTGGAAGACTTGATCATCACGAGGCAGAGCGCGTATGCGCCCGCGATGCCGGCGGTGGTCCAGGCGAAAGAAGGCGACGAGGTTCCGAACTTCACGCTACGCAACCAGGACGACCGCGAGATTCGCATTCACAACTATCGCGGGAAAGCGTTGCTGCTGACGTTTATTTACACGCGCTGTCCAGTGCCTGATTACTGCACGTTGATGAGCAGCAACTTTGCTGACGTCGATCGCCAGTTGGGCCAGGATCCGGAGCTGTACGGAAAGACGCATTTGCTCAGCATCAGCATCGATCCCGAGTACGACACTCCGAAGGTGCTGCGCAGTTACGGCTCCGCGCATACGGGACGTTATGAGAAAGAGACGTTTGCGCACTGGGAGTTCGCAGCAGGGACGAAGGAGCAGGTTAAGGAGATTGCGCAGTTCTTCGGGCTGGCGTACTTCCCGGAGAAGGACCAGATCATTCACGGGTTACGGACGGTGATCGTGAATCCGGAGGGGAAGGTTACGAAGATTTTTGGTGGCAATGACTGGAAGCCGGCAGAGGCCGTGGATGCGATCAAAAAAGCAGCCACAGATAACACAGATTAAAATCCGGATTTTATCCGTGGTATCTGTGGTTCAAGTTCCTTTGATCTTCTTAATCTCTTCGGTGAGCACAGGAACCGCCTCGAATAAATCCCCAGCAATCCCGTAGTCGGCGATGTCGAAGATCGGCGCCTCCGGATCTTTGTTGATCGCGACGATAGTGCCTGAGTTTTTCATGCCGACGAGATGTTGGATTGCGCCTGAGATGCCGAGGGCGACGTAGAGCTTTGGCGCCACGGTCTGGCCCGACGATCCGATTTGCCGGTCGATTGGCAGCCACTCGGCGTCGCAGATTGGACGCGATGCAGCGAGGTCGCCGCCTAACACTTCCGCGAGTTTCTCAGCCAGTGCGAGATTATCTTTACTCTTGATTCCGCGTCCGACGGCGACGATTACTTCAGCCTTCGTCAGATCCACTGCCTGCTTCGCTTCCTGGAACGGAGCTTCTGGAACCATGCGCACGTCGCCAATCTCGACGGCGACGTTTTCAACTGTCGCGCTTCCGCCTTTCGTCGCGTGGTCCGGGCGGTAAGCTCCGGTTTGGAACGTTGCGAACACCGGCGGCTCACCATCCGAAACAACGTCTGCGTCGAGCTTGCCGAGGAAGATCCTGCGTGTGAAACCGATCTTCCCGCCATCAGCTTTGGCGCGAATGCAGTCGCTGATCAACGACTTCCCAAAACGCGCAGCAAGCTTCGGTGCGAAGTCGCGCACCTGGTAAGTGTGCGTGAGAAAAACAAAACTCGGATCGACTTGCTTGACGATCTGCTCCATCCCGTCTGCATACGCATCGGGCGTGTAATCAGCCAGCTTCGGGTTCGTCGCGCTGATGACTTTCGCGATGTCGTACGCCGCAATCTCCTGCGCCAGGCCCGACACGTCCGCACCAAGCACGACCGCGGTTACGGGCGATCCCAACGACTGCGCCGCAGCGATGGCCTCGAACGAACTCCGATTCGCGACCCCACCCTTATGTTCAATGAAAACCAGTAATCCGTTACTCATCTGTGTAATCTGTGGTTAAAAAACTCGCGCCTCAACGTGCAGCTTCTGTGCTAACTCCGCCGCGCCTGCCTTCGCGTCTCCATTCCCAAGCATCTGCGTCTGCTTCGTCTTCTGCGGCAGATAGATCTTCTCGACGCGCTGGTGCGAAGTCCGTCCAACAATGTCCGCCGACGGCGTTACTTCCTTAATCTCTTTCTTCTTCGCCGCCATGATGCCTTTCAGCGTCGCATAACGTATCTGACTAATGCCCGATTGGATCGTGAGCAATGCAGGCAGCGGCATCTCGTACCACTGATACCAACCGCTCTCGAGCTCGCGTTTGACGCGAAGCTTGTCCGCCGCAGCGTCCAGCGCGATGACGATCGTTGCATGTGGCAAACCAAGCAGCTCAGCCATGATCACGCCGGTTTGACCGTAACCGTAATCGTCCGATTGCAAGCCCGTCATGATCAGATCAGGTTTTTCATCTCGGATCGCGTCTGCCAGCACGGAAGCAGCAGCGTAAGGCGTGAGATGCGTGAGGTTATCGCCGGCAACGTGAATTGCGCGGTCGGCGCCGCGCGCGAGCGCATCCTTGATGACGCTCTTTACACGTTGCGGACCCATCGAACAAACAACAACTTCACCACCCAGCTTCTCTCGCACGCGCAACGCTTCTTCGAGCGCGTAACCGTCCGATTCACTCACCTCGAACGAGAGATCGCCTTCCTCAATCCACGTCGCGTCTTTGTTGATCCGCAGGATCGCATCCTTGTTCGCAACCTGCTTCATCATCACGAGAATCTTCATTGTTTCTGATTTCTTCTTATTGGTCTTTGACTAAGACCTAAGACCAAAGTCCAAAGACCTATTCTTCATACCTCTTGAACAACAACGCCGCATTCGTCCCGCCAAATCCGAAGCTATTCGAAAGTACGTAATCGACTCTTGCTTCGCGCGGTTCGTTTGGAACGTAGTCGAGGTCGCAGTCCGGATCCGGATTCACATAATTGATCGTCGGCGGCAACACGTTCCGCTGCAGCGCAAGCACACTGAACACACTTTCAATTCCGCCCGCAGCGCCAAGCAAGTGGCCCGTCATCGACTTCGTCGAGCTGACCGCAAGCTTGTAAGCATGGTCGCCGAACGTGTGCTTGATCGCCAGCGTTTCAAACTTGTCGTTGTAAGGCGTGGACGTTCCGTGCGCGTTGATGTACCCAACCTGATCGGGTCTGACGCCCGCGTCTTTCAAACACTTTTGCATAACGCGCCGCGCACCCGAACCACTCTCGTCAGGCATCGTTAGATGAAATGCATCGGCCCCTGCGCCGTAGCCAACAATCTCCGCATAGATCTTCGCACCGCGTCGCTTCGCCGATTCGAGCTCTTCCAGGATCATGATCCCCGCGCCTTCGCCGATCACGAACCCATCACGATCGCGCTCAAAGGGCCGCGACGCGTGCACTGGATCGTCGTTGTTCGTCGAAAGCGCACGCATCGACGCAAATCCCGCGATGCTCATGGGCGTGATCGCCGACTCAGCGCCGCCACAGATCATCACGTCTGCATCGCCGCGCTCGATGATCTTGAAGCTGTCGCCGATGGCGTGTGCTCCCGCGGCGCAGGCGGTGGCTGTGGCTGAGTTTGGTCCCTTTGCGCCAAAGCGAATCGAAACCTGGCCCGCGGCGAGATTTACGATCGCAGACACGATGAAGAACGGCGAAACGCGATCTGGTCCATCGTCGAGCAGCTTCGAGTGCTCGCGTTCGATGGCCCAGAAGTCTCCGATGCCGCTGCTGATGTACGTCCCTGCGTTCTCGGCGATGTCATCCGGAAACTTCCCTTCGGGCGTCAGCTTGATGCCGCTGTCCGCCATCGCCTCGATCGACGCCGCAATCGCATAATGAATAAAGGCGCCCATCTTGCGCGCCTCTTTCTTCGCGATGAATGTCAGTGGATCGAAGTTCTTTACTTCGCAGGCGAATCGTACCGAAAACCTCTCCGCGTCGAACTTCTTGATGTAGTCAGCGCCACTGCGCCCGTTCATCAGAGCAGTCCACGTGTCTTCGACAGTGTTGCCAACGGGTGTGACGAGGCCAAGGCCTGTAATCACGACACGACGTGTCAAATCAAAACTCCTTTACAATCTCTGTGTCTCCGTGCCTCTGTGGTGAGAAAAACGTTTACCACAGAGACACGGAGACACAGAGACCATTCAATCACGACTTATTTCTTGTGCACATCGATATAGTTATACGCGTCCCGCACACTCTGAATCTTTTCAGCGTCTTCATCGGGAATCTCAATGCCAAACTCCTCTTCAAAACGCATCACGAGTTCGACAGTGTCCAGCGAGTCGGCGCCGAGGTCGTCGATAAATCTTGCGTTCGGAGTCACCTCGTTTTCATCGACACCAAGCTCGTCGACAATGATCTGTTTCACCTTGTTCTCGATCTCTTGATCGGGCATCGTGTTTGCTCCTCTGTGAGTTTATTAAACCAGTTAATCTACGCAGCAAGTCCCACGCGTGTTGCCTCCAAGCTCGCCGCATCCTCCACGTTCAGTGCCTTAGCGTCGCGATTGATCTGACGCATAAGCCCCGTCAAAACTTTTCCCGGACCCGCTTCCACGAATGTATCCACGCCTTGTTGCACAAGCAACTGCATCGACTCTGACCAGCGCACCGTCGCCGACACTTGCCTGACCAGTGCATCGCGCAGTTCATCCGGCGCGGTTGTCGGACGAGCATCAACATTCGTCACGACCGGCATCGACGGCTCGTTGAACGTCAGCCGCTCGAGGTCCGCAGCCAGTCGATCCTGCGCCGGCTTCATCAGCGCGCAATGAAACGGGGCGCTTACGTTCAGCTTGATAACCCGTTTGGCAACACCCTTCAACGCCTCGATCGCGCGATCGACAGCCTCGGTGTTGCCCGCAATCACAACCTGGTTCGGCGAGTTCATGTTTGCAACTGAGCAAACCTGCGCCGCTCTCGCCTCTTCACAAACTCTTTGAATCTCACTCAGCTCGCCGCCGATTACTGCCGCCATCGCGCCCGTTCCGACGGGCACGGCTTCCTGCATGTAACGACCGCGCGCGCGCACAGTGCGAACAGCATCCGAAAGACTCAAGACGCCCGCCGCGACAAGTGCTGAGTATTCACCCAAACTGTGCCCGGCGACAAATGCCGGCGCGTTGATTCCCTCTCCCGTCATCGCGCGAAACGCTGCGACAGAAACAGTGAGAATCGCCGGTTGCGTGTTCTGAGTTAACTGCAACTCTTCCGCTGGTCCAGCGAAGCAAAGCCGCGAGATCGCAAAGCCCAACGCATCGTCGGCCTCTTCGAAGACCTGTCGCGCAACCGGGAAATTGTCAAATAGCTCCTTCCCCATACCGGGAGCCTGCGATCCTTGCCCTGGAAAAACAGTTGCCACGGATAACACGGATTAATCTGTCTCCATCTGCGCAGATCCGTGGCTCACCATCGCATTAGCACCGCGCCCCACGTCACGCCGCCGCCAAACGACGCCATCAACACCAGATCGCCTTCCTTGATTCGCCCGGCTTCGACACATTCGTCGAGCGCGATCGGAATCGACGCCGACGAAGTGTTCCCGTGGACGGCGATGTTTGAATAAACCCTCGACATGTCCACGTTGAGCCTGTCGGCAACTGCTTCGGTGATTCGCTGGTTGGCCTGGTGTGGAATAAACAGAGCAATATCATCTGACTTAACACCCGTGCGCTCCAAAACGTCGCGCGAGATCTCAGCCATCGAACGTACGGCAACTTTGAAAAGTTCGTTGCCTTTCATTTTGAAGAAGTGATCGCCAGCCGCGAGCGTATCCGGTGTGGGCTTCTTACGAGTGCCACCACCGGGCGAAAAAAGTTGTTCTTCGTAACGTCCGTCAGATCTGATCTTCGACGCGAGAATGCCGCGATTGCTATCAGTCGGTCCTAACACCGCTGCGCCTGCGCCATCGCCGAACAACACGCACGTCTGCCGATCGGTATAGTCGACGTACTGCGTCAGAATCTCAGCGCCCACGACCACCGCATGTCGCACCTGGCCCGTTTTGATCATCGAATCCGCGAGCGACACGCCGTACAAAAATCCTGAGCACGCAGCCACGACGTCCATTGCCGCGGCATTGTGTGCGCCGAGCTCTGCCTGGACGATGCAGCCTGTCGAAGGAAGTATCTGATCGGGCGTGACTGTGGCACATAGAAGCAGATCGATGTCCGTCGGATCCAGACGCGCGCGCTCAATCGCCTGCCTTGCAGCGCGGACGGCGAACAGCGACGTGTATTCATCCGGTGCGGCTTTGCGGCGTTGCTTGATGCCAGTGCGCGTCGTGATCCAGTCGTCAGAGGTCTCAACCATCTGTTCGAGATCGGCATTCGTTAGAATGCCTTCGGGATAGGAATGACCAGTCCCCAGAATACCAGCGCGTTGATTCAGCATTAGCTCCTCAGATTACTACAATGCAGCCGCAGATGTAATCCGCGGCTCATTTATTCCCATTTCAATTCGCTCGGCGGTGCGATTCTCTGAAAATTCTTTCACACTCCGAATCGCGTTTCGAATCGCACGCGCATTGGACCGGCCGTGCCCGATCACCACAATGCGACTCACACCCAACAACGGCGCCCCGCCATACTCCGTATAATCCAGCCGTTTCTTGATACTTTGAAACGCCGGTTTCGCCAGCATCGCGCCCGCTTTCGTCACCGCCGTCTGCGTCAACTCGCGTTTCAACATCGCGAGCATCGCTTCAGTCAAACCTTCCGAAAGTTTCAGCATCACGTTTCCGGTAAAACCGTCGGTGACGATCACGTCGACCATTCCGGAGAACACGTCGCGGCCTTCGACGTTGCCGACGAAGTTGATACCGCTCAACTGTCGCAGCAGCGGAAACGCTTCTTTCGTCAGATCGTTTCCTTTCGCTTCTTCCTCGCCGATGCTCATCAATCCGACAGTCGGTTTCACTGTCCCGAGCACCGAACGCGAATACGCGTCGCCCATGATCGCAAACTGGGCCAGGTGATGCGCTTTGCATTCCGAGTTCGCGCCAACGTCGAGCAGCAACACCGGTTTTCCGGCTTTCGTCGGAATCATCGCCGCGAGCCCGGGACGATCGACGCCGGCAAGTGTGCCGATAACCATCATTGCAGTCGCCATTACAGCGCCAGTGTTTCCTGCTGAAACAAAACCGTCAGCACGACCGTCCATCACGAGCTTCGTGCCGATTCTCAAAGAACTCTTCTTCTTGCGTCTGACGGAAGTCGCGACCGGATCGTCCATCGCGATTACCTCCGCAGCATCTACTAACTCAATCCCTCGATCGCCGTCGCCTCGCCAACCACATTTCCGCAGTTCAGGCTCAACCCTGTGGGCCTGGCCCACGAGAATAACTCCGACTCCCAAGTCGCGCGTCGCAGCAAGCGCGCCGTCAATCTCAACATGCGGCGCTCCGTCACTTCCCATTGCGTCGAGAACGACCTTCCCAGTCAACGGGACCTGTTGCTTCGACTGACTTCGCACGGAATTGATTAGGTTTGTTCGACCTGCATCACTTCGCGACCTTTGTAATGGCCGCATTTGGGGCAAACACGGTGGGGCATGCGGGGTTCACGACAATTCGGGCACAACGTCGTTTGCGGGACACGCAGCGCATCGTGCGCGCGGCGCTTGTCTCGACGAGCTTTCGAATGTCGTCGCTTAGGATTTGGCATAATTACTCCGTTGTTAAATTCTTGAGGGCCGCCCAGCGTGGATCAATATCATGTGTAACGCACTGGCACTCGCCCGTATTTTTATCAATGCCGCATTCCGGACAAATGCCTTTGCAATCGTCGCTGCAGAGAATGCGAGTCGGTACGGCCAATAAAATCTGCTCTTTTACAATCTCGTCAACGTCGATCGCGTTACCGTCGAAGACTGAAACCATCATTTCGGCTTCGGTCAATTCCGCCGCGCTGCTCAATTCGTACTCCGATCCCGTGATGTACTCCAACGCGAAATCGGCGCTGACAGGCACTTCCAACGGTTGCAGACAGCGATCGCAGTCGACTTCTGCCCGCGCGTTTATGTGTCCGTTTACAAAGACCTCGTTGCCGGAAAGCCTGACTTTACCTTTGACGTCCGCAGGCCCGGTCAATCGTATCCGTTCGTCGACCGGATTCAGCTCGTCGGGCTGATAAACGCGGGCGAAATCGCCCTTTCCGCCCTCCAGGTTCTCGAGCTCGATACGCATAGATGATTTTGCCGCTATGCGCGCAAAAGGGTCATTATAACGGCCAAAAACCGTCTGTCAACAAACGGCAGGCCACAGATCTTCACGATGAATTACGGATTATCCGTCATCAATCCGTGAAATCCGTGGCTAACGCGTCTTCCCGAAGCGCATCGGCGAGTCTCTTGTCCGCTCCAGCCATCAAACGGCGAGCGCCAAAAAGATTTACGCCCTTGCGATTGGCTTTTTCTAAAGCCTGCCGCGCCAAATCTTTACGCCCACTGCGCTCGTAAACCTGCGCGAGCAGGTAAAATGCCTCCGCATACCCGCCATCCATCTTCGTGGCTTTCCGCAGATGCCGGACGGCGAGCGTGTCGCGATTGAGTTCGTAATAAAGACATCCGAGCACGTAATGAGCTTCGGGCGAAGGTCTGACGGTTAATGCGCGTTTGAATTCACCAAGCGCCCGGCGCCAGTTCTTTTCGGCGACGAACACCCAGCCGAGACCGTAGTGGCCTGCGAACGAAGGTCCGCCGTGCGCCGTCGCATTGCTCAGCAGATCTTTCGCGAGCTCAACCTCGCCATCGTCAGCGCAGGTCAAACCCAGCAACAGCGATATGCGCCGATCGTCCGGCAGCGCCTCATGCGCCTTCCCAAGATACGCGCGCGCCTGTTTCGTCTTTCCACTACGGAAGAAATGCTCGCCGATGAAAAGATTCAAGGCGCCATTGTCTTCTCCAAGATCTGCGGCCTGTTGCAGCTTGGTGATACCCTGCGGGACCTGCTTGTCTTCAATCAGTAAAAAGCCTTCGTTCACCAGCTCTTCGAACGTTTGCTTCTCGCGAACACCAGCTCCGGCGAGGATCCGTAAACGCAACTCATCGCGAACAACGTTCTCCTCTTGCTCGACGGTGTCTCGCTGGCAGCGCTCGCTCCACATGCGTTCGAGCCGGTCGCTCTCAATCACGCCGTCTTCAGTGAGCAGACTTACGAGCGCGCGCATGAGCGAACGATCGAAGTAAGCGTTCTGCGCGTAGCGCAACAGCAGATCGAGACTGCGCTCCAAACGTTCAGCTAAACGCGCGACACGATTTTCAGCGGCGGAGATGCGTTCGAGGAGATGTTCGTCAGTAGAGAGACTTGCTGGACCAGCTTCGAACCGCGAAGAGCTTGGCTCGACTACGATCATCAGCCGCGTCCCGCAACGCCCGCAAAACTCCTGACCGAGCGGATTTGCGGCAAGGCACTTCTGACAGTAGTGCGAGATAGTGGGGCGCATTTGTAGTTGGTCTTTTGTTCTTGGTTCTTGGGTCTTGGGTCTTTGGCCTTAGGTCTTTGGGCTTTGGTCTTCGGGACACC
>Ga0134123_10003060_pt1 | contig 10872 bp, 7 predicted proteins | sample KB303_FD_96460 | JGI IMG/M metagenome (GOLD analysis project Ga0134123, IMG submission 96460) | Terrestrial soil microbial communities without Nitrogen fertilizer from Kellogg Biological Station, Michigan, USA - KB3-0-3 | ecosystem: Environmental > Terrestrial > Soil > Unclassified ...
GCCCGGTGAGGCGCGGATCCCGGGCGCGCTCCCGGAGCGCTTCCGCGCACCCGGCGATGGTGGCGAGCGGGTTGTTGATCTCGTGCGCCACCCCCGTCACCAGCCGGCCCGCGGTGGTGAGGCGCTCGGTGAGCAGCATCTGCCGCTCGAGGCGCTTCTGGAGCGTGATGTCCTCGATGAGGAGGATGGCGTGGGTGACGCGATCCTGCGGGCCCCGCAACGGCGCCGCGGTGAGGCGGAACATGCGCGTCTCGGCCGCCACTACCATCTCCTCCTCGGTCTGATGCACCTCGCCGCCCACGAGCACGCCCTGGAGGAAGCCCCGCACCGCCCCCGCACTGTCCGCGGGCACGAGGTCGAGGAAGGCGGCGTGCGTGGAGGGGGCGCCGGTCAGCGCGGTGGCGCCCTCGCGGTTCGCGCTCACCACCGTGAGCTCACGATCGAGCACGTAGAGACCCAGCGGCAAGGTCTCCAGCACCACCTCCACGAAGCGCTTCTGCTCGTCCAGCTCGCGCGTCCGCTCCACCACCATGGCCTCCAGCCGCTCCGAGTACGTCCGCACCGAGCTGAAGAGCCGCGCGTGCTCGAAGGCCAGCGCCGCCTGGTCGGCGAACGCGGTGGCGAGCGCGACCTCGTGGGGCTCGAAGTGATGCACGTCGGCGCGCAGGGCGGTCAGCGCCCCCATGGTGCGGCCGCCGGCGACCAGGGGCACCGCGAGCATGGAGCGCAGCCCGCCCGCCACCGCGGGTTGGGGAAAAGCGCGGGGGTCGTTCCAGAGGTCCTCACTCTGGAGCGGCCGGCCCTCCGCGACGGCCAGCCCGGTGATGCCCTGTCCCACCCGCACCCGGATCTGGCCCACCCGGGCCGGCCCCTCGTCGAGGCTCGCCACCGAGGACAGCTCGCCGGTGGCCTCGTCCAGGGTGAAGATGCTGCCCGACTGCACGCCCAGCACCTCGCGCGCCTGGTGGAGGATGACGCGGATGGTCTCCCCGAGGTCGAGGCTCTGGCTCACCGCCCGACCCGCCGCCAGCAGCGCCTCCATCTCGCGCGCCCGGCGCTGGCTCTCCTCGAAGAGCCGCGCGTTCTGGATGGCGATCCCCGCCTGCTCCGCGAAGGCCTCCAGCAACGTCTCCTCCCGGGTTGAGAAGTAGCCGGGCACGTGGGAGTAGGCGGAGATCACCCCGATCACGGCGGCGCCCACCCGGAGCGGCACCGCCAGCATGGCGCGAATCCCCTCCTGCTCGTCGATCCCCGCGTCCGAGGTGCGCGGATCCCCGCGCATGTCATCCACCCGGAACGGCGTGCCGGTGGCGGCGGCGCGTCCAATGATGCCCGCCCCCACCGGCGTGGACAGCGTGCGCCACTCCGCGGTGCGCGACCCGTGCGCGGCCACGTGCTCGACGGCCTTGCCCTCGGCATCGAGCAGGCCGATGCCGCAGCCGGCGCTGCCGATGAGCGAGTTCACCGACCGGCTGATGGTGGCGAGCACCGCGGGAAGGTGCAGCCGGGCGCTGATGAGCCGGCTCGTCTCGTTGAGCGCGCCCAGGGCCTCGGCCCGACGGACCGCCTCGTCGTGGAGCCGGGCATGCTCGATGGCGGACGCCAGCGGGAGCGCCACCTCGGAGAGAATCGCCTCGTCCTCCGCGCTGAACGCCTTCGGAGCGGAGTGGCCCACGAAGAGGGAGCCGATCACCTCGCCCTGGGTGATGAGCGGCGCGAGCACCGCGGACTGAAATCCACGGCGCCGGAAACGCTCGCGACTTGCCGATGGCAGGCGCGGGTCGGACAGGTCGTCGATCCGGATCGGCACGCGCTGCTCGGCCACCCACTGGGCGATGGAGCCCGCGCTGGGCAGGCGCGCATCCCGAAACTCTCCGGCGTGGTCGTCAGGGCTCACCACGACGTCGAAGAGGCGAAGCTCGCCCCGCTCGCGGTCCAGGAGGCCCACCCCGAGCGCGGCGAACCGGATGAGGCGGGCCACCACGCGCGCCACCGCCTGGTAGAGGCGCGGGAGCTCCAGGGCCGAGCCCGCGAGCGCGGCGACCTCGTTGATCATCTCCAGCCGGCGCGTGCGCTGGTGAAGCTGCCACGCCTGGGCCATCGCCAGGCCGAACTCCCGGGGAAAGCCCGGCGGGATGCGGGCCGCGTTGAGGCCGTCACGGCCACCGGGCCCAAGGAGGACGAAGCGACCCGCGGGCGCCGAGGGCTCGCCGAGGCTCGCCCGGAGCAGGCCGGCCGCGGCGCGACGGCGCCAGCCGGGCGGGGGCTCGCGAAGCGTCCGGAAGGACACGCCGCGCGCGGGCTCCGCCAGTCGCTCCCCGATCCAGGCTTCGAGGGCAGAGCCCGGCCGCGAGCCCACGATGACCTGGATGGGCCGGCCGCCCAGAGGCATGAAGAGGAGGCCGCCCGCCACGGCGCCCGAATCGTCCACCAGCCGGCGCAGCGTCCGGGCGAAGCCGACTTCCGGCGATGCGGCCCGTCCCAGCGTGGCCAGAAGATCCGGGAACAATCGCCCGATCTTCATCTTCCGGTCCTCCCCGCGCTTACGACGGGGACAGCACGCGGCCGGGCAGGGCGCCGGTATGCTCGCCGCCCTCGACGACCACGCGCCCGTTGACGAGGACGTGGCTCACCCCCGCCGCGTAGCGATGCGGCTCCTCGTAGGTGGCGCGATCGATGATCCGCGCCGCGTCGAAGGCGACCACGTCCGCGCGCGCTCCCGCCCGGAGCACGCCGCGATCAGCGAGCCCCAGCCGGTCGGCGGGCAAGCCCGTCATCTTCCGCACCGCCTCGGGAAGAGAGATGAGCTTCTCGTCGCGCGCGTAGTGACCGAGCACGCGCGGGAAGGTCCCGTAATTCCGCGGGTGAGGCTTGCCGGCGCCCATGACGCCCTCCACCGCCAGCGACGAGCCGTCGGAGCCGATCATCACCTGCGGATGCGCGAGGGCCCGGCGGAAGTCCGCCTCGTCCAGCTGGAAGAGAATGACGCTGCCCCGGCCCGCCTCGTTCACGAGGAGATCGAACGCGGCGTCCAGCGGGTCCTGCCCGCGCGCCGCCGCGATCTCCGACACGCGGCGGCCCTGGGCGTCCGGCCGCGCGGGCGCATTGGCGATCATCACGTCCTCCCAGCCGATCCCGCGGCTGAGGATGCCGGCGCCGCCGCTGATCTCCGTGCGGATGCGGGCGCGCGAGGCGGGATCGGTCAGGCGGCCCAGCATCGCCTCGATGCCGCCCTCGAGCACCCAGTCCGGCATGAGCGTGCGGAGCGAGGTGCTCGACGCGGTATACGGGTACACGTCCGCGCGCACGTCCAGCCCCTCCCCCCGCGCGGCATCGACGAGCGCCAGCGCGTCCTTGACCCGCCCCCAGTGCGGCCGCCCCGCCGCCTTGATGTGGCTCACCTGCACCGGCAGCCCGGCCTCGCGCCCGACCTGGATGGCCTCGCGAACCGCATCCAGCAGGGTGGCGCCCTCACCCCGGATGTGGCTGGCGTAGAAGCCGTACCGCGGGCCTCCCGCGCGCCGCGCGATCCCCACGATCTCGTCGGTGGCCGCGTAGGAGCCGGGAGCGTAGATGAGCCCGGTGGCGAGCCCGGCGGCGCCGTCGGCCATGGACTCGTCCATCAGCCGCTCCATGGTCGCCTGCTCGCGCGCGGTGGGCGGCCGGCGCGCGAAGCCCATGGCGGCCAGCCGGAGGGTGCCGTGGCCGATGAGCTGCACCACGTTCAGCGCGACCCCCTCGTCTTCATAGTGGCGAAGATAGTCGCGCGTGGAGCTCCACGAGAAGTCCATGCCTTCCGGCACGTAGAGGGCGAAGCCCCGCATCTCTCCGCGAAACTCGTCGGACACCGGGGCGGGAGAGAACCCGCAATTGCCCACCACCTCGGTGGTCACCCCCTGACGGATCTTGGACTCCGCCCGGCGATTCCCCCACAGCCGCCAGTCCGAATGCGAGTGGATGTCGATGAAGCCCGGCGTCACCGTCAACCCGGTCACGTCGAGCGTGCGGCCCGCGCGCTCCTGCGCGAGGTCACCCACCGACTCGATGCGGTCGCCCCTGACCCCTACGTCCGCGCGGCGGGCGGGGGCTCCGGTGCCGTCCAGCACGGTCCCTCCCGCCAGCTTGAGGTCAAGCACGGGGCGCCTCCCGGAAGTCGAGGAGGGACTCGCACCAGGCGGCGGCGCCGAGGAGGCGCGCTTCCGCAAAGGCCGAGCCCACGAGCTGGAGCGACAGCGGCAGGCCATCGCGTGACAGCCCACTCGGCAGCGCGATGGCCGGCATGCCGGCATGGCTCCACGGCGCGCAGAAGTAGGGGTCGCCGGTGGACTCGAGCCCGCGCGGAGCCGGCCCGGGCGCGGTGGGGGTGAGGAGAGCATCGTAACGGAGCGCGATCGACGCCATCTCGTCGCGGAACCGGCGGAGGTGGCTTCGCGCGGCAAGGAAATCCACCGCGCGGATGCCTTGCCCGACGGTGAGCGCCTCCCGGATCTTGGGCGGGTACTCCTCGGCGAGCCGCGGGAAGTTCGGCGCGTGATAGGCGGCGGCCTCGGCGCGCACCACCACCTGGCCGGAATCGTGAAGGCCGGCGAAGGAGGCGGGCAGGACCACCTCGCCGAGCGTGGCGCCGGCGGCGGAGAGCCGCCGCGTCACCTCGGTCAGATGCTCGGCATTCTCGGGCGCGGCGCGCTCGATGAGCGCGCGCAGCACGCCGATGCGCGGAGCCGGCGCGGAGCCGCCACCGAGACCGGCCAGGTAGTCGTCCACCGGATGCGAGACGGTGAGCGGGTCGGCCCGGTCCGGTCCGGCGAGGATCTGGAGCGCGAGGGCCGCGTCCTCCACCGCCCGGACGAGGATTCCCACGTGGTCATTGCTCCAGGACAGCGGGACGACGCCGGCGGCGCTGATCCGGCCATGGGTGGGCTTGAAGCCCACCACCCCGCAGTAGGCCGCCGGCCGGAGCACCGAGCCCACCGTCTGCGAGCCCAGCGCCAGCGGCGCCATCCGCGCCCCCACCGCCGCCGCGGAGCCGGAGGAGGATCCGCCCGGCGTATGCGCGGGATTCCAGGGATTGCCGGTGGGGCTCGGATCCATCAGGGCGAAGGTGGTGGTGGTCACCTTGCCGAGGATCACCGCGCCCGCCGCGCGGAGGCGCGCCACCGAGGCCGCGTCGGTATCGGGCTGGCGATGCGCGAAGGCCTTCGCGCCCGCGCGCGTCGGCATGCCGGCCACGTCGAAGATGTCCTTGAGCGCGACCGGCACGCCGTGCAGCGGGCCGACCACGGCGCCCCCCGCCGCCTGCGCCGCGCGCTCGCGCGCCGTCCGCCGCGCGCCCTCGCGATCGAGGTGCACCCACGCCTTCACCGCGGGCTCGAGCTTGTCGATCCGCTCCAGGAGCGCCTCGGTCCACTCCACCGGATCGAGCTGGCGCGCGCGGATCCGCCGAGCCCCTTCCGCCGCGGTCAGGGCCGCCGGCGCTGAATTGGTATTAATGGAGGGCCTCCAGGACCTCGGCCACCACCTCGAAACGGCCGAAGGACGGCATGAGATAGGCGCCCGCGTACCGGCGGCGCACCTGCGCGATGAGCTCCTGCCCCATGGCCACGCCCGCCCGCAGCCCGCGCTCCCCCGCCTCGCGCATGCGGGCGCGGACCTCGTCGGGAACGCTGATGCCCGGCACCTCGTTGTGCAGGAACTCCGCATGCCGCGAGGAGTGCAGCGGCAGCAGCCCCACCACCACCGGCACCGGCGAGGGCGTGCCCGCGAAGAAGCGATCGAGCACCTCGAGATCGTAGACCGGCTGGGTCTGCACCCAGCGGGCGCCCGCCTCCACCTTGGCGAGGAAACGCTCCATCTCGCGAGCAGGCTCCTCGGCGGCGGGGTTCAGCGCCGCGCCCACGCAGAAGGCGGTGGGCTCACCCACGGAGTTGCCGGTGGCGTCGAGGCCCGCGTTCATGCTGGCGAGCACGCGGATGAGGCCGATGGCGTCCACGTCGAAGACGGCGGTGGCGTTGACATAGTCGCCGGTGCGCGGCGGATCGCCGGTCATGGCCAGGATGTTCCGGATGTCCATCGCATGGGCGCCCAGGAGATCGGCCTGGATGCCCATCAGGTTCCGGTCCCGGCAGGTGAAGTGCATGTTGATGTCGAGCCCGGTGGCCTCGCGGACCAGGATGGCGGTGGGGAGCACGGACATCCGCACGCGGCCCAGGGAGCCGTCGTTGATGTCCACGATCTCCACCCCGCGCTCCTTGAGGAGCTTGGCTCCCTGCACCAGCTTCTCGATATTGTGGCCGCGCGGCGGGTCGAGCTCGACCGACACCATGAACTCCCCCGCGTCCAGCTTGCGCGCGAGCAGAGTAGGCGGCTGGGCGGTGGCCAGGCCGGAGGGATCGGCGGGCTCCACGGCGACGCGCGCCGCCCGCGCCGGCGGCGGTGCCGGCCGGCGCTGGGGCGCGTGCCGGTCCACCGCTTCTCGCATGGCTCGCACGTGCTGGGGCGTGGTGCCGCAGCACCCGCCGACCATGCGGGCACCCGCCGCGATCATGCGCGCGGCATAGTCCGCCATGTACGTCGGCGACGAGAGATACATCAGCCGCTCGCCCACCCGGCTGGGCAGGCCGGCATTGGGCTGGATGACCAGCGGCAGGCCGCCCGCTTCCGGCAGCATGGCCTCGAGCACGTCATAGAGCACGCTGGAGCCCACCGAGCAGTTGGCGCCGAGCGCCTGCACCGGCAGCATGCGCAGGGCGCGCGCGACCTCCACCGGGCTTCGTCCCAGGAAGGTCACGCCCTCCTCGGTGAACGCGAGCGTGGTCACGATGGGGAGATCGCTGATGGCCCGCACCGCCTCCACCGCGAGCCGCACCTCCACCAGGTCGGACATGGTCTCGACGACGAAGCCATCCACCCCGCCCTCGAGCAATCCCTCCGCCTGCTCCCGGAACGCGGCCCGCGCCTCCTCGGGCTCGATGGAGCCCAGCGGGGCCAGGTACTTGCCCAGCGGGCCGATGGAGCCGAGGACGAAAACGTCTCGCCCCATGCTCTCGCGCACGTCGCGCGCCAGCTTCACGCCCCGGAGATTGATGTCGCGCACGCCGGCCGCCATGCCGTGCACGCCCAGCTTGAAGCGGTTGGCGCCGAAGGTATTGGTCTGGATGCAGTCGGCGCCGGCGGCGATGTACTCGGCGTGGATGCCCTGCACCACCTTCGGCTCGTTGACGTTGAGCACGTCGAAGCAGGCGTCCAGCGACACGCCCCGCGCGTAGAGCACGGTACCCATGGCGCCGTCGCAGAGGAGCGGCCGCTCCACGAGCCGGGCGAGGAAGGGCGCGGCCATCAGGCGCCCGCCGCGCGCGCGGCGCCGGCGCCGCGGGTCCGCTCGGCCAGCAGCAGCGCGATGCGCGCCGCCACCTGGTCGGGGCCGAGCGCGCTGGTATCCACGGTGAGGTCGGCGCGGCGATAGAAGGGCTCGCGCGCGCGGTAGAGCGCCTCCACGTCCGCGCGCGTGCGGCCGGCCAGCATGGGCCGCTCGCCCGCGCGCTGCGCGCGCGCGTAGAGGCTCGCGAAGTCACCCCCCAGCCACACCACCGTGCCCAGCTCGCGCAGCGTCTCCGGCATGCCCTCGCGGCAGGGCAGCCCGCCGCCGGTAGCGATGACGTCGCCCCGTTTGAGCGCGAGCAGCCGCACCGCCTCCGCCTCGGCGGCGCGGAAATACTCCTCCCCGTGGGTGGCGAAGATGGTCGGGATCGAGGCGCCCTCGCGGGCGACGATCATGTCGTCGGTCTCGACGAAGCACCGGCCGAGACGGCGGGCGAGCAATCGCCCCACCGAGGACTTCCCGGCTCCCATGAACCCGACCAGAATGACGTTGTCCGCCATGTTCCAGCCATCCTAGCAGATTCGCCGCGGCGCCCGGCGCGCCCGGGCGACCACATCCTCCATGCTATAGCCGTAGAGCTGCGGCGGTGCGGCCCCCGCCTCGGCCAGCCAGCAGTCGAGCTGGCTGCGATGGTGCACCTCGTGCTCGACCATGGCCATGAGGAAGCGCCACAGGCGCATGGTCTGGCCCTCGAGGTCGCGGATGGGCTCCTCGAGTCGCGCGTCCGGCACCGTGGCGAGCCGGCTCATCTCCCGGGCATGCCCTTCCGCCAGCAGCGCGCGGGTGGCGGCGAGATCGCGCTCCGGCCCCGGATCGAGATCGTCGGTCCACCGGTCGTCCACCACGCGCGCCACGAAGAAGCGCTCCGCGCCCGCCAGGTGGCGCACGATCCCGCCGCAGGTCCATTCGCCCGCTCGGGGGCGCCAGTCGAGCAGGGGCGGCGTGATCCCGTCGACCGCCGCCCAGGTCCGGCGCCGGACGCCCTCGAAGTAGCGAATGAAATCGGCGACGGAGCGGATCATGCCGGGTCGCCCTCCGCGCGATGCATGGGCTCGACGTACAGCGCGCGCACGACCTCCCACACGCCGGCGAGCACGGGGATGGCGACCAGCGCGCCCACCACGCCCGCGAGCTGGGCCCCGGCGAGAATGCCGAGCAGCACGGCGATCGGATGCAGGCCGGTCGCGCGTCCCACGAACTGCGGGACGAGCACCTTGGTCTCGAGGAGATTCGCCCCCCAGAACAGCAGGCCGGTCCAGAGCCCCAGCATGGGGGAGATATTGACCGCGCTCACGATGCCCAGCACCGCCGCCGCCGGCGAGCCGAGGAACGGCACCACGTTGAGCGCGAAGGCGATGCCGCCGATGAGGAGCCAGTACGGCACGCCCAGGAGCGCCAGCCCCACCGCGATCACCGTCCCCACGCAGAGGCTCACCACCAGCTGTCCGCGCACATAGCCCCCCATCACGGCCAGGACGCGGGGAGCGAGCACGAGGGCGTGGGCGCGGGGGCGGGGCGGCAACATGCGCGCGAGCGAGAAGCCGATCCGCTCGGCGTCCAGCACCAGGTACGCGGCCAGGACCAGCACCAGGAAGAACCCCACCACCGCGCCGAGCACGCCCGCCGTCGCGCGCAGGGTGTTCTCGACGAGCACTTGGCCCACCTTCTGGAGACCGTCGCCGCCCGCGGACGGCGAGGGCAGAGGCAAGTCCCACCGCGCCACCCAGGCGAGCACCCGCTGCGTGAGCCCGCGGGCGTTCTCGAGGTGCGCGGGGAGCTGCCCGACGAAGGCCTGGGTCTGCTCGGCCAGGGCGGGGACGAGGAAGCGCCCCAGCACCGCGACCACCAGCGCGAAGCCCGCATAGACGCCGATCACGGTCACCAGGCGCGGGATGCGCCGCTGATCGCCCCAGCGGGCGGCGGGCAGGATGGCGGCGGCGAGGATGAGCGCGGTGAGCAGGACCATCCCGACCTGCCAGGTCTGGACGAGCACCCAGGCGGCGAAGACCGCGAGCGCGACGCGGCCGATGGTGCTCCAGGGCAGCGGCGTCATCGCCGCACCGTGGCGACGGCGGGCGCCCGCCGGTACGCGCAGTCGCGCATCCAGCAGCGCCGGCACTGCGTGAAGTAGTGATCCACTCGCGCCTCGGGTCCGATGCCCACCAGCAGGGTGATGGTCTTGCCCGGGGTCATGAAGCACGCCTCGTTGAGGCGGACGCCGATCGGCTCGCCATCGCAGAGCCGGAACAGCGCGCGCTGCTCCGCGGTGTCCCAGCCGGCATAGCCCGGGCTGATCCGGTTGGTGACGGTCAGCCCCTCGCCGATACCCACCTGGCAGAGGAGGTCATTCACATACTCGGCCAGGCTCTCCACCGCCGCCGAGCCCACGCTGTCGAGCATCACCGCCAGGGGGAGCTCGCGCGCGTCGAAGAGCGCGCGCACGCGCTCCTCGATCGCGTCGCCCACCGTGCAGATCGCCGCCCCGACCGCGGTGAGCGGACCCCACAGCCGCTTGATCTCGGGGATGTGCAGCGACTGGCCGCCCGCCTCGATGAGGTCGGGCCCCTGCCCCGTCACCGCGCTGGCCTGGTAGACCACCCGCGGGCACATGAGCCGCTCGCCGATCGCCAGGGCCTCGTCGAAGATGGCGCGCACGTCGGCGGTGGGCACGTCCACGCCCTTCTTGTAGCCCTGAAAGCGCAGCACCTCGTCGGGATCGACGCGCAGGGGGAGCCCGTCGAGCACGACGGGCCCGGGGGCCAGAACGGACGGCGGACCGCTCACCGCTTCCGGCGGGCGCGGACAACCTCGGCGATGAGGCGGATGTGCTCGGGGCCGGAGCCGCAACAGGCCCCCACGATATTGCAGCCGACATCGAGCAGCGCCGGATAGTCCTTGGCCATCGCTTCCGGGCCGAGCTCATAGGTGGTGACGTCGCCCTTGGTGATGGGCAGCCCGGCATTGGGATAGGCGATGAGGGGCGCGTCGGTGACCGCGCGCATCTCGCGGATGATGGTGATGGCGCGATCGGGGCCGCGGCCGCAGTTCATGCCCACGATGTCGGCGCCGGCGGCAAGGAGGGTCTTGGCCACCTCGGCGGGGCTCTCCCCCCACATGGTGCGGTCGCGGTCGTGCTGCTCCTCGTACTGGAAGAACATGGTGGCCATCACGGGGAGATCCGCCACCGCCTTGCAGGCGGCGATGGCCGCGGTGGCCTCCTGCGGGAACATCATGGTCTCGACCGCGAAGATATCCACCCCGCCCTCGGCCAGCGCCTCCGCCTGCTCGGTGAACGTTTCCAGGTACTGCTCGTCGGTGGCGACGTTGTCGCCGACGCCGTAGTCGGCGGGGACGCAGGAGGTGGGACCGATGGAGCCTGCCACCCAGCGGCCGGGCGGGCAGACCGCGCGCGCCAGCCGCGCGCCCTTGACGTTGAGCTCGCGGGTGCGATCGCCGATCCGGTACTCGTTGAGCTTGAGCCGGGTCCCGCCGAA
>Ga0134123_10003061_pt1 | contig 10870 bp, 11 predicted proteins | sample KB303_FD_96460 | JGI IMG/M metagenome (GOLD analysis project Ga0134123, IMG submission 96460) | Terrestrial soil microbial communities without Nitrogen fertilizer from Kellogg Biological Station, Michigan, USA - KB3-0-3 | ecosystem: Environmental > Terrestrial > Soil > Unclassified ...
CCAAAGTCAACGTCCCACCGTTCATCGCCACCCTGGGCATGCTGTCAATAGCATCCGGCCTCGCCGACGACGTAGGCGAGGCCGGATGCTATTGCCAGCATGCCCAGGGTGGCGATGAACGGTGGGACGTTGACTTTGGCAACGAGGAACCCGTTGACGGCTCCCGCGGCAAGGCCCACGAGCAGCGCCACCAGAACCGCGAGCCAGAGTCGTTCGGGATGACCCTTGACGGTCGCGGCGGCCGTCATCGCGCTGAGGGCGATGATGCTTCCGACCGACAGGTCGATGCCTCCGGTGAGGATAACCAGCGTCTGGCCGAGCGCGATGAGGGCGAACGGGGCTGCGGCGACCGCGATGGTCTGAAGGTTGGCCGGCGTCCCGAACCGTGCGCTGCGGTAGCTGAAGTACGCAATGATCAGAAACATGACCAGGACCATTGCGTGCCGGATGAGCTGATCTCGGAACCAGCTCCCGCTAAAGCGCGCGGTTGGCTCCTGCTCTGTGAGGGTTCCTGCCGTGCTTGCCTCGGAGCTTGTCTGTGGGGCTGTCATCAGCCGTCCTTCCTGGTGGTCGAAGAGATGGAAGTGGCGGCCTCGGAGTCGGAGTCGGAGTCGGGACGCGGGTCCAAACCGGACGCGAGCCGGAAGATGGTGTCCTGGACGTCGGGTGCCGACAAGGCCACGCGGTCAAGCTGACCTGTCACGACGCCCCCGCTCATGACAAAGGCGCGATGGGAGAGGCTCAGGATCTCCTGCATGTCCGAGGAGGCCATGACCACAGCCATTCCCGCAGCCGCGAGCTCGGTGATGATGCGGTAGATCTCGCTGCGCGCGCCGACGTCGACGCCACGGGTCGGCTCGTCCAGCAGCAGCACGTTGACATGACCGGTGAGCCAGCGGGCGAGAACGACTTTCTGCTGGTTCCCACCTGACAGGGTCCCGACCTCCTGGGACAAGCCTCGGCTGCGCAGGCGCACGGACCTCATGGCTTCCGTGACGACCCGCCCCCGGCGTCCCTGCCGGAGCCATCCGGCCAGCGTGAAGCCGGACAGTCGAGGCAAGGAGCCGTTGTCCAGGACGTCCATGGTCAGCACGAGCCCGGCACCCTTGCGGTCTTCCGGGACCAACGCCATGCCACTGGTGATCGACCGGGCCGGGGAGTTGCGCTTGACCTCATGGCCCGCGACGGTGACTGTCCCGGCGGTGCTCTTGCGCACACCGAAGATCGCCTCGAGAAGCTCGGTTCGGCCTGCGCCGACGAGCCCGGCGAGGCCGAGGATCTCCCCCCGGCGAACCGACAGGTCGACCGGCTGCTCGTAGCCAGTGACGTGCAGGCCTCGGACATCCAGGGCTACGTCGTCGCCAGGTCGGTGCACCACGGGGAAAAGCTCCTCGAGCTCCCTGCCGATCATCGCGTGCACGATGTCGTCGTCGCTGACCTCCTTCAGAGGCTGGTCCATGACCACTCCACCGTCACGAAGCACGACGACGCGGTCCGCGATCGCGCGGATCTCGCCCATCTTGTGGGTGGTGTAAAGCATTGCGACACCCCGGTCGCGAAGCTTGTTCACCACGGCATACAGGCGCTCGACCTCTCGATCGGCGATGGCAGACGTGGGCTCGTCCAGAAGGAGCACCTTCGCACCGCCGCTGGTGCTCTTGGCGATCTCGACCAGCTGGCGCAGGCCGACAGACAGGTTGCGCATCGGCGCCTGCGGGTCTATGTCGACGCCAAAGACGTCGAGCATCTCGCGAGCCTGGCGGGCCATCGCACGCCGGTCGAGAAGGCCTGCCCTGTTGCGCAGCTCGCGCCCGAGGAACAGGTTCTCGTAGACCTTCATCTCCATGATGGGCGCGAGCTCCTGCGGCACGATCGCCACACCCTGACGGTGGGCGAGGTGCGCATCCGCATGGGCCAGCAGCTGGCCCTCGATAAGGACCTGACCACGGTCGGGTCTGAGCTGGCCGGACGCGATCTTCATCAATGTCGACTTGCCGGCGCCGTTCTCGCCTACCAGCGCCGTGACGGTGCCCGACTCCAAGGAGAGAGAGACGCCCCTGAGGACGGGAACACCGCCAAAGGCCTTGGCCAGGTCCTGGCACTCCAGCGCAACATCCGCCACGGCTGATCTCTCCAGACCCGGGCCCATGCAGCCCGGCGCAATGCGGCCCCACTGCGGTCAGCCGGCCTACCTCGGCGTAGCAACCCCGCAAGGAGGATGGACAAACGAGATGACCCTCGGTCTGGGAGTCTCCCGCGGCGACGACCATGTCAGGTCGGGTTTGGTTTGCCCGGCTGGCTTGGCATCAGGACTGCTGTGTTCGATCGTGGTAACTTCACACGATCGGACACAGCAAGTCAAGCACGGGTTGCCTATCCCATGCTGAAAGCTGTGACACCGTGGGGGGCAAATATCGTAGATCCCGAACAACCCTCCCTGCAACTGGCGCATCCATGTGATAATTAACACGATCAAACACTCCACGGGAGGACCCTGAATGGTCATCAAGAGCACCGTGGACCTCGAGGGAAGACGGCAGGCGTTGACCGACCTGCTGTCAGCGAGCGGAAGCCTGCGGATCGAGGACCTGGCCGAGCGCTTCAATGTCAGCACCATGACGATTCGCCGGGATCTTCAGGCACTGGAGGACGAGGGCCTGGCCCGGCGGGTACGCGGCGGCGCGGTCAGCAGCGCAGAGACCTTCGAGGCACGCCAGCCCCGGTCGGTACGGGCGAAGGCGCAGATCGCCCGCAAGCTGTTCGACATGGTGCCCTCTGGCGGGGTCGGAATCTGCATGGACGCGTCGACAACCATCTCGACGCTCGCCGCGTCGATGCCCGACGCCGAGAACCTGTCGGTTGTCACCGACGGCATCGAAACCTTCCTGACCCTGAGCCGGGACCCACGGGTGCATGCCTACCTCACCGGCGGACAAAAAGACCCCAACGCCGGCAGCCTCATCGGTCCAGTAGCCTCTTCGGCCCTCAAACAGTTCTCGTTCGCGCGCGCCTTCCTCTCTGCAGCCGCAGTCGACCCATCCTTCGGCACCAGCGAGTTCAGCGCCGAGGAATGCGAGATCAAGAAGCTCATGGCAGAGCTGTCGGACCACGTCGTCATGGCCGTGGACTCGCAGAAGTTCGGTGCCGGAGCAGCGGCGCGTTGCCTGCCATGGGACGGCATAGACCTGCTGGTGACCGAGCTCGACGTATCGGATGCCCGGCTGGACCCCTACCGCGACCACGTCGAGCTCCGCTGACCTGACGCCCGCGCCATCGAGCCCGCGGCGTCCCCCCAGAGCGCCTATCTCGGAGGCACAGGCCACGCCCTGCGTCAGTGGGAGCCGATCCCCCATGGGATCCGATCCTCGGCGAGGCCCCAGTCACACGCACCGTCACGGGGCTCATACCGACGCAGGACATGCGTCTGCCGGACCAACGTACGAAGATCGGACAGTCCACCCTCCAGAGCACCCAGCGCCCTCGCCTGGATGAGGATGTTGCCGATGGCTGCGGCCTCGACGGGCCCGGCCATGACCGGCAGACCGCACGCATCAGCTGTGAGCTGGCACAGCAGCTCGTTCCGCGCGCCTCCCCCGACGAGATGAACCGTGGTCACATCCATGCCAGACAAGGAAAGCGCCGCACGAAGCGTCCGACGATGCGCCAGAGACAGGCTCTCGATAATTGCCCGGACCATGGCCACGGGAGTGTGCTGGACCGGCTGCCCGGAAGCCGCGCAGACCCTCGCGATCCTGCCTGGCATGCCGCCCGGTGTGAGGAACTCTGGGTTGTCGGGATCGAAGACCGCCCGCAGTGGCGGCTCGGCGGCAGGCCGGCGAACCAAGGATTGCAGATCGACCGGGAGCCCGGCGACCTGCCAGGCGCTGACGCACTCCTGGAGCAACCAGAGCCCCATCACGTTACGGAGAAAACGAACGCTCCCGTCGACGCCCACCTCGTTGCTGAAGTTCAGGCGAAGGCTGTCGTTCGTGACCACCGGACGCTCGAGCTCCACGCCCACGAGCGACCACGTGCCGCAGGAAATGTAGGCGAAACGCTCGTCAGTCGCCGGGGTTGCCACCACGGCTGACGCAGTGTCGTGAGAGGCAACCGTGAACAGTGGCACCGGTCCGGCCAGGCCCGCGTCGGCCAGCACTGACCGGCGAACGTGCCCCAGCAGCTCACCGGGGCGGCGTAAGGGCGGCAACCAGGTCGGCGGGATGCCTGCTCGCCTCGCCAGGTCGGTCGCCCACTGGCCGGTTCTTGCGTCGAGCAGCTGGGTCGTCGACGCATTGGTGATCTCGGCAGACTGGACGCCGGTGAGTTGATGGCCCAGGAGGTCTGGCATCAGGAGCACTCGGTCCGTCGTCTCCGCCTGCTGGGTCCCGGCCTCGGCCATGAGCTGGTAGATCGTGTTGAAGGGCAAGAACTGTATGCCGGTCCGGTCGTACAGCTCCCGACGCGGGACAACCGCGAACGCCTTGTCCATGAGGCCAACAGTGCGCTCGTCGCGATAGCAGAACGGGTCGGCGAGGAGGGCGCCATCCGCGTCGAGAGCTCCGTAATCCATGGCCCAAGAATCAATCGCCGCACCGTCCAGGCGGCCAAGCTCGATCTCCGCCAGACGCAGCCCTTCGAGCACCCTCCGCAGGAGGCCCTGCACGTCCCACCGCAACGTGGTCCCCAGTCGAACCGGACTGTTTGCGAAGCGACTCACCTCGCTGGTCGACAGGGATCCTGGACCCACGCGAGCGGCGATCACGCGCCCCGAGGACGCTCCGAGATCCACCGCCGCGACTGAAACGTTCTTCACGGGTGACAGACACCCCGCGAGGCTGGAGGACACATCGACCCCACTCGAGGCGCATCCCTTCTCAGGCGCTGGCAATGCGCGCGTCAACCTTCGACCCGGACCCTAGCAACGCTAACCCGTCTCCCCCGATGGCCTGCCCGCCCGGGCACGATTCCGCGTTTGGCGACTTGACATAAACCGGCCTCAGTGGGTCCAACGGGCTCCCAGCCGACGACGCGGGCACGACCGGTGTGTAACCCCATAAGCTGCCCACGCCGTCGACCAAACTGTCGACCAGGCTGTCGTCCTTATGGACAACACGATGTCACGGACCAGTGCCAGGACGACTCCCAGCGACTTGACAGCAACTCAAATGGGCAGTGAACGGGACACGCGACGGCCGTCACCCACCACCCGCCCCGAAGGCACTCCACTTGCCCTGAGCGATCTCGACGTAGCCGGCCAGCGCCTCGTCCAGTGGCGACAGTGCCACGTTGCGGTACGCGGCGACAATCTGGATGGAGGCTGCGAGCTCGTCGCCGGCGACGTCGTGCGCCGCGCTAAGGAGGGTGATGTCTGCGTAGTCGCGCCAGCGGGGGTTGACCGTCCACAGACAAATCGCTCGCATCGCCACCGTGGCGACCGCTCGGTCAACTTCGGGATCCTGCTCTCGAATCTGGCCTCCCCGGAACTGGCCCAGGCCCGCCGCTGGTACGACCAGGCCGCCGAAGCCGGCCACACCAAACCGCGCACAACCTCGGGCAACTCCCAGGGTCGACCTGGGACCTCGCCGAGGCCAGCCCTGGCGAGCGCCTATTCCTCAGGTGGCCTCCCACAGGGCTGCGATGACCGAGCCGACGTCCTTGTGCGGACTCAGTTACCTCCACCAAGTGACCTCCACCAGCCTGCCTGGACGCGCAGACGTGAACTCAACTCTTCACAGCTGACTGGCCGTAGGTGCTCAGCGCTCGAGCGACCGCGTCAAATTCAACCGCGGTGAGCAATCGGGGTTCGCCGAGAGCCTTGGCCTCACAGTAGATGCGGCACAACCACTCCAGATAGATGCTCCGGGAGTACGCCTTGGCGAGAGTGTCACCGTAGGTCGTCGCCCCATGGTTCTGCAGCAGGACGCCGTACCTGTCCCTCATCGCCACCTCGCAGTTCCTCGCCAGTTCCTCAGTGCCGAATTGGGCATACGGTGCGACCCTGACAGGTCCCCCCAGGAGGGCCAGCATGTAGTGGATCAGCGGCATTTCGTCGACCAGCGTTCCCAGAACCGTGGCGTAGACCGGGTGCGTGTGCACGACGGCCAGCGCATCGGTGTTCTCGTAGACGACGGTGTGCATCGGCACCTCCGTTGACGGGTTGTCCGGCCCATCCACGTGCTTACCGTTAAGGGTGATGACGCATATGCCCTCCGGCACCAGCGCCTCGTAGTCCACGCCGCTCGGAGTTATGGCGATGTTCTCCCCGACGCGGACACTGATATTCCCCGACGTTCCTACCGTCACTCCGTCCTTGAGCATTCGTAGGCAGTACTCGATGATGCGCTCGCGTTCCTTCTGCATGAGCATTGGAGTCTCCGTTCCAGCACAGCGGTACCGCCGGGACGACCGCACTTGGCCATGTGGAGAGCATGCCCCATCCGACTCCGACACGGGTGCACGAGCGTGGACCTCCGCATTCCGGACGTATCGATCGCATCCGGCGCTGGCCCCTTGGCCGAAGGGCGATCGAACGCTTGTGCATCACCAGAACGGACCGGGACCGACCTTGGTGACGGCCGATTGACGTCGCCATCGGCTACCGGTCCGTCGCCGGCAAAGCGCTGTCAGTCCGTTGCAGATTCCCCGCACAGGCATGTCATACGACACACTGCATACCAGGCTGGACGGCGCATCTTCCAGGACCTGGGATCCTCCTCTGTGGGAAGAAAGAGACTCGATGGTGCACGCGATTGAGTGGGTGGACGATCCGAAACCGATGATCAGGCTCATCGACCAGACCCGGTTGCCGAGCGTCGAGCAATACATCGACGTCACGACGGTCGACGTCCTGGTCGAGTCGATCCAGAGCCTGGTGATCCGTGGCGCACCTGCCTTGGGAGCAGCTGGGGCGCTGGGTGTCGCCCTAGCGATGGTTCAGGCCGGTGATGACAGCTGGGAGGCGGCACGGCTTGAGACGGAGATCGACAGGATCCGTGATGCTCGGCCAACAGCAGTCAACCTCGCCTGGGGCGTGAACCAGGTCAGAGGGTCGGCCCCTTCCGGTACCGCAAAGGTCCTCGGGCTCGCACGGCAGGTCGTGACCGACGATGAGGCCGCGAACCGCCGACTCTCCAAGCACGGCGCCGACTGGATCCTTGCGCACGTAGCAACGGAAAAGGTCCGGGTCGTCACGCATTGCAACACCGGGGCGCTAGCGACCAGCGCTTGGGGCACCGCATACGGAATCATCCACGAGCTGCACCAGCGTGGTCGCCTGGGTCTCGTGTATGTCGACGAGACACGGCCGCTTCTGCAAGGTGCGCGCCTGACGAGCTGGGAGCTCCTGCAAGACGGGATCGAGCACGTCGTACAGGCTGACAGCGCGGCCGCAAGCACCATCTTGCGAGGTCTTGTCGACGTCGCGATCATCGGGGCCGACCGTATCGCCGCGAACGGTGACACAGTGAACAAGGTCGGTTCGGTCAGTCTGGCGCTCGCCTGTCAGCGAGCCGGGATCCCCTTCGTTGTGGCCGCGCCGTCCTCCACGGTCGACCTGACCATCGGGCGGGGCGAGGACATCGTGATCGAGGAACGGCACGAGGACGAAGTGCTCTGCTTGGCCGGGGTGCGGACGGCTCCGACGGGGGTCAGGGGCTTCAATCCAGCGTTCGATGTCACACCACACGACCTCATCAGCATCGTCGTCACCGAGCGGGGTGTCGCCGAGCCTGCGACCCACCCCCATCCTGATCTGCTCGCGACCATCGCGGGCGCACCGATAGTTGCCGGCACGGCGATGACACCAGCTGAGTCCTAGCGACTTGACATAAACCCAAATGGGCAGCGGCACGGGCACTGGATGGCCGCGTCCCGCCGACACATCACGATCTCAGTGAACGTCCACTGACCTGTGTGGACGATTGAACGCGGGCGACGCTAAGCGTGAGCGGGAGCGCAGTCATCGTGATGGTGCTATCTGCTGGCCATGCCGACTCTGCGAGCCGGACATCAATCATTACGAACTTCGAAGGGCCGGGATAACAGGTCCGGTAGGTTGTTCTCCGACCATTACATGAATGCCCTTGTCTCTCAGACGGGAGATGTCATCCGCCGACGTGTGGGCATCGACGATAACCGCGTCGAACTCTTCGAGAGCGATATGCCTGTGAAGTGCTCTCTGAGAGAACTTTGAATGATCGACCATAAGAATACGCTGAGCCGCACTTTCGAACATTGCCCTCTTTACGAGCGCTGCCTCGTTGTGCTGGTGAAAACAGATATCGTCAATGATCGCTGGCGTCGACATGAACAGGACGTCGGCACGCAATGCTTTCAAAGCATCAAGAGTCAGATTGCCCATGAATGCGTCACACCATTGGTAATACTGGCCGCCGAGGGCGATCAGGGCAATACCCGGATTTCCCACTAGCTGAGTCAATACGCGCTGAAAGTTCGTGATGACCGTCAAAGGCTGACGCTGGGGGAGTAGCTCGGCGAGATACAGACCCGTACTCGAGTCATCCAAGATCAAGGCCTGACCTGGCTCCACGAATTCGAACGCCGCGCGTGCGACGGACTCCTTGTCTGCTCTGTGCTGGCGTGCGCGGTAGTCGGTGCTCGACTCAAACAAGCTCGTCGCTACCGCCGTAGCTGTGCCCCGGGATTTCCGGAGGTATCCTTGAGAATCAAGAGTATCAAGATCGCGGTGTATGGTCATCGTACTAACCCCAAAGATCTCCACCAGATCTTCGATCCGCATCGACCCGGCGGTCAGCACCAGTTCAGTTATGGCGTCACGCCGTTCACTCTGACGAAGGTTGTGTTGGAGTTGCGGCTTTTCGGGACCAGTGGCCACGTCGACATTCTTGTCACCGTCCGACATTGAGGTCACCTGATCCTTTCGGAAAACCTAATCATACACAGGAAAGCGGTAGACAAGTCTAAAGCAAGTGTGGCAGGGTCGACCGTCAGCAGCCGACCCCGCCTCCTCCAGCATTCCCGCCCGGTTGCGGAGCTCGCGCCCGACGAAGAGATTCTCATAGACCGTCAGGTCCGGATATGGCGCTAGTTCCTGAAGAACAATCGCAACGCCCAGCTTCCTGAAGGGGATCCGGGTGACTGACGACCTCGCCATCGATCAACTCTGCGCCGCCGTCCTGGCGCAACTGCCCGGTGGCGATCTTCATCACAGTCGACTTGCCAGCCCCGTTCTCACCAGTCAGGACCCGTGACCTGTCCAAGGAAGAGGGAGAGGGACACCCCGCGCAGGACCGGCACTCCCCCGAAGCTCTTCTGCAGATCGCGCACTTCGAGCGCTGGCGTCGTTGCCATCGACCTCGCCTTTCAACGTAACTCGTCTGGCGGCGACCCTCTGTGGTCACTGCACGGAGTCAAACACCCGAAGTGGTAGATGTCAACAGTCTTGACAGGGTTTCTAACATCTGACATGTTGGGTTCGCACTCGGAGTGTGATTTTGAGCAGTCTCCGATGAGGTGCTGAGTGACTCGCATGTTAACAGCGGCAAGATTGGGATCGGATGACCCGTCTCTATGACGACCCAGCCACCTTCATGGAAGACATGCTGGCTGGGTTCCTCAACCTCTACCCGAACCACGTCGTCGGAGTGCCCGGTGGCGTGGTGCGAGCCACCGAGACGCGAGCAGGAAAGGTCGGGATCGTCGTCGGTGGAGGCTCCGGTCACTACCCTGCCTTCTGCGGCGTGGTCGGCCGCGGCTTCGCCGACGGGGCGGTGGTGGGCAACATCTTCACCTCACCGTCAGCCGACAACGCGTACGCGGTCGCGAAAGCAGCCTCGGGCGGAGCCGGCGTGCTCATCAGCGCCGGCAACTATGCCGGCGATGTTATGAACTTCACTCAGGCCCAGGCGCGGTTGCAGTCCGAGGGGATCGACGCCCGCGTCGTCTTCGTGACGGACGACATCGCAAGCGCCCCACCGGGGGAGAGCGAGAAGCGACGTGGGATTGCAGGCGATTTCGTTGTCTTCAAGGTTATGGGGGCGGCCGCCGAGGAAGGCTACAGCTTGGACGACGTCCAACGAGTCGCCGAGCATGCGAACAACTGCACGCGCTCCCTGGGCGTGGCCTTTGCCGGGTGCACCATGCCGGGCGCGGACCATCCACTCTTCACCGTCCCCGCCGGAAAAATGGGTGTGGGGATGGGTATTCACGGTGAGCCGGGTGTCTCTGACGAGGACCTTCCGTCCGCCGCAGATCTCGCTCGCCAGCTGGTAGATGGAGTCCTCGACGAACTGCCTGAGGTTGCCGGGCACCGCGTGGGCGCGATCCTGAACGGGCTTGGATCGACCAAGTACGAGGAGCTGTTCGTTGTCTGGCGCACCGTCTCCCAGCTGCTGGCCGAGCGAGGGTTCGTGGTGGTTGAGCCCGAGGTCGGTGAACTGGTGACAAGCTTGGACATGTCAGGGTGTTCGCTCACCATCGTTGCCCTCGATGATGAGCTGGAGCGGTTGTGGTGTGCCCCGGCAGATACCCCGGCCTATCGCAAGGGGGCAGTGCTCGGTGGAGAGATCGTCACGGCTGCGCGTCGCTCCCCCCTCGTGGGAAGCGGAGTGGCCGGCCCCGCGACGCCAAAATGTTCGCGCGCGATCGCCTGGGCTTCGACCGAGCTGAACCCGGGCGCGTGGCCGAGTACGCCGCTCAGACGCCGGATCCGGCGCGCGTGAACGTCAGCGCGAGCGCGGACCGGGGGGCGAGCGCCGCCCACTGGTCATGCAGCTCATCGATGCGGGCGCGAACGGCATCGAGCTCCGCATCGGTGAAAACGCGGATCGGCGCGGGGTGATCGACCATCGCGCGTCGCAACACCGCGTTGAGCTCGGATGCGGGGAGTGGA
>Ga0134123_10003062_pt1 | contig 10870 bp, 5 predicted proteins | sample KB303_FD_96460 | JGI IMG/M metagenome (GOLD analysis project Ga0134123, IMG submission 96460) | Terrestrial soil microbial communities without Nitrogen fertilizer from Kellogg Biological Station, Michigan, USA - KB3-0-3 | ecosystem: Environmental > Terrestrial > Soil > Unclassified ...
ACCGCCGAGCAGGCGAAGAAGGCGGCGCACAAGAACCTGGTCACCAAGGCGCTCGGCATCGATCCGACCGTCGAGCCGGAAATCCACGAGTACCCGACCAAGCCGGGCGACATCTACCTGCTGTGCTCCGACGGTCTCTGTGACATGGTCGAGGACGACGACATCGGCATGACGCTGCAGGCGCTCGGCGCCAACCTCAAGCTGGCCGCCGAGCAGCTGGTGCAGATGGCCAACGACAACGGGGGGCGCGACAACGTTTCGGTTATACTGGTCCGGGTCCTCAGGGAGTACCCCGGCACTAAGGGCATGATGGGAAAGGTGTTCGGCTGGCTAAAATAACGTCCCAGACGAGCGGGCTATGGCGAAACTGATACTCAGCATGGACGGGCTGGTGCTCAAGGAGATCCCCTTGACCAAGGAGCGCACCACGCTCGGCCGCAAGCCGCACAACGACATCCAGATCGACAATCTGGCGGTGAGCGGCGAGCACGCCGTCATCGTCACCATCCTCAACGACTCGTTCCTCGAAGACCTTGGCAGCACCAACGGCACGGTCGTCAACGGCAACCCGGTCAAGAAGCACTTCCTGCAGAACAACGACGTCATCGAGCTCGGCAAGTACAAGCTGAAGTTCATCGGTGAAGCCGCGCCTGCCGCGGGCGCCGGCGGCGACAAGGCCGACTTCGAGAAGACGATGGTGCTGCGTCCCTCGACCATGAAAGCCGCCGCGCAAGCCGCGGCGGCGGCAGGCGGCGGCGCGCAGGCGGCGGTCGCCGCGCGGCAGGCCGCGGTGCAGGCCGCCGGACAGAGCGCGGCCGCAACCGGAATCGCCGACAAGGATGCGGCCAAGGCGCCAGCCGCGGCGGCAGCGGCCCCAGCGGCCGCTCCCGCTCCCGGAGCAGCCCCGGCGGCGCCGGCAGCGAAGCCAAGCGGTCAGCCGCTCGGCGCGATCCAGCTGCTCTCGGGAGGCAACGCCGGCAAGGAACTCGAGCTGACCAAGCCGCTCACCACGCTCGGCAAGCCGGGCGTGCAGGTCGCGGTGCTGACGCGCCGGCCGCAGGGCTACTTCATCACCCACGTCGAGGGCGCGGCGCGCCCGGAGGTCAACGGCCAGCAGATCGGCGCGGCGCCGCACGCGCTGAAGGATCACGACGTGATCGAGCTCGCCGGCATCAAGATGGAATTCTTCCTGAAGGCGTAAAGCCGCAAACGGCAGACTTTACCGGTCTGACGCACCTCTGAAACAACACCTCGCACGGATCGCAGTTGGCGTTGCGGTCACGCTGCTGTTCGTCGCCAACGCCGCCTGGCATTACCCGATCGGCTTCATCCGCCAGCTCGACAACATCTTCTACGACGCGCGCGTACGCATGACGATGCCGCGCGGCAACGAGCGCGGTATCGTCATCCTCGACATCGACGAGAAGAGCCTCGGCGAGATCGGCCGCTGGCCCTGGAGCCGCAAGCTCATGGCCGAGACGGTCGGCAAGCTCTTCGAGCGGCACGGCATCGCCGTGCTCGGCTTCGACGTCGTGTTCGCCGAGCGCGACCCGAGCTCGGGCATCGATGCGCTCGACGCGCTTGTGCAGGGCGAGCTGAAGCAGGCGGCAGGGTTCCAGCAGGCATACCGCGAGCTGCGGCCGAAGCTCGACAACGACGCGATCTTCGCTGCGGCGATCAAGGGCCGGCCGGTGGTGCTCGGCTACTACTTCAATTCCCGCGCGGACGCGGTGCGCGCGAATGCGCTGCCCGAACCGGTGCTGCCGAAGGGCACCTTCGCGGGCCGCGACGTCGGCTTCTACCGCTGGACCGGCTATACGGGCAACCTGCCGATCTACCAGCAGCACGCCGCGGGCGCCGGGCACTTCAACCCCGCGGTCGACGATGACGGGGTGTCGCGGCGCGTGCCGATGCTGCTCGAGTTCGACGGCGCGTACTACGAGCCCCTGTCGCTCGCCGTGCTGCGCACGTTCATCAAGCTGCAGACCGGTACCGCGGCGGAGGTCCGGCCGGGCTACCCCGAGGGCTACAACACCCTCGAATGGCTGCAGGTCGGTCCCTATACCGTGCCGGTAGACCAGCGCGCAGCGGCGCTCATCCCCTACCGCGGCGGCAAGGGCGCGTTCGAGTACGTCTCACTCGCCGACGTGGTCAAGGACCGCATCGCGCCGGGCGCATTGAAAGGCCGGATCGCGCTCGTCGGCACCACTGCCCCGGGGCTCCTTGACCTGCGTGCCACGCCCGTCGATGGCGCATTCCCCGGCGTCGAGATTCACGCCAACGTGATCGCCGGCATGATCGACGGCAGCATCCGGCAGGCGCCGAAGTACACGCTCGGCGCCGACATCGTCATCCTCGCGCTCGCCGGAATCGCCCTCGCGCTGCTGATTCCGATGCTGTCGGCACTCTGGGCGACCGTCGTCGCCGCACTCGGGCTGCTGTTCATAGCCGGCGTCAACGTCGCGTTCTGGCAGAACGGCGTGGTGCTGCCCCTTGCGGGCGGCGTGCTGATGGTCGCCGCGCTCTACACGATCAACATGGCCTACGGCTACTTCGTCGAGTCACGCTCCAAGCGGCAGCTCGCCGGGCGCTTCGGCGAGTACGTGCCGCCGGAGCTGGTCGACCGCATGGCGCGCGACCCTGGCAAGTACGGCATGGAGCCGAAGGACGCAGAGCTGACGATCCTGTTTTGCGACGTGCGCGACTTCACCTCGATCACCGAGTCGCTGAAAGCCGCCGAGCTGCGCGAATACATCAACGAGTACCTGACGACGATGAGCGCCATCATCCGCGGCCGCCATCGCGGCACGCTCGACAAGTACATCGGCGACGCGATCATGGCGTTCTGGGGCGCGCCAGTGGAGGACCCGGAGCACGCGCACAACGCGGTGCTCGCGGCGCTCGACATGCAGAAGGAGTGCGTCGCCCTGAATGCCCGCTTCGCCGCGCGAGGCTGGCCGACGATCCGCGTCGGCATCGGCGTCGAGTCCGGCATGGTGCGGGTCGGAGACATGGGCTCGCGGATCCGCCGCGCTTATACGGCGATGGGCGATGCGGTGAACGTCGCCTCGCGGCTCGAGGGCCGTACCAAGCACTACGGCGTCGATGTGCTGGTCGGCGAAGCCACGCGGCGCTTGGCGAAGGACTTCATATTCCGCGAAGTCGACCGCATCCGGGTCAAGGGCAAGGGCCGCGTCGTCACCGTGTTCGAGCCGCTCGGCCCGATGGCGGTGCTCGCTCCGGAGCGCCAGGAGGAGATGCGGCTCTGGAGCCAGACGCTGCGGGCCTACCGTGCGGCGCAGTGGGACCAGGTGGATGTAAATTTGATCAATCTGCAGCGCGCCAACCCGCAAACCGCCCTCTACCGAGCGTTTTCTGACATCGTGGCTGACAAGCGCCGCAATCCGCCGCCGCCGGACTGGGACGGCATCACCGCATTCGCGGAAAAGTAGCGGGAAACGCCGCCGCCGGAAGGTCAAAATTTCATTGAAAATCAGTGCCGCTGCCGCTAGGATGTAAAGTCCAGAATAAGCAGCAACGGCAGGTCCATGCAGGGAGGAAGGCGATGAGCGCAGTTCTGAGCCACCAGGCACCGACGCAGACGGATGTCGCCGCCCGCCTGGCGTTCCAGAAGCAGCTCCAGGCGGTCACCAACAAGATCCACGCCACCAACAACATCGACGAGATCATGCTCGAGGTGAGCGCGGACGTGTGCGCGCTGTTCAACGCCGACCGGCTGACGATCTATTCGATCGGCGAGGACAAGCAGGCGATCGTCTCCAAGGTCAAGACCGGCCTCAACTCCTTCAAGGACCTCAAGCTGCCGATCGCCGAGCATTCGATCGCCGGCTACGCGGCGCTGTCGAAGAAAACCATCAACATCAAGGACTGCTACGACGACGCCGAGCTGCGCGGCATCAACCCCAACCTGCGCTTCCTCCAGGAAGTCGACAAGCGCACCGGCTACCGCACCAAGCAGCAGCTGGTGGCGCCGATTTCCGAGCAGGGCACGGGCGAGCTGATCGGCGTCATCCAGATCATCAACAACAAGGCCGGCGTGCCGTTCGGCGCGCTCGCCGAGGAGGGCGTGAGCGAGCTCTCCCAGACGCTCGCCATCGCCTTCAAGCAGCGCCAGAAGCCGATGGTGGTCAAGACCAAGTACGACCACCTGATCGCCGACGCGGTGCTTTCGGCGGGCGAGTTCGAGCTGGCCTCGCGCCAGGCGCGCAAGAAGGCGGTCGACATCGAGCAGGTGCTGGTCGACGAGTTCCAGGTCAAGATCCCGGCGATCGGCGCGGCGCTGTCGAAGTTCTTCGGCGTGCCCTACGAGGTCTACAAGTCCGACCGGATCAAGCCGGCCGAGCTGCTGAAGAACCTGAAGCGCGACTACGTCGAGCAGAACCTGTGGCTGCCGATCGACGACAGCAAGGACGGCCTGGTCGTGATGTGCCTCGATCCCGAGCGCATCCGCTCGTCGCGCATCGCCTCCAACGTCTTTCCGAAAGCGCGCATCGTCTTCCGCGTCACGACGCAGAAGGAGTTCAAGGAAACCGTCAACCAGTTCTACGGCCAGGAAAAGGCGGAGGTGGATCTCGATCTCGACAAGATGCTCGAGGACGACGCCCCCCTCGATGGCGGCGAGACGGTCGACGAGGCATCCGCCGCGGCCGACAACGAGCTGGTGAAGCTGGTCAACAAGGTGATCGTCGACGCCTTCAACCAGGGCGTGTCGGACATCCATATCGAGCCCTACCCGGGCAAGGCAAAGACCGAGATCCGCTTCCGCAAGGACGGCTCGCTCGCCGCCTACCTCGAGATCCCGTCGAGCTACCGCGCGGCGCTCGCCGCCCGGATCAAGATCATGTGCGACCTCGACATCTCGGAGAAGAGGAAGCCGCAGGACGGCAAGATCAAGTTCAAGAAATTCGGCCCGCTCGACATCGAACTGCGGGTGGCGACGATTCCGACCGCGGGAGGCGTCGAGGACATCGTCATGCGGATTCTCGCCGCGGGCGAGCCGATTCCCCTGGATAAGATGGGCTTCTCGCCGCGCAACCTCGAAAGCCTGCAGACGGCGGTCAGCAAGCCGTATGGCCTGTTCTTCGTCTGCGGCCCGACCGGCTCGGGCAAGACGACGACGCTGCACTCGGTGCTGAAATACCTGAATACGCCGGACACCAAGATCTGGACCGCGGAGGATCCGGTCGAGATCACGCAGAAGGGCCTGCGCCAGGTGCAGGTGAACAAGAAGGCCGGCCTCGACTTCGCCGCGGTCATGAAGGCCTTCCTGCGCGCCGACCCGGACATCATCATGGTCGGCGAGATGCGCGACAAGGAAACGACCGGCACCGGCATCGAAGCTTCGCTCACGGGCCACCTGGTGTTCGCCACGCTCCACACCAACTCCGCGCCGGAATCGATCATCCGCCTGCTCGACATGGGCATGGACCCGTTCAACTTCGCAGACGCGCTGCTCGGCATCCTTGCCCAGCGTCTCGCCAAGCGGATGTGCAGCTGCAAACAGGCGTACATACCTGAGCCGGCCGAGCTCACGTCCTTCCTGCGCGAGTATTGCGAGGAGCTGATGGCCACCTCCAGATTCAAGGCCGACCCGAAGGGCTCGATGGAGGCGGTGTACAAGGACTGGGTCAAGCTCTACGGCAACGACAAGGGCCAGTTGCAGTTCTACAAGCCGGTCGGCTGCGACAAGTGCGGCGGCGGCGGCTTCAAGGGTCGCTGCGGCCTGCACGAGCTGCTGATCGCCACCGACACGCTGAAGAAACTGATCCAGGAGCACGCGCGCGTCGCTCAGATGCTCGGCCAGTGCCTCGAGGATGGCATGCGCACGCTGAAGCAGGACGGGATGGAGAAGTGCCTCACGGGGGTGACGCACATCAAGGAAGTGCGCGCCGTCTGTATTAAGTAACCGCCAACCACGCAAAGGCTTGACTGGTCCTCGCATGAGCACCATGACGGACAGCACGGTCGGCCTGCGATTGTCGGACCTGGCGCCGACCGCGGAAGAGGATCTCGTCCAGCGGCTAGAGCAGCTCAACTCGATCGGCGTCTCGCTCTCCGGCGAGACCGACATCAACCGGCTGCTGGAGACCATCCTCACCGCGGCGAAGTCGATCACCCGCGCCGACGGCGGCACGCTCTACCGCGTCACCGAGGAAAAGACGCTGCGCTTCGAGATCCTGCGCACGAGCTCGCTGAAGAACTACCTCGGCGGCACCACCGGCAACCCGGTGCCGTTCTATCCGATCCAGCTCTACGGCAAGGACGGCAAGCCGAACCACAACATGGTCGCGGCCTACGCCGCGCTCACCGGCAAGACGGTCAACATCGCCGACGCCTATACGGCGGAAGGCTTCGATTTCTCCGGCACCCGCGCCTTCGACTCGAAGACGGGCTACCGCTCGAAGTCGTTCCTGACCGTGCCGATGCGCAACCACCAGAACGAGAGCATCGGTGTGCTGCAGCTCATCAACGCGCAGGATCCTCGCACCGGCGAGATCGTGCCGTTCTCGCCGTCCGACCAGCGGCTCGCGGAATCGCTCGCTTCGCAGGCCGCGATCGCGCTCACCAACCGCATGCTGATCAACCAGCTGGAGGAGCTGTTCGAGTCCTTCATCACGCTGATCAACACCGCGATCGACGAGAAATCGCCCTACACCGGCGGCCACTGCCAGCGCGTGCCGATGCTGACCATGCTGCTTGCCGAAGCGGTGAACGAGACGCGCGCGGGGCCGCTCGCCGAGTTCCAGATGTCCGACAAGGACCGCTACGAGCTGAAGATCGCCGGCCTGCTGCACGACTGCGGCAAGGTGACCACGCCGGTGCACGTGGTCGACAAGGCGACCAAGCTGGAGACGATCTTCGATCGGATCCACCTCATCGATACGCGCTTCGAGATCCTGAAGCGCGACGCCGAGATCGAGCACCTGAAGCAGAAGCTGAATGAAAAGCAGCTGCGCGACCGGCTGCGCCAGCTCGACGAGGACCGCCGCTTCCTGCAGATGTGCAACATCGGCGGCGAGCGCATGTCCGACGACAACATCGCGCAGGTGCAGCGCATCGCCCGGTACCGCTGGCGCGACCTCTCCGGGCACGAGGCCGACTTCCTCACCCAGGAAGAGGTGAAAAACCTCACCATCCGCGCCGGTACCCTGACCGACGACGAGCGCAAGATCATCAACCACCACATCGTCGCGACGATCAAGATGCTCGAGGCGCTGCCCTGGCCGAAGCACCTGACCAACGTGCCCGAGTACGCCGGCGGGCACCACGAGCGCATGGATGGCAAGGGCTATCCGCGCGGCCTGACGCGCGAGCAGATGTCGGTGCAGGCACGCTGCATGGGCATCGCCGACATCTTCGAGGCGCTGACCGCCAAGGACCGGCCCTACAAGAAGGGAAAAACGCTCTCCGAGTCGCTGGAGATCCTCGGCAAGATGAAGCTGAACCACCACATCGATCCCGACCTCTTCGATATCTTCGTGCGGCGCAAGGTCTATCGGCGCTACGCCGAGATGTTTCTGGACCCGGAGCAGATCGACTCGGTCGACGAGTCGCGCATCCCCGGCTATCAGCCCTAGTTTGCGCCAAGCGCTGTTTCTGCCCGCGGTGTTGGCGGTTTTTACCGCGTCCGGCTTCGCCGGCCTGATCTACGAGTCGATCTGGAGCCACTACCTCAAGCTTTTCCTGGGGCACGCGGCCTACGCGCAGACCCTGGTGCTGGCGATCTTCATGGGCGGCATGGCGCTCGGCGCCTGGGCAGCGAGCCGGCTGTCGCCGCGCCTGCGCGATCTGCTCCTGGCGTACGCACTGATCGAGGCGGCGATCGGCGTGACCTCGCTCTTTTTCCACGACGTATTCGTCGCCATGACCGCGATGGCGTTCGACCGCGTCATTCCCGCGCTCGGCAGCCCCGACGCCGTGCAGGCCTTCAAATGGTCGCTTGCCGCCCTGCTGATCCTGCCTCAGTCGGTGCTGCTCGGCGCGACCTTTCCGCTCATGACCGGCGGCGTGCTGCGGCTGCGGCCGGAGCGCGCCGGCTACGTCGTGGCGATGCTCTACTTCACCAACAGCCTCGGCGCCGCGGCGGGAGTGCTGGCGAGCGGCTTCTATTTCATTGGCGCCGCCGGCTTGCCGGGGACCTTGATCGCCGCGGGCGTCGTGAACCTCGCGGTCGCGGCGGCTGTTTTTTTCATCCGACCCCTGGGCGGGCCGGCAGGCGTGCCGCCGAGCGCGCCGGCCGCCGCGGTCGCGGTGCCGCGCTTGAGGCTGCTGCTCGCCGTGGCGGCGCTGACCGGCGCCTCGTCGTTCATGTACGAGATCGGCTGGATCCGCATGCTGGCATTGGTCCTCGGCTCTTCGACGCACTCGTTCGAGCTGATGCTCTCCGCATTCATCCTGGGCATTGCTTTCGGCGGGCTGGCCATCCGGCGGCGCATCGACGCTGCGGGCGATCCGCTGCGGCTCCTGGGATGGGTGCAACTGGCGATGGGCATCGCCGCGCTCGCAACGCTGCCAATCTACGCCTCGAGTTTCACCGCGATGCAGGCGGCGCTGACCGCTCTCGCGCCGACGGAAAACGGCTACGTCGCCTTCCACTTCGTCAGCCACGCGATCTGCCTGGCGGTGATGTTTCCTGCCGCCTTTTGCGCCGGCATGACGCTGCCGCTCATCACCGCGGCGCTGCTGCGCAACGGCGCAGGAGAGCGTGTCATCGGGCAGGTCTACGCCGCCAACACATTGGGCGCGATCGTCGGGGTTTTCGTCGCCGTGCACATCGGCATGGTGCTGCTGGGCCTGAAGGGCTTGATCGTCGCCGGCGCGGTCATCGACCTGGCGCTGGGGGTCGTGTTGCTGGGCACCGGGAGCGGCGGGCCGCGGCGCGCTTTTGCCGCGACGGCGATCGGCGCGGTCGTCGTTATTGGCGCGATCGCAGGCGTGCAGCTCGACGCGCACCGCATGGCGTCCGGCGTGTTCCGCACCGGCGTGCTGCTGCGGGCCGGAGGAGCGGAGCAGGCGGTGCTGCAAGTCGACGGCAAGACGGCGACCATCAGCGTCACCGAGTCGCAGGGCACGCGCGCATTGCGCACCAACGGCAAGTCCGAAGGCGCGATCCGGCTGGGGCCGGGGGCGCCGCTCGACGACGAGCTGATGATGACGCTGATCGGAGCGTTGCCGCAGTTCTTTTCTCCCGAGGCGCGGCAGGCGGCGACTATCGGCTTCGGCACTGGCCTCACGTCGCACGTGATCCTCGCCTCGCCGAAGATCGAGACGCTCGACACGATCGAGATCGAGCCCGCGGTGCTGGTGGCGGCGGAGCGTTTCCGGCCGCGCAACGCGCGCGCCCTTGACGACCCGCGCAGCCGGGTGCATTTCGACGACGCCAAGACCTACTTCTCCGCGCAGCAGAAGCGCTACGACCTGATCGTCTCGGAGCCGTCCAATCCCTGGGTGAGCGGCGTGTCGGGCTTGTTCTCGAGGGAGTTCTACGCCAACACCCGCCGCTACCTGCGCGACGGCGGACTGCTGCTGCAATGGGTGCACGTCTATGAAATGACGCCGCCGCTGGTGGCGACGATCATCGGCGCGCTGAACGAGAACTTCGAGGACTACGAGCTGTGGCTCGCCAACCACGGCGACATGATCGTAGTCGCCGTGCCGAAGGGGAAGCTGCCGCACCTGGACGAAAGCGCTTTCGCCAATCCGCGGCTGCGCGAAGAGCTCGAGCGCTTCAACATCCGCAACCTCGACGACCTGCTCGTGCACCGCGTCGGCGGCCGGGCCGTGCTTGGGCCCTACTACGCCGCTTTTGGCGTGAAGGTGAACTCCGATTTTGCGCCGGTGCTGGACCTGAACGCCGCGTTTGCCCGCTTCCTGCGCCAGCAGGTCGACGACGTGCCGCGTCTCCTGGAGGCTCCCGTTCCGGTGCTCGCGCTTTTCGACCGACCGCATGTGCGGCAGCCCGACCCCAGCCGCTTCTCTTCGGGCGTGCACCCCGGGCTGCGGCGCACTGATCGCGCCCAGCGGGCCGAGATGGCGGAAGCCTATCTGCGCACCGGCCGCGCGGCGCTGCTCGATCCGCTACCAGGGCCGCTGGCCGCGGACCTCACGCTATTGCGCGCCGCGCTGATCGACTGCCGGGTCGACGTCCCGCCGGCGACGCTGCGCCGCGCGCTCACCGAGGCGGCGGGTCTGGTGAATCCTCACCTGCCGCGGCCGGTCCGGGAGGGACTGTGGAAGCGTTTCGGCGCCTCGACCTGCGCTAGCGCGTCCGCCGCCAGGCCGTGGCTGTCATTGCACGCCGCGATCGCAGGCGAGGATGGCAGCCGGATTGCCGCTGCAGCCGACGTGCTGCTGCGAAGCGAGCTCAGCCCGGATCTGGCGCCATACGTCGTTGCCGCGCATATGAGCGGTCTCCTGCTCGGCAACGACGGTCAGGGCGCGCTGCGCTCGTTCCAGGCGCACCGGGCCAAGCTTGGGGCAGGGTCAGGCACCTGGGACCCGGTATTCCGCCTCCTCGTGGGCCAGACCTTGGGGAGGTGACGAAAATTGTCGGCTCCCGCCGATTCTAGGCAGGCGGCACGATTTCACGTCAATACAAGCTATTGTTCTATATATATTTATTTCTGTTCGAAGCGCCGTGTCATGCTGGCACGACAGTTGCGTCGGGAGGGCGCGGTCAGTTGTTTGACCGGTCCTTCTTATCTAACAGGGAGCTTCAATGAAACGTATCCAGCAAGGCTTTACCCTGATCGAACTGATGATCGTGGTTGCGATCATCGGCATTCTGGCGGCGGTTGCGCTGCCGGCGTATCAGGACTACACGGTTCGCGCGAAGATGTCCGAGGTGATG
>Ga0134123_10003064_pt1 | contig 10867 bp, 9 predicted proteins | sample KB303_FD_96460 | JGI IMG/M metagenome (GOLD analysis project Ga0134123, IMG submission 96460) | Terrestrial soil microbial communities without Nitrogen fertilizer from Kellogg Biological Station, Michigan, USA - KB3-0-3 | ecosystem: Environmental > Terrestrial > Soil > Unclassified ...
AATAATCACCACCGAGCCCGCCTCACCGCTTTCGCATGTCAATATGCTCGCCAAATCGTGGGGCATTCCGAATGCTCACATCAAGAACGCCGACACGCTTTTCAAAAACCTGGAAGGCAAGTACGTTCGCCTCGAAGTCGGAGAGAACGACTTTCACCTTGCGCCGGCCGACCCCCGCGAAGTGGAGGAACGCAATCGGCAGTGGGTCAAGCGCGGAGACCTGATCACGCCTCGCGCCGATCTCAACTGGGAAGTGTTGACTGATCTTAGTAGTCAGCGGGCGCGTGACGCGATTCGCTTCGGCGCGAAGTCGGCAAATCTTGGCGAGCTGCTGCATGCCCAGCTTCCGGGGCTCGCGGTGCCGCCCGGATTTGCGGTCCCGTTTCGCTGCTACCGGGATTTTATTCGGAATAACAAACTCGAAGAACGAATAGCGTCGGCCGTCGAAGAGGATCGGTTTGTTCACGATCCAAAGTACCGCAAGGCGCGGCTTGCGGAGATTCGTCAGTGGATTCAGATGGGCGCGCACGACGACGCGTTCAAGGAGAAGTTGCTGGCTAAGGCTCATCGCGAATTTTCAGGTAAGAGCTTGTTTGTTCGGAGTTCGACGAACGCCGAGGACCTGCCCAACTTCAGCGGCGCAGGCTTGTACACAACAGTCCCAAACGTCCGCGGCGACGATCAATTGCTTGAAGCGATCAAGGCCGTCTGGGCGTCGATCTGGAACTTCGAAGCCTACGAGGCGCGGGAGAGCTTTGGCATGAATCACTTCGGCGTTTATCCGGCCGTCTTGGTGCAGGAAGGGATCGCCGCCGACAGCGCCGGAGTCGTCATCACGACTGATCCGTTTGATCCAGCAGACCGTAGCGCGGTTTACATCAACGCCAAGCGAGGACTTGGGATGAAGGTGGTTGAAGGTAAACGGGTCGCCGAACAGGTCATCTATCGCCCGCGGTCAGGGACGATTCAGGTGCTTAGTCGCTCGGATGAAGACACGATGCTTGCGTTTGATGAGCGCGGCGGTGTGAAGGAGGTGAAGATCGAGAAGCACCGGGCGGTCCTCACGGATGAGATGTCGAGACGGCTGGCTCGCGCCGCGCTAAAGATCAAAAGCGTGTTTGGGGGACGCGACCAGGATATCGAATGGGTCTACTCGGGCGGGCGGCTGTTTATCGTTCAATCGCGTCCTTACATCGAAGGTAACTAGGAAACCGGGCTTGGTTGCGTTGCGGGCACGCCGGAAACTGCCCTCCCTACGCTCAGCCGTTATTGGGAGCCCACTTCAAGCGCCGATGCGAGCTCGTTGATTGCGGAGTTCTCGGATTCGCTGACCAGCGTACCGCCTATCCCCAGGAACCCGCCTTCTTTGGAAGCGTTTGCCGTCCTGGTGGCGACGGATACCAGCCAGCTCTTATACTCGTCGGCCTCGGTCGGAGACTTTCTCAACACCACTGCCGCAGCTTCCCTGCATCCTTCAATCAAGGCTTTGCCTATGGCTGACGAGTGAGAAGAGAGATCGGGCATATCCGGCATTCCGCCCCGCGCTTTTATCGCTTCTGATATCGCCTTGATTAACTCGTTAGGCGCGCTCGAGGCCGGCTCCATGAGTGCCTTGCCTATTGCGAATGATTCCTTTGCGAGCCCTACTGGTCCACTCAAGTCGGATGTGGACACCAACATTCCTGCCATCACGGGCGCCGCGGAGATCGCTTTCCACTCCTCGGGTGTGTAGTCATTCTCCGTTGACACTTCGATGTCTCCTTTCCATCCACCTTAGACCAATTGCTTGAAGCTGAAACCTAGGCCGGTAGTGACCAGAATGTCGTTAGACTTCGACCCTGGCACATTGAAGCTTCTCCCGAACTCCGATCGAGTCCACTCGAAAAAGACTCCTTGTTATAGGCGCCGCCACCGAAGACCTGGAACCTCTCCCGATGCCGTTTTGAGCTTCAGTGTTTTGCCGTCGGTCTTCGAGATCTGACCGGTCAACCGATCGCCGTTCTTCAGACCCAACTGATCAGCAACGATTGAGGGGCAGCCAAGAACAGCAGCCAGAAGAACGAATATGGTAATTCTCTTCACGGTTGTGTTCCTCCTGTGGTGAGATGATTTGCCCCACTTTCCCGACGGGGACTAGACAGCGATTCTGGCGATCGGCGCTCGATGACTCGAAAGCTGGGACTCGAAAGCTAACACACGGCCACCTTCCCCAACGCGGACGGCTCTCAAGCGCAAGGAGTTTGCCGCGAGTTGCGATGCTATCACATAGCTTGTTCCGCCGCACCGCTCGCAAGCCGCGGACTCATTGAGACAGGTACGAACTGGTCGTTCGGCGTCACCCGAGCAGTCGCCGCAAACGATTTGGACCGCAGTCATCAGTACCCTGCTTTGCCGGTGAATCTTGGATGGTCCGGAGTTTTTCGTCCTGAAGAGAAGCCCCAGGAGTATAAGGGCTAGAGCCGAGGCAATGCTTGTGCTGATCATCAGAATGACCCCCTTCTAAAGATCCTTCGATGCCGCCTTCAAACTATCTTCGGAAGCTCCTGTTCGGTTCGGATGACCCCAAGCTCCTGGATGATCGGTCGCCATCCGTTCGGCGCCGCGCGCGCTGGAAAGATAGAACAAGAGTCTCGCACCGGTCCTGAGCTCGTGAGAGCTCTGGACCCTCTCGACGCCCTCGCCGTCAAACGACTCGATCAGAACGGCATCGCGAGTGCTGTTCCCGATGGCTCCGCCAGTCAGAACGCCTTGCCTCCTGGCGGGGTCAGTTATCATGAATCGATAAGTGTTGTTGAGGGTGCGAATAACGACTTTATCTTTCGGTCTCAAGTCGTCCAGGTCGATGCTCATTTGCGAGTGGTGCGGAAAACCCGTCCACTCTCCGCTGTCGAAAGCCACGTTGGACTCCATAACTTCCTCCCCCTCTCCCCAATGCGAGGCCGGGTCGGTCGGCCAGAATCGAACCGATTTGGCGGCTTAACCTCCCGCCTTGAACGAGCGCCATTAGACCACAGCGGCAAGTCCTGCGCATCGGACAGAAATACCTATTTAGGCGACCGCGAAAGCCCAATTGTTTGAAGGTCGAGCGGCATCTTTGCTCTACTGAAAGGGGCACAATTGTGCCAGGACCTTAGTGGAAGAAGCCTTGTGTTGCAGGGATACAGTCCGTTGTATGCTCGCGTCGGAGCGATTCAACGAAAAGCGGCCCGGCGACAGGACATCGCCGAGCCGGCTGTTCGTCGATCATTAACCAAAATACCTCGACCTAACGATTCCGTGCGCGCGCCGTCTTGACGAGCAGTTCGGTTCCGTTGTCGAGGATCAAGTCTTTGTTGCCTTCGATCGCTACCGTGCCGACGCCGGCGCCGCCGCCGATGACCGCACCAAGAAGCGCGCCTTTTCCGCCGCCGGCTATTCCGCCCAGTATTGCGCCGGCGGCAGCGCCAACTCCGCCACGCACCTGCGAATCTTTGGTCCGGCTGCTTGTTTCGACGGTACCCTCTTCATCGACCTTCTTGATGTGTTCAGAATCGTAGATCTTTTGAAGGTCGGCTGAGAACGGCGCCTGCCGTCCGTCCGCGAGCATGATCGTGTCGAACTCGATCGCAAGCTCGGTTTTGCCGGTTATCCGGCCTGAGCGATTAAGTTTCGAGATGTGACCAGTGACGGTTGCGCCTTCATAGCCCGAGGGATCAACAACCACGGCTGTGAAGTTGTCGCCAACGCGAGCGGTCTTTGTGTCGATCTTTGAGGTCAGCCGCAACTTCATGTCGAGTTCGCCGGGTACGTTCACCGGAACCTGATCCCTATCACGTCTGGGCCGCTCGCCTCCTACAGGCCGATCGAACGAGTCGTCGCGCCTGTCTCGAGTGTCATCACGCCGATCGCGCGAAGCGTCATTCGCTTGTTGCTGCTCCCTCGCTTGTTGCTGCTCCCTGGCTTGTTGCTGCTCCCTGGCCCGTTGCGCATCGGCGAGCGCCGCCGCCTTGGCAAACACCGCCGCGTTTCCGGGAACCACATTGTTGCGCGCTCGCCCGTAGTACGCATCGAGGTAGCCGAGCTCGAACCCGAGATCGTAGCCCTGGCGGTACTCTTCAGATGCGGCAAACTTCGGTGCAAACGATTGGTCCCGGCGCTGATATGCGTCCGAGCGCCTGAAGTCATTCGGCACCCCTCTACTCCAATCCGCCTGGCCTGCCGCAAATCCATCGGCATAGGCCTTCTGGTAGCCCTGGGCGAAAACAGTCTGAGGTTGCACCGGCGCTTTCTTGACCGGCCGGGAAACTTTCTTCTGCGCGGCTGCGGCTACTGGCGCTCCCGAAGCCAGCCCTCCGGTCAGCAGAGCTGCCGTTGCAAAAAGTATTACAAGCCTGTTTCTCATTGTCGTTTGCTCCTTATGATCACATGCGCGAGAGAGGTGATTACCGGGTGTCGCCACGGCGATTATCTGATTAGCTATTGCATTGCTGGTGAGTGCGTCGTATCGAGGTATCCAACTAAACGTTAGCGCCAAAAGACGACAGCGTCAAACGACTCGAGTCAGGCAAGTTCTTGTTGAGAACAAATCTCAACAAGCACATCGAAGTTTGAAAAGTTACGGGCGAACATTTGCCAGCTAAGAGTCGAGAAGTGGGCAAACTCCGCCCCGAATCTCGATGCCCGCTAGTCGACGAGATTTACTGTTGCTGATTTGGTCGAGGAAATCTGCGACGCCTCGATCAGGCGGCCGATCTGCTGCGGATCATTCGCCAAATCCACAGCAGGAGCAACGCTCCGAGAATCGATAGAATCAAGCCTCCCGGATGAAATCCTGGTCCGCCCGAGTCGCGCCAAATAAGGTCGGCGATGAACCCGCCAACAAACGACCCGGCTATTCCAAGGACTATCGTCCAGAGTATGCCCATTGGATCTTTTCCAGGCATAATCAAACGTGCCAACGCGCCGGCGATCAAGCCGACGATGATTCTCCAGATAATCGCGCCTATCCCGAGGAGCAGCATTCCGGTGATCATGTGTTTGTCTCCTTTTCGGACTCTATTTCCAAAAGCGGGCAAACAACCGAGGAGCCCACTCTCCCTCTACATCCCACTTCTCAAATGATTCACGGAAAGACTAACGTGTAACTCAGAACTACGGAGAATAGCATCGATAAGTGATATATGGAGTGCGCTTCACGGCATGATACACGGACGCGCAAAGCTTGAAAACGAGCGGTTTCAAAGCACTCGTCGGTGTTGAAACGCACCCCATGACGCCGCGAATTAGACCACGTGTTCCACCGAGTGCGCATCGGAGAGATCTCCCTTTCTCAGAGGTAGCGCGCTCCCAAATCTTTCAGGCAACCCCTGGCACCTAGCGCCCGTGAAGCTGGCATCTTTGTGCCGGGCGAGTATTGTCGACGGGCAGCAATCCAAAAACGGCAACCGTCGCTGGTGTGTGATCCTCTTGATTTGTTAACGCGGGGGGCGGACAAGCCCGTGCCGCATCGCATAGATCAATAGCTCGACTCGGTCCGACACTTCGAGCTTGTCGAAGATCGAGGTCAGATGATGACGGACCGTCGTCTCGCTTATGAACAATCGCTCTGCCACTTCCTTGCTCTTGATCCCCAACCCGATCAGTTCAACAACCTCGCGTTCGCGATTCGTTAGCGTGGCGATCTTTTCGGCATCCCGGTCCGGCTTCTTCGCTTTCCCGGACACCGCCTTTAGGACACCGGCCATGATTGTTGGGTCGAGCCATGCTTCGCCCGCGTGAACTCGCTCGATCGCTTTGAGAAGAACTTCGGCAGCTTTTTCCTTCGAAACGACCCCCATCGCTCCAAGCATTACTGCTTTGCGATGGACCTCCGGATCGCGAACGCCGGTTAGTATTATCACGCGGGCTTCAGCGGCCTCGACGATCAGTTCAGAAATGATGGCGAGCCCGCTCTCGTCGCCAAGATCAAGATCGAGCAGGATAATGTCAGGCTGCTCGCGAGCCGCAATCGCGAGAGCTTCGTCGCGGTCCGCGGCTTCCCCAACCATCGTCATCCCCGGTGAGCCTTGAAGGATAAGCCGCAACCCCGTGCGAACAACACTATGATCGTCAACCAGGAGAACCCGGATAGACTTGGGATCGGCTGAAAGCATATTGGATCCGCAGAGAAGGGTGAATATGTCGTGCGTGATTCTACTTCAGCGCCCTGCGATGAGCAATCAGGCAAGACGAAGCCTGCGTAGCAGGCGATAGCAGGTAGCCCAGGGCGCGTCCGCGAGCCCTGGGTGAAAGCTTTTTCACCCTCGAGCCCGCACAGCGGGCGACAGCAGGTACCAACTGCGGAAGTCCGCAATCTGTCGCCCGCTACGCGGGCTCGCGAGATAGTCGTGTTCTTAACCCAGGGCTCGCGGACTCGCCCTGGGCTACACGCTTTCTCCCGCTACGCGGGCTCCGCTGTCCTTGAATCGCGAGCCGGTTCCTGGATTGGAGTTCGGCTACTAAACTCAATACGACCCGCGCACCACTGTCACGGCAGGCAATCATCGATGATTCACCAAAGTCATCGTAGCCGAGACACAAAGACGCATTCCTTGACACTCAGAAATTACGGCCCGTAGTATGGCCGCGATGCCTCCGTCAAAACGCAAGCGGCTATTCCTGGTCGATGGAATGTCGCAAATCTACCGGGCGTTTTATGCGCTCCCCAGCCTTTCGAATTCAAAAGGGTTCCCAACAAACGCTATCTACGGCTTCACGATGATGCTTCGGAAGCTGATCAACGAATACAAGCCGGACTATCTCGGCGTCGCGCTCGATTCCTCGGGGCCAACGTTTCGTCACGAGACCTTCGCAACTTATAAGGCCACGCGGCAGACGATGCCCGATGACCTGTCGCCGCAGCTTCCATACATAACCCGAGTCTGCGAAGCGCTGAGAATCCCGACCACGATCGAGCCGCGCTATGAGGCTGATGACATCATCGGCACGCTCGCACGCCAGGCTGAGCAGGCTGGCCTGGACGTCGTGATTGTCACAAACGACAAGGACATGTCACAGCTTGTGACCGAACACGTAACCCTGCTGCGCACCGAACGCACCGGCGACATGAAGGTGATGGACGCGGCCGGAGTTGAAACGAAGTTCGGAGTTCGGCCCGATCAGATCGTCGAGTTGCTGGGGTTGTGGGGGGACACTTCCGACAACATTCCCGGCGCGCCCGGAGTTGGCGAGAAGGGCGCGAAACAAATCATCCAGCAGTACGGAACGATCGATAATGCCATCGCTCACGCCGGCGAAATATCTCGTAAGACATATCGCGAGAGCCTTCAGAACAACGCTGACTTGATTCGCCAGTCACGCGAGCTGGTGACGATTGCCTGCGAGATGCCGATCACCCTCGAGCTCGACAAGTTGGTATACGAACAGCCAGACCGCCGAGCTGCTTATGAGCTGTTTTCTGAGCTCGAGTTTGCACAGATGGTTCGCGAGTTCGCGGACGCCGCCGAAACGAGAGACTCCGAGGCGAGCGCTGCGGCGGCGAGGACGCCGGTAAATTACTCGCGGATAAAAACTCGTGTTGAGCTCGAGCGGTTTGTCGAGTCGGTGTGGGCTTCCGAGGGGATCGCGTTGGCAGTGGCCGAACGCCCGGGTGGGCTTTACGGGGTAGCGATCTCGACGGGGGAGGGCAGGGCTGTGCTTATCGATCTCGAGGGCTTCGAGAAGAAAGCTGACCCGCTCAAGTCGGTTAAAGAGATCTTTGAGAATGGATTGGTCCAGAAGTGTGTGCACGATTGGAAAGGTGCGCTGACCGCCTTCGATCGTTATATCTGCGAAGACGAGACCGGTCCGTTGTTTCGAAGCGCCGCCGCTAACACCGATGGCTGTATTCAGGACTTCAAGCCCGCCGTCCGGATCGAAGGAGTCGAGGAGGACACGTTGCTTGCGGCCTACTTGCTAGATCCGAACCGAATGAACCATCGGGTGAAGGATGCAGCGCTCGAACAGCTTGGTTTGGAGATGGCGGATACGATTGATGAATTCAATGAAGACGATGCGCGCGCGCTTCAGACGGCGGACTTGACGCTGCGTCTGGCAAAGCCGTTGCGAGCGAAGATCGAAGAAGCCGGGCTCGACCGCGTCTATCGAGAGATCGAGCTGCCGCTAGTCGAGATACTCTTCGATATGGAGCGAATCGGCGTGCGCATCGACACCGCCGCGCTGGACAAGGCAGGCCGCGAGATGGAACACGAGCTCGCGCGTCTGACCTCCGAGATCTACACGCTGGCGGGCGAAGAGTTCAATATCAACTCGCCTGCGCAGCTTGGCGACATCTTCGAGCGGCTCAACTTCGAGGTTGGGCGCAAGACGAAGACCGGAAAGATCTCGACGTCGTTCGATGTGCTCGAGGAACTTGCGACAAAGTACGAACTTCCGAAACTGATCATCGAGTATCGCGAGCTTGCGAAGTTGAAGAATACCTATGTTGACGCGCTTCCGAAGATCATCGACTCGCGGACGGGGCGCGTGCACACCACCTTGAATCAAGCGGTTTCGGCAACCGGGAGACTGTCTTCGACGAATCCCAATCTCCAGAACATCCCGATTCGATCCGAAATGGGCCGGCGCATTCGAGCGGCCTTTGTAGCTTCGCCGGGCTACTCGCTGTTGTCGGCGGATTACTCCCAGATAGAGCTTCGAGTTTTTGCTCATATCACCGGAGACCCGGCGATGACCGAAGCATTCAAAAACAACGAAGATATTCACGCTCGAACCGCGCGCGATGTGTTTGGAGCAAAACCAAAGGAACAGGAATCTGAGTTTCGCCGAGTCTCAAAGATCGTGAACTTCGCGATCCCGTACGTCATCGGTCCGTTCGGACTTGCTCAGCGCACGGGGCTGACGCGCGCCGAAGCCAAGAAGACGATTGAAGACTACTACAAGACTTACACCGGAGTGCGGCGCTACATGGAATCGACGCCCGCCGAGGTCCGCGAGACCGGCGTGGTGAAAACGATCTTCGGCCGCATTCGGCCGATCCCCGACATCAACAACCGCAATCACAACCTTCGAGCACGCGCCGAGCGCGAGGCGATCAACGCTCCGATACAAGGCACGGCCGCCGACCTGGTAAAGATTGCGATGATAAAAGTGCACGAACGCTTGCGGCGCGAGAAACTCGGCGCGCGGATGATCCTTCAAGTGCACGACGAGTTGCTTCTCGAGGTGCCGGAGAAGGAAATCGACCGAACCAAGGAAGTGGTCAAATCGGAGATGGAATCAGTCCACGAGATGTCCGTCCCGCTTGTGGTTGATATGGGCGTTGGGAAGAATTGGATGGAGGCGAAGCCTTAGCAAGTGCAAAAGATCAGCTCGGCCTCCGTTATCGCCCGCAAAGTGTGTCCTCAAACTGACTTCTTGTTGACTCAGAAATTCTCAACATGGTAAACGTTGCCGCGCTATGGCTTCCACTAATATCACGTTGAAGCGAAACACTTTCGGACAGACTGAGCGCACCGGCACGTGGTGGCTGCAGCCGTTGTTGGTCTTTCTGGGCTTGTCCGCGTTTGTTGTCTACTCGACCTGGGCGGCGTTTCAAGGCAATCACTATCGCTTCGGCAACTATCTCTCGCCGATGTACTCGCCTGAAGTTTTCGGCGACGCGGCCCGTAGCTGGTTTGGCGCAAAACCAAACTGGTGGCCGGGTTGGTTGCCCTTTTCGCCGGCTTTGCTGATCCTCTGGGCGCCGGGCGGGTTTCGTCTGACCTGCTACTACTACCGAGGCGCATATTACAAATCTTTCTGGGCCGATCCGCCTGCCTGCGCCGTCGGCGAACCGCGTAAGAGCTACCTGGGCGAGCGTTCGTTCCCGCTCATTCTTCAAAACCTGCACAGATATTTTCTTTATCTCGCGCTGTTGTTCCTGGTAGTTCTGGCCCACGACGCCTGGAAGGCCATGTGGTTCACGAACGCGGCCGGAGGGATGTCGTTCGGGGTTGGGCTGGGCACGATCATACTGACCGTAAACGCGGTGTTGCTTGCCGGCTACACGTTTAGTTGTCATTCGCTCCGGCATCTTGTTGGAGGCGGGTGCGATCAACTTTCGAAGATGCCGATTCGTCAACAAAGCTATCGCTGCGTGAGTTGTCTCAACCGCAAGCACATGCTCTGGGCATGGATGAGCCTAGTCTGGGTCATGTTATCCGATGTGTTTGTAAGGCTGTGCTCGTTGGGGATCTGGTCTGACTGGAGGCTGTTTTGATGGCCGGCTATCAGACGCTTGAGCACGATGTGTTGGTGATCGGAGCCGGAGGCGCGGGGCTGCGAGCAGCTATCGAGGCTTCGGCGGCGGGTGTGTCGGTTGGGCTCGTGTGCAAGTCGCTTCTTGGAAAAGCTCACACGGTGATGGCGGAAGGCGGCATCGCGGCGGCTCTCGCTAACGTCGATGAGCGAGACAACTGGAAGGTCCATTTCGCAGACACGATGCGCGGAGGTCAGTACGTCAACAATTGGCGTATGGCCGAGCTTCATGCCAAAGAAGCACCCGCTCGCGTTCGCGAGCTCGAAGCGTGGGGTGCGGTGTTTGATCGAACCGAGGACGGACGGATACTCCAGCGAAACTTCGGCGGGCACAAGTACCCGAGGCTTGCGCACGTCGGCGATCGCACCGGCCTGGAGATGATTCGCACGCTTCAGGATCACGGCATCCATCAGGGCATCGACGTGCACATGGAATGCACGGTGTTGACTCTGCTCAAAGACGGCGATCGGGTTGTGGGTGCGTTTGGTTACGATCGTGAGCGCGGGCGCTTTAGATTATTCAAAGCGAAGGCAGTGGTGCTTGCGACGGGCGGAGTCGGTAGCGCATTCAGGATCACGAGCAACAGTTGGG
>Ga0134123_10003066_pt1 | contig 10865 bp, 9 predicted proteins | sample KB303_FD_96460 | JGI IMG/M metagenome (GOLD analysis project Ga0134123, IMG submission 96460) | Terrestrial soil microbial communities without Nitrogen fertilizer from Kellogg Biological Station, Michigan, USA - KB3-0-3 | ecosystem: Environmental > Terrestrial > Soil > Unclassified ...
CCATGCCGTTCTCGAAGTCCTGGGAGTAGGCGATGGTCCCCTCGGCGACGGGGCCCTGCCCCAACCCGCTCGCACCGCCGCCGTCGCGGAGTGGCGACGGTGGCAGGCTGGCGTCGCTCTCGACGGGGGCAGCCAGGTCCGGGCTGGCGCCGGTGTCGGTGGCGACCGCGGCGTCGGCTCGCTGGCCGCCGGTCCCGCTCCCGCCCGTGGCGCCGCCGGTTCCCCCCGTGACGCCGCGACTGCCGCCCGTGGCGCCGCCGCTGCCGCCCGGGGCGCCGCCGCTGCCGCCCGTCTCCTCGCCCGCCTCGCCGCCCGTCGCGGTCGGCCCCGCACGTTCCATCTCGTGCGCGCAGCCCAAGAGCTGCGCCCCGAGCACGGCGCGAATCACCCAGCGTCCGACCTCTGCCAATGGAGCCTCCTGGCGAGCAGCCAGCATCGATCCGAGCGGACGACCTGGCCAGCCCCTGGCCAGGGGGATGCCGCGTCCACCGATCGGCGGACGGGCGGGACAGCGGTCCAAACCTGTGCCAGTGTCTGCGTGGCCATGAGCCCACTCGCCAAGTTCACCATCGCCCTCCTGGTGGCCGCCGGCATCGGCGGCGGGATCTATTACTGGTACGGACACCGCGCCCCACCGGCCCCGCCCGCGGCGCCGGCGGTGAAGCCCGCCGCCCCGACCCCGCCGGCGGCGCCGCCGCCCGACGCCGCGCCCGCCATCCAGAACCCGCTCGAGACGAAGGCCGAGGGCCTGCCGCCGCTCTCCGAGTCCGACGAGTACGTGCGCAAGCTGCTGCTGCAGCTCCTGGGCAAGAAGGGGCTGGCCTTCATCCTCACCGGCGACTTCATCCGTCACTGCGTCTCGACCGTCGACAGCCTGGCCAACGAGAAGTCCAACGTGATGATGTGGCCGGTGAACCAGACCGCGGGGCGCTTCCAGACCGAGGCTGGCCCCGCCGGCACGGTGATCGCCGACCGCAACGACGCGCGCTACGCCGCCTTCGTCCTGTTCGTCGAGGCCGTCGACGCCCGCAAGGCCGCCGCCCTGTACCGGCGCCTCTATCCGCTCTTCCAGCAGGCCTACGAGGAGCTGGGCTACCCAGGCCGCTACTTCAACGACCGCCTGGTCGAGGTGATCGATCACCTGCTGGCCACGCCGGACGTCCCCCGCCCCATCAAGGTCAAGCAGGTCGAGGTCCCGGGCGTGCCCAAGCCGGTGCGACCCCTCTACCAGTACGAGGACCCCGCCCTCGAGAAGCTGTCGGCCGGTCAGAAGATCCTGCTGCGGGTGGGGAGCGCCCACGCCGCCCGCTTCAAGGCCAAGCTGAACGAGCTGCGGCGCCAGGTCGCCCGCGGCCCCGGCCGGGCCCAGACCGCCCAGTAGCTTTCCGGGTTCTGTGCTACTGTAGCGCGTCGTCGCACCGCCTCCATTCGGAGGCATTAGAGGTCCCATGCCGTTGCCCCCCCTCCTCGGCCGCTCTTCGCTCGTCCTCGTCGCCCTCTTCGCCTGCACCCGCCACACCGAAGACGGGCCGCACGCCACCGGCACCATGTCCTCGTCGGGGCTGCCCACCCTCAGCAACCTGGACGGGGGCGAGACGCCGCCGCCCGACGCCGCGGTGATCGTCACCCCCGACGCCGCCGAAATGGACCTGCCCGCCGACGTCGCCAAGAGCGCCGATCTCCCCGTCGATCCGCCGCCGCGGAAGCTGGACGCCCCCGAGGACCGCCCCCCCAAGGTGATCCCCGACGCCGCCGTCTGTTCGTCCGCCAGCGCCACCGCCAAGCCAGTGCCGGTCGACATCCTGGTGGTGCTCGATCGCTCGGGCTCGATGGACCTCGGCGTGGGCAGCTTCCAGGGCGACGGCGGCTTCGTGTCGCTCACCCGCTGGACCTCGACGGAGCAGGCGCTCACCAACTTCGTGATGTCCCCCGCGGCGGCCGGCCTCAGCATCGGCCTCAACTTCTTCCCCTCCACCACCTCCTTCGGCTGCGACGCCGCCGACTACGCCCGGCCGGCGGTGCCGATCGACCTGCTGCCCGGCGTGGCCCCCGCCTTCATCGCCGCCATCAACGCGACCTCGCCCGACGGCGGCACGCCGACGCTGCCGGCGCTGCAGGGCGCATACCTCTACGCCAAGCAGCGCGAGATGACGCTGGGCCGCCGCACCGCCATCGCGCTGGCCACCGACGGAGAGCCCAACGAGTGTGGCAGCGACCCCAGCACGGTGGAGCAGGCCGCGCGGATGGCCGCCGCCGACGGCATCCTCACCTTCGTCATCGGCGTGGGCGCCAGCCTGCAGAGCTTCAACGGCCTGGCCATGGCCGGCGGCACCAACATGGCCTACCTGATCCAGAACGCCACCCCCACCGAGCTGGCCATGGCCTTCAAGGGGATCCAGATGCAGGCGGCCCGGCTCGCCTGCACCTTCATGGTGCCGCCCGCGCCGCCCGGCGAGATGCTGGACCCCTCGAAGGTCGACGTGCGCTTCACCCCCACCGCCAACCCGGCCCAGTCGTTCGGCATCAACATCGTCGCCACCAAGGCCGACTGCGGCGTCAACGGCGGCTGGTACTTCGATGACCTGCTCTCGCCGACCACCCTGACCCTGTGCGACGCCTCCTGCCAGAAGGTCAACGGCGCCGGCGAGGGCGCGCTGTCCCTGCGGTTCGGCTGCCTGGCCAAGTAATCGCTTTTCGCGCTCACCCCGGCCAAGATCAGACGGTGGCCGTCGAGCTTCACCACTTCCTCGCCGAGGAGGACGACTGCGACTACCTGCCCAAGGAGCGCGCCACCCTGGAGTACCGGGTGCTGGCCGACCTCAAGCCCGACGAGCTCGAGCGGCTGCTGGAGCGGGGCTGGCGGCGCTTCGGGCCGGTGGTCTTCCGGCCGGCCTGCCGCGGCTGCCACGAGTGCGTCTCGCTGCGCATCCCCGTGGCAGACTTCCGGCCCTCGCGCAGCCAGCGGCGGGCCCAGAACCGCTGCGCTCACCTGGCCGTCGACATCGGGCCGCCCCGGGTGGACGAGGAGCGGCTGGCCCTGCACGCGCGCTGGCACGCGGCCCGCGAGCAGGCCCGCGGCTGGGAGGAGTCGCCGCTCGACGCCGTCGACTACGCCTGGCAGTTCGGGGTGGGCGACGCCTGCGCGCGGGAGGTCACCTACCGCGAGGACGGCAAGCTGGTCGGTCTCGGCATCTGCGACGACACCGGCACCGCCTACAGCGCCGTCTACTTCTTCCACGATCCCGAGCGGGCGAGGCTGTCGCTGGGGGTGAACCACGTGGTCACCCTGGTCGAGCGCGCGAAAGCGGAGGGGAAGTCGTTCGTCTACCTGGGCTACCGGGTGATGGGATGTGCCTCGATGCGATACAAGGCCGGGTTTCGCCCTCATCAGCTGCTGGTGGGCCGGCCCGGCCTGGGCCAGTCGACCGAGTGGCGGCGGGGCGCGTAGCCCCGCCATGAATTGCCCGTCGATTTGAGGCAAACGGTCAGGTCGAACCGGTTTTAGGGGGTCCACCCCCGGTGTAGCTTGGGCGGATGCTGTACACCCGCGCGCTGCTCGCCGTCACCGTGTGTCTGTCCGGTCTCGCCTGCACCAGCTCGACGCCGCGGGGAGGCGGCAGCGGCGGAGACACCGACACCGGCGGCAGCGGCGCCGACACCGGCGGTTCGAGCGGCGGTGGCAAGGGCGGCTCGACCGGCACCGGCGGCAAGGCGACCGGCGATAGCACCGGTGGCGGCGGCGGAAGCGCCACCGGCGGCGCGGGCGGAGACGGCGGCAGCACCACGGGCGGCTCGGGCGGCTCCAGCACCGGCGGCTCCGGCGGCAGCGGGACGGGCGGCGCCCCGGCCGACGCCGGCGCCAAGGACGGCCCGCCCACCAGCACCGGCGCCGGCTGCATGGGCGTCACCGCCAAGTTCTGCTCCGACTTCGACGACCAGATGAACGGTCAGGAGCCGAAGGGGATGTTCACCCTCAACAAGGGCGGCTACGCCATGATGACGGTGGACACCAGCAAGAAGTACAGCGGCGCCCAGTCGCTGCACATCCAACTCAACAACTCACCCGACAGCGGCCACGCCCGCCTGCAGTTCGCGGCCCCGCTGCTCCCCCTGCCCTCCAACGACATCCACGGGCGCCTCATGATCTTCCTCGACCGCAACGTCAAGAACCACTGGGACCTGGTCACCGCGTTCGCCAGCAACAGCATCAACGACAGCGAGAGCGTCGTCCAGGACACCTTCGGCTCTTACGGCACCGACGGCCACATCGAGTCCGTGCACCAGCCGGGCGACGACTCGGTCGACTCGACCACCAAGTTCCCGGTGGGCAAGTGGGCCTGCCTGCAGTGGGAGTTCAAGGGCACCCCCGGCATGCCCCACGTCATCACCGTGAAGCTGGACGGCCAGTTCATCGAGAAGGGGATGATGCTGGCCAAGTCCGGCTGGAAGGCCGCCACCTGGAACTCGATGGGGATCGGCTGGATCAACTTCGAGGGCGGCGTCGGCGGCACCATCAACATGTGGATCGACGACCTGGCCTTCGGCGAGCAGGAGATCCCCTGCCCGCCCGCGCCCTAAATTTTGTAGTTGAACGTTCGGGGCTGGCCCGTCCGGGTACTGTGCGACCCTGCTGAGTGGCGCCCCTGTCGCTCGCTGGGAGTCACTGCTCCCCGTCCCACCGCCGGTGCCATGCGAGCGCCCGGAACGATCTTCCGGTTCGGGACCATGGCGAAGCGCGGGCGGTCGGATGGAGAGCAGTGAGCCCCTTCAAGGAGCGAGCGCCTCCACCGGCAAGAATTCACGATTGCCCGGGCGGCACCGCTCGAACGGTGATTCGCAGCAGACGTTGCCGCTACAGATCGAAGTCGGCGTCCAGCGCCGCGACCGCGTCCATGGTCACGGTGAAGAGGCCCAGGCCGGTGTCGCCGATGGTGCGGCCGGCGCGGTCGATGAGCAGCATCCGCACGGCGTAGTCGCCGGGGCGGATGGCGGTGGTCAGCGCGCCGTAGTCGCTGCAGGGGAGCAGGTAGGTCTCGCGGGTCTCCCCCTCGAACTGGGCGCTGAACTCGACCGAGGCGGCGCCGACCTCCTCGCAGGAGAGCGCGCGCGGCCCGCGGTGGCCGATGCTCCAGGCCAGGTCCCAGGTCTGCACCGGCAAGAGCGCCGGATTCTCGAGCTGGGTGGTGGTGTCGAAGAAGAACCGCACCGGGGGATGGGTCTGCGAGGCGACGATGCGCCCGTGGGTGTCGACCAGGTCGAGCGAGACCTCGTAGGTGCCGGGATCGATGCCGGTGGCCAGGGCGGCGCCGCCCTCGCAGGGGAAGGCGACCAGGAAGGGGGTGCCATTGGGCGCGGGATCGAGCCGCACGTTCACGGTGGGCGTGTCGGCGGATTCACAGTCGGCCGGCTTGCCGTCGACGTAGGCCAGGTCCCACGCCACCGACAGCCGCGCACCGCTGCCCACCACCACGGGGGGAGGCGGGGAGTGGTAGCCGGGGCCGCCGGAGTCAACGTGATCGTTGACGATGCACCCGGAGCCCAGCAGGACCAGGGCAGTTCCGACCAGGTACACTGTGCTGTTTCGCCACATCGCTCTTGTCTCCTTTGGTCTCGAACGGCCCCAGGAATCCGCGTGGTTTCGCGGTCCCGGCCGCCCGAGTCCCCTTCATCGCAAGAGCGATGCCGAACGCCGGGGTCGGTTAGACCGGCTGCGGCAAAACGCTCACCACCAGCTCCAGGCCGTGGCTGGCGATGGCGTGGGCGGCGGCGGCCACGAAGCGGGCGGCCTCGCCGTGGGGGGCCTCGGCGCAGTCGAGCCGCAGGACCACCGGCCGGCCCTCGTACTGGGGGTACTGCTGCACCAGGAAGCCGTCCAGCACGTAGCCGAGGTAGCGGTTGATCTTCTCCTCGATCTGGCTGAACTGCTCGGGCACCGCCCCCCAGGGGCGCCGCTCGATCATCACCAGCACCACCTTCTGCGACTCCGGCTCCACGGAGATGAGGTCGACCATCTTCGGGTTCTGCACGCCGGGCTCGCCGAACTCGGCGACCAGCTGCTCTCGGCTCATGCGCTCCACGGCCGACTATCTATCATCGAACCGCCTCGGGTTCCGCCCCATCGCCAGGGCCACCGCGAACAGCACCAGCGGCTCGGCCGCCAGCACCAAGAGCGCCGCCAGCGTCCCGGCCCGATCGGCGAGCCGGCCCAGCACCCAGGGCAGGGCCATGGCCAGCGGCGTGAAGAGGTGGCCGGCGGCGTTGACCGTCCCCGAGCGCCCCGGCAGGGCCGCATAGGCCTGGGCTGCCGTGATGGGATAGAGCGGCGAGGCCGTGGCCCCCACGAAGAACAGCCCCAGCGCGGACAGCCACCACGTGGGCGCCGCCAACCAGAGGAAGTAGGTGGCGAGGCAGGCGCCCGCGAAGCCGGCCAGCACCTTCATGGGCGCGTGCCGGGCCAGGAGGCGCTCGGCGTAGAGCACGCCCGCCGCCGCGCCCACCGTGCCCAGCGTGAGCGCGACGGCTCGCTCCGTTGGGCCCGCCCCCAGCCGGTCGCGCAGGTGGAGCGAGGCGAAGACCACCAGCACCTCGTCGAGCAGGTCGCAGAAGGCAGCAGCGCCCAGCCAGAAGAGGAGCCGCCGATCGCGCAGGGCGACGAGCAGCGAGGCGAAGAGACCGGGCGAGGGCTCGTCCGCCTCGGGCTCGGCCGACACCCCCCCGGGCGGCTGCGGGAAGGGCCGCAGCGAGGCCAGCGCCCACACCGCCAGCAGCGCCGCCACCACGGCGTAGCCGGCCCGCCAACCCAGCCCCACCGCGGCCAGCCCCGCCAGCAGCAGGGGCCCCACCAGATCGCCCAGCTCGCCCATCAGGGCCCAGCGGGTCATGATCCGCTCGCGCGCCTGGGGGTGCAGATCGATCAGGGTCGCCTGCGACAGCGCCACCGCCGTGCCGCTGGACACCGCCACCAGCCCCACCGCCAGCGCCAGCGTGATCGGCCCCGGCGCCAGGGCCGAGGCCAGCGCCGACAGGGCCATGGCGCACAAGCCGCCGCGCACGAAGTGGCGCCGCGGCCAGCGGTCGGCGGCCAGGAAGATGATCGGCTCGAGCAGCAGCGCCACCAGCGCCGGGATCAACAGCAGCACGCCCGCCGTGGCGGCGTACGAGGTGGCGAAGGTCTCCTGGATGGCGGGCGCGCCCGCCGACGGCACGGCGGAGGTGAGCTCGTCGAGCAGCTCGGTGCCGAGCAGCACCGCCGTCAGCGGCAGCAGCCGGGGGAGGCGTCAGATGCGTTCGGTGTAAAGACGCATGTCCAGGATGGTAGCAGCGGTCACGGGCGCGGCAAGCCCCGGGCGAACCGCCGCCCGTTCAACGCCGCGCCGATCCAGGTCGCGCGCACGCAGAGCTCGTAGCTGCTCACGGTGACGAGCACGGTGCCCCCCAGCACCAGAGCGAACTTCACCACCGCCGGCCAGGCGAGCGGCGCCAGCCCCCCCGCCAGCCAGATCACGCAGGGGAGGTGCACGAGGTAGATCCAGTAGGCGCCGTCGGCCAGGTAGCGCTGCAGCGGCCGGTGCCCATCGAGGTAGCGCACGAAGAGGCTCACGAGCGCGAAGATCCACAGCCAGGTGGCCAGCGCCGCGAACGCGAGGGCCACCAGCCGGTCCCCGTCAATGGCCTGGCAGGCGAGGTAGCTGCCCGTCGACACCACCGCGCCCGCCAGCCAGGGCCAGGCCCGGCGTGCGAGCGCCGGCACCAGCTCGCGCCGCCGGTGGAGCAGCCAGCCGAAGGCGAAGAACACCCCGTACGCCACCAGCATCCGCAGCGACGGCAGGAAGGCGGTGTCGGTGTCGATGACCGCCCCCTCCATCGGCAGCAGCGTCAGCGCCGTCACCGCCGCGGGGACCAGCACGCCCCAGCCCCGCTCGACGGCAGCGCCCACCAGCGCCAGCGCGCACCGTTCGAAGAGCGGCGGCAGGCGCCGCAACAGCGGAACCAGCAGGGCCGCCACCACGCTGAAGATCAGCAGGTCGTAGAGGAACCACAGGTGGATGAGCCCCGCGTCGATCATGGCCCGCCCCAGCGCCGCCACCCCGCTCCCGGCGCTGCCGCCCGCCCGCCCCATGGCGAAGGCGAAGCCGACCAGCACCAGCGGCGACAGGATCGGCCAGGCCACCGCCAGCGGCAGCAGCACCCGCCGGGCCCGGTGAACGAGGAACCCCCGTGCCCCCTCGCGCTGGTGAAGCAACGCCGCGAAGAACCCCGCCATCACGAAGAAGGCCGGCATGCGGAAGAGATGGACGGTGAAGACCAGAACGTCGAACACCAGGCTCGTGTGCCGGTCCTGGTAGGGCCACGCCGCCCCCAGCGGCAAGGTCACGTAGCTGGCCCCCGCGTGCAGCACCAGCCCCAGCAGCATCATGGCCGCGCGCAGCCCGTCCAGAGCGTGCAGGCGGGGCGAGCGGGGCTCCATCGCCATCAATTGTGACCGCTACCGGCGCTTTCGCTCCAGCGCCCGCAGCTTCGCTTCCAGGCGGCGGTTCCGGGCCTCGAGGGCCTCGAGGCGACGGCGTTGCTCGGCGGCCATCCGTTCGAGGGCCTGGATGGCTGCCAGGGCCACGCCCTGGGCGTCGACGGCGTGGTAGGTGCGGTCGTCGTCGCCCAGGCCGAAGGCGGCGCGAAAGTCCTGGGCCATGGGGCCGAGGTGGCGGACGCCGTCGGGCTCCTCGCGGTAGGTCCAGGTGGCCACGGGGAGGTGGCGCAGGCGTTCGAGCACGGCGCCGGGATCGACGGGGGTGATGTTCTTCTTTTGATCACGGTCGCTCCGGCACAGCGGGGCGCAGCCCTGCGGACAGGTGGGCTGGGCCGCGGTGGGGGTGTAGCAGACGGGCAGGCGCGAGACCGGGCCCTGCTCCTGGCAACAGATCTGCCCGGCGCCGCAGCATTCGGTCCCGCAGCACAGGCCCGACACGCAGGTGCCCCGCGCGCACGGCGGGGCCTGGTAGGTGCCGGCGCAGTAGGGGGTGGCGCCCTCGCAGCGCGTGCCGCACTGGCCGCAGTTGGTGGGATCGTTGGCGGGGTTCACGCAACGACCGGCGCAGCAGGCCCGCCCGGCCCCGCAGCCGCCGTCGCAAGCGGCGAGCGCGTCGGCAGCCGCGTCCACGCCCCCTCCGCCGGTGCCGCCCGTCGTGCTGCCGCCCGTCCCCACCGAGCCACCCGTCGCGCTGCCGCCCGTCCCCGGGGACCCGCCCGTCCCCGGCGAGCCGCCCGTGCTTCCTCCGGTGCCAAGCGCACCGCCCCTGCCCGGCGAGCCGCCGCTGCCGCCCGTGTCACCCGCGTCCCCGATCGCCAGCCCTTTGCTGGACCCGCAGGCCGCCGAGCAGAGCACCACGAGCAGTCCGACCGCCTTGACCGTCATGCGGTCATCCTACGCCCGGGCGATCGCCGCCGGGAGATTCTGCGAGACATCGGAGAGGCGCAACGGCCTCACCCTAGCCCTCTCCGCAAGCGGAGAGGGGACCGCTCAGTTTGGGTCGGCGGTCGGCTGGTGAATCGCCGTCACTCTACGGGTAGCGCTGCCAGATCAGATCGGTCAGGCGCGCATGATCCGGCGCCAGCAGCACCTTGACGTTCTCGGGGCTGACGTCGCAGACGATGATGTCGCCGACCTCGTCGTGCACGTCGCTGTACAGGCCGTGGGCCTTCATCTTCTGGGTCTGGTAGCGGTTGTCCTCGGTGGGGCTGACGTAGTGGACGGTGGCGATCTTGTAGCGGTGAACGAGAAAGAGATGGATGAGGGTCATGAGGCGCTTCTTGCGCAACGCCGTGTCGAAGGTGTTCTGGTCGCGCACGCTCATGATGTTGCGGCCGCGCCGGTCGGTGATGACCGTGAAGATGACGCTGGCCACCTTCTCGCCGCCGGTGGTGGAGAGGCTCAGCTCGAGCAGCTCCGAGCCGGCGGTGTGGGGGCGCAGCGCCACCTTGAGCGCGTGTTTGAGCTCGTGGCGCTTGGTCCACAGGCCCAGCCACTCCTCGAGCAGCTTGGTGGGGACCTCGGTCTGCACCAGGTGCTGGTGCTGGGTCGAGCCCTTGCCCATGGCCTTGGTGGCTGCCGTGCCGCCGGACGAGGCCATCAGGGCGGCGTCGGCGCGCGGCCCCCCCACCAGCGTCTGCGGCGTGCGGTAGGGCGACTCGACCAGGCGGAACTTCCGCTGCAGCCGGGCCAGCGCCAGCATGCCGTCCTGGCGCAGGGCCGTGGCGAACTCCTCGGCGGCCAGGCCGTCGATCTGGTGGCCGCCGTAGGTGATGAAGTTGAAGACGAAGCCCATCTTGCCCAGCTCCTCGGGGAACCGGCGCATCTGCTCGTCGCTCATGCCGGTGGTGTCCCAGTTGAACGAGGGCGAGAGGTTGTAGGCCAGCATCTTGTCGGGGAACTCGGCGTGGATGGCGTCGGCGAACTTCTTGGCGTCGTCGAGGTCGGCGGTCTTGGTCTCCATCCACAGGACGTCGGCGAAGGGCGCGGCGGCCAGTGACTTGGCCACGGCGTAGTCGATGCCGCCCTGGACCTGGTAGTAGCCCTCGGGCGTCTTCGAGACCTCGGCGTCCCAGATGAGGTTGATGCCCATGGCCTTGGCCCGGGTCCGCGCCGCGTGGAACGAGGTGCGGTTGGCGAAGTCCAGCCACTCCTCGGGGTCCATCTCGAAGCGCTCGCCCTCGTCGCCGCGGAAGCGGATCACGTCGGCCACCGCCTCGGGGTAGGTCTTCAGCGTGGCCTCGGCCTGCCAGGTCTCGGAGTAGCGGGTGTCGACCTTCTCCATCAGCGCCTCGACCGAGCCGCCCTTGCCCTGGAAGGCCTTCACCGCCTCCTCGAG
>Ga0134123_10003067_pt1 | contig 10863 bp, 3 predicted proteins | sample KB303_FD_96460 | JGI IMG/M metagenome (GOLD analysis project Ga0134123, IMG submission 96460) | Terrestrial soil microbial communities without Nitrogen fertilizer from Kellogg Biological Station, Michigan, USA - KB3-0-3 | ecosystem: Environmental > Terrestrial > Soil > Unclassified ...
GCGACGATCGAGCTGAAGGCGGCGATCGCCTGGTCGAGGTTGCCGTTCTGCTTGTCCACCAGCCCAGTGAGCCAGGCGAGCGTCCAGGGCGCCGGCTTGGGGTCGAACTTCGCCGCCCGCTGCAGCGCGGCGACGGCCTTGTCTTCCACCGTCCCCTGGGCGAGGTAGACGCGGGCGAGGTTGAGCGGTCCGTCGGGCTTGCCGAGCTCCTCGACCCGCGCGAACGCCGCCTCGGCGCCCACCAGCTCGCCCTTGGTCTTCGGGCCCGCCTTGCGCAGCAAGCCGATGCCGTAGTCGTTCCAGCGCTGCCATTCATCCGCGATGGGCGACGGCTCGTTGCTGACAGCGGCACCACCGCCGAGCGGGAACGTAATGCGGTCCGTGGCGAGCGTGAGGATCGGCAGGTCGTTGTCGCGCCCCTTGCCGAAGACGTACTGCATGTAGGTGCTGTCGAACTTGCGGTAGCGCAGCCACGCTTCCACCGTCACCGGGCCGCTGACGTCGGCCGGCACGTCGAGCCGGTAGTGGACGACATCGGCCGCCCCCGGCGGGATCTGGTGGTTGTAGAGCGGCACGAAGATGTCCTGAGGGTTGCGGCGGTCGATGCGGTTGCCGTCGCGGTCGAGCATGTAGACGTTGGCGAAGTGGGCCCATGGGTCGACCTGGTGCGCCGGCCCCATGCCGCCGCTGCGCCCGATCACCCGGCCGCCGCTGCTCACCCGCACGTCGAGCCAGACCTCGTTGGAATCCACCGTCCCCTGCGTGAACGGGTGGCCCATCTTCACCGTCCGCACCACCGCTTCGAGCAGGTAGCTCTTCCCCGGCGCGAGCGCGGGGACTCGCGGGCGCAGCGGCGCCGTCAGCTCGCCCTCGATCGACCCACCCTCCTTGACCCCGAAGAGGTCGACCCGCATCACCCCCTCGGTGAACTTGCGGTGGGCCTCGACGGCAGCCGGCGGCATGCCGACCAGCGCCGGGATGGCCGTGTTGGCGCCGACGAACTGGTGGCCGTGGATGTCGCGATCGCCGTCGTCGTCGAAGTCGCGGGCGCCGAAGTCGTCGCTCTCGGCGAGCGGCATGTGGCAGCCGGCGCAATTCTTCTGCGCCTTCGGGGGGTAGTAGAAGCTCTGCACGCCGTGGCCCGAGACGCCCGACAGCAGGTAGGTGTCGTAGTGGTTCTGGCCGCGCAGGAACTTGTAGTGGTTGAGCTCGGGCGGCAGGTGCACCTTGTGGCAGGTGCTGCAGAACTCCGCCGTGCGGTGCAGCGGCTTCAAGAAGGTTTGCTTGTGCAGCTCGGGCTTGGCCTTGACGAGCTGGCGGTTCACCCAGCGCAGTGTCGCGTGCTCACTGAAAGCAAACGGATAGTGCGCCGGCTCCTCGATCGTGTAGTCGGCGTTGCCGCGCACGCTGTTGACGTGGGTGATCGAGTGGCAGGTGGTGCAGGTGATCCCCGCCTGCGCGGTGGGATCGTGCACGTCGTCGAACTTGGGATCGTCGAACTTGCCGGAGAAGAAGACCGCCGGGTCGTGGCAGCCAGCGCACCAGCGCGCCGCCCGCAGGTCGCCGTCGCGCCGCAGCGACACCTGGCGCGTCTCGCGCACCGAGAACAGGTAGGGCGGGTTGTTGAAGGAGCTGAAGCGGTGCACGCTCTGCTGCCAGGCTCGATGGGCGTCGCCGTGGCACTGGGCGCAGTAGCCGTTGGCCATCAGCACCTTCGCCGGAATGAAGTTGCCGGTGGCGGTGCGCGCGAGCGAGGGGAAGAAGTAGCGCTCGCCTGACTTGGGGCCGGCGACGTCCCACCGCCGCGGATCCTGCGAGTGCAGCAGCAGCATGACGGCGGCGACGGCGCCGCCCACCACCGCCCAGCGCAGCCCCACCTTCCACTTGATGCGGCGGCCCGCGAGCCGGTGCAGCACGAACAACCACGCCGCGAGCAGCGGCGTGATCACGTGCAGCCAGTAGGCGACCGAGCGCACCGCGGGGTCCTTGACCTCCACCACGCCTTCGATGCGCGTGAGCACGATGCCGGAGGCGAGCAGCACCAGCGCGGTGGCGAACAAGCCGATGCCGACGCGCACGGCGCGCCGGTTCGGCCGACTCCACGCGTTGCGGATGTGCGCGATGCCGAAGACGATCACCGGCACCACGATCAGCAGCCCGAGCACCAGGTGAACGAGGAAGCTCACCAGGTAGAACCAGTTCTGGTAGGCCTTGCCGCTCGACTTCTCGAGCAGCCGCACCGCCAGCAGATAGACGGAGTTGACCGAGAGCAGAGCAAAGAGCCCGAAGACGACAAAGAGCAGCTTCGAGAGCCGCGGGCCGACCGCCGGCACGTACTTGCGGCGGGCGGGCGGCGGCTGGAGGGCGCCCGGATCCGTCATCAACGGGTCATCCGAAGGGACCTAGCGGGTCGGCTGGAGTTGGCGCGGTTCATCGTTCCTATGGACGCGTGGCGTAGGCCCTATGAGCCACCCCCACTCCACAGGAAAGCCAAATTGCAGAAAAGGCTGGAGATCCGCGCTGAGCGCTGTGGGTCTGTCTGATCGCCGCAGGGCGATGTCGCAACCGCCGTGCCGCTACCCCGCGAGGCGCCGCTGTGACATCGCTGCGACCCGGCCTTCCGTCCTGCGGAGCGGGAGCGGGCCCCTGATAGCATGCGCCCATAAGCCCCACTCGGGGCGGGACGCCGCACCACCCGCGGCGGCCGCAATCAAGCCACCGCCGAAGCCCGAATATCCGGAGGAGCCTAGATGACTCTCGCGGTCAGCGAACAGATCCATCCCTTCACGGCCGCCAGCAACGTCGGCCGCGTTCCCTTCAAGGTGGCCGACCTCGCCCTTGCCGAGCTCGGCCGCAAGGAGATCCGCCTCGCCGAGCAGGAGATGCCCGGCTTGATGGCGGTGCGCGAGAAGTACGGCAAGCAGCAGCCGCTCGCCGGCACCCGCGTCATGGGCAGCCTGCACATGACCGTGCAGACCGCGGTGCTCATCGAGACGCTCGCCCACCTCGGCGCCGACGTGCGCTGGGTGTCGTGCAACATCTTCTCGACGCAGGACCAGGCGGCGGCCGCGGTGGTCGTCGGCCGGCCGGAGACCGGCGGCACCGTCGCCGACCCGCGCGGCATTCCGGTGTTCGCCTGGAAGGGCGAGACACTCGACGAGTATTGGTGGGCCACCAACGAGGCGCTGCTGTGGCCCGACGGCGGCGGCCCCGACCAGCTGGTCGACGACGGCGGCGACGCCACGCTGCTGCTCCACAAGGGGCTCGAGTACGAGCTCGCGGGTAGGGTCCCCGACTACGACGCCGAGAACGAGCCCGAGGAATGGCGCGTTATCCTCGACCTCCTCCGCCGCGAGCTGGTGAGCAACCCCGGCCGCTGGCAGCGCACCACGGCGACCTGCCACGGCGTCAGCGAGGAGACCACCACCGGCGTCCACCGCCTCTACCAGATGCAGAACGCCGGCACCCTCCTCTTCCCCGCCATCAACGTCAACGACTCGGTCACCAAGAGCAAGTTCGACAACATCTACGGCTGCCGCCACTCGGTGATCGACGGCCTCAACCGCGCCACGGACGTGATGCTCGCCGGCAAGGTCGCCGTCGTCTGCGGCTTCGGCGAGGTCGGCAAGGGGTGCGCGCAGGCGATGCGCGGCCAGGGCGCCCGCGTCGTCGTCACCGAGATCGACCCCATCTGCGCGCTGCAGGCCGCGATGGAGGGCTACGAGGTGCGGCCGCTCGACGAGGTGATCGAGACCGCCGACGTCTTCGTCACCGCCACCGGCAACCGCGACGTCGTCACCGTCGCCCAGATGGCGCGGATGAAGGACAAGGCCATCGTCGCCAACATCGGCCACTTCGACAACGAGATCGACATGGCCGGGCTCGCCAAGCACCCCGGCATCAAGCACGTCAACATCAAGCCGCAGTACGACGAGTGGGTCTTCCCCGACGGCCACAGCATCCTGGTGCTCGCCGAGGGCCGCCTGATGAACCTCGGCTGCGCCACCGGCCACCCCAGCTTCGTCATGTCGGCGTCGTTCACCAACCAGGTGCTCGCCCAGCTCGAGCTCAAGGAGAACGGCGCCAAGCTGGAGCGCAAGGTCTACGTGCTCCCCAAGCGGCTCGACGAGGAGGTGGCGCGGCTGCACCTCGACAAGCTCGGCGTGCGCCTCACCCAGCTGACGCCGAAGCAGGCCGAGTACATCGGCGTCCCCGAGCAGGGGCCGTACAAGCCGGAGCACTATCGCTACTGATCCTCCAGATCCCAGATGCGCTGAAGCAGTTCGACACGGAGTACCAAACAGGCAGACCAAGCCCAGCAGAGTCGGAGCAGCGTCCGTGAACAGCCGAAAGCAGAGCAGACAGGCGCCGTCGCCCGCGGCGCCGCCGGAGCGGGGAAAGCGCCGCGGTCTTGCCCAGTGGCTGCAGCTGCGCCTCTTCCCCAACTCCGAGCCGACACCGCCGCCGCCGGGGCCTGAGATCCGCGTCCCCGCCCGCCTGCGCGCGGCGGTGCGCGAGGAACAGGCGCAGCGGCTCGCGCGCAAGCTGGTGGCGCGCCGAGTGCCGCTCGCGAGCCTCACCTTGACCGACAACCGCTCGGTGCTGCTCTCGACGAGCCGCCACGGCAGCCGCCTCAAGCTGCGTCTCCACCGCGCCTTCGTCGACGCCGACCGCGACGCGCTGGAGGCGGCCGCGGCATTCGCCATCGGCTGCGGCGGCGAGCACCGCCGCGAGGCACTCCGCCGCCTGCGCGCCCACGTCGACACCTGGCGGCAAGACAACGGCAAGGCGGCGGCACCGATCAATCCCCCCGAGCACCGCACCGAGGGCGCCTGGCACGACCTCGCCGCCATCCGCGACACCTTGAACCGCCGCTGGTTCCGCAGCCGCGTCGAGCCCGACATCACCTGGGGCCGCTGGTCGTCGCTGCGCGGCCGCCGCCGCACCATCCGCCTCGGCAGCTTCGACGCCCGCGAGAACCTCATCCGCGTTCACCCCGCGCTCGATCAATCGTGGGTGCCGCGGCTCTTCGTCGAGGCGGTCGTGCATCACGAAATGCTGCATGCGGCGATGCCGGCCAAGGAGAGCGGCGGCCGCCGCTGTCTCCACGGCCCCGAGTTCCGTCGCCGCGAGCGCGAGCTGCCCGCCTTCGTCGCGGCCGAGAAATGGCTCGCCACCAACCTGCACAAGCTGCTGCGCACGCGTCCCCGCGCCTAGCGCGCCACACGCGATCACGCGCGTAGCGCCACGCGCGGGCCGCCACCTGATACCCTCCCGCGCCCGATGAGCGAGCTCGAGCAGCAAGTGGCGCGGCGGCGGACGTTCGCGATCATCTCGCACCCCGACGCCGGCAAGACCACGCTCACCGAGAAGCTGCTGCTCTATGGCGGCGCCATCCAGCTCGCCGGCGCGGTCAAGGCGCGCGGCGAGCAGCGTCGCGCCCGCTCCGACTGGATGAAGGTCGAGCGCGAGCGCGGCATCTCGGTTGCCTCCTCGGTGATGACCTTCGAGCACGACGGCTTCGCCTTCAACCTGCTCGACACCCCGGGCCACGAGGACTTCAGCGAGGACACCTACCGCACGCTCACCGCCGTCGACTCGGCAGTGATGGTCCTCGACGCAGCCAAGGGCATCGAGACCCAGACGCGCAAGCTGTTCGAGGTCTGCCGCCTGCGCGACGTCCCCATCGTCACCTTCGTCAACAAGCTCGACCGCGAGGGCCGCGAGCCCCTGGAGCTGCTCGACGAGATCGAGCAGACACTGCAACTGGTGGCGACGCCGGCGAGCTGGCCGATCGGCCAGGGGCGCACCTTCCTCGGCGCCTACGACCTGCGTCACGACCGGCTGCTGCTGATGCGGGGGGGCGCGCGGGGCACGGTGCGCGAGGAGGGCGAGCTGGTGCGCGGCCTCGACGACCCACTGCTCGAGCAACGGCTGCCCGACGAGGCGGTGGCGAACCTGCGCGAGGAGGTTTCCCTGGCGCGCGGCCTCTGCCCGCCGCTCGACCTCGACGACTACCGCGCCGGCAACCAGACCCCGGTCTTCTTCGGCAGCGCCCTCAACAACTTCGGCGTCCGCGAGCTGCTCACCTCGATCGCCGAGCTGGCCCCGCCGCCGCGCCCGCAGCCGACGGTGGAGCGCGCGGTGTCGCCGCTCGAAGAGGCGGTCACCGGCTTCGTCTTCAAGATCCAGGCGAACATGGACCCCCAGCACCGCGACCGCATCGCCTTCGTCCGCGTCTGCTCGGGCCAATTCCGCCGCGGCATGAAGCTCAAGCACGTCCGTTCGGGCAAGCAACTGCCGGTGCACAACCCCCTGCTGTTCCTGGCCCGCGAACGCGAGCTGGCCGAGGAAGCCTGGCCGGGCGACATCGTCGGCATCCCCAACCACGGCAACCTGCGCATCGGCGACGCCCTTACCGAGGGCGAAGACCTTCACTTCACCGGCATCCCCAGCTTCGCCCCCGAGCTGCTGCAGCGCGTCCGCCCCATCGACCCCATGCGCGCCAAGCACCTCGGCCGCGCGCTGGTTCAGCTCGCCGAAGAAGGTGCCGCGCAAGTCTTCCGCCCAAAGATCGGCAACGAATGGATCGTCGGCGTCGCCGGCGCCCTACAGTTCGAGGTGCTAGCCGACCGCGTACGCACCGAGTACGACATGGAAGTCCGCTTCGAGGGCACGGCGATCCACACCGCCCGCTGGCTCGAAGCGAAAGATCACCGAGAGCTGCAGCGCTTCCTGGACGCCCACGAAGGCGCAACTGGCGAGGACCACGACGGCCTCCCGGTATTCCTCCCCTCCTCAGCGTGGAGGCTTCAACGAGCGATGGAAGAGCATCCCGAGATCACCTTCCTGAAGACTCGCGAACAGGTGCGCTAGCAACAAACCCGCTCTCGTGTTGTCTTCCCGCTCGCTTGTTGTGGCTAGGCGGGGCGGGCCGGTGGGAGTGGCGGCGGCCCTAGAGCACGGCCTGGGGACCCTACTTGCTTGGCGGCGGGGTCCGCGGCGGTGAACGCGCCGGCGGTGCCTGAGGCCCCCATAAAGGCGGGGCACAACTGCCCGATCTCGCGAACTTCGGTCGTTCCGCCGGGGGCCTCAGGCTGGCTCGTGTCCACGCGAGCGATTCGCCGGCGCCCGCCGCGGACCCCGCCGCCGAGCTAGTAGGGCCAGGCCGAGCGCACGGGCCGCCGCCACTCCCACCGGCCCGCCCGGCCGCACCACAACGCGAACGAGGCGCTCCCCCAGGTTCTCCTTTCCGGCGCCACCGTATCTAATTCCCCATGATGCGCACGCCCACCCTGCACCCTCGCACGCTCCCAGCCATCGCCACCCTAGCCCTAGCCGCCACCATCGGCGCTTTCGCCGCCGGCACCACAACCTCCGAGCCCAAGCCACCCCACCCCGCGAGCACTCCGCCGCCGCAGGCCCTCGCTGCGTTCCCGGCTCCCACAGCGGCATGGAAGGAAGTCGACCGCTTGCAGAAAGAACAAAAGATGCAGGCCGCGCTCGAAGCCGCCACCAAGATCCGCGAAGAAGCCCAGAAGCGCGGCGACGACCCCGAATGGGCGCGCGGGCTGATTCGCGAGACCCAGCTCCGCATGTCGCTCCACGGCTACGAGACCGCCGTGCGCACCCTCCGCGAAACCGCGTGGCCCGACGACCCGCTCCCCCACGCCCTCCTCGACCTCTTCTACGCCCAAGCCCTAGTCGTCTACCAGCGCTCCTACGGCTGGGAGATCGCGCAACGCGAAGAAGTCGTCTCCACCGCCGTCACCGACCTCAAGCAGTGGACCCGCGAACAGATCTACCTCGAGGCGCAGAAGGCCTTCCTCGACGCCTGGAAGGGACGCGCTGCGTGGGGCGACACCCCCGTCACCACCGTCGGCGAGTTCATCGCTCCCAACGACTACCCCAAAGGCATCCGCGGCACCCTCCGCGACGCCACCAGCTACCTCTTCGCCCAGCTCCTCGCCGACAGCTCGCTCTGGGAGCCGGCGCAGAACCACGAGATCTACACGCTGCCGCTCGACCGCCTCATCGCCGGCGAGCCGGGCGACAAGAGCGCCGACGAAACCATCGCCGACCCACCGGCTCATCCGCTGACCAAGCTCGCCGCCGTGCTCGGCGACCTCGAACGCTGGCACCGCGACGCCCGCCGCGAAGAAGCCGCCTTCGAGGCACGCCGCGAACGCCTCGCCGACCTCCACGACAACTTCGACGCCGCCGACGACCGCACCAAGCTGCGCGCAGCGCTCGAAAAAGCCCTCGACGAGCTCGGCGACAAACACCCGTGGTGGTCGCGCGGCATGCACACCCTCGCCGAATGGGTGCGCGGGCTCGACGAGCCGCAGGCGCTGGTGCAGGCCCGCGACATCGCGCTGCGCGGCGCCGCCAAGCATCCGGAGAGCGTCGGCGGCAAGCTCTGCAAGCAACTCGCGGCTCAGATCTCCGCGCCCGACTACTCGCTCGCGGCAATGGCGAGCGACGGACCCGGCAAGCGCTCCGTCCAGGTGACTCACCGCAACCTGCCCAAGCTCTGGTTCCGCGCCTATGCCTTCGACTTCGACGCCCGCATCAAGAGCGCGCGCGACTACAACCTGCTGCCGGCATGGCAGGAAGTCGAGACCCTGGTGCAAACCAAGAAACCGGTGGCGAGCTGGAGCGTCGACTTGCCGCCGACGCCCGATTACCGCGACCACCGCACCTTCGTCACCCCGCCGCTCACCAAGTCGGGCCTCTACGTCGTCGTCGCCTCGGCGAAGGAAGCGTTCGGCGCCACGGCCAACCGTCGCGCCAGCGTCAACATCCTCATCGGAGACCTCGTGCTGGTCACGCGTCGGTTCGACGACGGCATCGCGGCGCGCGTAGTCTTCGGCAGCAGCGGCAAGCCCGTGGCCGGCGCCGCAGTCGAGCTCTGGCAGTTCGACTGGAGCAGCGGCCACCGCCTCCGGCAAACCGTCAAGACCGACGCCGCCGGCGAGGCGACGTTGAAGTGGCAGAGCGACAACCCCCACTTCGTCTTCGCCCGCCACGGCAACGACCTCGCGCTCGACCCGCAGGCCTTCTACGGCGGCCGCTACCAGCGCGACGACGATGCCACCAACACGCTGCTCTACACCGACCGCAGCATCTACCGCCCCGGCCAGGAAGTGCGCTGGAAGGCGGTGGCCTACGTCGGCAGCGGCAGCAAGCTGAGCGTCGACGACGACCGCGAGCTGACGATCGAGCTGCTCGACGCCAACGGCCAGCAGGTCGCCGCGCAAGCGGTGACTACCAACCGCTTCGGCAGCGCATCTGGCACTTTCACCGTGCCGCCCGGGCGGCTGCTCGGCGCGTGGATGCTGCGCTCGTCGATCGGCGGCCAGACCGGCTTGCGCGTCGAAGAGTACAAGCGGCCCACCTTCGAGGTAACGCTGCAGGAGCCCAAGGAGGCACTGCGCCTCAACCGCGTCGCCAAGCTGCCCGGCGAGGCGCGCTACTACTTCGGGCTGCCGGTGACAGCGGGCAGCGTGCGCTGGCACGTCTCCCGGCAGCCGGTCTACCCGTACTGGTGGGGGTGGTTCGGCGGCGGCGGGGAGACGGAGCCGCAGGTGGTCGCCGCGGGTACCGCGACCCTCGACGACGAAGGCAAGTTCGAGGTCGAGTTCACGCCGGCGGCCGACGAGCGCGAGAAGGAGGACGAAGGCGTCACCTACCGCTTCCTCGTCACCGCCGAGGTCACCGACGACGGCGGCGAGACGCGCAGCGCCGACCGCTCGGTGCGGCTCGGCTTCGTCGCCGTCGAGGCGACGATCGAGCCTGCGGCCGGCTTCTTCCTGCACGGCGAGCCCGGCAAGGTGACGCTCACGCGCACCGACCTCGACGGCACGCCGCGCGCCGGCGCCGCGAGCTGGCGGCTCGTGCGCTTGGCGCAGCCGGAGAAGACGCTCCTACCCGCCGACCAGCCGTTTTCCGATAACCCGCGCCGGCGCGGCTTCCACGAGACGCCCGGCGACCGGCTGCGGCCGCGCTGGGACACCGACGAATCGCCCGAGGCGATCCTCCACGAGTGGGCCGACGGCGGCGAAGTCGCACACGGCGACGTCAAGCACGGCGACAAGGGCCTCGCCGAAGTGACGCTGCCCGCCGTCCCCGCCGGTGCTTATCGCCTGCGCTACTCCACCCGCGACCCGTTCGGCGCCACCTACGAGACCAGCCGCGAGCTGCTGGTGGTCGAGCCCGGTGCGACGCCGCTCGCCCTCCCCGAGCTGCTGCGCGTCGAGAAGCCCTCGGTGCCTGCCGGCAGCGCCATTCGCGTGCTCGTGCACTCGGGCCTGCCGGATCAGCAGCTGGTGGTGGAGATCCACCGCCGCGACGCGCCGGTCGAGAAGCGCGTCGTCGAGTCGTCGCAGGGCGCGCAGGTGCTCTCCATCCCGGCCGGCGACGCCGAGCGCGGCGGCATCCTGGTGACCGCCACCGCCGTGCGCGACCACCAGCTGATGCGGCAGCAGGCACAAGTGCTGGTGCCGTGGGACGAGAAGAAGCTGCAGATCGAGTTCGCCACCTTCCGCGACCGCGTGCGGCCGCGCACGCGCGAGACCTGGCGGGTGACGGTCAAGGGCGCGGACGAAAAGACGGTGGCGGCCGGCGCGGCCGAGCTGCTCGCCTACATGTACGACCGCAGCCTCGACCTCTTCGCGCCGCACCAGCCGGCGGATCCGCTGGCGGAATATCCGGGCGCACCCGCCACGCCGGAGCTGCGCGCCAGCCTGCGCGGCCAGGGCGAGGCGTGGTCGGAGGGCAAGGGCTGGCCGCTGCCGGACGCGACCGTGCCCAGCGGCGCTCATCTCGCGTTCCTCGAGTCGTACGGCATCAGCGGCCCCGGCC
>Ga0134123_10003069_pt1 | contig 10858 bp, 9 predicted proteins | sample KB303_FD_96460 | JGI IMG/M metagenome (GOLD analysis project Ga0134123, IMG submission 96460) | Terrestrial soil microbial communities without Nitrogen fertilizer from Kellogg Biological Station, Michigan, USA - KB3-0-3 | ecosystem: Environmental > Terrestrial > Soil > Unclassified ...
CAAGCCCATGAGCTGCGAAAGCCTTTGAATAGCAACCGAAGTCATCCAGCGCCAGATATTCCCGGTAGTACAGCTCTTTGCTGAGTGAGATACCTTCAGCAGCCAAAACGGTTTGGAACGCCGCAAGATGAACCGGCTCGGTGTCGGCTATCACGCCGTCGCAGTCGAAGACAATCGCTTTGAGCATAGGTGTTGGAGCAGTTTAATTGAAAGAGTCGCAAGTGACATAGAGCCAAAAGAAAAACGGCTGATGAGCATAAGACGTATGACGCTCACCAGCCGAAGCTGTTCTGAATTTGAGGTGGATCAGTTGCCTGGTGGCTGCGCCTGGACTTTCTTGGCCTCACGCGCTTTCTGCAGTTGCTTCAAGGCAGTGTCCGCCTCTTCCCGGGTTATGAAGCCATCCTTGCTTAAATCAAGCGCCTTGAATGTCTTCTCGTTCGCCATTTCTTCGGCGCTGATCTTTCCGTCTTTGTTCTTATCGTACTTCTCAAAGAGGCTGTTGACCTCAACCCCGCCGGTCGCCTGAGTCTGAGCCTCGTTTACGGCCCGGGAGAACCCGTTCAACTCGTCCGTCGACAGGTCGCCGCTCTGATCCTTATCCAGCGTGTCGAACAGCGAGACGATTTTGGCGAACTCATCGCGCGAGAGTTTTGCGTCGGCATTCGAATCGAGAAGCTTGGTTAGTCCTTCTCCAACGCGGGGACCGCCAACCATCACTCTTTCCCCGCCTCCGGAGAACCTCGCGCGCATCGCGTTCCATTCTTCCTCATCCACAAATCCGTCGTGATTCGTGTCCAGGCGATCGAACACCGTCGCCGGGAACTGAGAAGGCATCTCTTCCCTGCTCAGCTTCTTGTCTTTGTTTTTGTCCAGGTCGGCAAAGGTCGGCATTTGAAACTGCATGCGCATCTGGCCTCCGCCGCCGGGAGGTCCGAACTCGCCATGCGGGGGAGGGTCTTGAGCGTATGCGCAGCTCGCCGCGACGATCATGAAGACTAACAATCCTGGAACTCTTTTCATCAACTTACTCCTTCGACTGCTAAAAACTAAATCTCAAGCCGAGATCAATTCTTCGTGAGCCACCGCCGCCGAAAGGACCGCGACTGCCGACCGTCGCGTTAGCCACACCGAAAAACGGGGAAGTCAGCACTCCGTTGTAACCGGCGAAGTTTGGGTGGTTAAAGATATCAGCCGCCGTCACACTAAGAGTTATGTTGTACTTGTGACGACCGTCGCCACCCCCGCCCATCATCATCATGTTTCCGCCGCCGCCGCCACCTATCGGACCGCCGGGTCCGCCGCCGCGAAACACTGCGCCGGCAGCAGCGGCACCAGCCGCGCCTGCAGCTCCGCCACGGTTTTGATTTGCCGCGCGCTGGTTGCCTCCGCGCGCGTTGCGACCCTGCTGGTTGTTCTGATCCTGGTTCTGGCCGCTCTGCGTGTTCCTTGTATTCCCGCCGTTTGCGGCTCGATAACTCGCTGGAGGAGGACCGAACCCGATCGTCTTCGACACGCTCAGGTTCACGCTCACGAAACCTGGGCCCTGGCCAAAGTTGCGGGGAATGATGTCCCCATCCACCAACGGCGTGGGACTGAAGACCCCAAAGCTGGTGACAATCGCGCCCGGATCACTCGGGCTGGCAAGCGAGGGCCGGTCCGTGAACTGGTTGTCGCGGTTGTTGTCACGTCCGGTGGTGATGTTGAACGGCCGTCCGCTGGACGCGGTTATGAATGGATTAAGCCTGAGTCCCCACGGCGCCGTAATCGAGCCGCCAACAAAGAAGTTATGTCGCACATCGCTTCCCGCGCGTCCCCATTCAAGTGCAAGATTGTATGGGTTTGCAGGATTCGAGTTAGCCCCGTCGGTGTCGTTGTGAGCTGACGCAAGCGTGTAGTTCCCGAACAACGTAACCCTCTGGCCAAAACCGGCGGTTCGCACGTTGACGCGCAGTTCGTTCCGCGTCGAAAGCCCGGTCGATTCATATTGGAGTATCGGACCCTGTCCCGGAAAAGGAAAGATTGCCTGGTCGTTGTCAAGAAGAGTCGGCGCATTGATGTTGCGAGTGCGAAGCAAGTGCACCCCCCGAGTCCAGGCGTAGCTGACCGAGCCCACGAGCTTCAAGGGCAACGGCCGTTCGTAGCTGACGCCCGCAAGCATCGTGTAGGGATCGTTGAGGCCTTCGGATTTCAACCGAGTCGTCGGTAATCTCGGCGTTGTCCCGTTCTCAAGACCGGGCGGAATGTTCTCGAAGAAGTTCGGCTGCTGAATAACGAACTGATCCTGGTGCTCGCCATCCAAACGGATCGTCTCTGCGGTGATGCCCGAATCCACGTAGTTGTAGAATATTCCGCCGCCGCCGCGGATTGTAGTTTTGCGTGCCTTGTCCGGATTCCAGGCGATCGAGAACCGAGGCGCCAGGTTCCACTTGTCCTGAAGGTGCGTTTGCATCTCCTGGCGGAGTCCGTACGAGAGGAACAGCCGCGGCGACACCTTCCAGTCATCCTGCGCGAACCATCCATACTGCCATTGAGTGAACCCTATAAACGGATCGCCTCGATTGATCGAAAACTGTGACGGCCGATAGCCGGGCACTCCTTGTACTACGCGGCTGTAAAGCTCTATCGAGCTTATCGGGATGGGTACGCCTTCGGCATTCAGTAAGATGACTCCCGACGCGTCCCGTTCGAAATCTTGTCCGAATGTAAACGTCCCACCGAAGTTCGAACGGTTGAGATTGTTGGGCTGAACCGCCTCCGCGCGGAAGCCGCCTTTGAACGTGTGCGTCTTGTACGTGTGAGTATAGGTGTCCGTCAGATCTAGGTTGTTGTTCCCATTGTTGCTAAAAGCCTGGCTGCCCCCGCCGTTAAACGAGTCGAGCACGTTGATCGCGACTTCATTCGAAAGCGCGCTGGTTTTCGAATTGCGGCGGCTTATCTGAGCTCGCATTTCGTTGACCGCGTGTTCACTCGCAATCGTAGTGAGCGAGAAGCGCAGCGTGTTCTCGCTAAACGACGAGTTTGACGCACGCTCCGGCAGGTAAAACGGATTGCCGCTTCCTCTGAGCGATTTATTCTCGGAGTGCCGGAACTGAACCCCGAGGGTATGTTTCTTTGTCGCCAGATAGTCGCTGCGAACGGAGAAATTCGTCCCTCTGGTCGGAGTCAACGTCGTCGCGGTAAACGGGGTGGGTTCAAATGTCAGCGGGTCGAGGATGACTGCGTTCACATAGTCATTGCCGTCCGTCTCGTTTCGTTGCATATCAAAAAAGAAGCCCCAGCGGTTTTTGATAATGGGCCCGCTGAAATAGCCTCCGTATCGACGATATTGATAAGGCGCCCTGAAGCTCGCGAAGGCATCCCGCGCGTTCAGGGCCTCGTCGTTGAAGTTGATGTTGAACCCGCCGTGAAAAGTATCTGACCCGGGCTTCGTGATGATTTCGATGCGTGAATCGCCGCGCTCCGAGAATTCCGCCGAGTATGGATTCTGGCTTATGTTGATCCTCAGAATCGCTTCCTTGGGTGGAAGCTGTCCTCGCTCGTGGAAGCCCCCGACGTAGATCTGGGCATCGGACCCGCCGGCAGCGCCAGCCATCTGTTTGAGCGTCTCGAGTAACTCGTCGGGGTCGTCGGGCAGGGCCTCGAGATCTTTCTCGGTCAGCGTGATCGCGGAAAGGTTCTTGTCCGGCTCGGTCGAGACGACCGCAGAGTTGTCCTGCACTTCGACTTGCTCACTGAGCATTACTTTTAGTGTCACGTCGAACGGGGCAGCTCGCTTCGATGTCAGCTCGATTTGCTCGACGAACTTCGCAAAGCCTTCGACCTCGACGGTCAGCGTGTAAGTACCCGGGGTTACCAGAAAGCGATACCTTCCGCGATCGTCTGCCGTAGCGGTGTACTTGTTCCCTTTTCCGTCGTCAAGCGTCACCGGCGCGGCGACTATGTACGCGTTGGTCTCGTCGATAATAGTCCCGCGCAACTCGATCTGGTTTGTTTGAGCATAAGCCGCGCCAACTCCCGCAGCCGGCGCAACGCCGGCACACAATAGAAGAAAGCCAAGTATCAGAGCAGTAATCTTCTTCATCATAACCACGTATTCAGCGCATCGGCGCCGTTAGTTCCAGTTTCGTGAGGGCAGAGATCGCCAGTTAGTTCTGCCGGGTTTAGTCGAGCCGTTACTTCTTCAACCGCTCCCGTTCTTTTTCCCGAATCTCGTCTTGCTTGCGAACCATCTCTTCAAACTTCGGCAACTGTTCTTCGCGAAGCAGCGAGCGAATCCGATTGCGCGATTCCTGACGCACAGCCTCGAATCGCGGTTCAAACGGCTTCATCACCGGCTCTATGTCTTTTCGGATCTCAAAGTACTTTTCGCCCGTCTCGTCCAGAATCTTTTTGACGTTATCCTGTTGGTCAGAGGTCAGGCCTACTTCCTTGTTCATCTTTCCGAGAATATATTCGGTCCTCCCTCGCGGGTGGTCTTTGTTCTGCGAGCTTGTAAGATGCTGATAGAGATTCAACGACAGTGCGCCCGCCGCGAATCCAATCACAAAAACGGCTGCGACAATCAAGCGCGCCTTTTTCTGGCTGGTGTTACTTTCCATTTTCCTTCTCCTCGGGAGCGACCAGTGTCTCGAGCACGTCGTCGCGAGTCGGCTCGGGGTACTCATACATCTCACTAAAAATCACCCGGTCTCTCGGCCGCAACGCAACCTGATCGTTTGCGGGTCCAATATCCGCGCTCCACACAAACGTCGCGCCAATGATCAGAAGCAACAGCATCGCCATCGCGGGGATCAACTGGCGGGCGGTCGCCAACAAGGCCGCAGCCCACGACTCCTCTGCCGGACGCGAATTGAGCTGCTCGGGACCGCGATTGATGCGCGCCCGGAGCAACCGGAAAAATGTGTCATCGGCGATCATTTGTTCCGAAGTCGCTGCCGCGTCAAGCGTTGCTCTGGTGAGCGTAAATATCTGATACTCGCGCGCGCAGTTGCGGCACTCTTTCAGATGCTCTTCGATCGCCCCGCGTTCCCCCGCCGCGAGCTGTTGTCGGGGCTTGGCGCGCTCCTCGAGCGCCGGGAATTGCTTTCGCGCCTGCCGGCAACCAATCTTCTTTGTGTAGCTCATTTCTTGCTCCTCTGCATTCGTTCACCGCTCAACACCAATCGTTTCATCGCCGCCCGGAGAGTCCTGCGCGCGCGGAAGGCGCGCACCTTGACTTTGGATTGACCCCACCCCGTCATCTCCGAGACTTCCTTGACCGAGAACCCGTCCCGGTCGATCAGTACAACCACCAATCTGTCTTCAGGCTCGAGCTTCGACAGCAGCCGTTCAGCAATTTCGGCGGCATCCCGCTGGCGTTCGGCGCTCAGGTGTTTGTCCCTGGCGACTTCGAGCATCTGAAGCTCAAACCACTCGTTCTCTTGTTGTGACTCGTGGGGCGCTTGCTGGTCGTGCCGCCGTCGCTGCGCTCGCAACTGATCGTAGCACGCGTTCACCGTGATCTTTGCGACCCAGGCTTCGAACGATCGTCCTCGCGTGAACGTGCCAAGCGAGAAATACGCTTTGGCAAACACTTCCTGCGAGATGTCCTCAACCATGTCTCGGCGCCGAAAGAAGCTTCCGATTATGCTGAAGACTCGAGGGCTGTTGCGCCGGACCAGCGTCTCAAAAGCGTCGTGCTCTCCGGCCAGGCTGCGAACGATCAACTCGTCTTCGGCAGTTCCCTTACCCGAGTCCTCAGCCAACTCCTGTTCCACAATCGCCGGGGCCGCGGACTCGGTCTCGTTGGCTGGCTGCCCGCCAGCCAATTGATCGACCGATGGATCGATCAATTCAACTCGGCCGTCGGCAACGGCGCCTGTAGCTGCTCTTTGTGCGCTGCGGTTATTCGCCTTCAATCCAAGCTCCACTGAATACTTGGGCCGCTTGCCCGGCTGATCGCAAACGCTTCATCGTCACTCGCGCCTGCCTTCCTGCTGCCGCGTGAATCGTGTTGAAGCGCTGTTACAGCATAACGCTCAAACGCTAACCTCGTTCAGCCTTTTGATCAACCCGATCCCCTGCCGCCTCAGGGTCTATTGACAAAGAGCTTGCCGGCGCCCAAAGGGCTTACCAGCACTGGATAAGACGACGCCCTCTTGTTAATGGTTACTAGAATTAACGGAATCGGTGTGTTGAACCTTAGGAGTAGCCGGCAGTTTTCGGGGATGGCCAAAGTACCTGTGCGGGCGGACCCCACGCGGCCGCCCTTACAGACCGCTGATCAAAATCCTAGGCTTGCACCGGCAGGACATAGAAAAACACCGCGAAGAAGTGACAAATGCTGCCCGCAAGGACGAAGACGTGCCAAATGGCGTGGCCATACGGGACTCGTTTGGTTGCGAAGAAGTAGATCCCGGCAGTGTAAAACAACCCTCCGGCGAGCAGCCACGCGATACCGCCGACAGGCACCGCGGCGAGCAGTGGTTTAACCGCGATGACGCAGACCCAACCCATCGCTACGTACAGAATTGTGGTCAGAACTTCGAGGCGGTTGACGAAGAAGACTTTGAACACAATCCCGAACACGCAAAGACTCCAGACCAAAGCAAACAAAAGCCAGCCCCAGAAGCCTCGCAAACTGACCAGCGTGAAGGGCGTGTACGTGCCGGCTATCAGCAGGAAGATTGCCGAATGGTCCAGAACCTTGAGAACGTGCTTCGCGCGCGGCGATCGAAGACTGTGATAGAGCGTCGATGCAGCGTAGAGAAAAACGAGACTCGCACCGTAAACCGAGCAGCCTGCTATGTGCCACGCGTTGCCGCGCAGGATGGCCAGCGACAACAACACACCAAACCCGGCAACGCTGAGCGCAAGCCCTACTCCGTGGGTGATGCTATTGGCGAGTTCGTGTAAACGGTCTTTGACCTCATGGGATACGTCAGAGTTCATCTAATCACCTAATAAAGGACCGCAGCGCCTCAATCCTTTGACTCAATTCGACCGGCGAGAGGTTCCGATACTGCTCCGGCACCATTTCCTTCGACGTAGCCTCGCGAGCCGCTACCAGCATTTGATACTCGACTGCCATCTCGTCGCGAGCCGGTCTAAACTCGCCCGCGACCTGCTCGATGTCTTGCTGAGTAGCTTTCTCCCGGCCCGCCATCCGCGCGACGCGCCGGGCGCGAATCAACATCGACTCGATATCCGCCCCTGAAAGCGTCAGCTCGTTCTTAGTTATCGCGGACCAATCCGTCACTTCGTGCTCGATCTTGTTCTTACGGACCATTGCTTCGATCACCGCAAGACGGTCCTCTTCATTGTCGGGATAAAAAAGCGAGATATGTTCCTCGGCGCGGCCCTGGCGTTTCAGGTCAATCGGCAAAAGATCGGGTCGGCTCGTCATGAGTATCCAAAGGATACGCCCGCGGTTTCGCGTGTCCCCCATCGCGTTGGCAAGTTTTGAAAAGACTCGCGCGTCCACCCCCGAATCGCCGCCGGTCTCGCGCGAGCCAAGCGTAGCGTCGGCTTCGTCAACGAGGACAACGATGGGAGCAAGGGTCTGGAGCAGGTTCAGAATCTTTTCGAGGTTCGCTTCGCTGGAACCCACCCACCGCTCCCGAAAGTTCTTGAACGCGACGACGTTCAACCCGCAGTCATGAGCGAAGCACTCGGCGAGAAAAGTCTTGCCCGTCCCTACCGGCCCCGAGATCAGGATACCCATCGGCGCTTCTTCGGTGTTGCCGACGCGAATGGTGTCTGAAATCGACTTCAAGTAAGCCTTCGCTTTAGCCATACCGCCGACTGTATCCAATCCAAACCGCGGCTGAACGAACTCAACAAGCCCGACGCACTCAGCCTCGATCAGTTCTTTTTTCTTCTGTCGAATCTTCTCCAGAGTCAGCGCCGTGTTGTCCGCCGCCGCGCTTCGAATAAGCGAGTTCAGGTGAACGCGATTCAACCCCGAAGTCATCAACGATAACTGTTCGTCGGTGACTTCGGTTTGAAGCTGAGGCAACTGCTTTTTCAGGTGACGCACAAAGTCCAGGCGCTCGGCGTCGTCGGGGTATGGAACGTCAATCGCCGACAGCCGAGAGCTGTTGCGGATGCGCGGATGAGTTTCTGCCGGGCTCTCGGCGATCAGAATGACGATGTTGTCTTTCTTCAGGAGTCGCGAGCTTGTTATCCAGCGCTGGAACGCCACAAGGTTTGTGCGGTCGTCGCCCGACATGTAACTCACGTCTCCCGCTGGAATAATCGTATCCAGGAAGTTGATGATCACCGCAACCTGATCTCCATAGAGCAGAAAGTGCTCGATCAGCGGAAGCGCGCGCGCGGGATCTTTTGGAAGCTGCTTCAACGCATCGCGGCCCATCAAGGGATCAGCGACTTGAAGCTGGGATTTGAAGGCTCGCTCGGCTTCCCCAGAGCCAAACTTTATTCCCTCGCTGCGGTTGTAAGTCAGCAGTTGTTTTGTTCCGACCAGCTCGCGTTGAAGGTAGTTGAGCAGGCTTATGTACTCGTCGCCTGAGCGCACCAGGTCATAAATGTTGTTGTAGAGCAAAAAATGACTGGCCTCGCCGGCGTAATATTTGCGAGCCATTCGCTGAGCCCAGCCGGGAAGCTGTTCTATTTCGTCAAGCAGCAGTCTTGTTCGGGTGGATGACATTACGGTTTCTAGTTTCTGGTTTCTGGTTTCTGGTTTGTAGTTTAGGGTTGTGGTTTCTGATTCGACTATCGAACTTGACTCGCTACTCCCAACTCATCAATCAAGACCAGAAACTAGAAACCAGAAACCAGAAACCAAACTTACTGCCTTTGCGCAACTGGAGGGCGGGCGCCCTGAGATGAGCGCTCGTTCATATCCATCTGGCTTATGATCGGCGCGGTTTCGTCCAGAATTTCCTTGGTCAGCTCGATCGAGGACAGCAGCGACTCGAAATCCAGCGACGAAATGTGCTCGGGCGTGGGCATCGTGAGCACCTGGTCGTTCACCAACCCAAAGAAACTCTCGATCGATTGAAGCTGGGCCTCGACTCGCTTCATCGAGCGCTCGATGTCGTTGTACGTATTCAATCTCTTTTGAAGAAACTCGAGGTTTGTTTCGTACAAGCGCCGCGTGTCATCGTCGGGCGCATTCGCTATCGAGCGCTCAGCCTGCTGAATTTGGTTCTGGATCGTTTGGCGGTTGATCGAGCGCATGTGGTTCTTGCGCCTTCGATAGGTGTCGAGCAGATCGACGTAAGACTCCCAATAGATGTCGAGCGTCTGAATCCTGTCGGGCAGGTCCGTCACGTGGGTGACCTTTTGATAGCTCTGATAAATCTGGTTCTTCATCCAGCGAAGATATTCGACGGCTTCGCGTTCGCGAGGATCAAAGGTCTTGATCAGATCTTCACGTCTTCGACCTCGATCCACAAGCGCACGGCGTCGCGCTCGTTGATCCACAAGCCGCTTATATCCGGGTGTGTTCGGAACCGTCGAGAGGTAAAGCGCTTCGGTTGCCGCGCCGGCCGCCAGAGGAATCCACCACGCCAGCCACTGGAGAATCGAGTATTCAGGCGCCGCGGTTACTGCAAAAACCGCCATCGCCACAAAGATTACCAACATCCAGATGTTGAGCGGTTCCTTGATCGCCTCTTTGACGTAGCTGACATTCTCGGCCATAAGCTGTCGTGATCCGGTGATGCCTGATGCGTGATTCGTGAAACCAGTACCTTGTCACGAATCACGGGTCACGCATCACTCTTTGTCCTATTCGAGCGCCTTCGCGCGGTCGGCCGGGCCCAGCGATTTTTCGGCAGACTCGCTTTCGATCCTGGGCGGCGCCGGTGTTGACTGCGATACAGCCGGAGCAAGCCCCATCTGCTGTTTGTAGGCCGTCAGGGTGTCTTCGACCTGAATATTGAGCGACTCGCGTTCGATGTCCTGAATCTGCGATTCGACTCCGCCGGTCGAAAGATCCATCCGCGCTTCGGCTGCAGCCGCGCGACGCTGAATCTTCTCGCGCATCTCCTGGAAGGTGCCCGCATCGTCACCGATCTGGAACGAAGCCATGGTCTGCGAAAGCTGCTCCTGCATTTTCGCGGCGCGAGCCTCGTTCACCAGTTGTTGGGCTTCGGCAGTCCGTTTCTTTACCTGAAGGATGTAGTTATCCAGGAACTTCTTGGCTTGCTCGGAAGCGGTGCGTGAGGTGTCGAGTTGCGCGCGCGATCTGTCGAGAGCGATCTGCTTCTCCTGGAGTGCGGTGATGTAAGTCCGGGCTATGTCGTCTCGGCCCTGAGTAATCGACGCCTTTACTTTGGCGTCGTATTCCTTGATCTCTCGTTCGAGCGTCGTGACTTCTTTTTGCAGAAGCTTCTCGGTGGCCATGACCTGAACCACATTGTTCTGCATTTGAGGGACCTTCTCGCGCATGTCGCGGATGGTCTGCTGAAGGATCAGCTCGGGGTCCTCAGCCTTCTCGATGATGCCCCCAAAGACGGATCGGAACAGCCTCTTTAGTCTATTCCACATTTACCCTCCTGAGCTCGCGGGCCCGGTCATCTAGCCTCGAAGCTTGATCGAACGCTTGCTTCGCTCGAACTGGGTGCATCGGGGCGAGCCGTCTGAATTTCGCTTCGTAGTCTACCATAACAGCGAACACCCGAAAAAACTAAACTGAGGGCAACATCTCCGCACAAATGTTGAATCTGCGGCTCAAGGTTCGGGGTTTAGAGTTCGGGGTTCAGGGTTCGTGGTTTAGGGTTTAGGGTTTAGGGTTTAGGGTTTAGGGTTCGTGGTTCTGGGTTCCGAAAACAAACCCTAAACCCCCAACCCCAAACCCTGAACCCCGAACCCTAAACCCTAAACCCTAAACCCTAACCCCGAACCAAGG
>Ga0134123_10003070_pt1 | contig 10854 bp, 11 predicted proteins | sample KB303_FD_96460 | JGI IMG/M metagenome (GOLD analysis project Ga0134123, IMG submission 96460) | Terrestrial soil microbial communities without Nitrogen fertilizer from Kellogg Biological Station, Michigan, USA - KB3-0-3 | ecosystem: Environmental > Terrestrial > Soil > Unclassified ...
GCGGCGAGCGCGGGCAGGCCGCGTTCCGCGGCGATCTGCAGCGGCACGTTGTGGAGGTGCGGGTTGACCTGGTTGTCGGCGTCGGGCACGCGGTACTTCGCGTAGAGCGGCTGGACCATGTTCGGTCCGATGCCCACCCACGGATGGTCCTTCACCATGGGCACGCCCTCGCGCAGCATCACGAGACGATCGGCGACGGTGGGATCCTTGAGGTTGAACATCGACTCGAACCGGTCGGTGATCCGCGCCGGTGCGGCCACGAAGAAGACCAGCGCGACGACGGGGAGGATTGCGAGCAGCCGCTTGTCCTTGAGCAGCAGCAGCAGCGCGACGGCGGCGCTCGCGCCGACTTCCGCGCTGCGCGAGAACGTCAGCGGAATCGTCACCGCGAGCGCAGGAACGACGAGCGCCGCCCAGAGGCGATCACGCTCGCCGAAGAGAATGCGCGCGAGCGCCGTGCCGATGACGAGCATCAGCAGGCCCGAGTACGTCATGTAGTGGCCGAGCGTCCCCGTCGGACGCTGTCCGAGGTTGTCGTAGTGCAGCACGCCGAACTGGAAAATGCCCACCGCGGCCGCGGCGGCCGCAAACGACACGATCACCGTCACCATCGTCTGCGCGTTCGAGCCGCGGACGAAACGATAGACGAGCGGCACGACGAGGAAGAGCACCATCTGCTTGCACGCCATCAGGCTCGTGCGCGGGTCGGGGGAGAACCCGGTGGAGATCAGCGTGAGCACCGCGTACACGATCAGCGGCCACGCGAACGACGGGATTTCGACGGGTTCACGGTCGATGACGATCAGCGCGATCCAGCAGACGACGGCGACCGCCAGCAGGCTTTGCGCGATGGCGATCGAGAACTGCAGCGCGCCGGCGACGCCGAACAGCGCCAGGAGCCCCGCCTGTTCGAGCGCGGCCCGGCGGCGAGGCATGGCGGTCGCTTCGGTGAACACCGTCATCGGATGAATCATTGTAGCGCTGAGGGCTCAAGGCTGAGGGCTGACGTCGATAAGCCTTCAGCCCTGAGCTCTCAGCTCTTAGCTCGAGCGAGCGCCCGTTCGGCAGCCGCGAGCACGTCCTCAGGCGCGAGCCATGTGAGACACCGGAAGTCCCCGTGCACGCAGACGCGCTGGTCGCAGGGACGGCACTCGAGGCCCGACACCTCCGCCGCTTCGCTCGGCCACGCCGGTGCGCGCCATGGTTCGGAGCGCACGGGCAGCGTCGGCCCGTAAAGACCGACAATCGGCGCCGTGGTGGTGGAGGCGATGTGCAGCGGCCCGCTGTCGCCGCCGATGTACAGCGCCGCGCGGTCGACCAGCGCCCGCAGCTCCGCAAGCGTGAACTCCTGTGGAGGCAGCACGCGATCGCGATCGACGGCGTCGATCTGCGCGCGCGCCTGTTCGATGACTCGCGAGGCCGCGTCTTGCTCCGACGGCCCCGACACGACGACGACCTTTCGGCGGGCGCCTTGGCGCACGAGCATTGCGATGAGCGAGGCGAACGAATCGAGCGGCCAGCGCCGGAACGGATTCCCCGCGCTGACGTGCAGCACCACGAGCTCGTCGTCGGTGCCGACGCCGTGCGCCCACAACCGGCCCTCGATCGCTTCAGCCGCATCGGCGTCCAATGTCATCTCGGCCGGCGACTGCGCGGAATCGGGCGTCGGAATGCCGAGTGCATTCAGCAGATCCCACTGATTGGCCACGGCGTGCCGCGCGCGGATGCCGCGCGGACGCGCGACCCGCGTCGTGTACATCCAGCCGCGACCGGGCACGTCGTACCCGATCCGCGTCGGCGCGCCCGAGAGCCACGCGATGAGCGAGCTGCGCGGTCCGCTGTGGAAGTCGATGACGAGGTCGTAGTGTTCGACGCGAACGCGTCGCGCGATCGCCAGATCGTCGAGGAAGCCCGCGAGCCCGCGCCGCCCCGGCGACACGATCACGCCGTTCAGATGAGGATTGGCCGCAACCACCGGCGCGGCGGCCGGCTCGACCATATAAGTAATGTGTGCCTCGGGGAAGTGGCGGCGCAGGCCGCGGATGGCGGGTGTCGTAAAGACGACGTCGCCGATTTCGCGCAGCCTGATGAGCAGGACTTTCAGGGCTCGACCGTGGCCTCGTCGACCAGCATCACCGGGATGTCGTCTTTAATGGGATAGACGCGTTTGCAGGTCGCGCACTTGAGCGCGGTACCGTTTTTGACGACTGAGACCGGCGTTTTGCAGGTGGGACAGGCCAGAATTGCGAGCAGTTCCGGGTCAACCGCCATGGTCGAACTATATGACACCTTTCCGCTTTTGTGGAACAATTCACCCTGGGATTGTCCTGATGAAAGTGTTGAACGTGCCGAACGTGCTGCGCCTTGCCGCTGTCTGTCTGCTTGCGGCCGCGCCGGCGTTCGCGCAGACGCCGGCCTCCGATCCGTCGGCGCGTACCGGCGACGCCTACTCGCAGTTCATCCTCGGCCGTCATTTCGAGACCGCCGACGACATCCCCAACGCGATCGCGGCCTTCAAGCGCGGCATCCAGCTCGACCCGCAGGCCGCCGACATCGTGGCCGAGCTCGCCGGCCTCTACATGAGGCAGAGCCGGCTCGAGGAGGCGGTGCAGTCCGGCGAGCAGGCCCTCAAGATTCAGCCGGCCAACCGTGAAGCGCACCGCGTGCTCGGCATCGTCTACGCGACGCTCGTCGAGAGCGGCCGCCGTAACACGCGCACCCAGCAGAACGCGACGACGATGGCCGAGAACCTCACCAAGGCCATCGAGCATCTCGAGAAGGCGATCGACCGGCAGCTCGATGCCGATCCCAACGTCCGCGCGACGCTCTCGCGCCTGTATCTCGCCTCCGGCCAGAACGAGAAGGCGATTCCGCTGCTGCAGGACCTCGTGAATCAGGAGCCCGGCTGGTCCGATGGGCCGTCCCTCCTGGCGCAGGCGTACGCCGGCGCGGGCCGCGACGCCGAAGCGATCACGTGGCTCGAGAAGTCGGCCGCCGACGATCCGGATCTCTACCAGACGCTCGCGAGCTTCTATGAGCGGCAGAAGCGGTGGAAGGACGCGGCCAGCGCGTATCAGAAGGCGATTGCGGCTTCGCCGAAGAACGTCGACCTGAAGCTGCAGTACGCCACGGCGCTGATCAACATCGGGGGCAGGGACGCGCTGACGAATGCGCGAGACGTCCTCAACGAGATCGTCGCGGCGCGCCCCAACGACGTGCGCTCGCTCTTCCAGCTGTCGCAGGTGCAGCGCCGGCTTGGCGATCTCGGCGCGGCTGAAGCCGCCGCGCGCCGTGTGATCGCGCAGAGCGGCCGCAGCCCGATGGGCTACTACGCGCTCGCGATGGCGCTCGAAGAGCGCCGGCAGTATCAGGCCGTCATCGATGCGCTCGCCCCGGCGGCCGCCGACTTCCGCGCGCACCCGAGCAACAACCCGCAGACCGACCTGGGGCTGCTGCTGCCGCACCTGGGGTTCGCGTATCAGGAGCTCGGCGATCACGAGAAGGCCATCGCGATCTTCGACGAAGCGCACAAGCTCTCGCCGACCGACGCGACGGTCACGGCGTATCTGGCGCAGGCGAACCTGTCGGCGAAGAAATACAGCGCGGTCATCGAGCTGACGAAGAAGGCGCGCGCGCAGGATCCCGGTGAGATTCGCTTCGCGCGGCTCGAGGCGCAGGCCCTGAAAAACAGCGGCAAGCCGGATGAGGCCGTCGGGCTGCTGCAGGACTTCGCGAAGCGGCAGGACAAACCCGAGGGGTACATCGCGCTGGCGCAGATCTACTCCGAGACCAAGCGCGGCGCCGACGCCGTGAAGGTCCTGCAGGACGCGCAGTCGAAGTTCCCCGGCGACACCACGATCGGCTTCGAGCTCGGCGCGGTCCTCGACAAGCAGAAGAAGTTCGCCGACGCGGAAGCCGCGTTCCGGCAGGTGCTGAACAAGGACCCCGACAACGCACCCGCCCTCAACTACATCGGCTACATGCTCGCCGAGCGCGGCGAACGGCTGAACGAGTCCGTCGATCTGCTGAAGAAGGCGCTCGCGATCGAGCCCGACAACGGTTCGTATCTCGACAGCCTCGGCTGGGCGTACTACAAGGCCGACAAGCTGCCGCTCGCGCTCGACAGCCTGCAGCGCGCGGCCGATCAGCTGAAGAACAACTCGGTCATTCAGGATCACTACGGCGACGTGCTCTTCAAGCTCACGCGCTACGACGAAGCGATTGCCGCGTGGCAGAAGGCGCTCGGCGGCGACAACGACACGATCGACCGGCCCGCCATCGACAAGAAGATCAAGACCGCGAAGCAAAAGCTCGGCAAGAAGTGACACCCTTCGACTCGCCTGCGGCCGCAAGCCCGCGACGGGCAGGCCTCGTCGTGGTTTGCCTGCTGACCGCGTCGTGCGGCGCTCCGCTCATGAAGCTCCCCGCGGGCGCGGGCGCGCCGGCCACCGATGCGGCGGACGTCATCGCGCAGGCGACCGCCGCCTGCCGCGCCGTGAACACCGTCACGCTCGAGATGGCCGTGCGCGGATCGGCCGGCGGCCACCGGTTGCGTGGCAGGCTGACCGCCGGCCTTGCGAAGCCGGCGTCCGCGAGGCTCGAAGCGGTGGCGCCCTTCGGCCAGCCGTTGTTCGTGTTCGTGGCGAACGGCGGCGACGCCTCGCTGCTGTTGCCGCGCGATCGGCGCATCCTCGAACACGGATCCCCGGCCGACGTGCTCGAGGCGGTGTCCGGCGTCCCGCTCGACGCCGTCGGACTGCGCGCGCTCGTCACCGGATGCGCCAGTGCGCCGGACAGCGCCGACGCGGTGGCCTTCGGCGACTCGTGGCGCGTCGCCCCGGACGGCGCCGACAACGTGTACTTCCGGCGGCAGAGCGCCGGCGATCGGTGGCGGCTGGTGGCGACCGTCAGAAGAAATGCCTGGCGCGCGGAGTACTCGATGTTCGACAACAACCTCCCGCACCTCGTCCACATCGTCAGCCAGCCGGCGGGGCGGTTCGACTTGCAGCTGGATCTGTCGCAGGTGGAGCTGAACGTGACGCTTGGTCCCGAAGCGTTTCGTCTTCCGCAGACGGGCGGACGCGAACCGATCAGTCCGATCAGCCTTGACGAGTTGCGGCGATCCGGGCCGCTCGGCGAGAAGTAGATGGCGCGATCGCTGACGGTTCACGCCTTCGCGAAGATCAACCTCGATCTGCGCGTGCTCGGCCTGCGCCCCGACGGCTATCACGAGCTGCGGACGACGTTTCAGTCGATCGCGCTGGCCGACAGGCTGACGTTCACGCGGGTCCGGGGACCGTTTCAGATCGAATGCGACGACCCGGCGTTTCCTGGCGATCACACCAACCTGATCTGGAAAGCGGCGCAGCGCGCGCTGGCGCTCGCGCGGCGCCGCGAGCAGCCGTCCGGCATCCGGGTGCGGGTGGAAAAGAACATCCCGATGCAGGCCGGGCTCGGCGGCGGCAGCAGCAACGGCGCCGCGGCGCTGCAGGCGCTCTGCCGACTCTGGAAGGTCAAGACGACGCGCGGGGAACTGCAGCACGCGGCGGCGAAGCTCGGCGCCGACGTCCCGTACTTTCTCGAGGGCGGCACGGCGCTCGGCTTTCATCGCGGCGATCTGCTCGTCCCGCTGGACGACATCGATCCGGCGTGGGTCGTGGTCGTCGTCCCCGAATTCGGCGTGAGCACGAAAGACGCGTTCGCGTGGTGGGATCAGGCGATGAAGGAAGGGCGGGAGAGGCGGGACAGGCAGGATGGTCTGAACAGGCGGGCGAAAAACGTCTCGAACGATCTCCAGCCGCTCGTCGCCAAACGCCATCCGATCGTGGGCAAGCTCGTGCGCGCACTAAATAAGGAAGGCGCCTTCCACGCGTCCCTCTCGGGCAGCGGATCGGCCGTTTTCGGCTTGTTCTCGCGCCGGGCGGACGCCCAGGCGGCGGCCCGTAAACTCGCGGGTCCTCGCACTTTTGTCACCCCGACGCTGACCCGAGCCGGGTGCCGGAGACTTGCCGCCAAGTGAATCTGTCGGCTACACTTAATGTTTGCGCTGCGTCATTCAGGCCGCTTCTGAAGGTCCACTTCACCAGTTGGAACACATCGTTGGGGCGTGGCCAAGCGGTAAGGCGCGGGACTTTGGATCCCGTATTCGGAGGTTCGAATCCTCCCGCCCCAGCCACACTGTGTTGGCAGGCGTTACGAGATGTTGAGTGATCCGTACATGGCCGTCGGGTTTGGCGAGCTCAAAATTTTTGCCGGTAGCGCTCATCCCGAGCTGGCGCGCGAGATTGCGGGATTTCTCGGCGTGTCGCTGGGGCAGGCGCGGCTGAAGCGGTTTCCGGACACGGAAGTCTCGTTCCAGATCGACGAGAACATCCGCGGCACCGATATTTTCGTCCTGCAGCCGACCTGCGCGAGCGGCACGGCCTCGGTCGATCAGCACATCATGGAGCTGATGATCATGATCGATGCGTTCCGCCGCTCGTCGGCGGCGCGCATCACGGCCGTGATTCCGTACTACGGCTACGCGAGGCAGGACCGGAAGGACAAGCCGCGCGTGCCGATCTCGGCCAAGCTGGTCGCGAACGTGCTCAGCGCCTCGGGCGCCAACCGCGTGCTGACGATGGATCTGCACAAGGCGCAGATTCAGGCGTTCTTTGACATTCCGGTGGACCATCTCTTCGCCGCGCCGGTGATCATCGATTACCTGTCGCGGAAGGAATATCCGAACCTGACGATGGTGGCGCCGGACGCGGGGGGCGCGGAACGCGCGCGCGCTTACGCGAAGCGGCTGAACGCGGAGCTGGCCGTCATCGACAAACGCCGCACCGAAGACGGCACGGCCGAAGTGATGAACGTCGTCGGCGACGTGCAGGGACGGACCTGCGTGATCCAGGACGACATCATCGACACGGCCGGGACGATCACGAAGGCGGCGGCGGCGCTCAAGGCGAACGGCGCGGAGAAGATCTACGCGTGCGCCGTGCACGGCGTGCTGTCGGGCCCGGCGATCGAGCGGATCGAGAAGTCGCCGATCGACCGGATGATCGTGACCAACACCATCCCGCTGTCGGGTGCGGCGGCCAGGTGCGAGCGAATCAAGGTGTTGTCGGTGGCGAGGCTGCTCGGCCAGGCCATCAAGAGCATCCACGAAGAAACATCCGTGTCCTCGCTGTTCGTGTAGAGCAGAGGGCATAAGGCAAAGGGCAGAAGGTAAAGGCACTGATATGGACGCAGTACTGGAAGCGACGCTCAGAGACTCACGCGGGAAGAACGAAGCGCGCCGGACGCGCGCCGACGGCAAGGTGCCGGCGGTGGTGTACGGCACGAGCGGCGGCAAGGCTGAATCGACGGCCATCGCCGTCGAGCCGAAGGCCCTGACGAAGATCCTGCACTCGGAGTCGGGCGCCAACACGCTGATCTCGCTGAAGATTTCCGGCGCGAAGGGCGACCAGCGCGTGCTCGTGAAGGACTACCAGCTGGATCCCATCACGCACCGGATCCTGCACGCCGACTTCTACCAGATCGCGATGGACAAGGTCCTGCGCATCACGGTGCCGATCACGATCAAGGGCGAAGCGCCGGGCGTCAAGCAGCAGGGCGGCATCCTCGAGTACGTGCATCGCCAGGTCGAAGTCGAGTGTCTCCCCGGCGACATCCCCGAGCACATCGAGATCAACGTCGGCGAGCTGATGCTGCACCAGGGCGTGCGCGTGCGCGACGTCGCCGCGAACCCGAAGGTGAAGGTCGTCACCGACGCCGACACGATGCTCGTCCACGTCATCATGCCGAAGGCCGAGGAAGTGGCGACGCCGGCGGCGGGTGCCGAGGGCGCGGCTGCGGCGGCGCCGACGGCGCCGGCCGAGCCCGAAGTCATCAAGAAGGGCAAGAAAGAGGAAACGGAAGACAAAGAATAGGTGTATTGCAGGACGGCAGAATTGCAGAACGGCAGAATTCGAATCCTGCAATCCTGCGCTTCTGCCATTCTGCAATCATGAAGCTCATTGTTGGGCTGGGAAATCCCGGGGACAGGTATTCCGGGACGCGGCACAACGTCGGCTTCCGGGTCATCGACGAGGCGGCGCGGCGGGAGTCGGCCGGTTTCGAATCGGCGCCGGCAGACGCGTTGATCGCCCGGGTGAGATCGAAAGACGTGATTCTCGCCAAGCCGATGACCTTCATGAACGCGAGCGGCGAGGCCGTTGGCGGGCTCCTGCGGTACTACAAGATCGACGTGGCGGATCTGCTGGTCGTGGTCGACGAGATCCAGCTCCCGCTCGGCAAGTTGAGGGCGCGGGCCAGGGGATCGGCCGGCGGGCACAACGGTCTGAAGTCGATCATCCAGCACCTCGGCGATGAATTCGCCAGGCTGCGGCTGGGCGTCGGGCGCGGCGACTCGCGGAGAGATCTCGCGGATCACGTGCTGGCGAAGTTCGAGAAAGACGAGGCGGAGGAGGTCGAGCGCATGATCGCGCGCGCGGCCGACGCCTCGGACGTGTTCGTCGCCGGCGGGATCGCCCCGGTGATGAACCAGTTCAACGGCGGCGATCCGGCGACAACTGAATAGTTCGTTCACCTTGCCACCGCATAGCGGTGGCCTTGCCGGTCCGGCGAAAGCCGGACACCACCGTTTCGGTAGTGTCCACCTTCAGGTGGACCGCAAGTCCACAAGGAGCAGTAATGGCAGATCGACAGTACGAGCTCGTCTACATCCTTCCTCCCGACACGACCGAACAGCAGGTGGCCGAGCTGCACGAGCAGGTCGGACAGGTCGTCACGCGGATGCAGGGCACCATCGAGAAAAACGAAAACTGGGGACGCCGGCGGCTGGCCTACGAAATCGGCCACCACAAGGAAGGCGTCTACGTGCTCGACGTGATCAACGGATCCGGCGAGCTGATGAAGGAGCTCGACCGCCGGCTCAAGGTGATGGACATGGTGATCCGTCACATGGTCGTGCGCATCGACGAGGAAAAGAAGGTCATCGACCGCACGCAGACCAAGCGGCGCACCGAGTCGGAGCGCCGGCGCGTCAAGCGCGGCCTGCCGCCCCAGCGCCAGCCCGGCGAGGGCCGCTCGCACATGGAGAGCGACGACGACGACGACCGGTTTGACGGAGCGGAGGTTTAGACATGCCATTCGGACAAGGACGATCGGGCGGCGGCGGCCGCGGCAGGGACAAGGACAAGAAACCCGGCGACAAGAAGGACGGCCAGCGCCGTCCGATGTTCCGGCGCCGCAAGGTCTGCAAGTTCTGCGCGGACAAGATCGACGACATCAACTACAAGGACGTCAAGCTCCTGGGCCCGTTCGTGCCGGAGCGGGGCAAGGTCCTGCCGCGCCGCATCTCGGGCACCTGCGCGATGCACCAGCGGAAGCTGCAGGTCGCGATCAAGCGCGCCAGACAGATTGCGCTCATCCCGTACGTGACGGACTAGAGGAACGCCAATGGAAGTCATTCTCAGAGAACACGTGGACAACCTCGGCAAGCGCGGCGAGATCGTCAAGGTCGCCGACGGCTACGCGCGCAACTACCTGCTGCCGCGCAAGCTGGCGCTCGTCGCCACCGAAGGCAACAAGAAGCAGATCGAGCGCGAGCGCGGGAAGTTCGAGGCCAAGGAAGCCGAGGAGGTGAAGGCCGCCGAGGCCGTGGCCGCCCGGGTGAGCAACCTCGAAGTCGACATCGCCCGGAAGGTCGGCGAGAACGACGTGCTGTTCGGCTCGGTCACGGCGTCCGACATCGCGTCGGCGCTCGAGGCCAAGGGCGTCGAGGTCGATCGCCGGAAACTGCAGCTGGCCGAGCCGATCAAGAAGCTCGGCGCGTTCGACGTCCCGCTCAAGCTCCACCGCGATGTGGTCGCGACGGTGAAGGTCAAAGTCGTGGCTGAAGGAGCCGCCGCGAAGTAAGGTCCATGGCCGAGACGCTCGCATCCGAACGGACGCTCCCGCACAATCTCGAAGCGGAGCGATCCGTCCTCGGTGCGATCCTGCTCCACAACGACGCATTCAACATGGCCGCGGAGGTGATCGACTCGGGAGACTTCTTCCGGGACGCTCACCGCCGCATCTTCGACAAGATGGTGGCGCTCGCCGAACGCAACGGCGCCATCGACCTCGTCACGCTCAAGGACGAGCTCGGCCGGTCCGGCGAGCTCGACGAAGTCGGCGGCCCGGCCTACATCGCCGCGCTCGTCGACGGCGTGCCGCGCTCGATGAACGTCGAGCACTACGCCCGCATCATCAAAGAGAAAGCCACCCTCAGGAATCTCATCTTCTCCGCGAACAAGATCCTCGCGACCGCCTACGACGGCGCCGAGGAGGCCGACGTCATCCTCGACCAGGCCGAGCACGCGATCTTCGCGATTGCCGACGACAAGGTGCGGGACGGCTTCGTCTCGATGCGCGACCTCGCGCACGCCAGCCTCGACACGATCGAGAAGCTGAGCTCGCGCAAGGAGCTCGTCACCGGCGTGCCGACGGGATTCACCGACTTCGACGAGATGACGTCGGGCCTCCAGCCCTCCGATCTCATCATCGTCGCGGCGCGGCCGTCGATGGGGAAGACGAGCCTCGTCCTCAACATCGCGCAGCACGTGGGCACCAAGACCGACATGACGGTGGGATTCTTCTCCCTCGAAATGTCGAAGGAACAGCTGTTCATGCGTCTCCTGACCGCAGAGGCGCGCATCGACGCGCACCGGATGCGCGGCGGCTTCCTCGGCGAGCGCGACTGGGGCCGCCTGTCGACGGCGATTGGCACGCTGAGCGAGGCCAAGATCTTCATCGACGACACGCCGTCGATCGGCGTCCTCGAGATGCGCGCGAAGTGCCGCCGCCTCGCGTCGGAGCACGGCCTCC
>Ga0134123_10003072_pt1 | contig 10854 bp, 10 predicted proteins | sample KB303_FD_96460 | JGI IMG/M metagenome (GOLD analysis project Ga0134123, IMG submission 96460) | Terrestrial soil microbial communities without Nitrogen fertilizer from Kellogg Biological Station, Michigan, USA - KB3-0-3 | ecosystem: Environmental > Terrestrial > Soil > Unclassified ...
CTGCAATAAAGCCCTGTCAATACAGAGCTTTTTTAGGGGATGCAGGAATCGGGCCCGACACAATATTTTGTGTCCACGGGCTTCCCACCCGTTGCCAACAATTGATCCACAGCTTGTTCGGGCAATTGCCCACCGGTGCGCGCGGCAAACGCCGCTGCATGGTCCCGCAAACCGGTTTTTCAAGCCACTTGAACGCCGCCGCCCGGCCCGCAATTCAGGCCCCATGCGCAAAACGCCGGGGCGGTTCCCGGTAGTTAGCCAACGCAGAAACCACATTTGATTACGAGAGGAGATAGAGACATGACTGTTGTGCGTTACGAGCCCTGGGCGCTGCTGAATCGCCTGCATCGCGAGCTCGACCAGACTTTTGACACCGTGGCCCGCGATGCGACCTGGTCGCCGGCGGTCGACGTTCACGAGGAAGCCGAGCGTTTCGTGGTGCGCGCGGATCTGCCGGGCGTGAAGCCCGCGGACATCGAGATCACCGCGGACAAAGGCGTCCTGACCCTGCGCGGCACCCGCAACTTCGAGCAGAAATCCGCAGAGGGAAAGTACTCGCGCGTCGAGCGGGTCAGCGGCAAGTTCACCCGCAGCTTCACGTTGCCGGAGAACGTGCAGGCCGATGCCATCAAGGCCTCGTTCAAGGATGGTGTGCTCGAGCTGACGATCCCCAAGGTCGCCAAGGTCGAACCCCGCCGCATCGAAGTCCAGGCCGCCTGAACCGCGACCCGATCTTCAAACTCAACGGACGCCGGCCCCTTTCTTCATAGAAGGGGCCGGCGTTTTCCTTTGTGGCGCTTGCGCCTGACAAGTCATCGCCCTTTTGTTTGCTCGGCGCTTTGCCCCATGATGCCGCCCGGCGCATTCGCAGCCGGGAGAATTTCAATGCGGACTACCTGGGCCCCTGCCCTGTTGCTGGCCCTGACCGGGCTTGCTTCGAATCTGACCTACGCCGCCGATGGCACTGCCTGCCGCACCGCCAACGGCGGCACCGCCGACACACGGGAAATCGTCGCCGCGCTGGCCGCTTTCAAGCCATTGCTCAACGAGCAGCAGCAGAAGGTCCTCTATCAGCCGTTCGACTACGACCACGCCATCCGCTGGTCGAACCTGCCGCTCGGCGTCGTGCCACGCAACGGCCTGCGCCTCGGCGACCTCGACGCGAAGCAGGCCGCCGCCGCACGCCGCGTGTTCGAGGCAGCCCTTTCGGCTTGCGGCCTCAAGCTGCTCGATGAAATACGCCTGGCCGATGACTGGCTGACCGCCTACGACAAGCGCCCGATCGGCTGGAGCGGTGGAAACTACTTCCTCACCCTCCTCGGCACTCCGGGCGCGAAAACGCCTTGGATGCTGCAGATCGGCGGCCACCACCTCGCCTACAACTTCACTTTCAACGGCCACTCGCCGGGCGCGACGCCACTGTTCTTCGGCACCGAACCCATCCGCTTCGAGATCAAGGGTGCGAGCTACGCGCCGCTCGACGCGCAGAGCGGCGCGATGTCACGCCTCGCCGCGGCCATCGCACCGCTGCCGCAGGCCAGGCTCTCCGGCACCTTCACCGACGTCGTCAAAGGCGTGGTCGTGAATGGCGCGCCGGGCCAGCTGCCCACGGGCGGCACCGACACCGGCTTTCCGCAGTCCTATCCCGCCGGGGAACAGGATCGCGGCGTCCGGGTGAGCACGCTGTCGCGGGATCAGCGCAACCTGGTGCGCGAGGCCATCGAAAGTTATGCATCCTTCCCCGGCAAGTCGATCTCGGCGCCGCTGCTGCAGTCGTACCTCGACCCGAAGAACCTCGACGCCACCTTCGTCGGCTTCGCGGGCGCACCGGAGCTCAGCGCCAAGGGCTCGTACGTGCGCATCGATGGCCCGCGCGTGTGGATGGAGCTCGTCGTGCAGCCCGCGATCGCGCATCCCGAGGACCTGCACTACCACGCGTTGTGGCGCGACAAACAATCCGACTACGGCGGCGAGATCCACAAGTGAGACGTGCGGCCCTCACCGCGCTGCTCGGGCTGCTCGCGGTGGTGGCCGGCGCGCACCCGGCGCCGAATTCCATGCTGCGCCTCGAATTCCGCGCGGACGGGGTGCGCGTGGAGTACTGGGTGCCGGAGTCGGAGCTCGCCTACGCACGCGCCGCCGATCCCGGCGGCGACTTCCCCGCCTATCTACTGCGCCACGTGGGGGCCGAGTCGCGGGATGGCAAGCCGTGGCGCTTGACGGTGGGCGCGGTGCGCGAGACGACATACCTCGACCATCCCTATGTCGTGGCCGATCTCAGGCTCACACCGCCCGCGGGCACGCCGACGAAGGATTTCGTGCTGATCGACGACGCCGTCACTCACGAGGTCCGCAACCACGTGGTGTTCGTGACCGCACGGCGTGAACAGGGCTCCGACCTGCTCGGCGCCCTGCAATACCCGGCTCGCCGCCTGCGGATCGCGGCACCCTGATCCGCTCGAATCTGGCGCGCCCAGTCGCGCTAGCGCGCGCCGCCGCCCAGCACCCGCGCGGGCAACATGACCATGGCGCGCAGCAGCGAGAAGGCGCCGTCGACCGCGATGCCGAGCAGCCGGAACGGCAGCGAAATCAGCCAGACGATGGGCCACAAAACCAGCGCCAGGAGCGCCAGTGGCCAGCACAACACGAACAACAGGAGCCACAAGAGAAAAGTGAACATCGATTGAGTATCCTCCTTCAAATGTTTCCCAAAGCAAGGACGACCGCCAAACACATCCGGCTGACCCTGGCCGCACTGGCCATCGGCCTGGCCTTCGCCAGTCACGCCGCCCTGCCCCAGGCGGTCGGCGAAACCCCGATGCCGTCGCTCGCGCCCATGATCAAGCGCGTCTCGCCGGCGGTGGTGAACATCGCCACTCGCGGCACCATCCGCGAGCGGGCACCCCAGAATCCCCTCCTCGAGGACCCCTTCTTCCGCCGGTTCTTCGACATCCCCGACATGCCCCGTGAGCGGCAGTTTCAGAGCGCGGGCTCCGGCGTCATCTTTGATGCAAAGAACGGGTACATCGTTACAAATGCCCATGTGGTGGATAACGCCACGGAAATCACGGTCACCCTGCAGGACGGCCGCGACCTGACGGCCACCGTGGTGGGCAGCGACGTACCCTCGGACGTGGCCGTCCTCAAGGTACCGACGGAAAACCTCACGCAGGTGGCCCTGGGCGACTCCACCAAGCTCGAAGTGGGCGATTTCGTGGTGGCCATCGGCAACCCCTTCGGCCTGCAGCACACCGTCACCTCCGGCATCGTCAGCGGGCTGGGCCGTTCCGGCATCAACCCCGATGGCTACGAGGATTTCATCCAGACCGACGCGTCCATCAATCCCGGCAATTCCGGCGGCGCGCTGGTGAACCTGCGCGGCGAGCTGGTGGGCATCAACAGCGCCATCCTGTCGCGCTCGGGCGGCAACATCGGCATCGGCTTCGCCATCCCGGTCAACATGGCGCGCGGCATCATGGACCAGCTGCTCAAGTACGGCTCGGTCAAGCGCGGCCTGCTGGGCGTGAACATCTACTCGCTGACGCCCGACATGGCCAAGTCGCTCAACCTCCCGAACACCCAGGGCGTGCTGGTCTCGCAGGTCAATGAAGGGTCGGCCGCCGAGAAGGCGGGCATCAAGGCCGGCGACGTCATCACCAGCATCAACGGCCAGACCATCAAGTCCAACAGTGAGCTGCGCAACGCCGTCGGCCTGTCGCGCGTCGGCGAAAAACTCGACGTGGCCCTGATCCGCGATCGCAAACCCATGCACGTGATCGCGGTCATCACCGAGCTGCCCGCGCCCTCCACGAACAACACCGGCAAGGGCGGCAAGGGCGGCGACACCGCCAGCATCCATCCCGGGCTCGCCGGCGCCACGCTCGCGGACGCGCCGAGCGCCGGTGGCGTCACGGTGAAGGCCATCGAACCGCGCAGCGCGGCCGACCAGGCGCGGCTGCGAACCGGCGATCGCATCGAGAGCGTCAACAGCAAAAGCGTCGCCAATCTCAATGAGCTGCGCGATGCGGCCAAACGCGGCGGCACGATGGTGCTCACCGTGCGGCGAGGCAATGCCGTGGTGATGATTCCGCTGCGCGTTCCCTAGTGACCGACGTATTGATCATCGGCGCCGGCCCGTCCGGCTCGATTTCTGCCGCGTTGCTGGCGCGCCGCGGCTTCTCGGTGCTGGTGCTCGAGCGTCAGAAGTTTCCGCGCTTCTCGATCGGCGAGAGCCTGCTCGCCTGCAGCATGGAGCTGCTCACCGAGGCCGGCATGTTCGAGGCCGTGGTGGCCCGCAATTTCCAGTTCAAGAACGGCGCGGTGTTCGACCGCGAAGGCCAGTACTCGGAATTCAACTTCGCCGAGAAGACCAGCCCCGGCCACTGCTTCACCTTCCAGGTGCCGCGTGCCGATTTCGACGCCACGCTCGCCGCCGAAGCACAGCGGCAGGGCGCCACGTTGCGCTTCGAGGTGGAGATCACCGCCGTGGATTTCAGTGGCGCACGGCCCAGGGTCACCTGCCGCGCCGCGGACGGCGACGTCGAAGTCCACGAGCCGCGCTTCGTGCTCGATGCCTCGGGTTTCGGCCGCACCCTGCCCAAACTACTCGACCTCGATCGCCCGTCGGCGTTCCCGCCGCGCGCCGCGATCTTCACGCACGTGCGCGACCACACCCTTTCCGGCAGCTTCGACCGGCAGAAGATCCGCGTCGGCATCCATCCCACCGACCACGAGGTGTGGTCGTGGCTGATCCCGTTTTCGAACGGCCACGCGTCCGTGGGCGTCGTCGCCTCGATCGAGCAGCAGCGCGCGCGCGGCGGCACGCTCGAGGAACAATTCTGGAAGGCGCTGCGTGCCGAGCCGCGCCTGCACGCGCTGCTCGAGAAGGCCGAGACCGTGCGGCCGGTGGGTGAGATCATCGGTTATGCGGCGACCGTGTCACGGCTGCACGGCCAGAATTACGCGCTGCTCGGCAATGCCGCGGAGTTTCTCGACCCGGTGTTTTCCTCCGGCGTGACCATCGCGATGAAATCCGCGAGTCTCGCGGCCGCGTGCCTGGAAAAGCAGTTGCAGGGCGAGAGTGTCGACTGGGAGCGCGAATTCGCCGACCCGCTGACCTATGGCGTCGAAACCTTCCGTGCCTTCGTCGCTGCCTGGTACGACGGCTCGTTGCAGGACGTCATCTTCTTCCCGCGGCAGCAGCCGCAGATCCGCCGCATGATCTGCTCGGTGCTCGCGGGTTATGCCTGGGACAGGAGCAACCCGTACACCGGCCCGCAGGCGCATCGCCGGCTGCGCACGCTGGCGGAGATCTGCCGCCAGGGCTAAGGAGCCTCGCGAGCCTCCCGGTTCTGCGCCAGGCGCGACACGGCGCCGAAGCTGGAACCGCCGGTGGCGCCGATCTTCGCGTAGACGCCGAGGGCGCGCGTCGCATCGCCATGTGCCGCCGCGTAGTCCTTGAGACCGCTTGCCGCGGCGGCGCGCAGCGCCAGATCTTCCGCGATGAACACGCTGACTCCCGGATCGATCGCCTGTGACTCGGCCATCCGCAACGCCTTACCGGCGAACTGCAGCGCATCCGCGTAGCGTTGCTCGCGCAGCGCCAGTTGCGCGGCGCATTCATCGAACTCGCGCCAGGCCGGATCAGAGGGAGTGTCGATCTTCGCCAGGATGCCATGCACTTCCTCGAGCGAAGTTTTCGCCGCCGCAAGGTCGCCGGTAGCCAGCGCATAGCGGAAGCGGGTGAACAGGAAATTGCGCGCGCTGAACGCGCCCTCCTTCAGGGACTTGGCGGAAAACCCGGCGGCGATCGCCAGCGCCTCGGACGCGGGTTTGAGCTGGTTCTGTTCGAGCATTGCGTCGACCAGGCTTGCCGACGCAGCGCGCATGGTCCCCGTATCCTTGCGCAGCGTGGCGTTGTCACGCGCGGCACGCAAGACCGGCAGCGCCTCGTCTACACGCCCCAGCAACATCAGCGCGACGCCGCGATCCCACTGCAGGACTTGCATCGCGGAGGCCTCGCCGCCGCGCTGCTCGTGACGGTTGAGCTGGTCGTCGAATATCTCGAGTGCGCGATCCGGGCGGCCGCCATCGCGCAGGATGCGGCCGCGGATGAGCTGGGTATTCGACATGCTCGCCGAATCCTCGAAGCCGGCTTCGGTGTGAATGCGCGCGCTGGCCTCCGCCGCTTCATAAGCTTCGCGGAAGCGCCCCGCCTGTTGATAGGCGCGCGCCACCACGAAGAGTGTCTGGGCATGCCGGTCCGTGCTTGCGAGGCCGCGCGCTGCTTCGATCCGGCGCACCTCTTCGATCGTGGCGAGCGCTGCCGCGGAGTTGCCTGCCGTGCGCTCGATCGACGACAACAATCCCAGGCAGTGGGAAAGCAGATAGGCCGGCGTATCGCGCTGCCGCAGCTTCGACACTTCCTGGTTGGCGAGCGCGCGCGCCTCCGCCACCTGGCCACGCAGCGACAATTCGCGCGCGCGCGAGCAGCGCACGTTCGCCAGCACGTCTTCCAGTCCCAGCCTGCCGGCCTCGGGTTCGATCTCGTCGAGCAGCTGCACGAAGCGCGCAACGTCGCCGGTCTGCCGGTACCGGGTCGCGAGATGCATGAGCAACTCCATCCGCGCGGCGGGTTCGTCGCGGTAACGGCGTTTCACCCAGGCGACGGCGCGATCCATCTGCTTCTCGACGTCGCTGGTCGTACGACCCTGCGCGAGATCGCTCGCCAGATAATTGCCGAGATTGGCCTGCGCCTCGGCGCGGTCGGCCGCCTTGCGCGCCGTCTCCGCTTCGGCATTGGCCCGACGCTGTTCGCTCAGAGCGGCATTGCGCTGGATTCGCGCCTCGCGCGCCTGCCACAGCGCGAGACCCGCGCTCGCAACGATGACGAGCAGCGTCGCGGCGGACGCGCCCACGGCCAGGCGGTTGCGCGCCACGAATTTGCGCAGCACGTACGTCGAGCTGTCGGGCCGTGCCTGCACCGGGCGGTCCTGCAGGTAGCACGCGAGGTCTTCGGCGAAGGCATTCACGGTGGCGTAACGTTGCGCCGGATTCTTCTTCAGCGCCTTGAGCACGATGGTGTCGAGGTCGCCGCGCAGTGCTTTGCGCAGTTCCGGTGGCGCGATCTCGCTGGGGCGCGCCGGCGCCGCCTGCACGATGGCGTCTTCGAGCGCTCCCAGGGAGTCGCGCTTGAGCTTGTAGGGGCGGGTGCCGGTGAGCAACTCGTACAGCACGACGCCCAGCGAGTAGACATCGCTGGCGACGGTCAGCGGCTCACCGAGTATCTGCTCCGGCGAGGCGTATTCGGGCGTGAATGCGCCGCCGGACAGGCGCGTGAGCTGAGTGACGCGCGCCGCACCGTCGTCGAGTAGTTTGGCAATGCCGAAATCGAGGAGGCGCACCCCACCGGCGGATGCGACCAGGATGTTCGCGGGCTTCAGGTCGCGGTGCACGATGAGTTTGCCGTGCGCGTACGCGACGGCTTGCGCCACCTGCAGGAACAGCTTCAGTCGCTGCCCGAGAGGCAGCGCGGCGGATCCGTCCGCGCCGTGCACGTGCCGGTCGATGGGCACTCCCTCGACATATTCGAGCGCGAGATAGGGCTGACCCTCGGGGGTGAGTCCGGCGTCGAACAACCTGGCAATGTTGCGGTGATCGAGCGATGCCAGGATTTCGCGCTCGCGCGCCATGCGCTCGGCGAGCTCGGCGCGTCTCGGCGTCACCAGGTGCGGCAGCTTGAGCGCGATGCGACGCGAAATGAGGCCGTCTGCGCGTTCGGCGAGCCACACCGAGCCCATGCCGCCAGACCCCAGCTCGCGTACCAGCCGATACGGGCCAATCTGCTCGCCGGCCCGCGGTCCGGGAGCGGCCTCGACGCCCGTGGCCATCAGCTTCGGAATCGTGTTGAGGAACTCGCCGGTCTCGACCGAGGCAGCGCGTGACAGCAGGTCGCGAAGCCGCGGTTTCAATCCTTCGAAGCGCGCGTCCAGCGACTCGACCCAACCGGCACGCGCAGCCGGCGGCTGCTCGAGCGCCTCGTCCAGCAATCTGCTGACCTGCGCCAGCGTCGCGGCATCCATTTCGAGACGTGCCATGAGCTGCTCCGCCGCCTCCTGTTCCTCTAACGGACTCTCACCGCCAATCTGGACACGCGGCCGTCAGCTCAGCGCGCGTGCCAGGAACAGCTTTGCCTTCTCCCAATCGCGTCGCACGGTGCGGTCGCTGACGCCGAGCGCGACGGCGATGTCCGCTTCCGTCATGCCGGCGAAGTAACGCATTTCCACCACCTGCACCAGGCGCGGGTCGGCGGCGTGCAGCTCTTCCAGTGTCTCGTGCACGCGCAGGATCTCGGCTTCGCCGTCGTCCGTGCGGTCGCCGCGCTCGGTGTTCAACGTGACGTGCACCGCGTCGCCGCCGCGCCGCTGCGCCTGGCTGGCGCGCGCGATGTCGACGATCACCGAGCGCATCACGTGGCTGGCGTAACGCATGAAATGATCGCGGTCTTCGAGCTTGAGGTTGCCGGAATTTGCGAAGCGCACGAAGGACTCGTGCACCAGCGCAGTGGTGTCCAGCAAGGTGCCGCGACCGCCGCGCGACAGGCGCTGACGCGCGAGCTGACGCAGGTCCTCGTAGGTCGCGTCGAACACCTCGCGAAATGCGGCCTGGTCGCCGTGTTGGGCGCGATGCAGCAAATCCGTGAGGGGGACCACCTCGCTCATGGCGACATTGTGCTCGCAATTTCTCGCGACAGGGATGTCCGGATTGCACAGCTGTAACCGTGAGCCTTTTCAGGAGGCAGGCATCATGGAATCCATACTTCTGATCGCGGTATTCACATTGCTGTCCGGCCTGGGCGACGCACAAGGGTTCGTGCACGCCGGGCGCGTCTGGGATGGCGACGGGTTCAACTGGATAGAGGCCCTGAAATCCGCGGCGGGTTTCCAGTTCGGCGTGTTCATGTACTGGTTCGCGGTGCGTCATCTCGCATCGCAAGGCGTGCTGGCCCCGGAGGTGCAGACGCTGTTCTGGTTCTCGGCCACCATCATCGGCATCGCCGCGCTTTCCGGGCAGTTCATGCGCTGGGCGGTCGTGGACCAGATCGCCGCGGTCGGCGTGTTGCTCGGCATCACCTGGCTGATGATGCGCACCGCCGCGCGCTGAGATGTCCGCTTTTCCGCGCGTCCCACGTGAGCCCCTGTGAGACACGCGATCGCACGCGGCACGGGCAGCGCGAACGGATCCGCGACCAACAACACCTGCCTGCGAGGGAATGCAACATGAACAAATCCACACTGCTCAGGGGCGCGCTGGCCGCCGCGCTGGTGATCACGCTTCCGGGACTCTCCTCCGCCGACAACGACAAGTGCAGGAACGTGCGCTTCCGCGTGACGAACGAGCACAGCACCGGCAAGAAGATCCTCATCACCGCCGTGAAATACCACGACGTGGTCAACAACAAGCAGGTCACCAAGGGCATCGCCAACGTCGAGTGCAAGATCCACGAGACCTGCTACACCAGCGAAAAGGATCTCAAGGATGTCGAGGGCACCAACATCAACAACATCCGCTTCGTCTACAAGTACAAGGAACAGGACACGGACTGGTCCGACGAGGTGACGTCCAAGGCGTTCGACCCGAACAACGCCAGCTGCCGCGCGGACCGCACCTACGGGCCGGAACCGCAGGGCTTCGTGATCACGGGAACCTGAGCGACGCGCGCCCGGAGCCGGGAGGGCTCCGGGTGCCTACTTCAGTCGCCGCAGGATGGGCTCGAAAAGTTTGTTAGGCCCGCGTTTCAACTCGTATGGCCTGCCCTGCTCCACCGCTTCCCAGTACTGCCACGGGAGTTTGTCCGTGCCGAGCTCGTAGTCCATGCCGTCCCAGGACTCGCGAAACGAATAGAACGCCCAGTGCACGCCATCGGCCTCGAGTGCGCTCACCACGTCTTCGAGATAACGCGCGCAATCCGGCCAGCGCCGCATGCAACCGAATTCCGAGGCGACCAGCCGGTTGGTGGCCACGCCGTGGCGGCGCGCCCAGTCGACGGGTAGTTGGAGATATCCGGCGACGCTCGCCGCATTCCACCGCGCCGTGCCACGGCCGAACGGAACCTCGCCCGGATAGCGGTACGGCCGGTCACGCTTCAGGTTGGGCGCGCTGGTCGCAACCCAGGGTTCGTACATGTGATACGCGAACAACAGTCGCGTGTCGGACGGCGCAGCCGGCCAGTAGCTCCACGCATCGGCCGCGGCATACCAGCCGGCATCGAGCATGATGGGGGTATGTGCATCGACTGCGCGTACCGCGGCGACCAGCAATTCGTAGAACGCCGGCAGGTCTCGGGCCGTGCCGCGCGCGCCGCGATACCAGGCCTGCATGGTTTCCGGCGCCGCGTGTTCGTCGAGTCCGCCGTAACGCTCCGGCACCGGCTCGTTGATGAGGTTGTAGGCCGCGATGGCCGGGTGGTCGCGCAGTGCGCTCGCGAGGTCGCGCCAGAACGCGGCCGACTGCTGCCAGTAGCGCTTGTCGCTCCACAGTCGATCGTCGAACTCACCGCCGTTGTTCTGCCTCCAGCGCGACCCGGGCAACTCCAGCGGCGTCAGCACCACCCTGAGTCCCGCGGCGTGCGCTCGGTCCAGCGTCGCGCGCAGCGTGGCGAGATCCTCGCGCACCAGCGCGCGATAGTCGTCGAGATTGCCGAACAGGAAGTCGGCGTCGCGGCGCGCGGATTTCCACTTGCTGAAGGACAACCGCACCCAGGTGGCGCCATAGGCGCGCAATGCCTGGAAATAAGCGTCGTCGGGCGGCGTCTCGTTGAAGCAATTCGCGCCGCGGCGCGGCTTGTCCCAGAAA
>Ga0134123_10003074_pt1 | contig 10853 bp, 6 predicted proteins | sample KB303_FD_96460 | JGI IMG/M metagenome (GOLD analysis project Ga0134123, IMG submission 96460) | Terrestrial soil microbial communities without Nitrogen fertilizer from Kellogg Biological Station, Michigan, USA - KB3-0-3 | ecosystem: Environmental > Terrestrial > Soil > Unclassified ...
ACGCGCCGCGCCCACGCGCGCTCGCTGTGATCGCCGCGGCGGTCCTCGTAATACCGCAGCGTCGCGTCGGTCCAGCCGCGCGCGCGGAGCCGGTCGCGCAGCGCGCGCGCGCCTTCGACCGCATCCGAGCCTTCGCGTCCGCCGACGTCGAGCCAGATCCGCGGATGGCGTCCCGAGAACAGATCGACCTCGCTCAGAATCACGCGCCGGTTCCACCACACCGAGGGCGACATCACCGCCGCGCGCCGGAAAACGTCGGGATAGCTCAGCGCGAGGTGCATGGAGACGAGACCGCCGAGAGACGAGCCGCCGATGCCGGAGTCGTTTTCGATCGTGCGGAAACGCGAGTCGATCAGCGGCTTCAACTCGCCGAGCAACACGCGCGCGTAATCGTCCGCGCGGCCGCCGCCGCGATGCCGAGGATCGGGCGTCGGCGTGTACTCGTCGATGCGCGCGGTGCCGGCGTGATCGACGCCGACGATGATCATCGGCGACGCCGTCCGCTCGCCGATCGCCGCGTCGGCGGCCTCGCGCAGCTTCCAGTGCTGCCCCGGGATGTACGCGCGCTCGGCGTCGAACAGATTCTGCGCGTCGTTCATGTACAGCACCGGATAGCGGCGATCCTTACGCTCGTCGTAGCCGGCGGGCAGGTAGACAGTCACCGGACGCGAGAAGTCCGCGATGCGCTCGATGCGGCCGGGACGGGTCGCGGCGCGCCGGTTCTCGACACGGAAGAAACGCCGGAGCGCGGTGCGTATGGAAGGATCAGGCGAGGTCACGATAAGCGCTGCGGTAATACACGAGCGGATCCCCCTCGGCGGACTTCGCCTCCGCGACTTCGCCGACGAAGATCGTGTGATCGCCGCCGGGCAGCTGTGAGTGCACGCGGCACTCCAGGGTCGTGATCGCGCCCGCGAGCAGCGGAACGCCGAGCTCGCCTCGCTCGAGGTCGACGCCCTCGAACTTGTCCTCGACCTTCGACGCGAAGCGCCCCGAAAGCCCGGCCTGATTCCTCGCCAGAATGCTCACTCCGAATTTTCCGGCGGCGGCGATGGCGTGGTGCGACTTCACGTTCTTCTCGATGCTGACGAGCACGAGCGGCGGATGCAGCGACAGCGAGGCGAACGCGGACACGGTCAGCCCGTACAGCTTTCCCTCGTGCTCCGTCGTGACCACGGTGACCCCGCTGGCGAAATGCGACATAGCCAGCTTGAATGCGGCGTCGTCGATCGGCATGGAGCCGGAGTTTACTTCAAACTTTTCGATGCGGGCGGCGTACGTAGAGGTATCGGAGGTTTAGTCATGCGCCGCTTCGTCACGTTTGCCCTCGTGCTGCTTCTCGCCACCGCCGCCCAGGCCGCCACGGACACGATTCGCAAAGGCTTCCATGTCGCGCCTGGCGGCACGCTGTATCTCGACGCCGGCGTCGGCGCCATCACCATCGTCACCGGCGGAAGCGGGGTCGCATTCGAAGTGAACCGCAAGGCGCGCGGGCGCCACGACGACGAGCAACTGCGCGAGCATCGCATCACCTTCCGGCAGGACGGCAACGACGTGCACGTCGAGAGCGACTTCGATCACTCGTGGGACCGCTGGTTCTCCGATTACGACGTGGAGTGGAACATCCGCGTCCCGGCCGACTACAACCTCGATGTGAAGACCTCCGGCGGCTCGATCGACCTCGCCGACATCGGCGGCACCGTCGACGCGCGCACCTCGGGCGGCTCGATCAAGACCGGTATGCTCAAAGGGCCGGCGACGCTGAAGACCTCGGGCGGCAGCATCCACATCGGCGGCACGCGCGGCAGCGTGGTCGCGCATACCTCCGGCGGCTGGATCAAAGTCGGCGACGCGAGCGGCCCGGTCGAAGCGAAGACCTCGGGCGGCTCGATCACGATCACGCGCGCGGAAGGCGACGTCATCGCGCGCACCTCGGGCGGCGGGATCACGATCGAAGACGCGTCCGGCACCGTCGACGCGTCGACCTCGGGCGGCTCGATTCAGGCGCGTCTCTCCCGCCAGCCGCGCGGCGACTCCCGCCTCACGACCTCGGGCGGCGGCGTCACGGTGACGCTCGCCAACGGCGTCGGCGTCCAGCTCGATGCGAAAGCGAGCGGCGGCGGCGTGCACTCCGACGTGCCGATCACGATCGTCGGCTCGCAGGACGACGACGAGCTGCGCGGCGCCATCAACGGCGGCGGACCGAGGCTCGTCCTGCGCAGCTCGGGCGGCGGAATTCGGGTGAAGCCGCTCTAACGCGGTCACGCGGTGCGGACTGACTCGCAACGCGACGACGCTGCCCTCGCGAAGCAATGCCGCGTGACTGCGTGACCGCGTGACTGCGCAACCGTCAGGAAGCGAGGATCGCCTTCGCCGCGGCGCGCGCGCTGGCGAGCGAGGCATCCGACAGCACGCCCACGTCACCCACCCAGTCGCCGGCGATGTAGAGGCCGGGGACGGGGGTGATGGGCGACGGGCGCGAGACGCCGGCCACGGGCAGGGCGTTCGAGACCGTCATCGCAGGGAGGAAGCGGCGGTGCGCGAGGACGTCGCGCCAGCCGGGCTGCATGCGGTCGAGCAGCGCCTCCAGCTCCTTCTCGTCCTGCGCGCCGCCGGTAGTGCGGCGCGTGCGCTCGCCGTCGATCACTTCATCCGTCGCCGTCTGCTCGCGGCGGTACTTCATCAGGTGAACGAGTGCGCCGCCCTTCGGCGCCAGCTGCGCGAACGCGGAGTGCACCGAGTAATACAACGGCTCGTCGATGCCGATCGCGAACTGGTTCTTCGGGCGCGGCAGCGAGCGGAGTCCGACATCGAGGCACGCGGCGGTCACCGGCTTCGCGGTCATCCACGGCTTCGCGAAATCGGCGTACCCCGCGAGCTCCGCGGCCGTCTCGGGATCGACCGCGAGCAGCACCGTCTCCGCCGGAATCAGCGGGCCTTCGACATTCTCCGGCTTCTCGTCGGGCAGCGCGACCGAGAGCGTGTCCATGCGGTCGGAGTCGAGCTCGAGTCCGCCGAGCTCCACCGCGCGCACGCCCGTGTGATCGCGCACCACGCCGACGATGCGCGAGCCGCTGACGAAATTCACGCCCGACGTCACGGCGGTATTGCGCATCGAGTCGACCATCCGCTGCCAGCCCTCGTCGACGTACAGCACGCCGCGCAGCGCGACCTTCAGCTGCCCGAGCGCCAGCGCCGCGCTCTGCGTTTCATGCGAGGAGTACGTCGCGAGGCGGATCAGCGAGGCCATGACCTCACGCGCGCCCGCATCGGTGAAATTCGCGTCGAGCCACTCGCCCGTCGTCATCGCGCCGGCGCTCGCGGGCTCGAAGCGGCGGATCTGCAGCAGCGCTTTCGTCAGCTGGACCTTGCCGCCGAACGAGACCAGCGACGTGGCGAAGAGCGAGAAGAAGCCGGTGGGCAGGCGGTAGTCGCCGCCGCCGCGCAGCGCGCGCGAGCGCGGTTTCGCGAGGCGGCCGGGGACGGGAATGCCGAGCTCGCGATACACCGCCGCGCCGGCGCCGCCGCGATAGACCGCATGCGCGCCGAGGTTGAAGCGGAAGCCGTGGCGGAGATGCGTGATCGCGCGCCCGCCGAGGTACTGGCGTTTTTCGAAAACCGTAACCGTTCGTCCACCGCGCGCGAGGTATATGGAAGCGGCGAGGCCGGCCAGACCTCCTCCGACGATGATGACGTTCTTACCCACGGGACTCCGATACTATCGCAGCCGGGGAGGCTATGGCAGAATCGAGCGGACCGCATGCGCCCTTTGAGACTGCTCACACTCGCAGTTGCCGTCAGCCTGCTGCTCGGAGTCGCCGGGCCGGGACTGGCCGCGACTCCGTCCGATTTCTATCTCGATCTGCTGAAGAAGGGCGTGGCCGAGTTCGACGCCGAGCGGTATGACGGCGCCGTGAGTCTGCTGCGCGTCGCGGCGTTCGGCCTCCTCGAGGCCCCCCATCACTACCAGACCGCGCAGATCTACCGCGCGATCGCCTCCGACAAGCTGAAGGACGCCGCCGCAACGCGCGACGCCGCGATGCGGGCGGTGGCCGCGGAACGCGTGCAGCGGTCGTACTCCACGCTCGTGCTCCCCGCGGCGGTACGCGCGTCGTTCGAGTCGGTGGCGAAGAAGGTGCTCACCCCCTCGGATGTCTCGATGCTGACCGGCGGCACCGCGCCGCCGTCCATCACGCCGAAGCCGGCCCCCGCCGAAACGAAGCCGCAGCCGAAAACCGAAACGCCGAAAACCGAGCCCGCGAAACCCGAAACCACCAAACCCGCTCCCACCAAACCCCAGCCCGCCAAACCCCAGACCCCGAAAAACGATCCCCCGAAATCCGATCCCCCCAAATCCGACCCGCCCGCGCCGGTCGCGCCACCGCGCGACGTCTCGGCCACGTTCACCGCGGCGGAACGCGCGCTGAGCGGCGGCAATCTCAACGACGCGCGGCGCCTGTATCGCCAGCTCCTCGATGGAACGCTCACGCACGAGCAGGCCATCCGCGTGGCCGAAGGGGCGTATCGCGCGCGCGACTTCGCGAACGTCCTCCGCGCATTCGACCGCATCGGACCGCTCCACCGCGGCGAGGAACCGTATCGCTTCTACCTCGCCGTCGCGCTGTACGAGAGCGGCCGCTTCGTCGCGGCGAAGAAGGAGCTCGCCGCCGTCCTCGACTTCATCGAGGTCACGCCGGACGTCGCCCGCTACAAGACGAAGATCGAAAGCTCCGGCGACTGAGACGGTCGCGAAGGTCACGCCAGCGGGCGGGACTCGAGGGACCGAATCGCCTGGATCAGACGGACCGCGGCGGCATTTCCCTTCATCACCAGATCGCTCACCCCGTGGCGGAGACGCTCGCGGTCTCCGGCCGTGAGCTCCTTCGCCGTCAGCACGACGATCGGAATGCGCGACGTCGACTCGCGCTGCCGCAGCAGCTCCGCGAGCTCGAAGCCGCTCATCCCCGGCATGATCAGGTCGAGGATGATCACGTCGGGCTTCGTCCGCTCCGCGCACTCGAGCCCCTCCGCGCCGGACGTCGCCTTCTCGAGCACGTAGCCCGCGCTCGACAGCTCGTGATCGAGCATCTCGTGCACTCTGAGGTCGTCATCGACGAGCAGCAGGCGCGCGCCGCGGCCCGCGCCGCGGGTGATCTCGGCGAGGCGGCGCAGAAGGCGCGGCCAGTCGATCGGCTTGACGAAATAGTCCTGCGCGCCGAGGGCCGCCGCCAGCTCGCGGTTCTCCAGCAGCGACACGATGATCACCGGAATCGACGCCGTCGCGCTGTCGGACTGCAGATCGCGCAGCACGTGCCAGCCGGCCATCTCCGGCAGCACGAGATCGAGCGTGATCGCCAGCGGCCGCATCACGCGCGCCAGCTTCACCGCCTCCTCGCCCGTGCGCGCGCGGATCGGCACATAGCCCGCCGACTGCAGATACGCGCGCAGCGTATCGAACGACTCGTCCTCGTCCTCGACGACCAGCACGCGGTCGCCTGCCGGAACCACGATGCCGTCCGGCGACACGATCGGACTCGGGATCGACGCCCCCGCGAATCGCAGCGGCAGCGTGAACGAGAACTCGCTCCCCTCGCCGGGATGGCTCTTCACCGCGACCGTCCCCTGCTGCAGCTCGACGAACTTCTTCACCAGCGACAGCCCCAGCCCCGTCCCGCCGAAGCGGCGGCTCGCCGCGCTGTCCACCTGCTGGAACTCGTCCCAGATCAGATGCTGATGCTCCGGCGCGATGCCGATGCCGCGATCGATGACGGAGACGGCCAGCGACTCGTCGCGCGCTCGCGCGCGAATCGTGACCGTCGATCCGCTGCGCGAAAACTTCACCGCGTTCGACAGCAGGTTGTAGAGGATCTGCTTGAACTTCGCGTGGTCGGTCTCGATGTCCGTCACGTCCGGCGCGACGTCGACTTCGAACGCGACACCCTGCTTGCCCGACATTCCCTTCATCACCTGACACACGCCCTCGATCGCCGAACGCACGCCGAAGGTCTCGGGATAGAGCTCCATCTTCCCCGCCTCGACCTTCGACAGGTCGAGGATGTCGTTGATGATCGCCAGCAGATGCTGGCCCGACTGATGGATGGAGCGGAGGAAGCCGACGTACTTCGCGTCGACCGCGCCGTCGAGGCGCTCGCCGAGGATCTCGGAGAAGCCGATGATGGCATTCATGGGCGTGCGCAGCTCGTGGCTCATGTTCGCGAGGAAGATGCTCTTCGCGCGATTCGCCTCCTCGGCCTGTTCATTCTTGAGCTGCAGCTCGCGCAGGATGCGCGCCTTCGCGATCGCCGTCACCGCGTGCTCGCGCACGCGCGCCAGCTTCTGCAGGTCCGAGCGCCCGAACGCGTTCTCGTCGTGGAAGTTGTCGAGGATCAGGAAGCCTTCCATCCGCCCGCCGAGCGTCACCGCCATCGCCAGCATCGCCTTCGGCTCCGGCAGATGCGCCGTCTTCTCCGCGGCCGCGAGGTCGCGGAAGTTGACGCCGCGGATGAGATACACGCCTTCCTCGAGCTGCTCGGCTTGCTCCGAATAGCGGCGCATCGCTTCCTCGAACGAGAACGACACGAACGTCTCGCGCTCGTATCCCGACGCGGCCATGGTCTCGGTGCGCTGCGTCTCGTGATCGAACATCAGGAACGCCGCCTTCTCCGCCTGCGGAAACAGCCGCATCGCCTGCGCGAGGATGCTTTCGAGCACGTTCTCGAGCACCAGCTCGCGGTTGATGACCTCGACCATCCGGTCGACGGTCTCGAGCTCGCGCGCCTGCGCGCGGATCTCCTCCGTCCGCGCGAGCACGAGATCCTCGAGCATGCGGTTCCTGCGCTTCAATTGCCGGGTGCGATAGCGATACGAGAGCCGAAGCGCGATCGCGGCCGCGACGAGATAGAGGATCGCCGCCCACCAGCGCATCCCAACCGGCGGCGCGATCGAGAAGCGATACGCCAGCGGCGGCGACCACGCGCCGCCGTCGTTGCGCGCCTGCACTTCGAAGTCGTAGCGCCGCGCGAAGAGGATCGCCGGCAGGTTCGTGTAGCGGATCTTCACGTCGTGCGTCTCCGGCGACCACTGCGCGTCGAAGCCGCGCAGCCGCGTGCGATAGCGCACGCGCGATTCGTCGGTGAACGTGAGCGCGGCGTACTCGAATGCCACGTCGTTCTCCGCGACTTCGGCCCGGCGCAGCACGACCGGCGGCGGCAGCGCGTTCACCACGTGCGCCGCCGGATTGAAGACCGAGACGCCGCTCGGCGTCGAGAACCAGACCCGCCCGCGCGGCCCGATCGCAATCGGACTGAAGGCCCAGCCCTCGTCGTCGATCAGGCCGTCGGCGGTCGTGACGCGCAGCGCGGGACGCATCGTCCGCGCATCGATCTGCAGCAGCCCGTCGTTGTCGCAGAGCCAGACGAAACGGCCGTCCGGCGTCGCCGTCAGCGCAAGCGCGGGATGTCCGGCGGTGACGCTGCGCCCCTCGGGCAGGACCGTGAGCCCGCTCCCCGTGCCGACCCACAGGCGCCCGCCGTGAAAGAGCAGCGAGCGGATGTTCGCCGACCCGTTCCACGCCGGCCGGAACGTCCGCGCCTCGGCGAGCGGCGCCGCCGAGCGATACAACCCGCGGTCGATGCTGCCGGCCCAGAGATAGCCGCGATCGTCGAGCGCCACACTCGTCGCGCCCGATGACGGCAGCCCCGAGCCGCCGCGAAACACCCGCCACCTGGATGTCACATTGTGCTCGTAACAGGCGGCGCCCCACGTCCCCGCGAAACACATCGCGTCGCCGAGCCGGCGCGCGACGTAGGTCGTGTCGAAGCCGTACTCCGTCATCACCGCGCGCGTACCGCGGAAGTCGATCGGATGCCGCGGCGTGACGTCGAGGCCCGCCGGCTCCTGACCCGGCAGCGTGAGGCAGTTCAGGCTCGCGGACGTCGCGATCCACAACCGCCCCGCGCCGTCGTCGCCGAGCGCATAGATCTGATTGGAGCGCAAGCCCTCGCTCACGCGTAGCGTCGTCGTCACGCCGTCCGGACCGATCGCCGCGAGGCCGCTGCCGGTGCCGACCCAGAGGTAGTCGCGCCACGGCCCGCTCGCCGCGCCGGCGGGCAGCGTGGCGAAGGTGCTGGCGTCGGGCAGCGAGGGCGAGGAGCGCTCGGTGTACGCGAGGAAGGCGCGATAGCCGCGGCGCAGGCGCGACGCCCCGCCGTTCTGGCCGAACCAGAGATTGCCCTCCCGGTCCTCGAGGATCGTCCAGAGCGTATCGCCGAGGAGGCCGTTCGTTCGTTTGACGAGCAGGCGCTCGCCGGTTCGCGGATCCATGCGCAGCGCGCCCGTGCCGAGGCTCGCGGCCCAGAGGTCGCCGTCGCGCGTCGGGCGGATCGCGACGATGCGCTCGGTGAGATCGCGGCTGACGATCGACAATGCGCCGCCCTCGAGCCGCCACACCGCCCCGTTCATCAGGCCGCCCCACAGCGTACCGTCCAATTGCTCGCCGAACGCCGACGCCGGCGACTCGGTGCTCGCGATCACGTGCTGCGCGTCGCCCGCGAACGCGACGATGCTGCCGTCGTTGCGGCCGGCGACGATCGTGCCGTCGCGCCGCGCGAACATCGCCTGCACGACGCTGCGCTGCGCGAGCTCGCGCGACTGCAGCGCCCCCCGCGCGTCGAACCGGTAGCGCACGATGCCGTCGTTCGTCGCCGCCCACACCCACCCGTCCGCCGCCGCGACCAGACAGTTGCGCCGGATGCGCACCGGCGCGAGTTGCGTGTTTCCCACGCGCGCGACGAAGCGGATCCGTTCGCCCGCGCGATAGGCATCGAGCGGTTTCTCCGACACGACCAGCCCCGCCTCGGAGCCGACCCAGAGGCGATGCGAGGCATCCTCCACGAGCTCGCGCACCGTGTAGTCCGCGAGCCCGTCGCTGACCCCGTACTGCTCCATCGAATGCCCGTCGAACCGCGCGATCCCCGACGAATAAAACCCGAACCAGACATATCCCTGATGGTCCTGAATGATCTTCTGCACGCTCGCCGACGAAAGCGGCGTGGCCTGGTCTTCAGGGGTGAAGTGGGTGAAGGGAAGCTCCTGGGCCGTGGTCCGGAGCACGATGAGCGCACTGACCGCGAGCAGGCAGATCCGGGCGGACATTCCGGAAGTGTATCGTTTCGGGGTCCGGGTTACGGGACCCGGGACCCGGGACCCGAGCAGTGTCGTCCAGGCGACAAAGCCCGGATCCCTGATCCCGGACCCCGAACCCCGCCTCTCATTCTCCGTACAATCACCAGCAATGCCCCTCTTCCACGACTGGCTCGACCTCGGAAAAAAAACGGTCACGTCGATCTCGACGAATGACGTGACGAACCTCTATGCGACCGAGTGGCCGGAGACGAAGAAGATGCTCATCGCGGAGCATTCCGCGGGCATCGATCAGGACCCGAAGCGGATCCGGCGCTGGGCGCGCACCGTCAACGCCATCTTCTACGGCCTCGTCAAGCGCCTCGCGCCGCACCGGCGCGTGCTGTTCTTCCTCTCCTTCGTCTCCTTCTTCCTCTGCCTCCTCTCGATCGCCGGGGAGATGAAGCGCCCGCCGTTCTGGCTGTTCGTCGAAGTCGCGGCGACGTTCCTCGTCATGACGGCGCTGCTGGCGATGGAGCTGATCGACAAGATCAAGTTCCGCGACGAGCTGCAGCTCGCGCGCGACCTGCAGGCGAGCCTGATCCCGAAGGAAATGCCGGCCAGCGACCAGTGGGACATCGCCGCGTTCAACCGCATCGCCAACACCGTCGGCGGCGACATCTACGACTTCGTCCCGCTCGAGGACGGCCGCCTCGGCGTACTCTTCGGCGACGCATCGGGACACGGCATGGCCGCGGGACTGGTGATGGCGGTCGCGCACGCCGCGTTCCGCACGCAGCTCGAGGTCGACGCCTCGCCGCCGTCGATCTTCGCATCGCTCAACCGCATCCTCTGCCGCACCGGCGGCTCGCGCTCGTTCTTCTCCTGCTGCTACCTCCAGCTCTCGCCGGACGGAACGTATCTCGCGACCATCGCCGGCCACCCGCCAATCCTCAGGATCGACGCGGAGGGCAAGGTCGTCGAGCACATCGGCCGCGGCGCGTATCCCCTCGGCGTGAAGGGCGGTCTGGAGTGGGAGATCGTCAGCGGCTCGCTCGCCCCCGGCGAGCGCCTGCTCCTGCACTCCGACGGTCTGACCGAAGCCCGCAACGCTACGGAGCGCGAGTTCGGCGACGCCTACGTCGAAACCGTCGCCGGCTGGCACCCCGAGGGCGGCGCCGCGACGCTCGTCGACGCGCTGGTCGGCGAATGGCGCGTGTTCATGGGCGATCAGCCGCCCGACGACGACGTCTCGATCGCCGTGCTCAGGCGGAGATGAGCACAGTCATGGCTGCAATCGTGCAGTAGAGCCTTTCTCCAATCCGGAACCACTCTTCAGGCAGTGCGCGGCAACAGGTGCCCGCTCTTCGAATCCTGTCGCGGCGCAATACAACTGATCGGAGCTCCTTTTGAGAAAAACAGCAGCAGTCCTGGGCCTATTGATCTTCGCGGCATGTGCCACCAGCACGCCCGATCGTGCCGTCCGGGCGGCATCCTCACTCGACGTCATGCACGGCAACAGCTCCAGGGCGCGGGCGCAGATCGACACGGTTTTGACGTCGCTCGACACGATGCTCAATGCGTCGCCGGACCGTCTTCGGGAGACTTACGACCGCTACGACAAGGACGTCAGTCAGATGAATGCGTACGCGGCCGATCTGCGCGAGAACGACGCCGATCTCCGCTCGAACGGCAACGCGTACCTGGCGCAGTGGCAGCGCGACGCGTCGAAC
>Ga0134123_10003076_pt1 | contig 10851 bp, 6 predicted proteins | sample KB303_FD_96460 | JGI IMG/M metagenome (GOLD analysis project Ga0134123, IMG submission 96460) | Terrestrial soil microbial communities without Nitrogen fertilizer from Kellogg Biological Station, Michigan, USA - KB3-0-3 | ecosystem: Environmental > Terrestrial > Soil > Unclassified ...
GCAGCCTATCGCGACTACCCACAAATGGCCGCTCGCATCGCTTTTTCATCGCTGACCCCGTTGCGAGTCGACACACTCAACACCTCGTTTGGCAATCCGGTCTCTCGCCTCGCCACATACGCGGCGGCGATTGTTCGATATGTCGAGGAGACTCGCAAGCCAAACAATCAACGCTACGACGAGTTTCGAGATTCGGTGCTTGAGTCGTTCCGATTCAGTCTTCTGTCCCGCGCCCCGATCTATCCGGAAATGGATGAGCAACTGCTTGGGGCGTGGCTCGAAGAAGCTCAGAAGACCCTCGGTCCAAGCGACCCGTTTGTGCGGGCTGCGCTCGGCGGCTCGACTCCGGCTGCGGCGGCTAAGCGCGCTGTGAGTGGGACCAGGCTGGCGGATGTTGACGTGCGAAAAGCGTTGATCGAAGGCGGCGCCGAAGCTGTCGCAAAGTCCGACGATCCGATGATCGTGCTCGCGCGCAACGTCGAGCCGATCACACGCGAGCTTCGGTCGTGGCTTGAACAGAAGATCCAAAGCGTAGAGACAGGGTCCGGCGAGAGGATCTCCAAGGCGCGGTTTGCGGTTTACGGCAAGAGCTTGCCTCCCGATGCAAACTTCAACTTGCGGCTCAGCTACGGCCGGGTGTTGGGCTACGAAGAAGACACGACGCTTGTGCCGTACAAGACGACGTTCTTTGGTTTGTACGACCGTGCCCGAAGCTTTGATGAGAAGCCGCCTTACGATTTGCCGCGGCGATACCGAGAAGGCAAAGACAAGCTGGATCTCGCTACCCCGTTGAACTTCGTCTACACCGCGGACACGATCGGAGGAAACTCGGGAAGCCCGGTGATCAACCGCAACGCCGAGATCGTAGGATTGAACTTCGACAGCAATATTCAGAAGCTTCCGAACCGATACTGGTACGTGGACGAATCCGAAGGCGGCCGCGCTGTGGGCGTTCATAGCGCTGCAATTATCGAAGCGATGAAGAAGCTCTACGGAGCGGATAACCTGGTCAAAGAGATACTTGGGCAATGAAAGTGCGCGTAATGCGCAACGTGACTATAGCTGCGTGAGGGTGGGGTAGCGCGGGCGAAATCACCAGGGTGAGGTAGCCCTCAAATGACGACCGGCAACCTGTTCTGGAGAGCAGAAGAGCTGTTGCGAACGATGCTTGGCCCGCAAGCCCGGTTTCGTGAAGGCCAATGGCAAGCCATCGACTCCCTCGTCACACGTCGCGGGCGCGTTCTCGTTGTTCAACGCACCGGCTGGGGTAAGAGTCTTGTCTACTTCCTCGCGACCAAGCTCCTGCGCGAGCAAGGCGCGGGGCCTACGATTCTGGTCAGTCCGCTGCTCTCCTTGATGCGCAACCAGATCGAAGCCGCCTCGCGCATCGGAATCCGAGCCCACACCATCAACAGCTCGAATCGCGCTGACTGGGACGCTGCCGAAGCCGCGCTAGGCACGGACGCATGCGACATTCTGTTGATCTCGCCTGAACGATTGGCTAACGAGCGGTTCATGCGTTCGGTGCTCCCGGGCGTGTCGGGCCGCGCTGGGCTCTTTGTCGTCGATGAAGTTCATTGCATATCGGATTGGGGGCACGACTTCAGGCCTGATTACCGGCGCATCCTTCGGGTTATGCAAAACTTGCCGGAAGGTATGCCGGTGCTCGGCACGACGGCGACCGCGAACGATCGCGTGGTCGCCGACGTTCAACAGCAACTCGGCCCCGAGCTGATCGTCTTGCGAGGCCCACTCGCGCGCTCGTCGCTTCGTCTTCAAAACATACTGCTTCGAAGCCAGGCCGAACGGCTCGCCTGGCTTGCCGAGAACATCGGGAAGTTCAAAGGCAGTGGGGTGATCTACTGCTTGACCGTCGCAGATGTGGAACGCGTGACCGGTTGGTTAAAGTCGCAAGGCGTGACTGCTGAAGCTTATCACGCCGGCGACGACGCGAAGGTGAACCGTGAAGCTCTCGAGAAGACATTGCTCGAAAACGAAGTCAAAGCTCTGGTTGCGACTGTTGCGCTAGGCATGGGATTCGACAAACCGGACCTCGCGTTTGTTGTTCACTTTCAGCGGCCTGGGTCGGTAGTCGCCTACTATCAACAAGTGGGAAGAGCCGGACGTGCGGTCGATCGCGCGTACGGCATTCTGCTGAGCGGCAGCGAAGACGACGACATCCAGGAGTACTTCATTGACACCGCGTTCCCTTCCCCCGAGACGATGACCTCGGTACTCGATGCGCTGGGGAAAAGCGATGGGCTTTCGATCAACGAGCTGCTCGCGACGGTGAACGTCTCGCATTCGACTGCCGATCGCGCTCTGAAGTTGATGGAAATCGACGGCGCTGTCGGGACGAGATTCGAGAAGAAGGTGGTCTACTACAGAACCTCTAAACAATGGGAACCGGACATAGATCGAACAAATCGGATCACCGGCTTGCGAAGAGCTGAACTCAGGCAGATGCAGATGTACGTCGCGCATCGCGGCTGTCTGATGGAATTCCTCGCACGCGCGCTTGATGATCCCGCCGCAAAGGCTTGCGGGGTGTGCGCAAACTGCCAGGGCAAGGGTTTTCGCTCCTGCGCTTCAAGCGAAATGGTGAAGCAGGCCACAGAGTTTCTTGGACGAATCGATATCGTACTCGAACCCAAAAAGCGTTGGCCGCAGGACCTGGTTCTTTCAGAGACTTCGGTCATCCCAGCCGAACTGCGCAACGAGCCGGGCCGCTCGCTCTGTTACTACGGGGACGCTGGGTGGGGTCAGCTGGTCCGGCAAGGCAAATATGAACTGGGCTCATTTGACGATCAGTTGATAGAGGCGTCCGCCATTTTGATTCGCGAACGCTGGGCGCCTGTCCCGTTTCCGGAGTGGGTCACGGCGATACCCTCGCGACGTCATCCGGGGCTGGTGTATGATTTCGCGTCGCGGCTGGCAGAGTCGCTCGGCGTTGGATTCGTAGTTGCTCTTGTTCGCACGTCGGAGGCGCCCGCACAAAAGCTGATGGCGAATAGCTCAATGCAAGCGCGCAACGTCGCGGGGACTCTGGACACGATCGATCAGATACCTTCAGGCCCGGTGCTGTTGATCGATGACATAGTTGATTCAGGCTGGACCCTGACACTTGCCGGGTGGCTGCTCAGAAGGAAGGGTAGCGGCTTGGTTCATCCCTTTACATTAGCCCGCGCGACCGCGCGCAAGACATGATTAATGAAGCTAAGTAACGATTCATTCGCGCTCTTTCTGCTCTGTTCGCACCTCGGTCTGCCCAACGAACCCGAGGCGAAACCTCTCAGCACGCGCGAGTGGAATCGACTCGAACAAAAGCTCGCGGCCAACTCCGTCAGCCTTGGCTCATTGTCAGGTTCATCGATCGAGGAGATCAAATCAGTTCTCCAGCCCGACGCTGCCGAAGCTGCGCGGCTTGCCTGGTTGCTCGACCGCGTCGGTGTAATGGAGGGTGAGGTCGAGCGGCTAGAGGCGCTTGGAATATCTGTCATCACTCGTTTCGATGAAGAGTACCCCCAGCGTTTCATCGAGCGCCTGGAGTCTGGAGCACCGTCGATGCTCTACACTGCTGGCGATGCGCGATTGTTGAACCGTCGCGGACTGGCGGTTGTTGGCTCGCGAAACATCGATCAGCGCGGCTTGGCATTGACCGAGTTCATCGGCAACGCGAGCGTTGAATCGAAACTTGTGGTGTACTCGGGCGGCGCACGTGGTGTGGACAAGACGGCGATGGGCGCAGCGCTCGGAGCCGGCGGCAGCGCGGTTGGATTGATAGCGGACAGCTTGGAAAAAGCTATTCGAGCCGCCGATGCACGAACAGCCATCGAAGAAGGGCATCTCGCGCTTGCGACGCCTTACTCTCCTCACGCAAGCTTCAACGTCGGCATGGCGATGGCGCGCAATAAGCTGATTTACGCGCTGGCTGACTTTGCGCTGGTAATCGCAAGCGATGCGGAAAAGGGCGGCACGTGGGCCGGCGCAGAAGAAGCACTGAGGGCCGGCCGGATTCCGGTGTTTGTAGTCGACGGGCCAAGCGTATCCGAAGGCAACCGGCTTCTGATCAAACGCGGCGCAATTCCCTTTCCGGATTCGTTCGACGATTCGCCGTCGTCGCTCGGAGACTGGCTTGAAAAACATACGCCGATCATAGAGTCAGCGGCCCTCCAGGGCAGCTTGTTTTGACAAGCCGTTATCTAACTTGAGCCGAAGTACCTTGCAGCTCATATCATAACTGTGTGAAAAAGACCTTGAGCTCAAGGCCGCCAGCAACACATCCTACTTTCGAGGCTCCTCAATCGCGAACGATATCCGACAACTCAAAGAACTGCACCAAGCCGAACGGATCTCCTATGATAAACCGATTCCCACTCTGCGCGAGATGGGTCACTGGATTCTTGACCCATAGTCTTGTCATAGCTTTCCCGCTATCGAGGTCCCACAAGATAACGCTTCGGTCATATGAACCGCTCAGCGCGCTCTTGCCATCCGGGCAGAAGCTACAGGCGTAGACAGGGCGCGAGTGTCCTTCAAAGATCCGAAGTTGTTTGCCGGTTTCGACGTCCCACAGGATCATCGTCTTATCCGTGGACCCGCTCAATGCCCGGCGTCCGTCCGTGCTCAACTTCACATCGTTCACCGCTTCCTTATGACCCTTGAACACCCGAACAGCTTTGGAGCGGTCGATGTCCCATAGGCGTAGCGTCTTGTCATTCGATCCGCTCAAACCGCGTCGTCCGTCTTGGCTCAGCGCTACGGCGTTAACCCAATCCTTGTGGCCCTTGAATGTGCGGAGCGGCTTCCCGCTTTTGATTTCCCACAGAATAAGGCTGTTATCGCGCGAGCCGGTCAAGACGAGGCTGTCATTCGCTCCAAGGCTCGAGGATTCAATCAGGTCTGTATGGCCAGTGAACGTTTTACGTACCCGGTCGCTTTTCACGTTCCACATCACCAACGTGTTGTGAGGAGTGCCGCCTACGGCCCAGCGTCCGTCGTGGCTGAGACTCAAACCGGCGGCTACAGATGGTGCGATTTGGGAATCGATAAGCGTGCCTGCCTCCACATCCCAGGCCTTTAGCTTCGGAAATCCGCATCCATCTGTCACCTCGGCGAGAGCATCGATGCTCAAACTGAGGGCGTGGCGCCCATCGGTGCTTATGCTTACTGACGCACTCGCTGAATTGGACCGATCTCCGGACAACGCAGGCTGGTTGAGGTTCTCGGTATCCCACAGAATCATTTCACTTGAACCGGTCAGGGCTCGCCTGCCGTCGCCGCTCAGGCTAGCGGCAAAAACCCACCACGTATGGCCATCGAAAGCGCGGATTTGTTTTCCAGTGTCCACGTCCCACAAGATGACGTTGCGATCGATGGAACCGCTCAATGCTCGACGCCCATCCAGGCTGAGGCTGACTGCGTTTACCCAATCCCCGTGTCCCTTGAACGTACGCAGCGCAGTCCCGCTCTTAACATCCCACAAAGTGAGCGTCCCGTCGTAAGAGCCGGTTAACAGGCGTTGGTCGTCTGCGCTAAAGCACACGGCGTTGATAGGGCTAACCCGTAGTTTGCGAATCTCCGTGCCCTTTTCGATGCTCCAGAGGATCGTCCGCTGATCCGAGCCTCCGCTAACCGCGAGACTACCGTCTCGATTCAAGCTCACGGCCTGGATCGAGTTAGTGTGCGCTTTGATGTTAACCAAGGACTTGCCCGTTGAAATCTCCCAGACGATCAACGTGCCGTCGTCAGAGCCGCAGGCCGCCCGCTGCCCGTCGCCGCTGAGGCTCACCTCCTGAATCTTGGACTTGGTTTCGAAGATTCTTAGAGACTTGCCGCTCGCAGTTTCCCAAAGAATCATCTTCTTGTCGTGAGAGCCGCTTAACGCATTAACGCCGTCCGGACTAACAACCACGCTTGTGACTCGATCGGTATGACCCTTCAAGACTCGAAGGCTGCTGCCGCTCTCAACGTCCCAAACGATCGCCATGGCCTCGTGGTGAGCGCTCACCGCAATCTTGGCGTCATTGCTCAGACCCGCCGCCAGGACGTCCGGGCTCTTGAAGGTGCGTATCAAAGCCGGATCTTCAATCCGACTGACCGCGGTAGTCCTTATACCAACACGCGAGCCTCTTCGCGCCGCCTCGAAAAACATTTCTGCGTGGGTTGTCATACCCATGTTCTGAGCACGGTAATGCAGTTGTTGCGGCAGAGAGACGGGGTTGGTTTCTGTCAGTTGCGGATCCGGCCTGAGGTTATGGCGTTCTCGCTCCAGCAACCGTAGCAATAACTCCATGTCGTGAAGGCCTGGCGATCCCTGGCCGATCCATTCAATGCCAACCTGATTGTCTCTTATTACTTCATCGATGCCACGAGCTGCGTATTCACTTTCAAGACGGGAGGCGTCTTCATAGGCGATTCTCAAATGAGTCGCCGCCTCGGATTTGAAGGCAGCTCGCTCCGCTTCCGGGGTCAAGCGACGCGCGAAGTCATGAACAAGCGGATGCAACCGGATTGAGCTTCCGTCCTCCATCTCCTCAACAAGCGTGAGGTCCCGCAACAGCAGGAAGGCCTCGTCGAGCGGGCGATCCGTCCTGGTTTTGCCCGGCTCGATACCGGCCAGAAGACCCAGCCGCCCTTTTGAAATAATGGCCGCTTCCGGGAAAAATCCAGCCAGTTGAAAAAGACCTCTGGCTCGTTCGTCTTTGAGCATCGCCCATTGACTGTTGAGCGTGACCTCAACGGCGGTTTCGTGTCGAGTTGCCAGTTCTTCGGGCGTTATCTTGCTGCTATCAATCGTGCCGAGCTTGTTCTTTTCAAGATCTTCACGATAGTCCCCAAAGGAGACCGAATCGTACTTGGCCAGAAAGCTGCCGATCAAAACCAGCGCCAGCGGCAGATTTCCCACTGCATTGCAGATGCTTTGGGCATGTTGCTTCTCATCTTCAGATTGAGGCGAGCGCTGCGACGTCAGCAAGCGATAGGCGGCTTCCTCCGACAACTGTTCTACCCGTTGTTGCGCGACACGCGGGATCTGAAATCGCGCTCGAGTGGTGAACAGCACATTTGCCCCAAGGGTCAGGGGAGTGATTCCCTCCTCGGCAAAGAACACCGCGTCGCTGTGCAAGCTTCTCGGATCCGCAACGTTGTCCATCACAATAAGCATCTGCGGGTGTGCCTTGCAGTAAGCTTTCAACTCGATGAGGTATTGCCGGTTCGCGTCCGGGCTTTCAGGGTTTGCGACTTTGAGATGGAGATAGTCCCTGGCCAGGCGAACAAACTGTTGAAGCCAATCACCTGAATTCGCAGCCTGCACCCAGTAGACACCGTCCTCAAACCCGAAACTGAATCGATGGGCAAACTCGACTGCGAGCTGCGTCTTTCCGACTCCGCCCAACCCAACCAGTCCAACGTGATTGGTTCCGATCTTGTTGAGATTGCCTATCAGCTTCAGATAAAGCTCGACCAGGTCCAACTCGCGGCCGAGGAAGGCAGGATTCGGGTTGAAGGGAATGTGCGACGAGGCGGGAAGGATCGTGAAGTCGTACTTCAGACGGCGCGCTTTAGCAGTCAATGCGCCAAGTCGCTTGATCAGTTTGTTGACCCCCTGATCCGCATCATCAAACTTGATGCCCTCAAGGTTATACAGCGGCTTCGGCACATCGGGAGACCGGGGAAAGAGACAAGGAATAATCGGCCTTTCCAGCGCCCGAGCCGTCAGCCACTCATGTCTTACCCATTTAGATTCGGCCGAATTGCCGCTCCACATCAGACAGATCACATCGCGTTTTGCGAGCGCCATCGCAATCTCGGCGGACCAGTCTGTCTCCAACCGCCGCTTGTCCCGCCAAACATCGTAGCCTGCGGCTTCGAGTCGCCTGTGCAGCTTCTCGACTGCTTTCAAATCCTTAGAGGAATAGCTGATTAGAACGCTCGGCTTATCCTTCGCCGGGTCCCGCGTTGAGTCTCTGTCTGAGTTGTCAGGAGCTCGAAACATTTCTGTTTGACGGATTACCGAACAGAAAGAAAACGGTTGCGCCGGCCGTATGCTATCGGTCCCGCCGAATAACTTTCAAGGACGAAATGGTCTTCCATCGCGCCAACCCCGGGCCGCAGATCACGCAGTTCACGCAGATTAAAAGAAAGAAATGCATTTCCGTTCTCCTATCCGCGTTCATCTGCGTGCATCTGAGGCTTGGTCGTTCGCCGGGATGGAACACCAACTTCCTCCTCGGTTGCAGATTAGCGGACGGATTTTGATACAATTGCCCCCTCGCCAGGGTGTTTACCAGAAACTGTTGCCGGATCAAGTATGCTAATGACGCGTGAAGACATAACAAAAGCAGCGGGTGCTCGAAGCCGGCAGCTCCTCGTTCAGTTTCGCGACCAAACGATCGAGCTTGAGCCCAAGTACCTTCTTCAAATGGCTCACCTCACAACACCTGCAACCGTGTGGAAATACGTCGAGAGCGCCGTTACAAAATCCGCGGCCAATCTTGTGATGCTCGATCTCGAAGACTCGATACCGCGCGATAATTCCGAGCTTCTGGAGCTGGGGCGAGCGAACGTCATCCGCGCGTTCAACGACTTGGACTGGGGATCGCGATTGCGTTTCTTTCGTCCGCGAGGACTCGAACTGGATCCCGAGCACGACGACATCGCGATAATCGTCGAGGCAGCGGGCTCAAAGCTCGACGGGTTGATCTATCCCAAGATTGAAAGCGCGGATGAAGTTCGCTCGATCGACCAGACTCTCAGCGAGTTGGAAGCCCGGCTCGATCTTCCTCTCGGCGGCATCCGAATCGAGCCGCTGATCGAGTCAGCTTCCGCCGAAGAAGAAGTGTTTGAGATCGCCCGAGCTTCAAGACGATTAGCCGGGCTTGTCTTCGGTTCGTACGACTACTGGGCGAGCCTCGGGATGGGTGCTTCGAGCTACCGCGCCGATCATCCGCTGATCGAGCAAGCCCGGGGGAGAATCGTAAAAGCGGCAGCATCGGTGGGCATCCCGGCGATCGCCGAAATGACAACTAACTACCCGACTCGCGACAAGAGCGACGAAGAGCGCCGCGCCGCCATGGAAGAGTTTCGCCGCGACGCGATGCTTGCGCGTGATTTTGGGTTTGCAGGCAAGTGGACCGGCATTCCGGATCAGACCGCGATGGCCGTTGAGATATTCAAGACACCGGATGATGAGATCGAACGCGCCATCGACGAGGCGAAGCAGTTTCTCGAAGCCGAAGCAGCGGGCCGCGGGGCTACGATGATCGGAGGCAAGATGGCCGACCGAGCAACTGATCGCCTGAACCGCAACACGCTCAAGAAGGCTTATGCGATGGGAGGGATTGATAAAGTTGCCGCGAAGGAGTTGGGATTGATTTAGAACAGACTCGGCATAACCCGCACAGGCGTCCCCCGTGGGCACTCCTTTCTCCGCCGCAAGAACCGGAACCAGGGCGCCTCCCGGAGTCGCCCGTTCAGTGTCGCTCGGGTGAAAGGGGCTTGATGGCCGAACTGAAAACGAAACAAACCACGGAAAGCGTCGAGAAGTTCTTGAACAATGTCGCCGATGGACAGCGGCGCAAAGACTGCTTCCAACTCCTGGAAATCATGAAAGCCGCTACCAAAGCCGAACCCGCAATGTGGGGAACTAGCATAGTCGGCTTTGGCCGCTATCAGTACGCGTACAAAAGCGGCCGATCCTTGGAGTGGTTTCTTACGGGCTTCTCGCCTCGCAAACAGGATTTGACCTTGTATATCATGCCTGGACTGGAGCGCTACCCGGCTCTGATGAAAAAGCTCGGAAAACATAAGACGGGAAGGTCTTGCCTGTACATTAAGAAGCTTGACGACTTGGACCTCCCAACACTCAAGGAACTGGTGCGACGATCAGTCAAAGACCTTGCGGGGAACGCGAGTTGAAAGGCCAGATATTCGAATACGCCGTCCAGCCCGGTGCGTTATGCAGACAAGCTTGCTCAGCAGATTCATACTCATCGTCTTAATCGTGACGGCACCGCACGTAATGATCGCTTCCTCGCGTGCGCAGACGGACGTCGCGCGGAAGTTCTCGCGCGTTCCGGGTCGGTTTCGAGCGCGGCTGATCGAGAGGCTTAATCTCTTTATTGGATATGAACATTCTCGCGATTGTGACAACTTGTACGACATGATGGCTCCTGACATCCTCGAGTTCAGACGTTCGCAGGGAGCCGACAGGGCTGACTATGTCGAAAACTGCAAAAAGGGTTTTGAATTCCAGGGGAAGGTAGGGCCGTTCGAAACAAGGGTGTTAAGCGTGCACTCGACTCGGCGTGGAGAGGGAGTAGAAGCCGCTTACAGAATCAAGGTGATCGAGAAGTTCCGCAGGAACGGTCGAACAGTAGAAGAGGACAGTGAAGTCTGGGCGAAACTGATAATGGGTGAATGGTATTTCGATCACCCCGATGTTCAGTATTGATCGTCTTGTGATTGAATCGCATCGCGGATTCCGATAAGGGTTACTCGGCTAAGAAGCATCGACTTTAGCCTGTGTCAGCCAGTAGGGACAAAAGATGGAATCACCGAGACACAGAACGATCGAACCGAAGTATGGCCGTTTGCTTGACGACTTTCGTGTAGGTGATATCTATCATCATCCCTGGGAAGTCACGATCGACGACGGGTTACTTGCGATGTTCGCGGCTTCGTTTCTCGATCCGAACCCGCTCTACTCGAGCCGCCGTTTTGCTCGAGACCTTGGCTTCCGGGATCGCGTAGTTCCGCCGCTGGTTCTGCTCAACCTCGCGCTGAGCTTCACGGTCCACGATGTTTCGGAACAGGCGATCGCCCATCTCGCTTACATAGATTTGAAATTCC
>Ga0134123_10003078_pt1 | contig 10849 bp, 7 predicted proteins | sample KB303_FD_96460 | JGI IMG/M metagenome (GOLD analysis project Ga0134123, IMG submission 96460) | Terrestrial soil microbial communities without Nitrogen fertilizer from Kellogg Biological Station, Michigan, USA - KB3-0-3 | ecosystem: Environmental > Terrestrial > Soil > Unclassified ...
CCCTGCCTGGCCCTCTTCGTGACCCACGACGTGACCGAGGCCCTGCGCCTTGCCGATCGCATCCTGGTGATGTCGACCCGGCCGGCCACGGTGGTGGCCGATCTGCCGGTCACCGCGCCCAAGCCGCGCCCCGACGCCTGGCTGCGCTCATCTGAGTGCGCTGAGCTCGAGCGCAAGATCATCGGGCTCATGCGGGAGGCCAACGGGCCCAGCCGCGGCGCCCTGACCATGGCGGTGTGAATGGCCCATCTGTCGGACGAAGCCCTGTTCGGAAACACGGTCCCCGCCTCGTGGGAGCCGCTCCTTCGCATGCTGGGCGCGCTCGAGGCGCTGCTGACCGAGCACGGCGCGGCCGCCCCCACCGACGCCTCCCGGGCCCGGGCCGCCTGGCTGCGCGGCGATCTCGTCACCGAGGCCGCCCGCCTGGCCGAGGAGACCCCGCCCTCGCTGCGCGCGGCCAGCCCCCAGCACCAGCGCTGGTTCACCGAGGCGGTGCTGCTTTGGACCCGCTTCGGCGAGTCGGGCGGGCGCATCCTGGTGGACACCCTCGGCAGCACGACCTTGAAGCACTTCCACGCCGACTTCCCCGACGACGAATCGTCGCGGGCCCAGGTCCGTGAGGCGCTCCGCCGCACCTTCAACTGGTCGGTGGCCGACCTGTCCGACCTCGAGCACACGCTCCGCACGCGGACCTCGAACCTGGCGGTCAAGAACGCCATCAGCGCCTGGATCGCCGACCACCTCTCCGACGAGAGCGAGCGGGCCCGCCGCGTCTCGGTGCTGGCCTCGCGCATCTACGGGCCCTTGCCGCTGCGGCCGGGCGACGTCGATCTGGTGCTCACCAGCACCTCGGTGCTCGTCTGCGTCCCCTTCGAAGGGACCACCCTGGTGCGGCCGGACCTGGCCGAGCGCTCGCCCGCCGATCAGGCGGCGCTGACGGCGTTCCTCGAGAAGACCCAGAAGTACCAGAACAGCTTCGACACCATCCGCTTCCCTGCCTTCGGCGTCTACGATCGCAAGGCGGTGGATCCGGCGCTGATCGCCACCCTGACCGAGGCGGCCCGGGCCCACCCCGGCCTCGAGCAGATCAACGAGACGGTGGTGTCCGAGACGCTGGCCACCATGGTCACCATCGTCCCCAGCCTCGACGCCGAGAAGTTCCTCATCCACGACATCTGGGGCCACGGCTGGGAGGAGTCGCTGTGCGACTTCGAGTGGTCCTACCAGCAGCTCCTCGATCTGCGCGATCCCATCGGCCCCGAGACCGGCGCGCGCTGGGGCGGGCGCCCGCTGCGCGACTCGTTCGTGGTGATGGGCGATCGGGTGGTGCTGGATCGCGAGAACTTCAAGGCCTGCGTGGCGGCCGACCTGCGCGGCCGCATCACGGTGGGTCTCAACGTGGTGCTGGCCGAGTGCCTGGCCGATCTGGTCGAGCACAAGTACGGGCGCCAGCGCGGCGACGCGCCCGAGCTGCCCTCGTCGTCGCAGCTCCCCCGGGCGCCGCTGAAGCTGGACCTCAGCCTGCGCGACACCCAGATGCTGCTCAAGGCCGCCCACCGCTCCTACCGGCGCCTGCTGGAGAAGCCCGACGAGGCGGGTCGGCTGGTGGGCGAGCTGGTCGCGGCCGGGCTGCCCACCGAGGGCCTGGTCGACGCGGTCATGGACGCCATCCACCTGGTGCGCGACGGGTTCGCCGGCGCGCTCGAGACCAGGATGGCGGTGCTGCCGCCGCAGGGGCCCGCCATCGCCGTCGATCTGTCGCAGCGGGTAGCGCTGGGCATCGTGGCGCTCGACGCGGCCCTCGAGCGTTACCTGGCCGAGGCGCCCGACCTCCCCGGGGCGGCCTGGCAGAACCCGCGCGCCTCGGTCGATCTGCTGGTGCTGTTCCTGGGCTGGTGCTACGAGCAGGACCGCTCGGTGAACTTCTGGCACCTCGACGAACTGGTCCGTCACGAGCTGGGCCAGACCATGGCCCGCTTCCAGCACGAGCTTCGCGCCGTTTTGGGTCTATGATCCGGGCATGAGCTCGGCGGTGGCGCGCGTCCCCACCGGCCCTCGCGGTGGCCTGGTGCTGGGCAGCCTGCGCGCCTTCCGCGACGATCCCCTGCGCTTCCTGGTCGAGACCGCCCGCGACCACCGGCCCGCCGCGCGCTTCCAGCTCGGCCGCATCGACGCGCGGCTCTTCTCCCAGCCCTCGGGCATCAAGCGCATCCTCCAGGACAACAACGAGAACTACGGCCGGCAGACGCGCTCTCACGCCGCCCTCCGCGCGACGCTGGGCAACGGGCTCATCACCAGCGACGGTGACTTCTGGCGGCGGCAGCGGAGGATCTCTCAGCCCGCCTTTCACAAGCAGCGCATCGCCGGCTTCGGCGGCGCGATGACCACGGCGGCCGAGCAGTTGATCGACCGCTGGCGGCCGCTGGCGGCGCGGGGCGAGGCGCTGGACATCTTCCCCGAGCTCCTGGGCCTGACCTTGAAGATCCTGGGGCGCTCGCTGTTCAGCCTGGAGCTGGGGGGCGCGGCCGCGGCGGTGGGCGAGGGGCTGGACGTGGTCCTGCACCACACCATGGAGACCATCAACTCGATCCTGCCCGTGCCCGAGGCCCTGCCGACGCCGGCCAACCGCCGCTTCAAGGCGGCCATCCGGGCGCTCGACGCCGTGGTGCTGGACCTCATCCAGAAGCGGCGGCAGTCGCCGGGCGGCAACGATCTGCTCTCGATGCTGGTGGAGAGCCGCGACGCCGAGAGCGGCGAGGGGATGACCGACCGCCAGCTGCGCGACGAGGTGATGACCCTGATGCTGGCCGGGCACGAGACCACCTCGGTGACGCTGTCCTGGGCCTTCACCTTTCTGTCCCGCCATCCAGCCGTGCGCCGCACCCTCGAGGAGGAGCTGGCGGCGGTGCTGGGCGGCCGCGCCGCTGGCCTCGAGGATCTCCCCCGGCTCCGCTACACCCGGATGGTGCTGGAGGAGACCATGCGCCTGTTGCCGCCCGCCTGGGTGGTGACCCGCTCGGCCGTCGCCGACGACGAGGTGGACGGGTTCTTCGTGCCGGCAGGCTCGCTGGTCATCGTCAGCCCCTACGTCACCCACCGCGATCCCGCGCTGTGGCCCAACCCCGAGGGCTTCGATCCCCAGCGCTTCGAGTCGACCGAGCAGCCACGCTACGCCTACTTCCCCTTCGGAGGCGGCCCGCACCTGTGCATCGGCGCCGGCTTCGCCATGATGGAGGCGCAGATCGTGCTCGCCACCGTGGCCCAGCACCTGCGCCTGGATCTGCTGCCCGGCCACCCCGTCGAGGTCGAGCCGCTGGTGACGCTGCGCCCCCGCCACGGCATCCGCATGACGCTTCACCCGCGGAGCTGACCCCCACGCAGTGAGTTGCACTCACCCCTCAGACCCACGGTTCTCTCGTGGAGGCGGAGTCCTCACCGCACGGGTGCCCTCTCCGCTCCGCGGGTAAGGGTGAGGCGGTGCGATACTCGAGATCCCCGACGGAGATTGGAGAGGAGCGACAGCCTCACCCCAGCCCTCTCCGCAAGCGGAGAGGGGGCCGCTCAGCGGAAGGGGGACCGCTCAGCGCCCGAACCCGCGGGACGTGGCGGACGGGGAGCGGGCGTCCCGAATCCAACTGATCTCGCGCCCGTGCTAGACACCCTCCCGTGTCTCCCGCCGCGTTCCGCCGCTTCAGCCTGCTGACGCTGATCTTCGTCCTCGTCGTCATCCTCTGGGGCGCCTACGTGCGCGCCTCTGGCTCGGGCGCCGGCTGCGGCAGCCACTGGCCGCTCTGCAACGGCCAGGTGGTCCCCCGCGCCCCCGCCGCCGCCACCGTCATCGAGTTCACCCACCGGCTCACCTCGGGCCTCGCCCTCGTCCTCATCCTGGGCCAGCTCGTCCTCGCCTTCCGCATCTTCCCGCGCCGCCACCCGGTCCGCCGGGCCGCGGTGGCCTCCGCCGCCTTCATCCTCTCGGAGGCCCTCATCGGCGCCGGCCTGGTGCTCTTCGAGAAGGTGGCCGGCGACAAGTCCGTCGCGCGCGCCGCCTGGACCGCCTCGCACCTCACCAACACCTTCGCGCTCGTCGCCTCCGTCGTCCTCACGGGCTGGTTCGCCACCCACCGCCAGCGCGACAGCGAGCCGCCCCGCGCCCTCTACCTCGGACTCCTGGCCGGCCTGGGCGGTGCCCTCTTCGTCGGCGTCAGCGGCGCCATCGCGGCGCTGGGCGACACGCTCTTCCCCGTGCGCTCCTTCGCCGAGGGCTGGTCCCAGGATCTGTCGCCGACCGCCCACCTCTTCGTCCGCCTGCGCGTGCTGCACCCGCTCCTCGCCGTCACCGTCGGCACCGGCCTGCTGGTCGTCACCGGCACGCTGGTGCTGCGTGCCCAGTCCCGCGGTGTGCGGGCCACGGCCACCGTCGCCGCGGCGCTGGTGCTGGCCCAGCTCCTGGCCGGCCTGGTCAATCTGGCGCTGCTGGCCCCCATCCCCACGCAGGTGCTCCACCTGCTCCTCGCCGATCTGCTCTGGATCGCGCTCGTGCGCCTGGCCGCGACCCTGCGCTGGGGTGTGTGATGGGCCCGCCTTGGTGGGTCTGGGTGGTGGGAGTGGTGGTGGCCGTGGTGGTTGGTCTCGCCCGTGCGGCCGCCCGCTGGCGGCGCCTGCTGCTGGACGAGCTTCTCGGTCACGTGCGCCGGTTGCGGCCGGACGTGGAGATCCTTCGCCACGACAGCGGCGCTCTCGGCAATGCCTGGGTGGCGGTGAAGATGCCCTCGGGCGCCGAGGTCACCATCGGCCTGCAGCAGCTCCTCGCCGAGATCTCCCACGAACCCAACCGGACTCCGGAGGGTCGCGCGCCCATCATGGAGCGCTGGGTGAAGGCAATCGACGAGACCGGGAACGGGTAGCGGGTTCGGGAACGGGAACGGGAACGGGAACGGGAACGATCGGGCCGGACCCTGGGTGGCTACCTCCGCCTTGGCTGCGCCACCGGGGGGCGGGGTTCGAGCAGGGTCGCCACCCGACCGGGAAGATCCCGGCACAGCCCGTCCAGCGCGGGCTGCGACATCTTCAGCAACAAGCGGCCGGTGGTGATGACCTGATCCAGCGTGGTGTCGCTGACGGCGCCCACGTAGAGCCCGGACCTCTTGGCGAGCGCATTGGCCACCCGCACCACGTTGGCGATCGAGCGGGGCTTGTCGCTGTCGTAGCGCTTGCAGTTCTCGATGGCGCTGACGACGTCGTCGGGGAGCTTCCACTTCTGGGCCAGGGCCACGGCGACGTCGCGGTGGGACTCGTCGACCACCTTCTTCCAGACCTTGTCGTTCATCCAGGGGACGGCGTTGCCCTTGGTCAGCGCCTTCTCCGCCTCGAGCAGCAGCGTGCCGACCACCGGCTTGCCGATGTCGTGCAGCAGGCCCGCCAGATACGCCGCGTGGGGATCGGGCGTGCCGCCCAGGGCCTGGGCCACGTCCCGGGCCAGCAGGGCCACGGCCAGCGAGTGCTCCCAGATGCCCTTGAAGGCGGCCCGGATGCGGTCGTCGCGCGAGGTGAAGGCCTGGTGCACCGACACCTGCACCAGCATGGTGGCCAGGCCCTCGGTCCCCATGCGCGAGATCGCGGAGTCGAGCGTGGTCACCGGGGTGCGGCTGGGGAAGGCGGCGCTGTTGGCCAGGCGCAGGACCCGCGAGGCCAGCACCGGATCCTTGGCCACCACGGCGCCGATCACCTTGAAGCTCTTCTGGCCGCGCACGGCGGTCATGCACTCGATGGCCACGGTGGGCATGGTGGGGATGACCAGCTTGTCGCTCTCGATCCGGCTCTTGATGATCTGGGTCAGCTTGTCGGCGACCGGCTTGGCCTCGCGCTTCTGTGCGGTCTCTTCGGGCGTCTCGGGCGCGGCCTCCTCCTCGGGCGCGGGCGCCTCGGGCTCGGCCTCGGGGAGGGGTGCGCTGACCGCGGGCGTCCCGATCTGGGTGGCCTCGGTGCCGGCGGCCGGCGCCTCCAGGGCCTGGCGCAGGTCGCGCATGGTGGGGAAGCGGGCCTCGGGCTTCTTCTCCATCGCCCGCAACACCACCGCGTTCAGCCGCGCCGAGATCTTGGCGTTCCTGTCGATGGGGGGCACGGGCGGCTCCACCACGTGCGCGACCATGATGTCGCCGGGCGAGGGCCCGGGGAAGGGCAGGCCGCCGGTCAGCATCTCGTACAGCACCACGCCCAGCGAGTAGATGTCGCTGCGGTGATCGAGGCTGGCGTCGCCGCGGCACTGCTCGGGCGACATGTATTTGGGCGTCCCCACCGCGGTCCCGAGGCCAGTGCGCCCTGCCGCCTCGGGGTCCGGGTTCACCAGCTTGGCGATGCCGAAGTCCAGGACCTTGACGTAGTCCGGGAACTCCGGATGGTTCATGAGGAAGACGTTCTCGGGCTTGAGATCGCGGTGGACGATGCCGGCCTCGTGGGCCGCGCCCAGCGCCGAGGCCACTTGCCGGGCGATGCGGATGGTGCTGGGCTCGTCCATCACCGGCTGGCGCTCGAGCCGCTCGCCCAGCGTCTCGCCCTCGAGGAAGCTCATGACGATGTAGTGCAGGTCGCCCTGCTGCCCGATGTCGGTTATCTCGACCACGTTGGGGTGGCGGATCTCGTTGGCGGCGCGCGCCTCGGTCAGGAAGCGGGAGACCGCCTTGGCGTCACGTGCGATCTCCGGGTGCAGCACCTTGATCGCGGCGCGCCGCCCGATGACCGTATGCTCCGCGTAATACACGGTGCCCATCCCGCCGCTGCCGATCTCGGTGACCAGCCGGTAGTTCCCCACCGTGGTGCCCAGCAAGCTCGATGGGAGCGCCTCCGTCTGGCTCAAGCCCGTCAATTGTTGCAGGAAACAGGCCGCCCGGGGAGACGGCCGCTCGGAGCTCGATGATTTTCTGCCGTTGCCCGCCTACATGTGGCGCGCGCGTTCAGCTCTTGAGCGCCGCCTTCACCAGGGTCCGCGCCTCCTCGACGAGCTGGGCCAGGTGATCCCGGCCGCGGAAGCTCTCCGCGTAGATCTTGTAGAGGTTCTCGGTGCCGGAGGGACGGGCGGCGAACCAGCCGCTCTTCGAGGTGACCTTGACCCCGCCGATCTCGGCCCCGTTGGCGGGGGCCTTGGTGAGGATCTGCTCGATGGCCTCGCCGGCCAGGGTGTTGCCCTTCACGTCCGACGGGGAGAGCTTCTTGAGGCGGGCCTTCTCCGCGGTGGTGGCCGGCTCGTCGACGCGGGTGTAGACCGGCTCGCCGTGCTCCGCGACGATCTCGCGGTAGTGGGCGCCCGGATCCTTGCCGGTGGTGGCGGTGATCTCCGCCGACAGCAGCGCCAGCAGGATGCCGTCCTTGTCGGTGGTCCAGACGGTGCCGTCCTTGCGCAGGAAGCTGGCCCCGGCGCTCTCCTCGCCGCCGAACCCCAGCGAGCCATCGAGCAGCCCGTCGACGAACCACTTGAAGCCCACCGGCACCTCGCGCAGCGGGCGGCCGATCGACTTGGCCACCCGGTCGATGATCGCGCTCGAGACCAGCGTCTTGCCCACGGCGGCCTTGGCCGGCCAGTTGGGGCGGTGGGTGAAGAGGTAGCGGATGGCCACGGCCAGGTAGTGGTTCGGGTTCATCAGGCCCACCGAGGGGACGACCACGCCGTGGCGGTCGGCGTCGGCGTCGTTGCCGAACGCCACCTGGTACGAATCCCGCAGGGCCACCAGCTTGGCCATGGCGTACGGGCTGGAACAGTCCATCCGGATCTTCCCGTCGTGATCCAGGGTCATGAACGCAAAGCGCGGATCGACGGCGGGGTTGACCACGGTCAGGTCGAGCCCGAACCGGGCAGCGATTGCCCACCAGTAGGCAAGGGAGGCTCCCCCCAGCGGGTCGGCGGCGCACTTGACGCGCGCGTCACGGATGGCGTCGACGTCCAGCGCGTTCGCCAGATCGTCGACGTACGGGGCGACGAAGTCCTCGTGGCGCGCGGCGCTCAGCGCCTCCCCGTCAGAAACCCGACGCACGCCCGGGTTGCCGGCGCGCAGGAGCGCGTTGGCGCGGTCCTGGATCCACCCGGTGACGGCGGTGTCCGCCGGCCCACCGTTGGGGGGGTTGTACTTGAAGCCCCCATCCTGAGGGGGGTTGTGCGACGGCGTGACCACGATGCCGTCGGCGAGGCCATCGCTGCGCCCGCGGTTGAAGGCGAGGATGGCGCGCGAGATGGCGGGCGTGGGCGCGTACCCGTTGCCGCGCTGGATGACCGTCTCGACGCCGTTGGCGACCAGCACCGAAAGCGCGGTCCGCTCGGCCGGGATCGACAGCGCGTGGGTGTCCTTGCCGATCAGCAAAGGCCCGCTGATTCCTTCCTTTTTCCGGTACTCGCAGATGGCCTGACTGATGGCCACGATGTGGGCCTCGTTGAACGATCCGCCCAGCGACGAGCCCCGGTGACCGCTGGTGCCGAAGCTGACCAGCTGCTCGGGATCGTTTGGATCGGGCGCGGTGTAGTAGCGGCTGATCAGGCGGTCGACGTCGATCAGCACGGATTCGGGAGCGGGTTTGCCGGCAAGCTCGTGAGGCATTTCGGCCTTCAATCTAGTCGCGACGTTCGCTTGACGGTAGAGGCCGATATCGTCACACGATTGACACCGTTACCGCGGTGCAGGCAACCGGGCGCGCCGGGATTTTGGCGGAAGCTCGCGGGTTCGGGGGTGTGCGACGTCACGTTTGTGGCAGGCACGGTCGTTGCTTACTCCCCTGCTGCCGGAGCCAATCATGAAGAATTCACTAGCACCCATCACCGACATTGGCGCTGACCTGAACTCCAACCCCGAGCTGTCCCTGTGGGCCTCCGCCTCGGGGCACAGCAGCCTGGCCGAGCTGGCGCGTGAGAACGCGGCCCTGCGGCGCCGGGTGGTCGAGCTCGAAGCCTTCCGGACCCTGGCCTACCGCGACCCCCTCACCGGCCTGTGGAACCGGCGCTACTTCGACGAGCGCATGGCCGAGGAGCTGGACCGCGCCCGCCGCCACCCCGCCCGGAGGCTGTCGATCATGATCATCGACGTCAACGAGTTCAAGCGCCTCAACGACTCTCTCGGCCACGCCGAGGGCGACCGGGCCCTGTGCTGGGTGGCTGCCTTCTTGAAGAGCCACCTGCGCGCTCACGACGTCTGCTGCCGCGTCGGCGGCGACGAGTTCGCGGTGATCCTCCCCGAGGTGGGCGAGGACGGCTGCGACACGCTGGCCACCCGCCTGCGCGAGCAGCTGGCCTGGGACGGGACCCTCCCGGCCTTCGCCATCGGCCTCTCCATCGGCACTGCCACCCTCCCCACCGAGGCCTGCTCGGGTGAGGACCTCATGCGCGCCGCCGACCGGGCCATGTACCACGACAAGCAGCGCCAGAAGGACTCGTCCCGGCTCTTCTCGGTCGCCTGAACGTAGTAGCGATACGCAACGATCCCGTCCGTTCCGTCGCGCACGCGCAATTGAACGAAACGGCCGGGAAACGATATCGTCAACACGACGGCTTTTGTTCTCGGGCAGACTGGCGCCCAGGAGAACACCATGAAAGCCCAGTCCCTGCGCATTGCCTGTGCGATGGCCGCCTTGTCCACTGCGGCCGCCGTGCGTGCCGCTCACGCCGACACCTTCCTTCTCGAGGCGGAGGATGCCGCCACGCTGACCAGCCCGCTGCTGATCAAGGATGCTTTCAGAGCCTCCGCCACCCCCGCCTCGCTGGGCCGCTACATCGAGGTGGAGCCCGGCCAGAACAACAAGACCGGGTCCCAGCCGGCGGTCGATCCCGTCACCGGCCAGGTCCCCGGGCAGGTCTGCTACGGCATCTTCGTCGCCCAGGCCGGTGACTACCGCATCTACGGCCGGGTCGTCGCGCCCACCGACGGCGACGACTCGTTCTGGGTGCGCGTCACCCGCACCAACAACGAGCCGTGGATCAACTGGAACACCATCTCGCTCGGCAGCACTTTCCACTGGGACTCGGTTCACCTCAACAACTCGACCACGCCGATCCTCTTTCACTTCGACGCGAACGACGCGGCCAACCTGTGCATCGCCGCCCGCGAGGACGGCACCAGGCTGGATTCGCTGCTGGTCACCAACAACCCGGCCATCAACCCCATCACCGCCACCCAGCCCATCGTCGCCGACTCGCCCTTCAACGGACAGGTACTGCCCGAGCTGGAGGTCCTGCCCGGCAAGAACAGCCTCTTCCTGCAGTGGACCGCGGTCCCCGGCGCCACGTCCTACACGGTGAAGAACCGGATCCCCGATCTCAACGCGGGCGAGAACTGCTTCAACGCCAACCCCGCCAACTTCACCTCGATCCAGAGCAACATCACCAACGGCTTCACCTTCGTGGACACGAACAGCACGCGCGGGGCCGGGTCCTGCTACCTGGTGACGGCCACGGGCGGTGGCTCCACCGTCACCTCCCGCATCGTCGACGCCCGGCGTGAGCCCGAAGTGTTCTTCGTCAGCGAGAGCAGCGTCTTCGTGCCGCTGACCCCACCGCTGGAAGAGCTCTCCAGCATCCTGCGGACCAACCCGGACACCGGCGTGCTGGAGCGAACGGAGCCGGAAGGACTGGGCAGCCAGCCCACGGTGCCCAAGCAGCTGGACATCAACGCCATCACCCGGTCCAACGCCCGCTGGGACTTCCAGCTCCCCGAGACGAAGACCGTGCGGATCTGGGGGCTCAACACCTTCTTCGACCCCGGCACCGATTCGTTCTATGTGCGCATGGACCGCGGCGCCTGGTTCAAGTGGAACGGCTGGCAGGAGGACCCGACCAGCGGCTGCAGCAAGGACGTCGTCCGGGACGACAACGGCG
>Ga0134123_10003079_pt1 | contig 10849 bp, 10 predicted proteins | sample KB303_FD_96460 | JGI IMG/M metagenome (GOLD analysis project Ga0134123, IMG submission 96460) | Terrestrial soil microbial communities without Nitrogen fertilizer from Kellogg Biological Station, Michigan, USA - KB3-0-3 | ecosystem: Environmental > Terrestrial > Soil > Unclassified ...
CACACGCCGAGGAACCGGATGCGTGGGCTCGCTTCGACCACCGCGTCGCTGCCGGGCCGGCGGATCCCGCGCTTCATGACGCAGTGACAGAAATCGAGCGTGGTGGCGGCGCCGCGGCTGAAGCCGACCACGTCGATGATCGTGTCGCCGGCCGCCCAGTTCTGACACAGCTGGTCGTAGGCTTCGTTGATGCGCGGCAGCTCGCCGAGTCCGAACGCACCCCCCAACGCCCTGCCCACCGCGCCGAACCGCGTCCCCACGCCGGCGAGGTAGAAGTCCTTGGTGCCGGAGTGCTTGCGGTAGGCCTGGAAGAACCGGACGACGTTGGTGTGCATCGGGTTCGGCTCGTCGCCGTCCTTGGCGGCGTTCCAGGTACCGTCGAATGCGTACAGCGCCATGTGCCTGCTCCTTCAGCGTGGGAGGACACATAGTAGACACCGCGACACGGCTGGCGCGCTATCCCCGCAGAGAAGTGACATCCGCGCGCTAAATGTTTTCGCCCGGCGGGCGCGGGTATATGCTCTGCGCATCATGCAGAGAACATTGCTGCGCTGCGCATATGCCGGACTCGTGTTGGCCGCGCTGGCTGGTTTACTTGGACCGTCCGGAGCGGCTCGAGCCCAGGGCCAGTCCGGCATGCCGGTGTTCCAGCTGGATCCCGGCTGGCCGAAGCTGCCCAACAACTGGGTCGTCGGCATCGTCTCGGCCGTGACGGTGGACAGCCGCGATCACGTCTGGATTCTCCACCGTCCGCGGACGGTCGCCGCGGACCTGAAGGAGCGCGCGGCGCCGCCGGTGCTCGAGTTCGACGCCGACGGAAAGTTCGTCAACGCGTGGGGCGGTGACGGCCCCGGCTACGACTGGCCCACGACCGAGCACGGCATCACGATCGACCACAAGAACACGGTGTGGATCGGCGGCAGCGGTGTCGGCGACGACATGCTGCTCACGTTCACGCTGCAGGGAAAATTCCTGAAGGAGTTCGGCGCCGCCCGCAAGGGGACGGGGAATGCGGACACGACGAACGTCAACCGGCCCGCTGACATCTTCGTCGATGCGAAGACGAATGAAGCCTATGTTGCGGACGGCTATGGTAACCGCAGGGTCGTCGTCTTCGACGCCGGCACCGGCGCGTTCAAGCGGATGTGGGGCGCGTTCGGCAACCCGCCAGACAGCGAGCCGCCAGCCGGCGGGGCGCCAGGTGCGGCGGGCGGCGGTGGCGGACGAGGACGTGGTGCGCAAGCCGCGCCGAAACTCGACACCGACGGTGACGGCGCGAAGTTCTTCGGCAATCCGGTTCACGCGGTGAAGCTGTCGAACGACAACCTCCTCTACGTGGCCGATCGATCGAACCGGCGCATCCAGGTCTTCACGCCGGCAGGAAAGTACGTGACCCAGGTGTTCATCAACCGGGCCGGGCCGTCAGCCGGGTCGGTGGCCGGTCTCGCCTTCTCGCCCGATGCGCAGCAGCGGTTCCTCTACGCCGCCGACTACGGCAACTCGCACGTGGCGGTGCTCGATCGCAAGTCGCTGAAGGTGCTCTACCAGTTCGGCACGCGCAGCGCGACGCCGGGCAATTTCCAGGGCCCGCATCACATCGCGGTGGACTCGAAGGGAAACCTGTACGTCGCGGAGGTGGCGCCGGGCAACCGCGCACAGAAGTTCCTGCTCAAGGGGATGTCTCCAACGCCGCCGCCAAACGCGTTGACACCGGAGCAGCTGGCGCCGTAGTCGCGTCGTGTCGTACCCGCTCGAGCATCGGACGACGAAGACCGTCGCCAAGGGCACGCACTATCCGCTGGGCGCGACGCCGACACCCGCCGGCGTCAACTTCGCGCTGTACTCCCAGCATGCGACGGAGGTGTTCCTCCTCCTGTTCGACGAGGCTGACGGCGATCCTGCCGACATCATTCGCCTCGAGGAGCGCGACCGGTTCGTGTGGCACGCGCTCGTCGAAGGCATCACCGCCGGGCAACTGTACGGCTACAAGGTTCGCGGTGAGTACCGCCCGGAATGGGGCCTGCGCTTCAACGACGCCAGGCTGCTGCTCGATCCCTACGCAAAGGCGGTAACCGGGAAATTCCGCAACACCGACAACCTGCTGCTCGCCTACGATCCGCAACCGGGCGCCGGCGAGAGCGTCCAGGATCGCCGCGACAACACCGCCATCGTCCCCAGGAGCATCGTCATCGACGACGGGTTCGACTGGCAGGGGACGACGTCTCCCGATCTCCAGCTCGAACAACTCGTCATCTACGAGGTCCACGTCAAGGGCTTTACGGCGCATCCCTCGTCCGGCGTGAAGGAGCGCGCTACGTACCTGGGCTTCATCGAGAAGATTCCCTACTTGAAGCAGCTTGGCGTCAACGCCGTGGAACTGCTCCCCATCCACGAGTACTACGTTGACGATTTCCTCCTGGAGAAGGGGTTGACGAACTACTGGGGCTACAACTCCGTCGGGTTCTTCGCCCCCGAATCGTCGTACTCCACGGGCAGGACGCCGGGATGCCAGGTGACGGAGTTCAAGACGCTCGTCCGCGAGCTGCACCGGGCGGGCATCAAGATCATCCTCGACGTCGTCTACAACCACACGGGCGAGGGAAACGAGATGGGCCCGAGCCTCTGTTTCCGCGGCATCGACAACCCCGCCTATTACAGCCTCACGGGACCAGACGAGGCGCCGCGGCGCTACTACATGAACTACACCGGCTGCGGGAACAGCCTGAACTTCGACAGCACGGCGGTGATTCGGCTGGTGATGGACTCGCTTCGCTACTGGGCGGACGTCATGCACGTCGACGGGTTCCGCTTCGACCTCGCGTCCGTGCTCGGGCGCTCCGGCCAAGACGGCTCGTTCGCGGCCTCATCGTCGTTCTTCGATGCGGTCTCACAGGATCCGATCCTCAACCGCGTGATCATGATCGCGGAACCGTGGGACATCGGCACCTATCAAGTGGGCAACTTCCCGGTGGACTGGTCCGAGTGGAACGGCAAGTTTCGCGACACGATGCGGTCGTTCGGCAAGGGCGACTCCGGTACGCTCGCCGACGTGGGCTGGCGGCTCACCGGCTCCGCCGATCTCTACGCCGAGGACGGCCGCTCGGCGTTCAACAGCATCAACTTCATCACCTGCCACGACGGCTTCACGCTGAACGATCTCGTGTCCTACAACGGCAAGCACAACGAGCGCAACGGCGAGAACAATCGTGACGGCTCCGACGACAACCACTCGTGGAACTGCGGCGTCGAAGGCATGACGGGCGATCGTGCGATCGTGGCGCTGCGGAAGCAGCTGATGAAGAACTTCGCCTGCTACCTGCTCTTCTCGTCGGGAACGCCGATGATCCTCGGCGGAGACGAGTTCGCGCGGACCCAGCAGGGCAACAACAACGCGTACTGCCAGGACAACGAGATCGGCTGGTTCGACTGGACCGCCGCCGCGAGCAACCAGGACCTGACGGACTTCTTCCGGAAGGCCATCGCGCTGACGCGCCGCTTCCCCGTCCTCCAGCGCCGGAAGTTCTACCTGGGCCACGACCTGGACGATGACGGCGTGGCGGATCTGACCTGGTACTCGAATGCCCTGGGAACGCCCGCATGGCAGGACGCGAACGCGCGCACGGTCTGCGTGCAGCTCGACGCGAGCGAAGACGGTTCCAACAACGGCGTCGACCGCCTGTTTTTCATCCTCAACGGCCACTACGAACCGCAGTGGATCAGGCTGCCGCAACTGGGCGCCGATCGGGGGTGGCACCGGGCCATCGACACGAGCCTTCCGGGCGGTGACGACTTCCTCGAGGCCGGACAGGAGGTCGAACTCGATCCCGCGGATCACTACATCGTCAACCCGCGAAGCACGGTCGTGTTGTTCGCGCAGCAGCCGAAGGCCGCCACGCGCGCGGCTACCAGAAACGCCGGGGTGATCCTTCACGCCTGAGCGGCGCCCATCGAGTGAGAACCGGGGTGCGAATAGACGAGCTGTTGTGAACCGTGCGCCTAGGCGGCGAGCTCGTCAGCCAACGCGATCGACCGCATCACCGGCGTGGCTGAGACGCCGGTCGGGAGTGGCGCTGAGCGTGTCATGGCATGAAAGACGAGCGCGAGAAATCCAGCGGCCGCTGCCACTCCGAGGAGCACGGACACCGCGAATATTGCTGCGACGGCAAGCAGATCCACCACACAAACACTCCGCACACTGAATAGCATGCGCCGTGCCGCATTGCCGTGTGCACGTGAATCGATAAGTGATTCCTGCATGACCGACCTTCGGCCCGACGGCGCACCTCGGCTCCTGGCCGTTCGATCGCGTCGAGACGTCCTGGCATGACAGACATCGCGGCTCTCGCACGCCGCCGGCTCTGGAATCAGCACGTCACGCGAACGGAGCTTTCCCGGCCTGCCGACGTGGTCCGGCGGCTCGGCGCCGTGCAGGCGCAGGAATTCGACCCGGCAAAGTGGGGTCTCGCTCTGCGGATGCGCGACGGCGTCAGCGACGCCGACCTCGAGCGCGCATTCGCGAACGGCGAAATGCTCCGCACGCACGTGATGCGTCCGACGTGGCACTTCGTCGCGCCCGACGACATCCGGTGGCTGCTGGAGCTGACCGCACCGCGCGTGCACCAGTTGGTCGCGCCCTACCGGCGGCGGTTCGAACTCGATCAACGGATGCTCGTCCGCGGCACGCGCCTGATGGAGCGTGCGCTTCGTGACGGGCAGCATCTGACGCGCATCGAGTTGGGTGCGCACCTCAGTCGTGCGCGCATGGCGTTCGATGGCTTCCGTCTCGGACTCGTCTGCATGTTCGCGGAGCTCGAGGGCGTGATCTGCAGCGGGCCTCGTCGAGGCCGCCAGTTCACCTACGCGCTCGTCGCGGAGCGGGCGCCGGCAGCGAAGCGCCTGCCGGCCGAGGAAGCGCTGGCGACGCTCGCGCGCCGCTACTTCACGAGCCACGGCCCTGCCACCGTCAGGGATTTCGTCTGGTGGTCCGGACTGACGACGGCGGACGCGAAGCGCGGGCTCGAGATGAACGGGGCGCGCGCTGAGCACGTCGAGGGCCGGACGTACTGGACGATCGGTGATGAACCTTCACGTCGGGTACGGCTCCGGGGCGTTCATCTCCTGCCGATCTACGACGAGTACGTCGTGGCCTACCGGGATCGCGACGTCGTACCGCACGGGCCGTCGCTCGTGACAGAGGGTTCGGGCAACCCTGTGAACTTCCGCCATTCACTGGTCATCGACGGACAGGTGTCCGGCACGTGGCGCACGGCAAGACGATCGAATAGCGTTCACATCGAGCTCGTTACCTTTCGGAAATTGAACCAGGTGGAGCGCGCCGGACTGGGGAACGCTGTGCAGCGTTTCGAGCGATTCCTCGGCGTTTCCACCACCGTCACGTCGTCGTCAGGCTGTTGACGACGCGCACATCGAACATGCTCGAGCAGCGCGTTGCGCTGTGCGAAGGTGGATGTCCTGCTCCCCGGCGTGTCGGCTATTGATCACTCGCCGCGCGTCGAGCCTCTCGCCTCACGTCTTCAGGCAACGTTGCGATGTCAGCTGCCCAGCAATGCTGACACGCCTCGCACGTCACCGTGAGAATCGTTTCAGAACGCAGGAAGAGATGGACGCCGTCATGGGAGCACTTGGGACAACGCAGTGAAAGCGTTGGCGAACACGGTGAATCTGGAGGCATGCAACCCTCCCTGAGCAGTGGCTTCGGTGAAGCTGCTTCGGTGAAGCTGCATGGCCGAGGGTAGTCGTGCAGATTCAGTGCGCGGCGCATGGTACTGCGCGCACCTGGGGCATTCAAGGGAATATCTTGTTATCTTGACGTCATTTCCTCGATCGCCGCATTGGCTACGAGGCGCGACGTTGTTGATCGGATATGTCAGTCGATGCGCTGGTGCGCTCGACGCGATTGAAACGATCCGCCATCCTGCGCTCGGGCACCGCCCAGCCTTCTGCGAGCAACAGGCGAGCGTCTGTCTGCGGCAAGTTGAGGATGTCGCCGACGTGAAACGAGCGGAGATCGACGCCATCCAGTCGTTGCGCCAATTTCCGCGTCAGTCGTACGCGCATCCCTTCGTAGGAGGTGCAATGGGCATGCCCCGGACCGGCTTTTGACGGCATCAAATCCGTTTCCCTGGCGGCGTGCCTACAATGGCTCGTGCCGGAACTCACGCCGGAAGAACTTGCCTCGATTCTCGCCAAGCTCGATGACCTGATGCAGCAGGCGCGGGAACTTCAAGCGCAGATCAAATCGAGGATGGCGAACGAGGCGAAGCGCGATCGACCCGCCACAGATTGGTCGGATCGCCGTAACCGGCCCGAGAGACGCAGGCGCCAACGTGGCTGACAGCTTCGAGAGGCGTCAAAAACGATGAGCCGGGCAGGGCTTTACTGACTATCGTTCCGGCGGTCTCGAATCGACCACGAATGGGCGCACTCGTAACAGACGTACAAGATGTATCCCGTCGTCTTCCAGGCGAGGAAGGTTTGCCACGTCTTGCCAATCGCCCGGCATTTCGGACAAACAACTTCTGAAGATCGAGCGGAGGGTGGCTCGTCTGGTGCCATCTCGGGGGCGCGGCGCCAGAACTAGCAAATTCGGTACTCCAAATTGGATGAGACGTCGGGCGTCGCCTGCAGTCGAGGAAGATGGTGGGCGCGTCTGCGTGGTTACGCGGCAGTCTTTCGCCTGTCCGGCCAGGAAAAGGGGCGGGATGTTCTTCGGCGATCCTCGTCCTGTGCGGACTCGATGCGCTGGCGCAGCCCGGCGACTTCCTCGCGCAGTTCGTCCAGACGTTTGAAGAGTTCGTTGTGCTTCGGATCGGGTTGCCGGTCTTGCATGGCTCCGGGTGGTACTCCTGCAAAGGAAGGTGCCTCAGCGGTTGCAAGGCCCTTGATTCGCGCGATCTTCCTCAGCAGTCGCTCAGCGTTGCGGATGGAAAGAATCAGCTAAACTCCTCGTGCTGGTCGCCTCAATGGATCCTCTGTCGTCCACGTCCGAACGGACGAAAGTCCTGGTCGTTGAAGATGACGCGCAGCTTGCCCACTTGTACTGCACGGCGCTGGCTCTGCGAGGACTGGCACCAACGCGCGCAGCGGACGGCGTCGCGGCGCTGCGGGCGCTCGAAAAGAACCGGCCGGATTTCGTGCTCCTGGACCTCATGTTGCCAAACGTGAGCGGTTCGACGGTGCTGCGCGAGTTTGCGGCAAACCCTCTCACCAACGACATTCCGATCATCGTCGTCACGGGCGTTGATCCACTGCCCGACCTCCCGCACGCGCTGATGGTGCTCCGCAAGCCGTGCGACCCCGATCACGTGGCCCAAATCATCTGTGACCATGTAACGAAGGGCATCGGTCGCTAGTCGATCTGATTCTCATCATCAGCCAATCGCTCGTCGGCGGCTGCAGGCGAACCCCCCGTCAGTTCTCGCTCCGCTTCGAACCAATCGTCAAGGTGCCCACCATCCCCGCGGCCGCGGGCTTCGTACCTTTCGTAGGCCCGGCGGGCGATCCGATCGTGGTCGGGTTCGCGCGAGCCGCGGGGCTGCTGGTTCTCTGTGTCGGCATCGGCTCCTCGCCGTTCCTGGTCTCTGTCTGCCATCGGCTGTTCACCTCGTCCAACGGATGGATGCACGACCGATTCCGAACGCGAGACTATTGACGGCAATTAACGCCCGCCCGGCGCAGCAGTTCGCGCAGCGGATCCCGCTGCGGACCGTCATGCCGCGCGGTCGCCCGCGATCTGCGCCGCGATCCCCTTCGCATCGCGTCCGATCTGGTTGAGCAGGCCGCGCGCGACGACATTGAACCCGCAGAAGTACAGGCCCTCCGGCAGCGCCGCATCAGGGCGCGGGTTGCCGTGTTCGTCGACCAGTCCCTGCGCCTCGAGAAAGCTGTCCACACGGGCCCGGAAACCGGTCGCGAGCACCACCGCGTCGAATGCTTCGCGGCGGCCGTCGGTGAACACGACCCCATCTTCGACGAACCGCTCGATGCCGGGCCGAATCGCGATGACGCCACGTTTGATCAGATCGATCGTGCCGACGTCGATCATCGGGATCCGTCCCGTCCGTGCGATCTGCGTCAGCGAGCCGTACGGCGGCGCCTGAAGGCCGAGCGGCCGGAGGTTTCCGAGCAGGAGACGCAGCAGGGGCGCGTTGAACGCGTCGGCGACCGGCGGTGGCAACAGGCCGGCGGCCATGGCCGTCACCACGACCGGGATGCCGAGGATGTCACGCGGAAGCACGTTGACCGGGCCGCGCACCGCAATGCTGGGTCGCGCCGCGTGCTCGTGCAGGTCGATTGCGATCTCGCCGCCCGAGTTGCCGATGCCGACGACGAGCACGCGACGTCCGGAGAAATCACGACCGTTCCGGTACTCGCGGCTGTGGACGATGCGGCCGCGATAGCGTTCCTGGCCGGGCCACTGCGGGACGACTGGCTCGCGATTGAGTCCGGTCGCGATCACCAGGTGGGGCGCCTCGTACGTGGCGGTGTGGGTTCTCACTTCCCATCGGCCATCGCGGCGTCGCGCAGCCACCACTTCCTCGTTGAACCGCGGCTCGATGCCGAACGTCCGCGCGTAGGTCTCGACGTAGTCGATCATCTGATCGCGCGACGGATACCGCGGGTACCCGCGCGGAAACGGCAGATACGGCAGCGCCGACGTTCCCTTGTTGGTATGCAGGTGAAGGCGGTCGTAGTGGCCGCGCCAGCTCGCTGCGACGCTTTCCTTCTGCTCCAGCACGGTGAACGGGACATGCGCGCGCGCGAGGCACGCGGCGACGGCAAGGCCTGCCGGTCCGGCGCCGACGATAATCGCCGATGGCGCGCGCGTGGCCTGTCGCGGTGTTGCGGTTGATTCACCGGCGGGCATGAATCACCTCGTGCGGGTGAAGGCCGCCCTTTGCTGTTACTTCTCGGTTCCCGGCGGCCGGAAGATCTCGCGATACTCCAACGCCTCCGACGGGATGCAGAGCTGTTCTTCGAATTCCTGCACGGGCGCCCAGGTGTAGACCTGCTTCATGACGAAGTACGGCTTGGTGTACATCTTGGGATCGTCAATCGTCACGCTGACCTCGAGGTGGTCGTGATCGATCCGCCGGTACCGCTCCTCGACTTTCGCATCCATGCTGCGTGGATGGCCCTGTTCATCGGCCCACGCGTCTTCGTTGAAGCCCGTGGTCGTGACGACGAACGTGTAGTCGTCGGCCCATGTGCCGACCGAATAGCCGTAATATCTCGGATCGCGCGCGTCCTTGGCCGGCGTGCCGACGTTGGTCGGGAGCGGACGCCCATCCGTCCAGATCTCGCGCCAGATGCGTTGGTACTGCAGCAGCTGCAGCGTGCGCCGTGGCACGTGCTCGAAGGCGAACCCGCGGGTTTCGAACAGCGCGCTGCGCGGGAACCCCTCTGGATTGCAGGTCACGAGCGGATCGTTGGTTTGCGCGATCGGCACCGCGCGCGGGCCCTGCAACGGTTTGGTCGCATCGAACAATTGCTGCCCGAGCGCGGTCATCGGCGGCGGTGGTTGCTTGCGCGGCGAGACCGGGCCCAACCAATGGCCGCTGATGTCACGGCGAGGCGCCGGACCTGCGGCTTTCGTCGCCGCGGACGCCGGCTGCTGTTGTTGCCGCTGGGCGAGAGCCGGGATGGCGATCAGCGAGAACGCAATGACGGCAGGGAGATACGCACTGGTTTTCATCTCCGCCTCCTACTGGCTCTGGCGGTTTCGTTCACCCCAGCTCAGAACCGTGCCGTCAGCTTTCGTGACTCTGAGCATGCGACCGAACTTGGTGCCGTTCCGCGCAGGATTCGCGTCAACTGTAATCACCTCGCCGGCGACGACCGAATTCTTCGTCCACCCGTCGGTCATCAGTGCCGAGGGACTGCCCGTTTCGAGCGTCCAGCGAACGACCTCGCCTGTTTCGTCTTTGACGTCGAGGACCATGATGCCGTGCGGGTTTCTCCACGCGTAGCTGATGACCTTCGCATCCTTGAGCGTCGTGCGTTTCGCCTGATCGTAGGCCACGTCCGAATGGTGAGCGAAGACCGGGGCGGCCGTGAGGATGGCGGTCATGACGACTGCGAAGGCGACGATCCTGGTTCTCATCGGCAACTTCTCCTTCTTCGGTCAGCGCCTGGCGCCGGGTCCGCGACTGCGCGTAGGTAAATGTAGATGAAAGACGCCGATGATAACAGCTACGGTCGAGAACTAAAAAGTGGGTGCGGCGGACTAGACTTCCCAGCCATGCGGCGCACCACACAGATCGCGATGCTCATTCTGTTGGGGTCGTCGGTCAATGCGGCCGGGGGCGGGGGGTGGTGCCTTCCTCCGCTTTGCAGAGGCCGGCGGCCGCTTCGACGATCTCGCGCTGATCGCCATCAGTCATCTCCATCCGGATCATGTGTCCGATCTTCCGGCCCTGCTGTGGGGCGACTTCGTGCGGAAGACTGCCCTTCGCATCGCGGGGCCGTCGGGGAACGCGGATGCTCCCGCCTTTGGCGCCTTCCTCCAGCAGTTGTTCGATCCGCAGACGGGCGCATTCAGGATGTTGGGATCGACACTCGGGGGTGTCGGTCGCGTCGCCCCACTGGACGTCATCGTCGTTGACACGCCGGGCGCCAGGCCCGCTACCGTTCTGAAGGGCGACGGCCTGATCGTCACGGCGTTCAGCGTGCCGCATGGAAAACATCCCGACGCTCGCTTACCGCGTCGCGGTCGGAGATCATGCAATCGTGTTCGGGACGGACCAAACCGGCACCGATCCCCGTTTTGTCGAATTTGCCCGCGGCGCCGACCTGCTCGTCCTGCACATGACGGTCGGCGTCGGCGTCA
>Ga0134123_10003081_pt1 | contig 10846 bp, 9 predicted proteins | sample KB303_FD_96460 | JGI IMG/M metagenome (GOLD analysis project Ga0134123, IMG submission 96460) | Terrestrial soil microbial communities without Nitrogen fertilizer from Kellogg Biological Station, Michigan, USA - KB3-0-3 | ecosystem: Environmental > Terrestrial > Soil > Unclassified ...
CCTGCTCAGTGATGATGCGCGCCGCCCCGACGATCATCGCGGGCGACGCCACCGCGAGTCTCGACGACGCCGTCAGTCGCGTCCCTGCCGATTCGTGTGTGTGCCTGTTCAGCAGCTTCGTGGCGCACTGGTTCAGTGAAGTGGGATGGCGAGCGTTTCAAGAACAGATCGCTGAGATCGGCCGCAGTCGCACGCTCATCCGAATCTGTCTCGGAGAGTGGAAGAACGATCGTGGCGCGCGGTTGGAGATCACATACTGCGATCGCTTAGGACCGCGGCACGAGGTGTTGGGCTACTGCAATTCGTCAGCGGACTGTGGCTCGGAACTGGTGTGGGTATCGAATGCGTGGCACGACCTCGCGCGCCGGGCGCCGGAATCAGCGGCATGAAGCTCGTGTACGCGATTACCGCCGAGAACAACCCGCTGTACCAAGGCGCGTATCAGTTACGCGGCCGCTACCAGACGTACGGTCAGCATTCGTTCGTCTACGATTTCGTGTCGACGTGCATCAGGCATGCAATCGAGGTGTCGGTGGTCGTCGAGGGCCAGGAGTCGTTTTCGCTGGCCGCTCCCTTGGCACGACTCACCGCCGTCTCGGAACTCTCGGACGAATCCGCGTGCCTTCAAGCCGACGTCGTCGTCTTCGACCAGCCCTCCGAACGCCTGTTGCGTGACGTGGCGCCTCGCGCGCCGGCGCTGTGCATCATTCATCACCGGAAGAGCGAATACTCCGAGTCGACGAAGGCCCGCTGTGATCGGTTCGTATGCATGACCGAGGCGACCTACGAGTACCAACGACGCTTGATGCCTGAACGGCAATTGTTGCTGGCGCATCAGGGCGTCGATCTCGAACGTTTCAGGCCCCGCGACCGCCGGTCGCCGCCGGCGACCTGCCCGCGCGTGCTGGTCCTGTCGCGTCTCGATCGCTGCGCGAACGTCTTGCGCTCGGTGATTGACCGATTACTGGAATGTGAATGCGAACTCACGATCGTTGGCGACGGGCTCGGCTTCTGGGAACTGAGTGACAGCGCCGGTCATCGGATGGTGCTGATCAACTATATTCCGTGCCACTCGATGCAGCACTTCATTCGACAATACGAGCTCGTCGTGTCTGCCGGACGGGGCGTGATGGAAGCGCTCGCCTCGGGCGTCCCGGCGTTGTGCGCCGGATTTGGTTACGGCGGCCCGGTGCTCGAAGACAACTTCGAGGACCAGTTGCGCGTTAATCTCACCGGTTTCGGCATGGCACGACCGATCGAGCGGATTGGCGAAGACATCCAGTCGGTGCTGCCAATGGATCCGGCAGCATGGAGAGCGCTCGCCGAGGCCCACTGCTCGATGGATGACATGCTCGCGACTATCGGCTTGATTAGCCGCCCGACGTCTCGCCACTCACGGGTAGCCGTGGCGCCCGCGAGGGTCGTGTGACCGCGAAGTACGTCGCGCCGCTCAGCGAGCTCATCGTCGACTGCCCGAATGCTGTCGTGATCGGTGACGCTACGGTGCTCGTCAGCGGCGTCACGCACCGGTCAGTGGCGGTCGCGCCTGGCGATGTGTTCTTGTGCGTCACCGGCCAGAAATACAACGGGCATCGGTTCGGGGCCGCCGCGGTCGCGAAGGGAGCCGTGGCGTTGATCGTCGAGCAGCCCATCAGCGGCGTGAACTGCGCGCAGGTGGTGGTTGCATCGGTTCGCACGGTGATGGGAAACATCGCTGCGCGATTCTACCGGCGTCCTTCCGACCGTCTTCGAGTCGTTGGCGTGACCGGAACCTACGGCAAGTCGACGACAACACATCTCGTCGCGTCTATCGCACGGAGCGGCGGTGTATCGTGCGGCGTCATTGGCACGTTCGGGACATTTGTAGACGGTCGCGAAGTGCCGAATGGAGCGACGACGCCGACCACGCCGGAGGCGGTCGAGATTCAGTGCACGTTGGCCGACATGGCCGATCGGGGTGTGAACACCGTGATGCTCGAAGTGACGGCCCAAGCGTTGTCGCTCGCACGCATCAACGGCACGCGTTTCGCCTTTTCCATGTTCACCAATCTCGCAGAGAACGATGCGCCGTGGCATCTCGACTATTTCAAGACGATGCCGAACTACTTCGCCGCGAAGGCACAACTCTTCGTACCCGATCTGTCTCGCCTGGCCGTCGTCAACGGCGACGATGCGTATGGCCGTCGCCTACAACAGATGTTGAAGATTCCCGTCAAGACGTTTGGCGTCTCGCCTGAGGCAGACATTCGGATGCGCGACCTGCAGCTGTTGCCCGAGGCCATTTCGATGAACATCGACGGTCTGCAGGTCGTCTCGCAGCTGAGAGGCGCTCACAACGCGTACAACTGTCTTGCGGCCGTCGCCGCCGCTCGCGAATGTGGCTTCGACGACGCAGCCATCCGCGAAGGACTTCGGTCAATTGCACCGCTGGAGGGCCGACTGGAGCCGGTCGCGCATCGGGCGGGCGTCAGCGTCTTCATCGACTACGCCCATCACCCGAAGATGTTCGAGAACGCACTCCAGACGGCCAGAGCGTTGACCGCCGGTCGCCTGATTGTCGTGTTTGGCTGTCCAGGCGGAACATCCGCCGCCACGCGCATGCGTATGGGGCAGATCGCCTCGAGCCTCGCCGACCTCGCAATCATCACCTCCGACGACCCTCGCGGTGAAGATCCCGGCCAAATCATCTCGCAGATCACCGGTGGGATCCGCGGATCGCGCGAATACCTCACCAACGTCGACCGGGCGGGCGCGCTGATCGATGCGTTGTCGATGGCGCGGCCGCCGGACGTGGTCTTGATCACCGGCAATCGTCCGCGCACTCCGGCAGAGCGAGATCCGGACCGCCGAATCGGGTGGCATGTCGACACTGCGGACTGGGTTGATGACCGAGCGGTGATCGCGGGCGCGCTTCGGCAGCAGACGTCCGCGTAATGGCGCCCGTTGCTCCCTCTGATGCCATCGACGCGTTCCTCGAGCGATTTCCGCTCGAGCAGTCGCTGGCAGTTATTCGCCAACTGACGCAGTGGGACCGCTACCAGGCGTCCGCAGGCCTGACGAGCGCCGCGACCTACGTTGCCGATGTCGCGCGCGACGCCGGTCTCGATGTTCGGGTGCTGCGGTTCAACGACGTGCCAGGCCATCGATGGTGGACGTTTCGGGCTCCGCAACCGTGGACGCCGTTGAGCGGCACGCTCGTCGTGCTCGACGGACAGGGTTCCGAGTTGTTGGCGTCGTACCCGCAGATGCCTCTCGTCCTGGCCACGCATTCGGCGGCGACACCGGCGGGCGGCGTCGTCGGTTCGCTCGCGGAGCCGGAGGCGATTGTGGCGGGGCAATCGTCGGCAGGCGCGATCGCTGTCGTCGACCGTGTGCACACGCGATTGCCTGCGCTGCTGCGAGATCTGGAAGCAGCGGGCGCCGCCGGGTTGATTGTCTCGGGACCTTCGCGCGCCGAACGGGCCGATGCCACGACACGCCTCGAGCTGCCGCCGGACACACGGCTCTTCGCCTTCTCGCTCCCACCGGTGCTGATGGGTCGTGTCTGGCGTGCCGCCGTCGCGCGACAGCACGCCCATGTCGAGGTGACGCTCGATTGCGGCGGGGAAATGTCCGTCGTCGTCGGTAGCCTGCCGGGCGCGTCAGGCCGCGAGATCTGGCTGACGTCGCACCTCTGTCATCCAGCGCCCGGGGCCAACGACAACGCCTCAGGTGTTGCCGCGACACTAGGGATCGCGCGGGTGCTCGCCGCTGATCGGTGCGAGCGCCGTTTCGGCATCCGCTTCATCTGGGGACCCGAATTCCTAGGAACGGTTGCCTACCTTCATGCGCACCAGTCCACCCCGCCGGCATTTGTCGTGAATCTCGACATGGTTGGTGAGAACCAGCGCCTCTGCCGGTCGCCGCTCGTTGTCGAGCTGCCGCCGGATCACAAACCCTCCTGTCTTCCGGCCATGACGGACCATGTGCTGCGACACATAGGCGGTCGCCGCACATGGCGATGGTCCTTGCATCCGTTTGTGGGTCGTTCCGACCACGCTGTGTTCGCGGACCGGCGCTGCGGGGCGCCGGCCGTGAGCTTCGGGCATCCGGCAGATGTATTCAACCACTCGTCTCTCGACACCGTGGACAAGGTCGATCCGGAGGAACTGCGGCGATGCGCGGGAGCGGCGGGCCTCCTCGTCCAACTGCTTTCAGCGGCAGAGACGAAACGCCATGTGTTGGCCAAAGTCGTCTGCGACTGGGCGTTGCGTGAAATTGACCGAGCCGCGCAGGCGTCCTTCGTCGAAGCCGTCGATTGCCGTCACTACGTGAGCCATATCGGCCAGGTGGCCCTCGACGCGCTCGGGTCCCTCGGTGTATTCGACGGCGTGGATGGCGAAGTGGATGCGTGTACGCGACGCTGTCGTGCGCATGCAGAGCAGGTCGCCGCCACGCTGCCCACGCAAGACGCGGCTGTCGATCGGCAGGTCGTGATGCGCCGGTGGGAAGGCCCGTTCAACGCGCGCGCGATGATCGCCGACCTGCCGGAGCAGGCCGGTGACGCCGCTCAGGACGACATCCGACGTCACCCTCTCGACTACTCCCTCGTCATGTCGCTGGCGAATGCCATCGACGGCGTCACTGGGCGGCGGGAAGTTGTTCGAAGAGCGATCTTTGGTCTTCGTCGCCGCGTCGATCATCGACACGCCGGCCGGTGGCTTGACCGGCTGATCGATGCCGGCTGGGCCGCGGTACGGGACGCCTGATGCTCGTCTCCTTCACCGAGTGCGCGATTGACTCGCGCGCCTGGAGATTCTTCGCGCGTGAGCGGCTCGACGTCTTCTATAGCGAAGACGTCCTCACGGCTCTGTACGGATCGACGTGGACATCGGCGTTCGTCACGGACGGCCGGTTCGCGATGTTGCATGTGTTCGTGCAGCGGCCGATCGGGTCCACTGGCCTGTTCGACGCGGAGGCCTGGCTCGGTTACGCCGGCCCGATCATTCACGGCGAAGACGGAGCGTTCGCTCACGCCGCCATGGCCGCCTACAGTGGCGGCTGTCGCGAGAGAGGAATCGTTGCGGAGGTGATACGTTTCGATCCACTTCGGAACAATTGCCGTCTGTTCACAGAGATCGACGACTTCGAGCTCTTCTTCGATCGGCCCATCGTGTACGTCCGTGTGCTGAGCTCGCGAGAAGATCAACTGCGTGTCATCGACCCCGCAAGTCGGCGGCAGATTGAACGGGCGCGGCACCGCTATGCCACCGACGGCGCCTGCGACACATACGCTTTCCAGGGCCTGTACACTGCGTCGTTGGATCGGCTGAGCGCGCCGCGGCGTTGGTACTTTTCAGACGCGACGTTCCGCGCCTTCGACACCATCGATGGTGCGACTTATTCGGCGGTGCGACGTGGCGACGAGGTGGTGTCTGCGGTCCTGACGGTCGCGCGTTGCGGCGTGGCGCATACGCTACTCGTGGCGAATGCGGATCCGGCGACGAATGCCGGCGCGTGCGACCTACTGATGTTCGAGGCCATTTGCGGAGCGGGCGAGGCGGGTCATCGCACGGTGTGCCTCGGCGGCGGACGAACGTCACATCCGGCAGACCCTTTGCTGCGCTTCAAGCGGAAATTCGGCGGAATGTTGCGGCCGCTGCCGGTGGGGTTCGTGCGACACAACGTCGCCGAACTGCGCACGCTAGTCGAACGAGCGACGGCCGAGATGTCGGTGGCAGCGGCGCAGCCGGCTTGTGATCTCGTTCGCCAGCTTCTTCCGTATCGATTCGTCCCGGCGCTGGCCGACGGTGACAACCATGTCCGAACAAACGCTGGCGCGTCGGTCTTCCAGCATGTCGGTCCCTGATCGCCGTTCCGGTTGCTCTCGGGAGGTACTGCGACGCGACTGGCTGACGGCGCTGTTGCAGGAGCTCGGGCGCGTGGAAGCGTGCGACGGTGACGGCGCGTTGGCGAACACGCGAGAGCGCGTACGAAACACCGTGTCGCACCGCGTCGGCGAAGCGGAGACCGCACTCGAATGCCTAGTGCTCGAGGCGCTGCTTCACGGCGCGGTCCGGCCGCTTCGCGCAGGGTACCGAGGGGCGACGTCGGTCAGCGCCGCCGGGAGAGCGCGGCTGCCGACGTCGGGCGTCGCCGGGCGCGCGAAGGCGCTGATTGACGCACGGTATTCGGAACTGCGGACGCTCAAGGAGGTCGCGTCAGAGGTAGCCTGCCACCCCGTTCATCTGGAACGGACGTTCAAACGCGCGTTCGGGATCAGCGTTCACCGCTATCTGCGTCTGATTCGCGTGAGAGCCGGCGTCCAGTACCTCGCGGAGAGCGACGTCAAGATCAGCGCGATTCCTTTGCTCGTCGGCTTCAAAAGCCGATGGACCTTCTACCGCGCGCTACGTGAAATCACCGGATGCAAACCGGAAGACTGGCGGTCCGCGCATGACCGGAGTCGAGCCGACCGTAGACATTCCGGCTGATCGGACGATTGGAGCCGACGATGCTCACACCGGTGGAGAGGCAGGAGTGGGACGCCAACGGGTACTTGCATGTCAGGCGAGCGTTGCCAGAGCGCGTCGTCGCATCACTCCTCGAACGGGCGCGTGCCGTCGAGGCGCAATGCGCGGCGTCGCCAACCGCCTTCAGCGAGCATCGCGGATTGGCGGGTAACAACCGTGATCTGAACATCACAAACGCGATCTCGATTTGCCCCGAGCTCGACGTGTTGATCGACCACCCATCCGTGTTCGGCAAATTACTCGGTCTTATGGGACCGTACATTCAGGTGACCGGAACCGAGCTGCTGTATCGCTACCAGCACGATTCGGAGCCTCTTCGCCTTCATACCGATGGCGGGCCCAGCCTGGCTCGAATCTTTCCCGAACCTTCGAGCCTGGTCCTCAACGCGAAAGTGCAATTCTTTCTGACCGACGTGTCTTCGGCCAATCGCGGCAACATGGCGGTCGTGCCCGGCAGTCAGCGTATCCCGTTCAGATCGGGCAAACCGTCGGCGAGCGACAATACTAAGAACCTTCTGCAAGTGCTGGCCGAGGCTGGCGATGCCATCGTTTTTCCGTGGTCGTTGTGGCACGCCGCCGCGCCGAATCGTTCTGAGACCACGCGGATCACGGCAATTGTTCGCTTCGCGCAGATGTGGGCGCGACCAGTGGATTACGGCACGCTGCCGTCCTCCGTCATCGCGCGCATGACGGCCAGGCGGCGCCGGCTGTTCGGTGACATGGACGAGCCACACCGTCAGGAGTACTTCTACAAGCCGACCGATCGTCACCACCTCGAAACGATGCTCGGTGAGGAATGGGCCCGCAGCCCGGAAGCCGGCTCGTTCTTTCAGTCAGAGGCCGAATTTCGCGAGCTGTACAAAAAGTAGCCGCTACGTCAGCGCCTGCCGCACTCGTGCCGTGAGCTCGTCGATGCCGAGCCGCTCCTGGTGCATCGTGTCCCGGCTGCGCAGCGTGACCGTTCGGTCCTGGAGAGTCTGGAAATCGATGGTGACGCAGAACGGCGTGCCGATTTCGTCCTGCCTTCGATAGAGCTTTCCGATCGCGCCCGTGTCGTCGTACGTCGCGCGGATGTCGGCGGCCGCGAGCGCCGCCCGAGTCCGACGCGCGAATTCCACCAGCGACCGCTCATTCCGTTTCAGCGGGAAGACGGCAACCGCCAGCGGCGCGATGCGCGCTTGCAGGCGGAGCACCGTCCGAAAATACTGATCACGGACGCCCACGGCCAGCTCGCGCAGCCGCCGGATCTGCGGGTTCTGCCCCCAGTCTCCACGGTCGATCCGAGAGACCACTACGGGTACCGCGACCGTCAGATCCGCCTCGGCAATATCTTGCTCGGCGTGGGCGATTTCCGCGCAGAGCGTCCGCAGCTCGGCGATAACTTCCGGAGGCGGAAGCCGGACCAGCTCCTCGTCATAGGCGTCGCAGAGCAGCGCCAAGATCGTCCGGTCGACGCCGGCGGACGGTTCGATCACGTACGGCACGATCGACCGCTGAAGCGTCTGATCGAAGTAACGCAGCGTCGAGATTGACACGGGATTCGCCGGTCCCCGGCTGTGCGCGCGAAGATCGAAATCGCCGCGGTTCGCGATCCCCTCGATCTCGCCCCAGCCCATCGGGAATCTGTACTCGATGTCCACACAGCGCTTGGAATAATGAGCCAACTCCTCGGCGGACTGTTCCCGCGCCCTGAGGCGCTCTGCCGACAGTCCGAGCTGTCGATGCCACATGAGGCGAGCGTCGATCCAATACTGATGCGCCGCTTCATCCTCGCCGGGCCGCACGAAATACTCGAGCTCCATCTGTTCGAATTCGCGGGTTCGAAACGTGAAATTGCCAGGGGTGATCTCGTTGCGAAAGGCTTTCCCGATCTGCGCGATGCCAAACGGGAGCTTGCGACGCATGGTCTCCTGCACATGGGCGAAATTGACGAAAATCCCTTGTGCCGTTTCAGGTCTGAGATAAATGCTCCCGGTTTCATCTCCGGCGTCGACTGGCCCGACGGTCGTTTTGAACATCAGATTGAAGGGACGAGCAGGCGTCAGAGCACTGCTCCCGCACCGCGGGCATCTCAACTGACCGGCGCCGATCGCGGTATTGATGTCGTCGAGACTGGCCGGATCGCGACCGAGCGTGGCTCGAAAGAGGTCATCGGCGCGCGGCCTAGTCTTGCAGTTGCGGCAATCAGTCATCGAATCGGCAAACGTTGCTTCATGTCCAGAGAATTTCCAGACGAATCGGTTCATCAGAATGGCGGAATCCAGGCCGTCGACGTCGTCGCGGTCGTGGACGACGCTTTTCCACCAGAGCGACTTCACGCGGTTCTTCAGCTCGACGCCGAGCGGACCGTAATCCCACGTGCTGCCGATTCCACCATAGATCTCGGACGACGGAAAGATGAAGCCGCGGCGCTTGCAGAGACTGACGATGGATTCGAGGTTGGTGGCTGGCATTGGAGAGTCCACACGTGAGCAGCTAAGAGGCCTCCATTATATGTGTCGCCGGCGTAAGGATCCTCGCGAGTCTTGTGAAATTGCTTGATAGCGTAAACCAGCTGTTGACGGTTGCCCACTTAACGACCTCACGCGACTTTCTTCCAGCTCCTTCTCGAGCGGCGACGACAGCTGCAGGTAGCCGTCGATCTTGCGCACTGAATCTGCCCGAAGGCGACGAGCCAAGAGCACGGTCAGGGCAGTCCTCGATACTGAACGAGGCTTGCGACTTCGTTCGGCGACGAATTCGCGATTGAGATTCTCGATCGTGTCGTCGTCCGAATCGATTTCCACGTCTCCTTGGGAAGCTCATAGAACGTGAGGAGCTCGAGGCCGGCTTCCGGCAGCGCCTTCGCCACCGCGGAGCACAGCGTCGACCACTTCTTCACGAACGCGTCGTATGCTGCGCGCGCGGCTGAGCCGTCCTCGGCGTAGATGATCCAGTCGTAGTCGCGTTTCATCGCGGGCCGGGCGTGCTGCGGGCAATGGGTTTTGAGGTTCTCCAGCTTGTGCGTCGTGCATAGCTATTGAGCCCGCCCAGTCCCGCCGTCGCTGCTGCCAATCCGTCCGCGAGGCATGGTCACGTGCGTGTGCCGTCTGGCGTCGTGACCCTCCGCTCCGGTACTCCCGTTGCGAGTACCGGCGGCGCTAGTCGGTTCGTTCATGCTGCTGAGAGCCGACGGCCGAGGCGAGTTCCTCGGCCAGCGGCGTCTCCAGCGCTTCTCGAATCTTTCGGCGGAATTGCGCTTCGATATCCTGGCGAAACTGAAGGACCGTGGTCTGGCTTGTGCTAGTCCCCTGCATGGCGTACCTCCGTCGTCGCTGTAACGGCGATCTGATTGGGTCGACAGGAGGTTACGCCATTTTTCTTTTTCCACAAGACTCGGGACACATCCCGGCGCAGCGCACGATGCCGGTCACTGTCGGAGAAGAGCGTTGACGTGCTCTGAGTCTGCAGACTCGCCGATGCTCTGAGTGCCGGTGTGGCGAGTCGCGCGACTTGCTAAGGCGATTCGCGTGCCCGCCATGATCGTCAGCGTGATCGTCGCGGCGCCGGAATGGCCCGCCGGCGGCATCCGCCACGCGGTTGCCGGTTGGCCGTCGGACGCCGTCGGCCACTCCCAGGTGTCGGTGGGGCACGGCCAACGGTACTGGCGTGTGACCGCAGCGGCCCATGCCGTTCCCGTCACATCTGATTGGAGACGAACGACGCCGTCGGCGTCCACGTGAATGCTGCAAAACGTCTCGCTCGGCGCATCGAGCGAGAATCCGCATCGCGGGCAGATCCGCAGAAATCTCGGTGCGATCCCTGTGAGCCCGATGTCGATTCGATACAGCACTGTCGAATTCGTGCACGCATCGCACCGACGGCTCAGTTGAATCGCTTCGCTGCGAATGGCGTGTTTGAGCCAGAGGTCACACAGTCGGCCGCGGAACGCCACGACGTCCACGACGGCGCGCCTCATTGCGTGGGCAGACGCGATTCGCTCTGCATGGCTCACGGCCGTTGAGAAGACGCGGATCGCCTCGAGCGCCGTTCGAACTTTGTCCGGGGCGCTGGCCAGCGACGGCGTCGAGCCCACGCGCGGTCGATCGTTTCCGGTGAGACATGCTGTCAACAGGCCAACCTGCTCATCTTCCGATCCAGGTCGAGGCATAGCGAGCCGAACCGCCGACGCCGGCAGCGGTGGAGGTGCCGTTCGTTCACGGCGTGAGTCCGTCGACGAAGACAAGGCCGGCGCGACCCGCATGGTGGGATCCCCGAACAGACACAATCGATGGCCGCTGCGCAACGCCTGCTGACGAGCATGGTGTCGGGCAAGTGCCTGCCCGATCGGCATA
>Ga0134123_10003084_pt1 | contig 10840 bp, 9 predicted proteins | sample KB303_FD_96460 | JGI IMG/M metagenome (GOLD analysis project Ga0134123, IMG submission 96460) | Terrestrial soil microbial communities without Nitrogen fertilizer from Kellogg Biological Station, Michigan, USA - KB3-0-3 | ecosystem: Environmental > Terrestrial > Soil > Unclassified ...
AGGCGACTGGCCTTTGTACGCGAGATCCTGCGGGATCCAGAATCGCGTCTTCTCGCCCGTCGTCATCAGCTGCAGCCCTTCGGTCCAGCCTTTGATCACGCCGTCCAGGCTGAACGAAATCGGCATGCCGCGCGCGACCGAGCTGTCGAACATCTTGCCGTCCGTCGTCCAGCCGGTGTAGTGGACGGTCACCATGCTGCTGGCGTTCGGATGGCGCGTGCCGGTGCCGGGCTTGAGCACTTTGTACGCCAGGCCACTGGCCGTCTTCTTCGAATCGGCCGGCGCCGCCTTCACGTCCGCAGGCGCGGCCATGCTCGCGATCGAAATCAGCTCGACGTCGAACACGAGCATGCCCTTCGGCTCGCGCTGTCCCTTGTACGCGAGCGCTTCGGGAATCCACAGGCGGCGCTTTTCGCCCTCGACCATCAACTGCACGCCTTCGGTCCAGCCGGCGATGACGCGATTGAGCGGGAAGCTCAACGGCTTGCCGCGCAGCACCGAGCTGTCGAACATCGATCCGTCGGTCTTCCAGCCCGTGTAATGCACGGTCACGATGTCGGTCGCGCCGGGATGCGTCTTGCCGGTCCCCGGCGTGACGACTTTCGAGGCGAGACCCGAGGCGGTCTTCTGCGCGTCGGCGGGCGGCGCCTTCACGTCAGCGGGGGGCGTGGCGGCCGAGATCTTCGGTTCCTGCGCGAGAAGCGGCGCGGCCATCATCAGCGAGAGCGCAATGAGCGTGAGCATACGCATGAGTCAGCAATCCTTTCGACGGGGCATTGTATCTTTAGATATCGTCATCACGCAGTTCTACGGGACGCGGAGTTCGCGTTCGAAGATCCCGACGGCTGCGTGATCACTTTCGCTGAGCGCGTTGCAGCTGATCCAGCTTCTGCTTGAGTGAGTCGAGGCGCTGTCCCGCCTCGCTGAGCTTGCCTTCCGCCGTCAGGCGCTGGTAGTCGGCGAAGTCGCGGGCAGCGCCTCGAATAAGATTGTCCAGGCCGATCGCGTCCGGCGCGGCTGGGGCGGCGACGGCCCCTCGTCCTGCCTGTCCTGCCGATGCTGCCTGGCCTTGCGGCGCCGCCGCTTCGGGCAACGCCTGCCCGAACAGTCCCGCGAGCGCGGCTTCGAACGTCGGTCCGTACGACAGGCGATCCTGCAGCGCGAGCACGACGATCCGCAGTTCCGGCATCGGGCTGCGCTCCGACTGCAGGTAGATTGGCTCCGCGTAGAGCAGCCCGCGTCCCATCGGAATCACGAGCAGGCTGCCGCGGACGACGCGCGAGCCCTGCTGGTTCCACAGCGTCAGCTGTCCCGAGAGCTGCGGGTTCTGATCGATGCGCGCTTCGATCTGCAGGGGTCCGTCGACGAGCTTGTTCTTCGGGAAGTTGTACGCGACCAGCGTGCCGTACTTCTCGCCGTCGCTCCGTCCGGCGATCCAGCCGATCAGGTTGTTGCGGTTGCCCGGAGTGAACGGCAGGATCTCGACAAACTCCACGCCGGATTCGCCCGGCAGCGTCATCAGCACGAAGTTGGGCAGCATCGGCTGCGCCGCCTGATCCCGGTTGGAGGTCGACCGCACCTCGCTCGCGACCGTCCACAGGTCTTCGCGGTTGTAGAAGACCCCGGGATCCGTCATGTGGTACAGGCCGTACACCGCCGCCTGCAGCTCGAGCTGCAGCTCGGGATAGCGCATGTGCTTGCGCAGGCTCGCGGGCATTGCCGCCGCGTCCTTGAAGAGCGACGGGAAGATTCCGCGATACGCGTTGATGATCGGATCGCCCGCGTCGAAGACGTAGAACGTCGTCGTCCCGTCGTACGCGTCGATGACGGCCTTCACGCTGTTGCGGATGTAGTTGATCGAGCGCCGCTCGAGCCGGTAGTGCCGCGAATAGGGATACGACTCCGACGTCGTGAACGCATCCATCACCCACTGCAGCCGGCCGTCCTCGCCGACGACCATGTAGGGATCCGGATCGAAGGTCAGGAAGCCGCCGGCCAGCGCGGTCACGCGGTCGCGAAGGTTGCGGCGCATCAGCAGCCGGCTGTCTTCCCGCACGTCGTCGCTGAACGGGAGCTTGGCGAGATCGCCGCGGTCGAGCGCGATGAGCAGCCGGCGGAAGAAGCCGCCGAGGACGATGCCGCCCGTGCCTTCGTAGGAGGTGACGCTGTTGGTGTCGCCCTGCGGGTAGTTGAATTCCTGCTGGCGTGTCTTGACGTACACGTCGTTGTTCGTCATCTCGCCGAAGTAGATCTCCGGCCGTGTCACCTTCAGGGCCGGCGTCGCGCTCTGGACCGGCATGTTGCTGAGGAGAAACGTCGGCAGGCCTTCGGTCGTGAAGCCGTTGACCGGGTTCATCGTCACGCCGTAGCCGTGCGTGTAAATCAGCTTCTCGTTGATCCAGTTCCGGCTGCTCTCGGGCAGCTTCTCGACGCTGAGCTCGCGCGTGCCGAGCATGACCTGGCGGACGCGTCCGTCGATCTCGTAGCGATCGATGTCGATGTCGGGGAAGTCGTAGTACGTCCGGATCTCCTGGATCTGCCGCAGCGTGTCCTGCAGCGCGCGCCAGTCCCAGAGGCGGATGTTGTCGATCGTCGCGCGGTTGCCGGCGAGGTTGACGGCGTCGATGCCGGTGTCGGCGGGAAACGGGCGCTGCTCGATGCGATTGAGGCCGAAGGCCTCACGCGTCAACCGGATGTTGTGCGCGATGTACGGTCCCTCGCGCACGAGCTCGTTCGGCTTGACGACGAAGCTCTGCACGTACGCGCCGAGCAGGGAGATGACGATGTAGGTGACCGCCGCGGGCGCGACGGCGACGGCGAGCCAGCGGAAACGCGGGGCGGAGACGGCGTTGACGAACGCAATCACGGCGCCGAGGACGAGCGCGCCCGCGACCACCGTCAGCCCCGTGAGCGTGACGTGCGCCTCGGTGTAGCCGACGCCGGTGAAAATCGTCTGGTCGTCCACGAGCTGGTCGAACCGGCTGAGCCACACACGCGCCGCCACCGCGAGGAGCAGGACGCCGACCGCGCACGAAATGCTGCGAAGCTGGAGAATCCGTCCGGTGCCGCCCTTCAGCCGGCTGACGAGACGAGAGCCGCCGCCGACCAGGGTGAAGACGAGGGCGATGATGCAGGCGACGATGGCGAGCGTCATCACCCAGCCGGAAATCAGATCGAGCGCGGGCAGCGTGAACAGATAGAAGTTGAGCGGGCGCCCGAAGATCGGATCCGGCGCGCCGCCCGGGGCGCCGTACCACGCGAGCGCCAGCGTCGGCCATTCGGCCATCATGCCCGAGCCGGTGATGAGCGCGATGCCGCCGGCGACGATGAGCGCGATGATGCGAAGCGCCGGCTCCATCGGGAGCTGGACCGGCTGCCCGTTGATGATGATCGTGTTGCTGGACGCGCTCAGGCTTTCCGGCTTGAAGAGGAGGAAGGCTCCGTAGAGCACGAAAAAGGTGAGCAGCGCGAAGCCGAGAAACGCGTACGCCTGGAAGTTCAGCGTCCGCCAGAAGACCTCGGAATATCCGAGTGACGAAAACCAGAGCGCGTCGACGTAGTACGAGAGCGTCGTGCTCGCGCTCAGGAAGAGGATGACGGCGACGACGAGAAGAGCGAGTCGTCCGCGGCGTTTCATTACGGGATGAGGACGATCTTACCCCGGGCGCCGGACGCCATCACGGCGTCCTGCGCTCTGGCGGCGTCCGCGAGCGGGAACTCCTTGCCGACGACCGGTTTCAGAGTTCCGTTCGCCAGGCCGGTCATCATGTAGCTGTTGATCGACGCCATGTCGGGATCGCTGATGTTGAACAGCGTCATGCCGATGATCGCCGCGTCCTTGCCCATCGCCTGCCGCGCGTCGATCTCCACGCGTCCGCGGTTGCCGATGACGACGATGCGGCCGCGCTGGGCGAGCAGACCGAGATCCTTGTCCAGGTTGATATGCGCCGCCATCTCGAGGACGACGTCGACGCCTCTGCCGCCGGTCGCTTTCATGATGTCGTCGAGATAGCCGGCCTTCGCGTGGCTGAACGTCTCGTCGGCGCCGCTCTCGCGCACCGCCTTCAGTCCGTCGTCCGTTCCGCCGGTGCCGAAGACCCGGATGCCGTGCGCGTGGGCGATCTGCGTGGCCGCGAGGCCGACGCCGCCCGTCGCGCCGTGGATCAGCACCGTCTCGCCGGGTCTGGTCTGCGCCTTGTGGAACAGCGCGCGATACGCGGTGGCGTACGGCACGCCCATGGCGGCGCCCTGCGCGAAGGAGACGCTCGCCGGCAGTTTGTACAGATGATCGAGATTGCAGACGGCCTTCTGCGCGTACGCGCCGCCGTAATGGCCGTGCGTGTGCTCGGCGGCAGTGCCGTGGATGAACACGCGATCGCCGGGCTTCCAGGCCTTCACGTTCGCGCCGACCGACTCGATTTCTCCGCCGGCATCCGAACCGGGAATGAACGGCAGCGCGGGCTTCCGCGCGTACGCGCCGGTGCGGATGTAGACGTCGACAGGATTCACGCCGACGGCCTTGAGGCGCACGACCACCTGATCGGCCGAGGCCTTCGGATCGGGCAGATCCTCGAGCTTCAATACTTCGGGGCCGCCGTGCTCGCGCACGAGAATCGCTTTCATGCGGCGATGCTATCATGAGAATTCACCTCGCCCATGAGCCTCATCCGGGTGCACAAGACCGTCGGCGTGAACGTCGGCGACGGCGTCCGGACAAAAAAAGTCCAGGTCGGCGGCGCGGCGCCGGTCGTCGTCCAGTCGATGACGATGACCGACACGGCGGATGCGCGCGGGACGGCGCAGCAGTGCATCGAGCTCGCCGAAGCCGGCTCGGAGATGGTGCGGGTGACGGTCAACCTGCCCGAGGCCGCGGCCGCCGTGCCTGAAATCAAGCAGCGCATGCTGGACGCCGGCTGCAGGGCGCCGCTGATCGGCGACTTCCACTACAACGGCCATCAGCTGCTCACCAGGTACCCGGAGTGCGCCACGGCCCTCGACAAGTACCGCATCAACCCGGGCAACGTCGGCACGGGCAAACGGCGCGACGAGCAGTTCGCGACGATCTGCAAGGTCGCCGTCGATCACGGCAGGCCGGTGCGCATCGGGGTCAACGGCGGATCGCTCAACCAGGAGCTCGTCGTCGCGAAGATGCAGGAGAACACCGATCGCAATCTCGGGAAGAGCTCCGAGGACATCATCAACGAGTGCATGGTGCTCTCGGCGATCGAATCCACGGCGCTCGCGATCGAGTCCGGACTCCGCAAGGATCAGATCATCATCTCGTGCAAGACCTCGCGGCCGCGCGATCTGATCGGCGTCTATCGCGCGCTCGCGAAGCAGACCGACCAGCCGCTGCATCTCGGCCTGACCGAGGCGGGCATGGGGATGAAGGGGCTCGTCTGGTCGGCGTCGGCGATGGGCGTGCTGCTCAACGAGGGCATCGGCGACACGATCCGGGTCTCGCTCACGCCGCGGCCCGGCGGCGATCGCCGCGAGGAAGTCTACGCGGCGTGCGAGATCCTGCAGGCGCTCGGCATCAGGTCGTTCTCGCCGAGCGTCACCGCGTGCCCCGGCTGCGGACGGACGACGAGCTCGACGTTCCAGGAGCTCGCCGAACGCACGCAGGAGTACATCCGCGAAAAGATGCCCGTCTGGAAGACGCAGTACGAAGGCGTCGAGACGATGACCCTCGCCGTCATGGGCTGCATCGTCAACGGGCCGGGCGAGTCAAAGGCCGCCAGCATCGGCATCAGCCTGCCGGGCACCGGCGAGGAGCCGAGCTGTCCCATCTACATCGACGGCCAGCACGTGAAGACGCTGCGTGGATCGTATGAGGAGCTCGCCGCGGAATTTCAGAAGCTCGTCGACGACTACGTGTCGACGAAGTATGCAGTCAGGCGCAGTTAGAACCGGTCCAGACGAACTTGCGACGAGGGAGCGACATGCGCCCCTTATCGGAAGAGTTTTCTCTCAGCTGTAGTGCGGACCTTCAGGTCTGCTAGTGGACGGTGTACGGCTCGTGGAGCGCGAAGGGCGCGATCTCGACGTCGAAGTGCTCGCCGTCTTCCGTCACCATCTGGTACGTGCCCTTCATGACGCCCGTGGACGTCGAGAGCTCGCAGTTCGAGGAGTACTGGAACGACTCACCGGGATGGAGCAGCGGCTGCTCGCCGACGACGCCCGGGCCGCGGACTTCCTGCGTGTGGCCCGTCGCATCGGTGATGATCCAGTGACGGCTCAGGAGCTGGACGTTGTCGTCGCCTTCGTTGGTGATGCGGACCGTGTACATGAAGTGCCAGAGCTGCTCGAACGGGTGCGAGCGGTCGGGCACGAACTGCGATTCGACTTCGACGCGCACGTTGTTCGTGATGGCTTCAGAGGCGGAGGCGTGCAGCGGCTGGTCTTTGAATTCCATACGGATCGCCACTAAGGCATCTTTATGATAGCAATTGATTCCGGCTGTGCACAGAAAGGCACGGAGGCGCATTGATGGGGCACTGGGACAGCGAACGGCAGGTGGCGGCAAAGATCGGCGTGCCCGAGGCAAAGCGCCACATCTTCCTCTGTGCCGACCAGACGACGCCGAAGTGCTGTGACAAAGAGCGCGGCGTGGCCGCCTGGGACTACCTGAAGAAGCGTCTCAAGGAACTCGGCCTCTCGGAGCAGGGGGGCGTGCTGCGCACGAAGGCCAACTGCCTCCGAATCTGCGAGGGCGGGCCGATCGCGGTCGTCTATCCGGAAGGCACCTGGTATGGCGAGTGCGATCCCCCGGTGCTCGAGCGGATCATCCAGGAGCATCTCGTCGGCGGCCGTCCGGTTCAGGACTACGTCATCGCCTCGCGCCCGCTGTAATCCACTCGACGATCCGCTGCTGGATGCCGGCGTAGATGGCCGCCTGGCGCGCCGGATCCTTCCGGCTCAGCTTGAAGGAATGATCGCCGCCGTCGATGGTGACGACGTCCGGGGCGGGTGAGAGCCTGCCGAGAATCGGCGCGAGCTCGCCGGGCGTGCCGAACGTGTCGCGGCTCCCCTGAATGAACAGCATCGGCCGCCGCACGCCGGGCAGATGGGCGTCGCGAAGCTTGAGCGGCTGTCCCGGCGGATGAAGCGGATAGCCGAGCAGCACGAGGCCGGCGACCGGCAGCGACGCGTCCGCGGCGGCCACCTGTGTCGCGATGCGCCCGCCCATGGACTTTCCGCCGATGAAGAGGGCGCGCCGCGCGGATTCGAGGTCGTGCCGCGCGCGGTCGATCGCGGCGCGATACGCGTCTTCCAGGACGGGACCGCGGTCGGGAATCCGCCGTTTTTCTTCGATGTAGGGGAAGTTGAACGTGATGACGTCGAGACCGAGGTCGCGCAGCGCCGTCGCGAAGCCGACCATGAACGGGCTGTCATGCCCCGCGCCCGCGCCGTGCGCGAGGATGAATGCCGCCGGCGCGCGATGGCCGGCGGCGTAGACGCGGATCTCAGAAGGCTTTTTCAAGCGCGTCGCGCGCCTCGGCGTCGGTCTTCAGGTTGTTCTTCACGGACATCACGCCGAACTGCTGCGTCGCGATGGTGCGCGCGATGAGCCGGTCCATGTCGTTCAGCACCACGCCTTCGAGCGTGACGCGGCTGTGATCGACGACGATGTGAATCGGCGGGTTCGGTCCGAGCCCGTAGTTCCAGAAGTTCGGATTGCTGTAGATGGCCCGCGCGATCCGATAGCGCAGCTGATCGTCGAACTGCGACACCGGCAGCACGGTGATCATCGAGTTGACCTGCCGCACGCCGTCGACCTTGCCGACGCGCTTCTCGATATCATCCCGCTTGAACGGCATCGTCACCTGCCCGGTCAGCGTCACGACGCCATTCTTCACGCTCGCGTCGACGTTGTCGAACACGGTGAAGTGCGTATACCGCTGGACGGTCTTCGAGATGTCGTTGAACACCTGGAGATCTTTCCTGTCGCCGGTATCTGCGAAGGCGACACCCGCCACAAGCGCAAACCCGGCCATGAACGTGAGCACTCGCTTCGTCATAAGCCCTCCCTCGAAAGCAACCACTGAGGGGGCAAGCGAAGTGCCAAACGCGGGCGCACAAGATCCTTCGGAAAAACGCGAACCTTGCACGCGTGTCATTCGCGATGTCCTCCGCCGTGGACGCGCGGCTTTAATGGCCGGCGAACGCGAGACCGAGGCCGTACGTGATCGCCGCTTCGATGATGCCGACGATCGTCATCTCGAGGCCGCTGGCCCACCACGACCGCGTCGTGACGAGCGACTTGCTCGCGCCGACGACGAAGTGCGCCAGCGTGCTGATGACAAATGACGCAATCACGGCGGGCATGCCGACGGCGAAAAAGAACGGGATGATCGGGATGAAACCGCCAATGGCCGTCGACACGCTCGCGGAGAACATCGACCGCCACGGATTCGGGAACGTCTCTTCAGACAGGCCGAGCTCTTCCTGCGTCAACGCGCGGAGAAACTGTTTCGGCTCCTTCGAGATCTGCTCCGCCATGCGGCGCGATTCATCGGCCGAGAATCCCTTGAGCTGGTAGAAGAGCTCCAGCTCGAGGATCTCTTCCTCCGGATCGGCCTCCATCTCGGCCTTTTCGCGGGAGACCTCCGATTCGTACACATCGCGCTGCGACTTCGACGCCAGATATGCGCCCGCGCCCATCGACAGCGCGCTGGCGAGCGTACCGGCCAGCCCCGCGGCGAGGACGACTTCGCTGCCGCCGGTGTAGCCGGCCATGCCGGAGACGATGCCGAAGACCGCGCCCAAGCCGTCGTTGACGCCGTAGATCGCATCGCCAATCCAGCCCGTGCCGCGGCGATGCCAGCGTTCACGGCGGAGTATCGTGTCGAGCGTGGACCGCGGCGTTGGAATCTTCCCGCCGGCCAGCGTGCGCAGGACGACGGCGTGATCGCGCTCTTCGAGCATCGCTTCTTCCGCGATCTTCTTGTCGCCGGGATCGCTCAACCGCGCCATCAGCTCGCCGTACTCGGCGTCGGCTTTCGTTTCTTCCTGCTCCAGGCGATGGAAGACGACGGTGGGATCGGCGATGCTCTGGAACCACGTCAGCCCGCGCTCGATTTCACCCGGGTCGGGAATTTTTCCGGTGGCGTTGTGGATGCGCTCGGACCACCTTGCGGCGTGCTTGTCTTCCTGCGCGGCGAGGCGCAGCAGGATGTCGCGCCGCTTCGGATCGGTTTCGCGCTGGGCGAGCAGCTTGTAGGTGTGGGCGGCTTCGACTTCGCGCCTCCACATCTTCTCGACGGTGGCGAGGTTGACCTTGTCGATCGCCATGGTTACCCGATCAGGTGCTCGAAGCCGACGATCGTGAGGATGCCGGCGAGGATGAGGAGGACCTGCCGCACGGCGTTCGCGTCGATCTGGCCGCGATGCAGATCGGGAATGAGATCCGACATGGCGATGTAGAGCAGGCTTGCCGACGAGAACGCGAGGATGAACGGGCGGATGCCGGGGATCGCGCCGACCGCGAACCACGCGACGATCGCGCCGACGATCCCGGCGCCGCCGGAGACGAGGTTCAGCAGCAGCGCGCCGCCGCGGCTGTAGCCGGCGGCGAGCAGGATCGCGACGTCGCCGACCTCCTGCGGGATCTCGTGGGCGGCGACCGCGATCGCCGTGTTCACGCCCAGCGGCACCGACGTCATCACGGCCGCGGAGATGATCGCGCCGTCGATGAAGTTGTGGAACGCGTCGCCGATGAGCACCAGCGGCACGGTCGCGCCGTGCACCTGGCATTCGTCCGTGTGGCAGTGGCGGAGCAGCACGAGCTTCTCGAGGACGAAGAACGTCATGATGCCGAAGAGCAGGGTGCTGAAGACGGCCGGCGGGCTCAGCGAGTCGAGCGCTTCAGGCAGCAGCGCGAGCAGCGCGACGCCAAGCAGCGCGCCGACCGCATAGCTGACGAGCCACGGAATCAGCCGCGTCCGGATCTTGTGCGTGAAGAGCAGGAGTGAGCTGGCCACGACGAGACCGCCGCAGCTGCCGAGGAGGCTCAGGCCGAGCGCGGTCGCGAGCAAAGTCACGCGACATTCTAACGTGGAGACGTCGGAGGCTAGTTCGCGAAGTAGCCGGCGCGCGCGCGGACGCGGTAATTGCGGTTTTTCGTCTCGACACGGATGGCGTGCCAGCGGCCGTCCTTTTTTCCCGGCGATGGATAGCCGAGGTAGTACTGCTTGCTCAATTCGTCGGCGATGCTGGCCGTCGCCGGGGCGAGATCGCGCGGCGCGCGGATGATCTCCGTGCGTCCGCCGCTGTCGTCGGTCATGTCGCGCAGCGCAGAGATGTTGACGCGATCGTCCATCGAGATCTGCAGCCGCGACGGCCCGTTGCCGGGCGGAGTCGATCCCGCGCCCGGAGCGCCGGGGCCGGCAATCGGCGGCGTCGCCGGCGGGACACGGCCGATGCCGCCGCCTCGCGGCCCGCCCGGAAACGGCAGCGGCACGGGCACGGGCCGCGGCGGGTTTCGAGACGGCGGGATGCCCGACGGCCGGCGCGGGCCGGGGATCTCGCCGTCGGCGTCGATGCCGACGGCATAGACCAGCACCTCGCTCTGCCGGATCTCTTCCTTCAGTTCACGAATCTCCGTCTGGCTCGACGTGTCGTTGCCGTCCGAGATCACGACGAGCGCCTTCTTCCGGTTCTGGCCCTGCTGTGCCAGCGGAATGGCCCTGGCGACGGCGTCGTACATCGCCGTGGCGCCGTTCGGCTGCAGCCGCGCGAGCGGATCGAGGATGTCGCGCCGATCGCGCGTCCATCCCTGCACGAGGACGGGGTAGTTGCTGAAGCGATAGAGAAACAGCTCGTCGTTGCGGTCGAGCAG
>Ga0134123_10003085_pt1 | contig 10837 bp, 6 predicted proteins | sample KB303_FD_96460 | JGI IMG/M metagenome (GOLD analysis project Ga0134123, IMG submission 96460) | Terrestrial soil microbial communities without Nitrogen fertilizer from Kellogg Biological Station, Michigan, USA - KB3-0-3 | ecosystem: Environmental > Terrestrial > Soil > Unclassified ...
AGCGCATCCTCGGCCTCCGGCGCGATGTCGTACCGCACCGTGAGGCGATCCACGAACCGGGTCCGTTGGATCTCGAGGTATTCCTCCAGGAACCTGATCTCCTCGCCGAGCGGAATCTCCTGCGGTCCGCGGTCGTCAAGGGTCGCGCGCAGCAGCCCGCTCAGCCGGGACAGCGTCTCCATGACCGCGCGCTGATCGTTTTTCTGCGCGAGCACGAAGATCGTGTTCAACGTGTTGAACAGGAAATGCGGATTCAGCTGTGACCGGAGCGCCTGCAGGCGCGCGTGCGTCAGATCGGCCTCGAGCTGCGCGGCGCGCACTTCGTTCTGACGCGCCTGGTGGTAGTAGTGCATCGCGTAGAACAAGCCGAGAATGGCCCAGTACTGCAGGAAGTTGCCTGCACCGTAATTCCTGAGCATCCCGAAGAAGCGGTCCTCGAACCGTGAACCGCTCAACGAGTCGGCCTGGAGCAGCGCCGTGGTGCCGAAGTGGATGACGACGAAGCTGACCGCGCCGAGGACGTGGATGACGAACGCCCGGGCGCGCGGCGGTTGATCCAGCCGGAACGTCGCGGCCAGAAAGAACACCGCCGGCACCAGCGCCGCAAACGTCATCCAATAGCGGATGATCACGACCGCCACTCTCCCCAGCGGTTCCTGACGTCCCACCGTGGGATTGAGGAGGTAGGTGTAGCTGGTGTCCATCAAGGCGATCAACGCCCCGAACGCGATGACCACCAGCCAGGCTTTACGACTCTTCCAGATCTCGGTCAATCGAGCACCATCACAGGGCGCATTTTACTGCGAGGCGGCCTGCTACTCCTTGATGACGGCGACCGCTTCCACTTCGATGCGGCTCGTCCCGATGAGACTCTGCACGCCGACCATCGTGCTGGCGGGCATGTCGTTCTGCGGAAAGACCTGCTTTTTGGCTTCGTCGTACGGGGCGCGATCCGCGGCGGTGAAGTTGGCGATGTAGGTATTGAGTTTGATCACGTCCTCGGGGCCCGCACCAGCGGCCGAGAGCTGCTTCAGCACGTTCTGATAGGCCGCGACGGCCTGCGTTTTCAGATCGTCGCCGCGCCCGACCTGTCCCGAGACGTAAATCAGTTTCGTCCCGCCGGTGTATGCCACCACGGCCCCACTGAAGCGGCCTGGCGTCGGGTTCAGGAAGTCCTTCTTGACGCTCTTGCTGCCCTGCGCGTACATCGCGCCAGCGAGCCAGCCCGATCCCACGAGCACACCTGCGATCACCAAGCGAGTCATCCTCTTGCGAGCCGTCATCTCCATCTGGGCCTCCCGATCACGTCTGTTCGACCACGCTTCGAGCACGTTCGATGTGCCTAATCGGACGTCCGGCATCGGGGAACGATTCCTTTCGAACCGTCAACCGTCAAGCGATTTGGGACGAGGCGCATACCGACGGTGCGAGACGAAAGCTTCCACTCGTCCCCGCCGACTGCGGGCTGTACCTAAGTCCTTGAGGTCGCCGGCCCGGACAGGGACACTGCGGCCCAACGCGGCCGGCCGGCCGCGAACGGAGGACCATCGTGAGAACTGCCCTGATTGCCGTGGCTTGCGCGGGGGCGATTGCCGTCGGCGCATCCGGACGCCTGGAAGCGCAGGCCGGTGCGCGCGACGGGGAATGGCGAACCTACGGGGGCGACTCCGGCCACACGAAGTACGCGCCACTGGATCAGATCAACAAGGGCAACGTCGGCAATCTTCGCGTGGCATGGCGCTGGGTCTCGGTTGACGAGGAGACGAAGGCACGCGCCAAAGAGTCCACCGACCCGTTGATGAAGTACTACTCCATCAGCACGTATCTGAACGAAGCTACGCCGTTGATGGTCCACGGCGTTCTCTACACGACGACGTCGTTCAGTCAGATCGCGGCGATCGATCCCCGCACCGGCAAGACCATCTGGAGCTACGACTCCGGCTTTCCCAAAGAGGGGAAGCCGCCCGAATGGGGCTTTCTCACTCGCGGGCTGGCGTATTGGACCGACGGCAAGGAAGAGCGGCTGCTGTTCGCCGGCGGGCTCTCACACCTGATCTCGCTCGACGCCAAGACCGGCAAGCTTGACCCCAAGTTCGGCGAGAACGGCACGGTCGATCTGCGGAAGGGACTCGGCCGCGCCTTCAACACGCAAATCTACTCGGTCGATTCGCCACCCGTCATCGTGCGCGACGTCGTGATCCTGGGATCGCAGATGCCGGAGAACGTCAACGGCATCGATTCGCCGCAGGGACACATCCGCGGCTTCGATGTCCGGACCGGCCAGTTGAAGTGGACGTTTCACACGATTCCGCAGGCGGGTGAATTCGGCAACGAGACGTGGGAAAACGATTCGTGGGCCACGACCGGCGGCGTCAACATCTGGACGAACATGAGCGCCGACGAAGAGCTCGGCTACGTCTACCTGCCGGTCGGGTCGCCGATGAACGACTTCTACGGCGGCAAACGTCACGGCGACAACCTCTTTGCCAACTCGCTGGTCTGCCTCGACGCCACGACCGGCAAGCGGATCTGGCATTTTCAGTTCACGCATCATCCGATCTGGGACTACGACCCGCCGGCCGCTCCCAGCCTCATCGACATCAAGGTCGATGGCCGTCCGATCAAAGCGGTGGCGCAGATCACGAAGCAGGGATTCATCTTCGTGTTCGATCGCGCAACCGGGAAACCCGTCTGGCCGATCGAAGAGCGCCCGGTTCCTCAGTCAACGCTGCCCGGCGAGAAAACGTCCGCGACACAGCCCTTCCCCACCAAGCCTCCGTTGTACGGACGGTTTGGCGTCAGCGAGGACGATGTCATCGACTTCACGCCCGAACTGAAGGCGGAGGGGCTGGCCATCCTGCGGCAGTTCGACCTCGGGGGGCCGTACACGCCTCCGACCGAGCGCGGCACGATTGTCAGTCCGGGCTACAGCGGCGGTGGCAACTGGTGGGGCGCGGCGTTCGATCCGGACACCGGATATTTCTACGTGCCCAGTTGGGCGGCGTTCTCCATGGCTGCCATGCGGAAACAGCCGCCCGAGCGCGACTTCGTCGGTTATGCGCCAGGCCGGGTAGGCGATTCGGGCCTCGCCTGTTGCGTCAAGGGTCCACAGGGTCTGCCGCTGTTGAAGCCGCCGTACAGCAGCATCACCGCGTACGACATGAATCGCGGCGAGAAGCTCTGGGCGATTCCCCACGGGGATGGGCCGCGCGATCACCCCGCGCTGAAGGGGCTGAACCTGCCGCCGCTCGGCTCGCTCGAGAAGTCAGGGGCGCCGCTGCTCACCAAGACCTTGCTTTTCATCGGTCAGGGGCTGCAGTCCAAGAAGTTCCGGGCGTTCGACAAGCAGACGGGAGCCAAGCTCTGGGAATTCGATCTCCCGGCCAAGTCGTCGGCGGCGCCGATCACCTACATGCTCGACGGCAAGCAGTACATCGTCGTCGCCATCGGCGGAGGCGATGAACGAGACGAGTATGTGGCGTTCACCTTGCCCTAGCGCGGGCGGTCGATGACGAGGCGATTGTCGCTGGCCCTCTTGTGCGCGTTGGGCGCCGGCTGGCTCCCAGGCGGGCCCAGGCTGTCCGCGCAGCAACCGGGCGCACAGCGGGTGAAGAGCACCCTGACGACCGCCGTCTTCACCGAGCAGCAAGCCGAGCGAGGCCGGGAGACTTACGATCAGGCCTGCGCGTTCTGCCATCGCACCGACCTGAGCGGAAACGAGGACGGCGCGCGCGCGTTGCGAGGCAGTGCGTTTCTCGAGCGGTGGAACGATCGACCGCTCGCGGACCTGTCGTTCATCATCAAGGAAACGATGCCGCAGGACGATCCGAAATCACTGTCGCCCAGTGAATCGGCCGCGATCGTCGCGTACATCCTCAAACGGAACGGCGCCCCGGCCGGCCAGACCGAACTGCCGCCCGACTGAAGCCTGTGCATGGCGAATTCCAAAATTCGCGAGCATTCTTTGCCGTGTGGGATCTTGATAGCATCCGGCAGTGCGCGATCTGGCCGTCCTGTTTCTGCATCTGCTGGCGACCGTTGCCCGACTCGCCGGTTTCGGCGGCGCCCGCTCAGTGGTGGCCGAATCCGTGCTCGTCAAGCACCAGCTGCTGATCCTCAATCGTTCTCGAAAACGGTCGCCCAATTTCCGTTCCTCTGATCGCGTGGTCGGGTCTTCAAACCGTCCACGCTGTTGCGCCTGCATCGAGCGCTGATTCAAGGGAAGTATCGCCGGCTTTTCTCGTCGAATCGGCCGATGAAGCCGGGCCCCAAAGGGCCTAGCCAGGAGGTACGTGCCGTGTTCCCATCCAGTCGTCGAACGGCTGATTGGGACCGTACGCCGTGAATATCTGGATCGCCTGCTGTTCTGGACCGCGGCTGATCTTGAGCGAAAGCTCGTCGAGTTCCAGCAGTACTACAACGAGCATCGCACGCATGCGGGGCGGGCAGGGCGCCCGCCGGCGCCGAGCTCGGACACGGCTGGCGCTTCGGCGAGTCTCCGGGCGTATCGGTGGCAGACGCACTGTCGTGGGCTGTATCACACGCCGAGGGCCGCGTGACGCAGTCGATCCGCAGCGCGTTCACTGCAGCGATCTGCGAATTCGCCACTCACAGGATAGGTATCATTCGATGCCGAATGCCAACAGCACGTTGCCAGGCGCGGCGCCGAGTCGTCCATAGCCCGAGCCGGTGAACACCATGCCGTCGGCTACCGTCACCCCTGGCCCTCCTATCGCTCCGCCTTGACCCGGGACCCGGTTGACCGTCTCGAACTTGCGCGCGGTCTCGAATCGCCAAAGGACTTGGCCGTTCGTCGTCGAATACGCGCGCAGTGTGCCATCTCCCGATCCTGAGAACACGACGCCGTCGATTGTCGTCGCTGCCGATTGTTGAGCGCCCGGGGCCGGCTGGCCTCCGCGCGTGTCGTCGGCGGGCTTTTCACCTGGAACCGCCCACACCGCTTTACCGTTTTCGAGGCTTAGAGCGACGAGGCCTCCTTCTCTGCGCTCCAATGGAAAGTAGACGGTCCGGTCGTCCGCGGCGCCGCCAAACCCAATCCCGCGCTGACTTTCCCCTGCCGTGACCGCTTTCGGGATCACTATTTCGCCGAGGTCCGCCTTCCAGACAACCTCGCCTTTGAGAGCCGGATCCAGCGCATTGACGAGCCCGGCTTCTCCCGCGGTGATCAAGACGCGACGGCCATCGGCCAACCGACGCAATATGGGCGACGCGGCCATATCGACGTCGAAGTAGAACTCGTTCTGCAAATCCCGATCGGGGCAGTGATCCGTTCTTTGCCTGTCGAAGCGTCCGCAACCAATGACCCAGGCGTCGTTGGCGACAACCTGGTGCGACCACAGGATGCGCCCAGTCTCCAGGTCGATGGCCATCACGGCGCCCGTGGTCACCGGCGCCGGCGCCGTATAGGCGTTGCCGGTGCCGATATACAGTTCACCTCTTTGAGGGTCGATTGTGGGCGTGTTCCACACAGCGCCGCCCGCGGGCCCGTAAAGCTGAACACCGGCCGCGCTCTTCTTCGTCGGCTGCGGTTCTTGCGAGATTGTGAAGGTCTTCCAAATTTGCTCGCCGCTCTTCGCGTCGAGTGCGACGATGCTTCCCCGAAATGTGCAGCACTGATAGCTCTCGCTATTGGCGGACGTTTCCTCGAACGAGGCGACCGGCACGAGAAGGCGGCCGTTCCAGAGCTGAATGCCACCGGTAATGCGTGCCAGCGGGTGTTCTTCTACGCGCCTCCGCCACAGCAATTTGCCAGTGTCGGCGTCCACGCCGTAGACGTTTCCGTGCATATCTCCGAAAAACGCCCCGAAACGAACATTGGGAACACCGCTCACCGCTTGCACGACCACCGGCGTACGGACCCCGGTCTCCGCCTTATAAGCCCAGTGAACACAGCCCGTCTTTGCCGAAAGCGAATAGACGAACCCGGCGTTGCTACTGGCAAACAGTCGACCGTCGACGACGGTCGGCTGCGTCCACACCGACGTGGCCCCTGGGAATCCGAATGCCCACTTCAACTTGAGCCGGGGTACTTGTTGCGCGGTGAGCCCCGCGGCGGCCAACGGCTGAAACCGGGAATTCGTCTGGTCGGGACTCCACCCGTTCCAACGCGCAAATTGGGCAGTCGAACCCTTGATTGGCTCGGCGGACGCGCAGGCATTCGCCGTGGCGCTTGCGTCGCCTCCCGCCAGCGAGCCCATCGGCCGCCCGGCGACAAATTCAGCGAGTGCCGTCTTCTGATTCTCGTTGAGGCCGTCTGCGTGTGCCGCCATGGCTCCGCCGAGGACGCTCAAAATCGCCTCAGGCCCGAGCTCCTGAATCGCCCTCCGCGAAGGTATCCGCGATCCTGAGTCGGTATGCTCGTGACAGGTGCTGCACCGTTGTTCGTAGAGCCTCTGCCCGGTGGCTGTCTGCGCTTCTCCAGCCCGCGGAACCACAATCTGGAGAGCGAGAAGAGCACCCACGTACCACCATTCATGTCGAACCACGAGCCCCTCCTTGAACGTCAGAGAGCGCCCAGGGGGATAGGCGCTCTCTGACGTCGGTGTTCCGGCGGTTTCTCGAGCGCCGCTAGAAGTTGATCTGCGCGCCGACTTTCATCATGCGGGCGCTCAGGATGTTGGTGGGCCTGAGCCAGGTCGGGGCGATAGTGTAGCCGGTCCCGAGCGTCGTGTTGACGCCGTAGACCCAGTCGGAGTTGAACACGTTGTACAGGTCGAACTGGAACTGCACCCGCGTCCTGCCGAACGTTACCCGTTTCGCCGCTCGCAGATCCAGCTGATTGAGCGGGTCGCTGTACTCCTGACCGGTCGAGAACAAGGCCACGCTGGTGGTCGCCGCGGCGATCTGCGCCGCCGTCGACCCCGCCGCCGTGGTGATGGCCCAGCCGTTGGCGTTGGCGATCGCCTGCGTGATCGTCCAGGTCGCCTGGATCGGCGGGCCGGGCGTGTGCTGGAACGTGCCGGACACCTGGATGTCCCACGGCAGCGTCTGGGACATCAGCAGCTTCCAGTCCGGCAGGAACGGCGAGACGGCATGGCAATAGAGCTCGCCGGTCACCGGATTCTTCAACTGCTCGCCCTGCGGGTTGCCGAGCGCGCCCAGATAGCAGCTGTCGTTGATCGCCCGGTCGGCACTGACGCCTCCCTGGATCGTCGTGCCGCTTGTCAGACGCGCGTTGGCCGAGAACGCGAACCCATGGTTGTAGCGGATGGGCGCGACCCCTTTGCCTTCCAGGTGCGTCGAGGCGAGGGCCTGCAGGTTGTCCGGCGCGATGTTCAGCGACGCCTGCGTCGGCTGGTAGATCCCGCAGAGCTGATCTCCTCCGCCGTCAGGCAGCCGCGAGTCGGAGGGGGTCAGGACGCAGTACGGCCCGGTGAAGTGTTGCGGACCAATGTTCACGTCGTCGGTGACCAGGAGATTGCGGTTCGTGTAGCGGCGATAGTACTGGAACCCCACCGAGACCCGCGGCAACAGCTCGTGCTGAACGCCTCCGGCCAGCTCCCAGGAGTACCCGCGCACGCCATAGCCTTCCTGCACCTCGGGATCGATCCGCGTCGTCTGAACGAGTTGACCGAACGGCGAGTTGGCCGCCAGCGGCGCCAGTTCGTTCTGACCCACCGCATTCGGATTGAAGTCGCTGTCCTGCACCGAGCCGTCGGGATTGAAGATCGTGTAGTCCCGGTTGTTATCGGTCCACGTCAGGGCGACGCTGTTGGAGATCCGGTTGATCGGGTTGAGCCCGTTCGCGAAGCTCACGGTCTGTGAATCCACATACCGTGACGCGCTGAACTTCACCGCGGTTTTCGCATTCCCGAAGAGATCGTAGGCGACGCCAAGCCGGGGGCTGAGATCCTTCCAATCCGGCTTGCCGGAGAATTCCGGGAACGTGGTCGGCTTCAGCCACACACTCGGCAGGATGCTCGACTCTCCGACCCGGCCGACGAACCAGTCGTAGCGCAAGCCGGCCGTGATCGTGGCTCGCTTCAGGGTGTACTTGTCCGTTACCCAGAGGGCAGTATCAGCCTTGATGCCGCTCCTCGACTCGAGCGGCAGGAGCAGGGTCACCTGATTGGGGCCGTAGCCAGTGGCATCGGCGTTGACCGTGGTCGTGCCGAATCGCATCGCGATGTCGCCGGTTCGATAATCAAGGCGGTGCACCGAGCCGGTATTCATCTGGAAGCCGCCGGCCAGATTGTGCGAGCCGGTCACCCACGACAGCTTCGCCGAGTAGGACCTCCAGACGTCTTCGTTGATCTGGTCGGAGGTGTAGGCGCAGCACGCCTTGCCCGAGTTCTGGTCGATGACGCGATACGTGGTTGGCGTGACGGAGTCCTGGTAATGCAGCGGCCAGTCCTGCAGATACGTCCCGAGCCCGGCGTCGAACAGCAGCCCGCCGGTCAGCGTACTCGTCCACTTCAGACTCGCGGCCCAACCCGTAAGCGGCTCGTTCGCGGTGGCTTCCGGGGGGTTGATGGCACTGATCCCATAGTGAGCCCGCGTCTTGCTCTGCCGATCGAGATAACCCGTGACCTTGTTCTTCGGGGTGGCCTGCCACGTCAGACGCACCGCCTCACTGCCGATCGTGCCATCGTCGATGCCTGGCCTGCTCAGGTCGGCCTCGTACTTCACCGGGTCTGGGTTCTTGTCGAAATAGCTGTCGACGGCCGTGACGTCGATCCCTTGATAGCGCACCGTGCCCTGGAACCACAGCCGATTGCGCACGATCGGACCGCCGAACGACGGATTGACGTCGTAGATCTTCTGAACCTCGGCGACGTTTGTGCTGCCGAGCGATTTCAGCCGATCCGTCAGGTTGTTGGCGTTCCAGCCATCGCCGCCGGTGTAGTTCGCGAACACGAGTCCCCGGAACGTGTTGCCGCCCTCCCTCGGGATCATGTTGATGCGGAGACTGTTCTGCCCGATCTCGGCGGAGTCTGCGCCCGTGCTGTAGCTGATCTCCTCGAACGACCCGTCGTTCCAGTACCCGGTGTACTGCCCCGACGCGCTCAACTCGGACATCGGCATGCCTTCGACGGCCGCAATCGTCGCCGTGGCGCCACGAAACGACAGCGGCGATTGCTGCAGGCCGCCAGACCCGCCGACATCGCGGGCAAGCGCCCCGCCGCCTCCGCCTTGCAGGCCTGTGCCCGGAATCAGAATGCCGACCGCCTGGATGTTGCGTCCCGTGGGAATCGCGTCCATCACCTCGCGCGTCATGACGGTGCGCGACGCGACACTCTGGGTGTCGACGACCGGCGAGCTCCCGCTGACGGTGATGGTTTCCTCGAGCGCGCCGACCCGCATGTCGGCGTTCACGGGCACCGTGACGTCCGTCTGCAGGATGATGCCCTCGCGAATCACCGTGGCAAAGCCAGGCAGCGTGAACCTGACCGTGTAGGTGCCCGCCACCAACCGCACGATCTTGTACTGCCCCTCGCCGTCAGTGACCGCCGCGCGGGCCTTTTCGATCAGGGATGGGCTCGAGGCTTCGACGGTGACACCAGGAAGGACGGCGCCCGAGGTGTCCTTGACCACGCCCGCGATCACCGTATCCTGCGCGTAAGTTGTTTGGACAAGGAATCCAAGGAGACAGACGATCCCGACGAGCAGACGTCGACCTGCTACCGCCATGCTTCTCGCTCCAGTTCTCTGTGGCCTCGACAAGAGCACCCGTTCGTGGGCGAAACGTAGAATCGCCGCGAGAGAGGGTCAACGCTTTTGGGGCGACACGCATGTGGCGGGTGCCAGACGCAACGCCAGTCGGTCGGCTCCGGCCATGCTAGTATCCGCGTACGACGCCCATGATTCGGGCCCTCCTCATCGACGACGAACTCCACGCCCGAGACGGGCTACGGTTCCAGCTGCAGCGCGAAAGTGACATCTCTGTCGTCGCGGAGGCGATCGACGGCCCGAAAGCCGTCGACGCCATCATCCGGCTCCGGCCCGATCTCGTCTTCCTGGACATCCAGATTCCTGGATTCGACGGCCTGGAAGTGATCCGCCGTGTCTCGCCGATCCACCTGCCGCTCGTCGTGTTCGTCACCGCGTACAACGACTACGCCGTCCGCGCGTTCGAGGCGCGTGCGGTCGACTACCTCGTCAAACCGATTCGGGCGGACCGGTTCCACGAAGCCATCAAGCGGGTCCGCCAGCTGCTGACCACCGCTCAGAGCCAGAAAGACTTCCACGAGCGGCTGCTCAGCCTGATCCAGTCGCGGGAGCCGCTTCCCGCCACACCGGCCTCGACCTACTACCGGCGATTCACCGTTCGTGAAGGCCGGCGCTTCGTCATCATCAACGCGGCGGACGTGGACTGGTTCGAGGCCGCATCCAACTATGTGGAGCTACACGTCGGCGGGCGGGAGCACCTCCTACGGGTGCCGCTCTCTGACCTCGAGAAGAAGCTCGATCCGGTCCGCTTCGTGCGGATTCACCGCTCGACGATCGTCAACCTCGAACGGATCGCCCAGATCCAGCCGACGCAGAATGGCGACTTCAACGTGGTGCTGACCGATGGGACAGCGCTCCGTCTGAGCAGGGTCTTTCGCGATCGGGTCATGGTCTCGAAGTGAGCTAGTCCGCGAACGTTTCCGGGCCGGTCCGGAAGGGCACCGAAATCGTGACGACCGCGCCGCCTGCGTCGCCGAGCGACCCGTAGGTGACGGCCTGCTGCCGGCCGTAAAGATGTTCCAGCCTCGCCTCGGTGTTCGACAGCCCGATGCCCCTCCCGTGCGCCGCCACCTTCGACGAGACGAACCCGGGCCCGTTGTCGCAGACCTTCATGAGCAGGGCATCCCCATGACGCGCGGCACCGACG
>Ga0134123_10003087_pt1 | contig 10833 bp, 10 predicted proteins | sample KB303_FD_96460 | JGI IMG/M metagenome (GOLD analysis project Ga0134123, IMG submission 96460) | Terrestrial soil microbial communities without Nitrogen fertilizer from Kellogg Biological Station, Michigan, USA - KB3-0-3 | ecosystem: Environmental > Terrestrial > Soil > Unclassified ...
GGGCAGCGCGGTAACGATCGGTGGCTCGGCCAGCGTGTAGAGATCGTGCGGCCGGCCGCGGCCGGCGATGGCGAGCGTGCCGGAGGTACCGGAGCGGTCGGCGATGGCGCGGGCCTGGCGCGCGGCTTCCTCGAGGTTGCCGAGCGAGATGTCGTCGGTGTGGGCGTAGCCCGTCCGCGTGTCGGCCTGGGCCCGAACCCCCGCACCCTGGCTGACGTGGCGGGAGGCCTTTTTGACAACGTTTTCCTCGAGAACCAGCTCTTCGTTGATGCGGTACTCGAGGTAGATGTCGGCGTCGTCGACCCGACCGACGAGGCTGCCGCCCAGCAAGCGTTCCATGAGCCCAGGCGTGACGTTGAAGCGATCGGCGAAGAATTGCTCAGGCTGCGTGCGGACGAGATCTGTCATTCGAGTCGAAATTCTCCCGGGTGAAGGCGCCCAATCCTAACGCGTGGCCTGCCACGTCCCAAACTTTTCGATCCTCTCCATTGTAGCCGCCTACCCAAGCGCTCAGGCGGACTGAACCGTCTGAATGATTTCGTGAATGCGCCGCAGTCCGTGCATGAGCGACGGCCCCGGCGCCAGCACGTCCTCGCCGGCGATCTCGTGGATCTGGCCGGAGGCGACCGCGCTGATCGCGTCCCAGCCGGGGCGCGCCTCGATCGCGGCGCGGTCAACCGGCTTGCCGCACCAGGAGGCCAGGATGATCTGCGGATCGCGCCGGACGACCTCCTCGGGTGCGACGACCCGCTCGCGGGCGCTCTGACCCTCGCGCAGCTCGGCGAAGACGTCGCGGCCACCGGCGATCTCGATCAGCTCCGAGACCCACCGGATGCCGGCGACGAGCGGGTCCATCCACTCCTCGAAGTAGACGCGTGGTCGGTCCGGCCACCCGGCCGAGTACTCGCGGTACAGCTTCACCTCGTCGCGCATGTCCTGGACCATGGACCGCGCGGCGTCCGTGCACCCCAGCGCGCCGCCGATGATCAGAATCGCGCGCAGCACGTCGTCGAAGGAGCGCTGGTTGGTGCAGAGCACGGTCACGCCGGCCGCGATCAGCTCGGCCACGATGTCCTTCTGGAGGTCGGAGAAGGCCAGGACCAGGTCCGGCTCGAGGGCCAGGATCCGGTCCGTGCGGAAGGTCGTGAAGCCCCCTACCCGAGCGCGGTCACGCGCAGCCTCGGGCCGCCGCGCCGTGCCCGGCACACCGACCACACGGGCGCCGGCGCCCACCAGGAAGGCGATCTCGGCCGTCTCGGCGGTGAGGCACACGACGCGCTGCGGAAAGTCGATCGGGCTCTTGCCGTACACGGGATGTCCTCGACTCTAGGCACCCCGGGCGAGGCCGGCAAGTCCATTTTTAGGGCTTGGATGGGTCCGATCGCCCTGCGATCGTGGCCGGCACGCAGGGTTGGTACGTGGCTCGATCATCCGTGGCTCGCATCAAGGAGGGCAACGACCATGAAGATCACTCGCCGATGGATCACCGCAGGGATCGGGCTCGTGGTGCTCGCGATGCTGGCCGTCGTTCCGGGCGCTCACGCCGACGTGGTCACGGATGCCAACACCAGGGCCGCCACCGTCGTCTCCGCGATGCCAGGGACTCCGCCCGCCGTACGGGCCATGGCCATCGTGCAGGTTTCAGTCTATGAGGCGGTCAGCGCGATCACGGGACGCTATCCAGCATTGCGTACGAAGGTGACCGCGGCGCCGGGCGCCTCCGTCGACGCCGCGGTGCACGCGGCGACACGGACGGTGCTGCTGAAGCTCGTGCCCTCGCAGCAGACCGCGATCGAGGCCGATTACCAGACTGCCCTCAAAGCCCTGCCCGACAGCTCCGCGAAGACCGCGGGCGTCGCCGTCGGCGAGCAGGCGGCCACCGCCATCCTTGCCCTGTGCGCCGAGGACGGGGCGATCGCGCCGAATATCTACCGTCCGTACACGTCGCCCGGCGTCTACGTGCCGACGGTGTTCCCGGTCGTGCCCCACTGGGGCCGGCGCAAGCCCTGGGTGATGACGAGCGGAGACCAGTTCCGTCCCGCTCCACCGCCGAGCCTGACCAGCGACACCTGGAAGCGGGATCTCGCCGAGATCAAGGCGCTCGGCAGCAAGGCCAGCTCCCAGCGGACGCCCGAGCAGACCGCCATCGCCCAGTTCTGGGAGGCAACGCTCCCCGTCGTCTACTGGCCAGTGGCGCGCTCGGTGGCGACCGTGCCCGGCCGTGACGTGAGCGACAACGCGCGGCTGTTCGCGCTGGCAGCCATGGCCATGGACGACGCGCTCATCGCGGTGTTCGATGCCAAGTACACGTACAACTTCTGGCGGCCGGTCACGGCCCTCCGCAACACCGAGGGCGGCGCCGGTGATCCCGGCTGGCTGCCGTTCATCGACACGCCGATGCACCCGGAGTATCCGTGTGCGCACTGCATCGTGTCCGGCGCGCTGGGCGCGGTGCTCGCCGCCGAGATCGGCGCCGGCCCGAGTCCCAAGCTCAGCTCGGCCAGCTCGACCGCGGGCGGTGCGGTGCGCTCCTGGAACAGCATGGGCGACTTCGTGACCGAAGTTGCCGTCGCCCGCATCTACGACGGCGTGCACTACCGCAACTCGTCGGAGGTCGGCTCCGCGATGGGCAAGAAGGTGGGCGAGCTGGCGGTGTCGAAGCTTCCGCGCGCGACCCGGTGAGACGGCCCGAGGGGTGGCCGCGGCCGGCGGCTACCCCTCGTACGTCTCGCGCCGGGCGATCCCCCGCTGGAACGTGAGGTACTGCTCGCGCGTCATCGGCGGCTTCGCCGACTTCAACACCTCGCGGGCGCCGCTGGCGCCCTCGGCCATCAGGTCGACCACCATCGAGGCCAGGGCCTTGGCGATGCCGAGGTAGGCCAGCTTCTGATCGACGATCTGATAGTCGGCGCCGTGACCCGAGCCGCTCGCGCCACCAATGTAGGGATGCAGGATCGGCATCACCATGCTGAGGTCGCCCATGTCGGTCGAGCCGGTGCGGTGGCCGATCTCGCGGTAGTGCTCGGCGCCGACCAGCGACGCGGCGATGTCGCGATAGAGCCGGGTCATGGTCGGATCGCAGCTCATCGGCATGTAGCCGGGAAGCGTCTCGATCTCGACCTTGGCGCCCATGGCCAGCGCACCGGCCCTGAACGCACGGTCGACCTTCTTGTTGGCGTCGAGGATCGCCTCCACGCTCCGTCCCCGCACGTAGGTCTCCAGGCGCACCTCGCCGGGGATGACGTTCACCTGCGAGCCGCCGTGCGTGATGATCGGGTGCACGCGGATGGTGTCCTCGTCCCGGAAGGTCTCGCGGAGCGCGTTGATGGCGGTCAGCGCGATCTGGGCGGCGTAGAGCGCGTTGATGCCCTGGTGCGGCGCGCCGCCGGCGTGCGAGGCGCGGCCGATGTAGCGGATGGTCTTCACGATGCAGCCGTTGTTGGAGCCGGGGACGCCGGTCTTGCCGTCCTCCGTGCGCGAGGTCGTGTGGATCATCATCGACAGGTCGACGTCGTCGAAGTGCCCCAGGCGCATCAGCTCGGGCTTGCCCCCCAGGAACTCAAGCCGCCCCGCCCGCGCCTGCGCGACCCGCCACTCGACGTCGCCGTACTCCTCGGCCGGGACGGCGAAGAACACCACGCGCCCGGCCAGGTGATCGAAGGCCTTGGCGTCGAGAAGGCCCATGGCCGCGCCGAGCAGCCCCGCGACCTGGGCGTTGTGGCCGCAGGCGTGGGCGGCGCCGGTCTGCGGATCGGCCACCGGATGGCCGGTGACCACGAGCGCGTCGAGCTCGCCGAGCAGCGCGAAGGTCGGGCCGTCACCGCCACGGCCGGCCACATCGGCCCGCACGCCAGTGAGCGCCAGGCCGCCCTTGGGCGAGAGCCCCAGACGGCCCATGGTCTCTTCGACGAGGCGCGCGGTCTTCACTTCCTTGAAGCCGAGCTCGGGGTTCTTTCGGATCTGCTCGCCGAGGCCGATGATCTCCCCGGCGCGCGTGTCGATTGCCTGATGGATGCGCTGCTTGAGCTCGGCCTTGGTCACGGCTTCCTCCTTGGCGTTCCGGACGCAGACCCGGATTCTATCGCAAGGATCCCGCTGTCGGGTTGACGTCGGGCGGCACTGCCAATCAGACGGCGCTCGCGAAGCGCCACGGCTCCGCCGGGGCGCGGAGCGTGGGGGGGTGTGGGGGGCCATATCGGGGCCCCCCACGTTCCTAGACGGGGTGAGCCTCGGCCATGGCGCCCGGGGGCGGCGTCATCTGCAGACGACGGTAGGTCTCCTGCATCGGCTTCTGCATCTCGGTCAGGTGGCTGATCATGCTCGCGAAGACCTCGGCCGCTGCGTGGTGCTCGCCGCGGTAGTGCTGCACCTCGGCCTGCAGGATGCCGAGCTCGCGGCGCAGCTCGCCCACTTCCTGCCGGAGCCGGTCGCACTCCTGGTCCGCGCTCTCCAGGCGGGTCCGGATCCGATCGCGATCCTCGAGATACGCGGGGATCAGTCGGCCGATGAGGTACTGGCTCTCCTCGAGCCATCGGTCAACACGCTGCCGCTCGTCCTGCGTCTGCTCCATGGGGCCCTCCGGGGGGTGTGAGTGGAAAGCGACGGGGTGCTCGCCGTTCTCTGGCGTGCGCCGAACGACCGCGACGCCGCACGACGACAGCGCGAACTCGAATTGCTGGCCGGAGTGCGCCGTGCGCCGCCGGTCCACGCCGCCGAGCGGCGCAAGGGTTCCGCCCGTGCCGCGCCGGTCCAGGCGGACTTCCGTGTGAGGCTCGCCGGCGAAGCGCCGGCTCAGGTACTCGAAGAGCTTGGGATCGGAGCGCGCGACGATGACCAGGTATTCGGGATGGGTGCCGTCGAGCAATGGCAGCAGCGAGCGAAGCTCCAACCGACTTCGACCTCCGGCTGCGGGTTGTTCCTACAGAACCGCAATATATAGGTGCCGCGTCGGACTCTATCAACAAGATCTCGTGTCGTGCAAGTGGAAAAGGGGCGTCCGACTCTCGGCGGCTCAGTGAGAGGATGAGACACCATGGACTACCACCACGTCGTCGAGGCCGCCGGGGTCGTGAGCCTGGGCTTGATCTTCTACTCGTACGCGTTCCGCTGGTTCGAGGCGGGGCCGGCCGCGTCACGACGGTGGCGGCCGGTCGTCACCGGCCTGGCCTTCGGCCTGCTCGCGGTGGTGATGATGATCTCGCGCATCCAGGTGGCGCCCGATCGCTACGTCGATGCGCGCGCGGTGCCGGTCGCGCTGGTCACGCTGGTGGAAGGCTGGCTGGCCGGCGGGCTCGCCGCCGGGCTCGCCGCCGCGTACCGGATCTACCTCGGCGGCAGCGGCGCGCCGGCCGGTGTGCTCGGCATCGTCGCCACGGCGGCGGCGGCGGCCGTGGTCCGCGCGTGGGCCCAGCGCGACGGGCGCATCAGCCTGCGCCACTCGCTCGTGCTGAGCGGCATCGTGTGGGTGATCATCGCGATCTCGTTCTTCTCGCTCGGCGAGCGGGGTGCGGATCTCTTCGCGCCGCTGTGGCTGCCCTTCCTCGTGCTCAGCCTGGTCGGCATCGGTGGTGGCGCGCGGCTCTTCGCCGATGTCGTGGCCAGCCACGCGGTCGAGGCGGCCCGGCGCGACGCCGCGCAGCTGCGCGCGGTCACGCTGCTGGCCCGCGCCGCCGCGCACGAGATCAACAATCCCCTCACCGCGGTCATGGGCGGCCTCGGCCTGATCTCGCGCAGGCTGCCGTCGGGGAGCGAAGAGCAGGGCTGGATCAAGACGGCGCGCGAGGGCTCCGAGCGGATCCGCGACATCGTGGCCCGCATGAACCGCATCACGCAGATCGAGGAGACGGTCGAGGAGGGCGCGCTGCCGCCCATGCTCGACATCAGGAAATCGAGCGAGGAGTGAGCGAGGCGCTGGGGCTCAGCTCAGCGCTTTCAGGCCAGCGCTTTCAGGCCAGCGCTTTCAGGCCAGCGCTTTCAGGAAGGTGCGCGTAGCCTCGGCTGGGGAGTCGGCGGCCAGGATGGCCGAGATCGCGCCGACGCCGCGGGCACCGGAGGCGCGTACCTCGGCCACGCGCTCCGGCGTGATCCCGCCGATCGCCACCACCGGGATGCGCACCGCCCGGACCACCGCGGCCAGTCGCTCGAGCCCCTGGGGCGCGCCGTACTGGCGCTTGGAGGCCGTGTCGTAGACCGGGCCGAAGACGATCCAGTCCGCACCGCGCGCCTCGGCGTCCATCGCGTCGTCGAGCGAGTGGACCGAGGCGCCGATGCGCAGGCGGCCGCCGGCGACGGCGCGGATGTCGTCCACGGCGAGCGAGGTGTGTGTGCGCTGCACGGCGTCGGCGCCCACCGCCAGGGCGACGTCGACCCGATCGTTCACGATCAGCCGCGCGCCGTGCTCGCGCGTGAGGCGCTGGAGCTTCCGCCCGAGCGCGGCCAGGTCGCCGGCGCCCAGGTCCTTCTCGCGGAGCTGTACCGACGGCAGTCCGGCCGTCAGGCATTCCGCCACCACCGCCACCAGATCGCGACCGCGCGTCTGCGCGCGGTCAGTGACCAGACAGAGGCTCAGCTCGTCCAATCAGGAAGGCCCTCGAGAGGCGAGGACGCCGTGGCGTAGAGCTTCTTGCCGATGCGTCCGGCCTTGTAGGCCAGCCGGCCCGCCTCGACCGCGAGCTTCATGGCCTTGGCCATCGCCACCGCGTCGCGCGAGCCGGCGATCGCGGTGTTCATGAGCACGCCGTCGCAGCCCAGCTCCATGGCGATGGCGGCGTCGGAGGCGGTGCCCACGCCGGCATCCACGATGACCGGCACCGTGACCGACTCGAGGATGATCTTGATGTTGTACGGGTTGCGGATACCGAGACCCGAGCCGATGGGCGCGCCCAGCGGCATCACGCAGGCCGCGCCAGCGTCCTGGAGCTTTCGCGCCATCACCGGATCGTCGTTGCTGTAGGGCATGACGATGAAGCCGTCACGCGCCAGCGTCTTGGTGGCCTCCAGCAGCCCCTGCACGTCGGGGAACAGTGTGCGCTGATCGCCGATGACCTCCAGCTTGACCATCTCGCCCAGCCCCGCCTCGCGCGCCAGGTAGCAGGTGCGCACCGCCTCGTCGGCGGTGTAGCACCCCGCGGTGTTCGGCAGCAGGGTGAAGCGCTTGGTGTCGATGTAGTCGAGGATCGACTCGCCGCTGGGCAGGCTCACCCGGCGGACGGCCACGGTGATGATCTCGGTCCCCGACGCTTCGTGCGCGTCGCGCATGACGTCCAGGGAGGAGTACTTCCCGGTGCCGACGATCAGTCGGGACGTGAATTCCTTGCCCCCGAGGACCAGATTGGTGTCGTACATGACTAACCTCCCCCCATCGGACGAACGATCTCGACCTTGTCACCGTCGGATAGCGTGACCGCCGTGTACGTGCTCTTGGGCGTGATGTCGCGATTGACGGCGACCGCCGTGTACTCGCGCTTGACGTTGAGCAGCGTGAGCAGGCCTTCCACCGTGGTGCCGGCCGCGATCTCCATCGGCTTACCGTTGACGCTGATCGTGATAGACACGAACGGCCGCGCCCCTTCCATGGGTGCGGCCGTCTGGATCGACGTCGTCACCGTGTTCCCTTCGCTGGAATTACCCAGAGCAGGTTCGAGGGGTCCCGGGCCGCACCCGGTTCTCAGGAATCCTCCCCCCACGGCGAACGAGGTGAAGTATACCCGGCCTAGCCAGCGCCGTCGAGACGCGGCACCTTCAGTCCTGCGCGGGGCCCAGGAGACCGAGCTCATTCAACTGGTGCAGCGTTCCGACCACGGCATCGCGCGCGGTGAGCGGGTCGACGTCGTAGGCTCCCAGAAGCGCCTCGGCGATGTCCGGGCCCGTGTGCTCACCGTCACAGCGTTGCCAGACGAAGCTCGCGGTGACGTTGAGCTGATGGACCTGGTTGGTCACGCGGTCGAGGAGGATGGTCTCGCCACCGACGGTGCGCGCGGTGAGGCCCGGTCGCTGCCGCGGCCGCTCGGGGATCATGCCCTCACCCGACGAACCGACCCGTGACGCTCGGGCCCCCGGCCGCTCGTGCCGAGCGCCCGTCGGCCACGTCGAGCGACATGTGCCTGCCCTGGCGTCACGTTCGCGCGACGATCGCATCGCGTGGCGAGGTTGTCAAACACCGGTCAGACGGACTCGCTGATGGCCTTCACCGCGTCGGGGTTCTCGAGCGACGACACGTCGCCGGCCGGCTTGCCGAGGTACGTCGCGCGGATCACGCGGCGCATGATCTTGGCGCTGCGGGTCTTGGGGAGATCGCGGGTGAACAGGATCTTCTCGGGCTTGAGCGCCTTGCCCATGGACTGCGCCACGCGCTCGCTCAGCTCGGCGCGGAGCGATTCCGATGGCGCGTTGCCCGGACGCAGCACCACGAAGCACACCACGGCCTCGCCCTTGATCTCGTGTGGCACGCCGATCACTCCGGACTCCGCCACCGCCGGGTGACCGACCAGCACCGACTCGACCTCGGCCGGCCCCAGCCGCTTGCCGGCGATCTTCAGCGTGTCGTCGGAGCGGCCCTGGATGTACCAGAAGCCGTCAGGATCGACGTACGCCCAGTCGCCGTGCACCCACACGTCGGGCCAGCGCGACCAGTACGTCTCCTCGTAGCGCTCGGCATCCCGCCAGAACCCCGCGGTCATGCCGGGCCACGGCCGCGTGATGACGAGCTCGCCCACCTGGCCGCGCACCGGCGTGCCGTCGTCGCCGAAACACTCGGCGGCCATGCCCGGGATCGGTCCCGCGAACGAGCACGGCTTGATGGGCGCGATCGGGAAGCAGCCGAGAATCCCACCGGAGATCTCCGTCCCACCCGTGTAGTTGATGATCGGAATGCGCGCCTTGCCCACGTTCTCGAACAGCCAGCGGTACGGCTCGGGATTCCACGGCTCGCCGGTGGAGCCCAGGATGCGGAGCGAGGAGAGATCGTGGGCGTGGACGTGCTCGGGCCCGTGCGGCATGAGCGCGCGCACCGCCGTGGGCGAGATGCCGAGGACGCTGATGCGGTGACGCTCGACGATGCTCCACAGACGGTTGGGCCGGGGATAGTCCTGCACGCCCTCGAACATCACGGCGGTGCCCCCGTGGAACAGCGCCGCGGTGATGGCCATCGGTCCCATCAGCCAGCCGAGGTCGGTCAGCCAGAACAGCCGGTCGCCCTCGCCCACGTCCATGCAGTAGCCGAAGTCGTGAGCGGTCTTGATGAGGAAGCCGCCGTGAGTGAGCACGGCGCCCTTGGGACGTCCGGTCGTGCCGGAGGTGTAGATGATCAAGCACGGGCGATCGGCCTCGACCGGCAGCGACTGCGCCTGATCGCTCTGTCCGGCGACGGCCTCGTGCCACCAGCGGTCGCGACCGGCGGTCCACGGGATCTCCCGGTCGAGCCGGCGATAGACCACCACGGTCTTCACCGACGGACACTGCGCGACCGCCTCGTCGGCCGTCTCCTTCATCTTCACGACCTGGCCGCGGCGATAGAACCCGTCGGCGGTGATCAGCGCCTTGGCCTCGCAGTCCGTGAGGCGCGAGACGACGGCCCCGGCGCCGAAGCCCGAGAAGCACGGCGTATAGATGGCGCCGAGCTTCACCACCGCCAGCGTGGCGATGGCGGCCTCCGGCGACATCGGCAGGAAGATGCCGACGCGGTCCCCTTCTCCGATGCCGAGCGCCTTCAGCCCGTTGGCCAGGCGATTGACCTCGGCTGCCAGCTCGCCGTAGGTCAGCGTGCGCGACTGGCCGTCGTCGCCCTCCCAGACGATCGCCGGCTTGGCGCCGCGGCCGGCATCGACGTGGCGATCGACGCAGTTGTCGGTGAAGTTCAGACGGCCGCCGGGGAACCACGTGGGCCACGCCACCCCGCGCGAGCCATCGAGCACGCGCTGGTAAGGCTGAAGCCAGCGCACGCCCAGATCGCGCACGACCGCGTCCCAGTACCACTCGGGGTCGGCGACGGAACGGGCCTGCAGCTCGGCCAGCGAGCCGATGCGCTGCGCGCGCATGAAGCGGGCGATGCGGGAACGCTCGGCGACTTCGGGGGTGGGGCGCCAGACGATCTCGTTGGTCTCGGTAGTCATAGGCCGGGCCCTATGATAATGCTTCCGCCATGGGTGAAAACGTCCTCCTCACGCGCGACGGCCTCATCGCCACGGTGACCCTGAACCGCCCCGACCGGCGCAACTCGCTCAGCGACCCCATGCTCTCCGAGCTGGGCGCGGCCTTCGCCGAGCTGCGCGACGACGCCAGCACGCGGGTCGTCATCGTCACGGGCGCGCCCCCGGTCTTCTCGGCCGGCGCCGACGCCGGGCTCAAGAGCAGCATGTCGGCGGAGGAGCGCCGGGCCGCCATGGGCTCGCGTAAGAGCCAGTTCCGCCGGCTCTTCGAGCGCGCCAACACCGTGCTGGAGAACCTCGAGCAGACGACCATCGCCGCCATTAACGGCCACGCGGTCGGCGGCGGCTGGGGCCTCACGCTGGCCTGTGACTTTCGCATCGCGGCGGCCGAGGCCCAGCTCTGGATCCCGGAAGTCGATCTCGGCGTGCCGCTCGGGGTGGCCTCCACCACGCGCTTCGTCCGGATGGTGGGGCCGGCCCGGGCCAAGGAGATCATCATGGACTGCCGCCGCTACTCCGCGGAGGACGCGCGGCAGTGGGGGCTGGTCAACAAGGTCGTCCCAGGCACCGACGTCGTGAAGGCCGCGCGCGAGTACGCGGAGTTCATGGCCACGAAGCCGTTCAAGCCGCTGGCCGAGATGAAGGCGCGGATCAACGCCATCGCGCGGGCCGGCATGCCCGAGGTCAA
>Ga0134123_10003088_pt1 | contig 10832 bp, 8 predicted proteins | sample KB303_FD_96460 | JGI IMG/M metagenome (GOLD analysis project Ga0134123, IMG submission 96460) | Terrestrial soil microbial communities without Nitrogen fertilizer from Kellogg Biological Station, Michigan, USA - KB3-0-3 | ecosystem: Environmental > Terrestrial > Soil > Unclassified ...
ACCGCGCCGCCGGTCTGGAACATCGTCCCCACCATCAGCGCCGCGGTCGTCGCCATCCCCATGCCGCGGGCGATCGTCGGCAGCCACGTCGACAGCATGTAGAGGTTGATCAGGTTCATGAACTGCATCGTCCACAGCAGGAGGGTGCCCGTGGCGCGGCCTTCATGGAAGAGCGTGATGATCGGCACGCCCTCCTTCTTCGTCTCGTTGACGACGAACTGCGTGGCCGGCGTGATGCTGACCGACGGCTCGACGCGTTTCAGCCAGCGACCGATGAGGTCGCTGCTTTTCTTCTTCAGCGTCAGGAACTGCAGCGACTCCGGCAGGCTGACGAACATCAGCAGGCCGATGAGGAGCGGCACCGTGCCGCCGAAGTAGAAGACCGACCGCCAGCCGAAGCGCGGAATCAGATAGGTCGCGATGAAGCCCGCGACGGCCGCGCCGATCGTGAACCCGTTCGACACGACGAGCATCGCCATCACGCGCGAGCGTCTCGGGCTGTACTCGCCGACGAGCGCGACGGCGTTCGGCATGATGGCGCCGAGGCCAAGGCCGGCGATGAAGCGGATGATGAGCAGCTGCTCGAGATTCTGCACACGCGCGGTGATGAGCGTGAGCGCGGAAAAATAGAGCGTCGCGCCGATCAGCACCGGACGCCGGCCGATCTTGTCGGCCAGCATGCTGAACAGGAGAGACCCGATCATCACGCCGATCAGCGTCACGCTCGCCACGCGGCCGGCCGCGCTGGCGATGCCCCACTCGGTGAACAGCGACGGCGCGACGTAGCCCCACGACTGCACGTCGAAGCCGTCCATGATGAGGCACAAGCCGCAGAGCACGAAGACACTGATCTGAAACGATCCGACCTGACTGTTGTCGATGGTTTCAGTGATGTTGATGCTGTTGTTGGCCAAGCGGCTTCCCTTCCTTATTTCGTTCGAGCGGCGTCCCACCAGAGACACGTGCCCGGTGCGAGCGTGTAATTGCCGTCGATCACCTGAACCGGTTCGCGAAGCCCGTCTTCCGCCGCTTTGAGCCGCAGCTGCCGCGCCTGGGCGCGGCCTTCCGTGGACAGCCAGGTGCGATCGTGTCCCCACAGGCTGGGGCCGCAGGACATTTCCACCGGCGTCCACGTCGACGGCTCGATCGACCGTCCGCCCCAGCCGTACTCGACGAAGAACCCTGAAGGCGTGTTGGCGTAGAACGACGTCATGAAGTCGTTCGAATGCCGGCCGAGCGTCGTGGCGATGCGGCCCTCCTCGCCCTGCGCGAGATCGTACGCCTGCCCGACGTCGTCCAGCATGTAGAGCTCCATCATCAGGTGGTGGACGCTGTTCTTACCCGTCTCGACCATCGCGAAGCTGTGATGCCGCGGGTTCACGTGGAGAAAATACGCCTTGAACGGGCGCAGGGTGAAGTCGCTCAGATGAAATCCGAGCGTGTCCGTGTAGAACGGGAGCAGCGCGTCGATGTTCTCGACGTTCAGCACGACATGGCCCATGCCGAGCGGTCCGGTGCGGAATCCTGAAATCGATCGTCCCGGCGTGAACGGATCCGTCGTGACCTCCGCGCCGTGGAAGACCTCGAGCCTGTTGCCGGCCGGATCGTCGAACGTGATCAGATCTTTGACGCGACGTTCTTCCGCGGTCGCGCGGGGTGCGCGCGTCACTCTCACGTTCGCCGCTTCCAGTCCGGCCGCGAACGCATCGAGCGCGCCGGCGCCGCTCACTTCCCAGCCCATGAACGCCGCGCGGTGGGCGTCATTGGCCGCGTCCTCATGCACGACGATGCGCTGGCGGCGGTCGTCCATGCGGAACGTCAGCGTCTTGCGGGAGCGATCGACGAGCTGCAGGCCGAGAAACTTCTCGCCGAAGCTCGACCAGTCGTCGAGATTCCGCGCGCGCACGCCGAAGTAGCCGAGCGAGTCGAGGCCCATGAAAATTCGGTCTTATCTTAGGCTATCCTTTGAACGGCGCGCAGGGCGCCACCCGTCCGCGGGAAGGACTGAGTCCACCTGAGCTGAATCGCGAGAAGGTTCGTCAACGAACCTCCTTTTCGCCCGACGCAAGCGGACACCGGGCAGATCGTCGAAGGAGGTCCGTCATGTCCGATCGTCATCTCCCTGTCCGCCCGAATCTCGTTCAACTGAAGCATCAGGCCAAGGATCTGCTGCGCGACATGAAGCGCGAGCGGCCGGAGGCGAAGCTCGCCGATGCGCAGCTCGCGCTCGCCCGCAGTTATGGCGTCAGGAGCTGGCCGCGCCTCGTCCTCGCCTGCCAGATGGTCGACGCGATCTGGAAGGACAAGCTGACGGCCGTGCGCGATCTCGTCAAGAAATATCCGCCGCTCCTTCACGAGATGGCGCGGGGCACCGAGAGCTGCAACTGGGGGCCGCCGATGTCCTACGCGGCCAATCTCGGACGCGACCGCATCATCGAGATGCTTCACGGTCTCGGCGCTCGAGACCTTACGCACGCGTTGGGCCGCGCGCTCCTCCAGGGAGCGACCGGGACGGCTCGACTGCTGCAAACACTTGGCGCGCAACCGCCAGCCGGCGCCGCGGTCGGATGTGCCGAGGCACTGAACGATCGCGGAATGGCCTATGTGCTCGAGGGCGGCGGCGATCTGAGCGATGGTCACGGCTATCCACTCGCAGCCGTCGCGATGGCGCTGGAGACATACAGCCGCTTTCCCGAAGGCAAACATCGCTGTTTCGAATTGTTCGCCGCGCAGGGAGTGAAGCTTCCCGATACCGCCGCGATGGCGATCCATCGCGGCCGCATCGATTTGCTCGAGCAGTTACTGAGCCGGGATCCCGCGCTGCTCGCGAAGACGCTCCGGTATCAGGACATCTTTCCGCCGCAGCTCGGCTGCCACGCGGACGAGACGCTCGGGCTTCACGGAACGCCGCTGGCCGGCGCAACCCTCCTGCACATGTGCGTCGACTACGACGAGATCGAGATCGCCCGATGGCTCCTGGATCGCGGTCTGCCCGTCGATGCCCGGGCCGACGTGGACGAGGCGGGGTTCGGCGGCCACACGGCGCTCTTCGGCTGCGTCGTCTCGATGCCGCATACCAACGGACGGCAGCAGGACGCATCGTTTGCGCGGCTGCTGCTCGATCGCGGCGCCGATGCGAACGCCCGCGCGTCGTTGCGGAAGCAGCTGGCGTTCCACGACGACACGTCGCTTCACGAATACCGCGACGTCACGCCGCTCTCGTGGGGCCAGCGCTTTCATGCGCGCGACTTCGTCAGCGGACCCGCGATGCGCCTCATCGCCGAACGCGGCGGACGCTAGAGAATCTCTTTGAGCCTGTCGGCAGGCCGCGCGAGGATCGCGCGGCTGCCCTTCTCGACAATCGGCCGCTGAATCAGATCGGGATGTGTGACCATCAGGTCGATGATGTCCGATTCGCTCAGATCCTTTTCTCCCAGCTTCAGCGTCCTGTAGATCTCTTCCCTCGTGCGCAGGAGATCGCGCGCGCTCATGCCCGCCTTCTTCAGCAGCTCTTTCAGCTTCGCCTTCGGAATCGGATCGGTGTAGTAGTCCACGGCGTCGAAGTCGACGCCGCTGTCCTTCAGGGCGTTGTACACCTGGCGGCAGGTCGTGCAGGTGGGCTTCTGATAAACGGTGATCTTCATGGGATTGCGGCGGCAAGGTGTGCCGCCATCTGCTCCAGCGTGATCTTGCCGTCGATGTACGGCTGGACGTGCGTTTCGATCGGGACACGGTAGCGCGGCCACGCCCTCTCGAAGAGGCCGGTGGAATACAAGTACTGCCTGTACTCGATGCCGCTCGCGGCGAGCTGCTGGCGCGTCACTTCGCCGGCCGTGTAGAACAGCACGACGTGCCACAGGTCGCCCGCCCGCTTGCCGGACGCGGCGAGCGCGGCGTTCACCGCGGCCTCCACTTTCTGGATGAGCCCGTGCGACGACTCGTGAAACAGCATCTCGGTGGCGCCGTACCCGGCATAGCTCGAATCTGCGCTCGCCACGACGATGTGCGTCGGGTTGTTGGACGTGTAGGCGCCCTGATACTGCGCCACGCGAACGACGTCCACGCGGACGGGCGCCGTGAACCAGGGCACGCCGTACAGGGTCGTCAGCTTCGCGATGATCCCGGCGGCGTGAGGCTGGGTGCGCCGGTCGGCTTCAGCGATCCAGGCGCGGTTGGCCGCGTCGTGCGCCGGCCACCAGTACTTTCTATAGATCGGCGCGGCCGACAGGAGCAGCGTTTTCAGTTCGTCGTCGAACGGCGCGCCGGTCAGCCGGTCGTCCCGATCGACCAGACCGAGCTTGATGCCGGTCATGCCCCGATCGAACAGCAGGTTCTTCGCAGCGAACTCGCGATCGTAGATGGCGACGGCGCTGTCCCACGTCGCCTGATCCTCCCGCGTTATCTGCACGTCGGAGCCTGAAGGAAGCGGCGTCGCCTGCGAACGGGAGCCAGGAGCGGCTGCGACGCGTCTGGCCCATGCGGAGGCCCAGAGAAAATGGTGCAGGTTCTGCCAGAAGCTGCTGTACAGCCGCAGCTGTGACACCTGGGCCGCTGGAGCATCGGCGGCGAAGGACGAACCGCCGCACAGCAGCACGCCGGCGAGCACGACGGCCGCAGTCGTTGTCCGCATGAACGGATTGTACGATCTCATGCGGCATCTGACGCCGGCCGTCTGGTGACGGTTGGGTGAAGCCCGCCGTTATTTCTTGCGGATGCGAATACTGCCGTTGTGCGCGACGAACCTGAGATCCGGTCCGCCGCCATTGACGGTCCCGCTCACGTTGCCGTCACGCCGGCCGTGGACCGTCGCGTGCGTCGCGGGCTGAAAATCGGAATCGACGCGCACGTGGTGGCCGCGAGAGTCGAAGTCGAAGCTGCTTGCGGCCGGCAGCGCCAGCTCCACCACGCCGTTGTGCGTGACGATGCGGCTGTCGGTGGTGAACGCAGCGAAATCCACGCGCGCCCAGCCGTTGTGCATGCGCAGGTCGAGCGGGCCGCCGAGGTTCGCCACGCGCACCATGCCGTTGTGCGTGGCCAGATGCACGGCGGCATTCACGTCGCGGATGTCGGTGCTGGCGTTGTGATTGTGAATTTCGAGCCGGGCGCTCTTCGGCGCCGTGACGGTGTAGTGGACCTCGGGACCGCTCCAGCCGCCGTCAAGAATCGACCAGAGGCTCCAGCTGTACTGATCGGGGGAAAACCACTTGATGGTCACGCGGTCCGGACTGCCCTCGACGTTCACCGTGGTTTCGCGGAAGCGGTAGGAGGATCGGGACAGCCCCAGCCAGTCGATCCGGACGTGCACTTCGACTTCCGGGCGGTCCCAGGTGCGGATGTCGATCCGGCCGTTGTGCGCGTCCAGCTCGACCGTCCCCATGGCGCTTAAAGGCAAGGTGCGGTCGATGTTCTTCGTCTCGGCGGCGGCCACCGACGCACACCCGAGGACCAGGCCGGCAAGCAGACCGATTCGGGAAATCATGCTGCCTTGGACGAGTGGTGCCGCGCCGAAGTTGCCGGTTTACCCCCAGACGGCTTTATCGCCAGACTTCGTGCGCCGTTTCAACCACCAGCGACAGCTTCCGCTTCTCGTCGTCCACGGTGACCGGGTTGCCCATGAAGTTGCTGGCAAACCCGCACTGCGGGCTCAGGCACAGCTGATCGAGCGGCAGGACCTTCGCGGCCTCGTCGATCCGCCGCTTGAGGACGTCCTTCGGCTCGAGCACCGGGGTCTTCGTGGAGACGAGTCCGAGGATGACGTGCTTGCCCTTCGGCACGTGCCGCAGCGGCTGGAAGTCGCCGGCGCGGTCGCTGTCGTACTCCATGAAGTAGTTCGGGATGTCGACGTTCCGCAGCACGACCTCGCTGACGTATTCGTAGCCGCCGCTTCCCATCCACTTGCCCCGGTTGTTGCCGCGGCACATGTGCATGCCGAGCGTCACGCCCTTCGGCGTGCCGGCGACAATCCGATTCAGGACCGACGCGTAGGTCTCGATGAGTTTCTGCGGATCGTCGCCGCGCGCCTTGAGTGCGTCCTGCGCGTGCGGATCGCACACCAGCGGAAACGTCACGTCGTCTATCTGGATGTAGGTGCAGCCAAGGGCCGCGAGCTCGACGATCTCGGCCGTCCAGGCGGTGACGGCGTCGTTCCAGAACTCCTGCAGATCGGGATACACCGCCGTGTCGATCGCGGCGCGGCCGCCCCAGAAATGCAGCATCGTCGGCGACGGGATGCTGATCTTCGGCGTCCGGCTGGTCTGCTTCTTGAGAAACGCGAACGCGTCGGTGAAGATGCCCTTCGTCCGCCTGATCTTCCCCGTCACGCGGACGATGTGGCCCGGAAGTTTTTCGACGGTGGTGTCGTTCTGGAACGGAAGCGCGGCGGAGATCGTCTGGCCCGCGTCGACCCACTGGATGCCGGTGCCGGACAGCGCCAGCAGAAAATCCTGGAACCACGAGCGGCGGCGGAATTCGCCGTCGGTGATGACCTGCAGGCCGACGCTCTCCTGGAGCGCCACGACGTCGGCGACGGCGGCGTCTTCGAGCTGCTTGAGCTGATCGAACTTCAGCGGCCCGCTGACCTGCCGATACTGATCGCCTTCGGCCTCGGTGCGGGCCTGCAGCAGCGCGGACGGCCGCAGGAGGCTGCCGACGTGTTCGGCGCGAAACGGCGGTGTGCTCACGAAACGTTCTCCACGTGTTCTCCAGTGATCACGCGATCGGAGCCGGCGTAGAGCTCGTCGACGAGCGCCGCCCTCCGGGCCAGTATCGCGCGCTGATTGAGCGATCCCTTGTCGGTGACTTCGAGCGCGTCGAGCGACGGCGGCTCCTCGAGGAACATCGCGCGCGAGATCTGCCGGCTCGAACCGGCCCCGGCCGCAAACGATCCGAGCCGATCGGCCATCCACGCCGCGACCGCCGGCGATCCGAGAATCTCGGCCACGCCCGCGCCCGGCGGCAGATCCTGACACAGCGCGCGGCAGGCGTCGACATCCGGCACGGCGAGCATGCCGATCTCGTCGCGGCTCTCGCCGGTAATCACGGCGTCGCGGACGAGCGGCGTGAAGTGCGCGATCACGCGCGCCCGCAGCGGGCCGACGTTCACCCACGTGCCGGTGGACATCTTGAAGTCCTCGGCGAGGCGGCCGTCGAAGGCGAACCCCGCGTTGACGTCGGCCGGATCGATGAAGCGGACGCAGTCGCCGAAGCTGTAGAAGCCTTCCTCGTCGAAGGCCTTGCGTGTGAGATCGTCCTGCCGCCAGTACCCCGGCGTCACGTTCGGGCCTTTGACGCGGACCTCGAGCTTGTCGCCGTGCGGGACGAGCTTCGCCTCGACGCCGGGAACCGGCACGCCGATCGCGATCGACAGCCTCGAGTCCCACGTCCGGCAGATGGCCATCGGCGCGGTCTCGGTCGCGCCAAGGCCTGTCACGAGAATCAGGCGCTCCCCGACCGTCTGCATCGCCAGCTCGTCGATCTCGTCCTGCACGTGCTGCGCGAGCGCCGCGGCCGCATAGAACAGCACGCGCATCCGGCTGAAAAACTTCGTCCGAAGCACCTCGTCGGCGCGCATCGCCCTGGCGAGCTCTTCGTAGCCGCGCGGGACGTTGAGATACACGGTGGACGCGATCTCGCGAAGGTTTCTGACCGACGGACCGAACAACCCGGGCACCGGGCGTCCTTCATCTATATACAGGGTGCCCCCGTGATGCAGGACGAGGCCGACATTGTGGTTGCCGCCGAAGGTGTGGTGCCACGGCAGCCAGTCGACGAGCACCGGCGGCTCGTCTCTCAGGAACGGCAGGATGTGCGCGATCATCTCCTGGTTGCTGCCGAGCATCCGGTGCGTGTTGATCACGCCTTTGGGAACGGCGGTCGATCCCGAGGTCAGCAGAATCTTCGCAATCGTCTCGGGCCGGATCGCGTCGTGCGCGCGCTCGACGGCGTCGGTCGCCGCGGTCGAGACGAGCGCGTCGAGGCTGCGGATGACCTCGACGTCTTTCCCGTCGTGCATGATCGCGCCGTCGATGCTGCGATCGAACGCCGCACCGCGTGCCGCAAAGACGAGACCCGGCGTCAGCAGGCGCATCGCGTGCCGCAGCATCGCGAAGTCCTTCGACACCGTCGAGTACGCCGGCGAGATCGGCGTCACGGGGATGCCGACATGCTGCGCGGCCAGCGACAGCAGCAGGTGCTCGCGATCGTTGCCGGAGATGACGGCGACGGGCCGCTCCCGGGACAGCCCGCGATCGAGAAGCGCCTGGCCGATGCGGCGGACCGCCGCCATCGCGTCGCCGTAGGTCAGCGTCTCCCATCCGCCGGAGCTCCCGCGCCAGGCCAGCAGCGGCTGCGCCGGCGTCCGGCCGGCCCAATACAGCAGCCGTTCGGTCGAACGCGCCGGGTAGTCGCGCAGCGCCGCCGTCGTCCGTACGATCATCGTGCCGTCGCCGCGGCGCGTCAGGGTCGCGGGTAGAGGCCCCAGCGGGACCGCTCTCACTTTCATAAAGGGTCAATGATACTGTCGTAGTCCATGGCCAATCCATTCCGCACGCTGGCGGTCCTCGGCGCCGGCAACATGGGCAGCGGCATCGCCCAGAAGATCGCCACCGAAGGGTTCGATGTCGTCCTCGTCGATGTGGACGATGAAAAGGTCGCACGGGGCCTCGGCATCATCGACCGGACGCTGAAGGAGGCCGGCGAGCGCGGCATCATGCGGCCGGACAAAATCAGGTCAATTCGCGAGCGGGTGCGCGGCACCGCGCGGTTCGAGGACCTGGGCGCCGCCGATCTCGTCGTCGAGGCCGTCTTCGAGGACCGCGCGCTCAAGCAGGACGTCTTCAGGCGGCTCGAATCCGTCTGCCGCAAGGACGCGATCCTCGCCACCAACACCTCGTCGTATCTGGTGAGCGATATCGCGTCCGCGGTGAAGACGCCGGAACGCGTGCTCGGCCTGCACTACTTCTTCCATCCCGCGAAGAACCGCCTCGTCGAAGTCATTCCCGGCGCGCGGACGGACCGCACGGTCTTCGATCGGGCGTGGGCGCTGCAGGAGCTGCTCGGCAAGATCCCCATCGAATCGGCGGATGCGAGCGGCTTCGTCGTCAACCGCTTCTTCGTCGTCTGGCTCATGGAAGCGATCCGCCTCGTCGAGGAGGGCGTCGCCAATACGGTCACCGTCGACGAAGTGGCCAAGCGCACGTTCGGCGTCACGATGGGGCCGTTCGAGCTGCAGAACGTCAGCGGCGTGCCGATCGGGCTGCACGCGTCGACGTCCATCGGCGCCGCGCACGGACCGCTCTACGGTCCGCCGGAGCTGTTGAAGAAACAGGTCGCCTCCGGACAGTTGTGGCCGCTCACGGGGACCGTCAACGCCGCCGCCGAGCCGGCGGTCGCGCAGCGCCTGCTCGCCGGCGTGTTTCTCGCGGCGAAGGCGCTGGTCGCGGAAGGCGTCGGCACGCTCGAAGACGTGGACATCGGCGCCCGCGTCGGCCTTCGATGGGCCGCCGGCCCGTTCGAGATGATGAACCGGCGCGGCGAAGCGCATCCGATCAAGCTCGTGAAAACGTCCACGCAGAACGGCATCGCCACGATCACGATCAACCGTCCGGACGCGATGAACGCGCTCGACGAAGCGGTCGGCCGTCAACTCGAGTCGGCCTTCACCGCCGCCTGCAACGATCCGTCGGCGAAAGGCATCGTCTTCGCCGGCGCAGGGCGATCGTTCATCGCCGGCGCGGACATCCGGTTCTTCATCAGGAACATCGAGAAAGGCGAGATCGGCCGCATTCAGAAGCTGACCGAAGATCTGCAGGCGCTGCTGCGCGCGATTCAGGACTGCAGCAAGCCCGTCGTCGCGCGCATCCATGGCCTGGCGCTCGGCGGCGGCGTCGAGTTCGCCCTCGCCTGCGACTACATCGTCGCCACGCCGAACGCGTCCATGGGATTTCCGGAAACGGGCATCGGCATCTACCCGGGACTCGGCGGCACACAGCGGACGACCCGCCGCATCGGCACCGGCCTGACGAAGTGGCTCCTGTTCACCGGACAGATCATCAGCGCCGAGGACGCGCTCGCGATCGGGCTCGTCGACGCGGTCGCGCCGCGCGAGGAGCTCGACGAGGCGGCGGCGCGGCTGGCGTCGGGCGCGCCGTCCAGGGAACGCCGTCCGGCTGATCCGCCGGCGTCCTATCAGGCGCTCGCCGCCTTCTTCGACGCCAACGACGTCGAGTCCATCCGGCTCGGCCGCGCGAACACCGGCGGCGACGAGCGGCTGGAGAAGGCGATGAAGGCGGTCGCGGACAAGGCTCCCGTGGCACTGCGGTTCGCGGCGTCTCTCGTCGACGAAGGCGCGCGCCTGCCGCTCGACGAAGGGCTCCGGATGGAGGTCTCGCACGTCCGCGAGATCTTCTCCACCAAAGACGCGCTGACGGGCCTGCTCAGCATCGGCAAGTCGCGACCGGTGTTCGAGGGCGCATGAACGAACCGCTGCAGCTCGATCGCGACACGCTGATCTCGGCGATCACCGCGTTTCTCTCCAACCAGGACAACCTCGACGAGATCCGCCGGGCGATCGAGATCGAAATCGACGCCGCCGGTCCGCAGGCCATCATCGAGTTGAACGCGCGTCTGTCGAACGCCGGCTCCGACTGGACGTACTACGAACGCGATCCGATGGCGCGCCGGGTGCACCAGCGCCTGGCCGACACGATTCTTCTTCCAGGCTCGACGTTGACCGGCGTCGAACATCTCGCCGCGGTCGCCGGCAAGCCCGTCGTCATCGTCGCGAACCATCTGTCGTACTCGGACGCCAATCTGCTCGAGGTGCAGCTGCACCG
>Ga0134123_10003096_pt1 | contig 10821 bp, 9 predicted proteins | sample KB303_FD_96460 | JGI IMG/M metagenome (GOLD analysis project Ga0134123, IMG submission 96460) | Terrestrial soil microbial communities without Nitrogen fertilizer from Kellogg Biological Station, Michigan, USA - KB3-0-3 | ecosystem: Environmental > Terrestrial > Soil > Unclassified ...
AGGCCGCGCCGCTCGTCAGGGAACTGCTGGAGCACGAGCCCACGGAATGGGATTCGTGGCTGACCGGCCGTCCCGAAGCGCGCAGCGTCCAGCTCTTCGAAGGCCTGCTCCAGGTGGCCGAAGCCGATGACCCCCGTGCGCTGCCTCTGACCGAATTCGTGCTCCGGCACGTCGACTCGGTCACCGTCCCGCCCGAAGCGGATCTGGCCCTGTTGTTCGTCCGCGGCCATGCCCGCCGCGTGCGCGCGTTTGCCCTCCTCAAGGCAAACGATCCCGGTGCGGCACTGCGGGCATACGACGAAGCCGCTGCCATTTTTCGCAGCGAGCCGGTCGCGCGCAGGGAGCTCGCGCTCGTCGAAACCGCGGCAGCCCCGCTCCGGCCGGGAGTTGCGGCGCGCCTCCTCGCCGAGACCCCGTTCAGCGAATGGCCCGGACTTGCCGCGCGGGAGGAACTGCAGAACGCGGAGGCGCTTCAGGAACTGAGCCGGCAGGTCGTGGCGCGGAGCGACAGCGTGCCTCTCGAGTCCCTCGCGATCGCCGGTCTCGCGGTCGCGATCGCCGACTCACTGCCTCGGCAGGGACGTGAGGAAGCCGTCGCCGACTTGCGCGCGCAGGCCTGGAAAGACCTCAGCGTCGTCTATCGCTATCTCGCGCGGTTCAGCGACTCGCTCGCGGCGATCGACAGGGCCGACGCGATCGTCCAGCCGTTCGCCGGCCTGAAGCATCAGTCCGCGATCCTGCAGCTGGCGCGAGCCGGCACGCTCGACGAGGCCGGCCGCCACGATGCGGCGATGGCTCTTATACACGCCGCGAGATCGGCGTTCCGCCAATTCGGCGACACGCGCCGGCTGTACCTCTGCGGCATCCTGGAGGGAGCGATTCTCCAGCACAGCGGCCGGCATCGCGACGCCGTCGTGCTCTATGAATCGCTGCTCGAGGATGTGCGCGGCCGGAACGATCCCGATCTCGAGGCCACCCTGCACAACAACGCCGGACATGCGCTCGTCGAGCTGGCGGAATTCACCGCGGCGGACGAGCACCTCGGACAGGCAGCCGCGCTGTTCGACCGGCTGGGACGCCCGCTGAAAGTCGCCGGGACGCAGCTCGCCCGAGGACGGATGCTCGTGCGCCGGGGACACGTCGAAGACGGACTCGTGCAGCTCCACTCCGCGCGCGGCCAGTTCCTCAGCCGGAACCTCGTCGAGGAAGCGGGATTGTGCGGCCTGGACATCGTCGAGGCGCACCTCTCGCGCGGCGCGGCGATCGAGGCCGAGGCGTTCGCGCGGCAGATCGTCCGCGAATTCACGGCCGCGCATCTGAACGCGCGCGCGATCACCGCGCTTCAGTACCTGAGCGAAGCCGTCGCCGCGCGCAACGCGTCCGCCGCCATCGTCGAGAACGTCCGCGAGTTCATCCACTCGCTGCGGCGCAAGCCCGACGCCGAGTTCAAAGTGCCGGCGTAATCATCGGGTGCGACGTTCCTCGCGTCGATCGAGCAGTACTTGCAAATCGAAGCGGCCTCGGGGCGATCACCGTTCCCAATTGGGTCGGTGTCGACAAACACTTCCAGGGGATCGCTCCGATCAACGGCTTCGATGCGATCAGCGGCCAGATCTGCGCGAGCGCGGACACATGGTGGTGCGCGTCGTTCGAACAGACGTCGGACACCGAGGGGGTGGTCACCACGCGGGCGGAATCCAACGGATCGGCGACCTCCTGCCGACCGGGCTCGAGCGTCCCGACCCCCAGGAGTTCCTCGTCTACAAGGTACCTGCGGCCACGATCGGGGGGAAATCAGGGTGGGTGTACAAGGGCGTGGTGTCGATCCCGAACCCGTCATTCTTCCATCAGTTCCAGTGCTTTTCGTTCGCCACGCAGACGAACGCCGATTTCCGGGACGTCGTCTATCTGCTCGGTTTCCGTCAGGACGAAGAGCTTTACGTCTACAGCATCGACCTGGCCGATAACCAGAACTACGGAAAATTGCAGCACCGACCGCACATACACGGGTTTGAGCGGCTCGCAGTGGCGCTATGGCGTAGGTCCTCCAGATCGTCAACTCGAAGCAGATCCGCATCTTCGGCTGCAGCGAGGATCCGACCGGTACCACCTCCGAGTACACCTTCCCGATCTACTACTGGGGGCATTAGCTACCCGGTCCGCTCAATGGCTCGCCGAACCGCCTCATTGACCGGCGGGGCTCGACGATCTGCCGGCAACAGGGTCTGGCTAAGCCGCTTTGGCATCACGTGATGATTTCATGCTGCGGGGGAACATTGCTTTTGCTGCCCGCAACCCATCCTCGCGAGCTCGGCGCCGCCACGCCCGCGGTCCTCGCGAGTGCCCGCGGCGCGCCACGCCGCTACTTGCATCGCCTGTTCGTTCGGGCCTCCCGGCTTCACGTTTCCGCCCGTCCCCGTAGCTCGCGCGTGTGTCACCTGTGGCTGCGCCTAAGGCCCGAACTGATCGCTGGGCATCACGAGCGCGGTGAGAAGCACAACGTTCATCGGAGCGGGACATCACTCGATGCGATCGCGCAGCTGCTCCATCTTTCGCCGCACGGAGCGCAATGCACATTCCATTGTCTACACTGAGTGGACACCACGAACGCAATCCTTTCGTCCCGCACGACTTGACAAGGGGTAATGATGGATGTAAAGAGTGCATGAGGAGATAATCATGCAGAACGAAACGTCCCCTGATCGCACGCGAATAGCTCCTCCCGACACTCGAAGAATCACCGGTCCTGGCAAGGATCCCGCCCGATTTATGGCGCGGTTCACTTTTTCGAACAACGCGGTCATCTAGTGAACGGCTTTGACATAACGGTCGCGGCAAACGAGAGACTCAGAAGAATCGTCAGTGCTGGAACCACCGACGTCCAACTCAATGAAGTCGTGGTACATGTGGTTCAGGGCGGTGTAATGTCCGCCGGAACATCTCCCCACCTTACACTCTAACCGTTGCCCAACTCTTCGCAGCAGGCGGCGCGCGGCCGTTCGCTGGCCCCGCGCTTCCGCGCCTCTTGCTTCGTCAGTTCAAGTGGCAGTCTGGCCGGCACAGGGAGGCCGCGTGCGCCCGAGCGAAAGAACGTTGTGGATTCAAACAAGAAGGGGGTTGATATGACATTGCGTCGTGGCCTATGCGCAATTGTATTCATGCTTTTTCTTCCATTGGCAGAACTAACCCATGCCCAGTCGCGTTGTGGCTGCGATTGGAGCGAGCCGGGATGCCAACGCCGTGATGTCCTGGGTTGTGACACTGAGCGCTCGGAGCCTCGTCAGCGATCCGGAGGAGAGTCCAGTGCTTCGAGCTTCGATTTCTTTCGGGATAACCCGATATCCAAATATATACGGGAGGCACCCCAGAGGCGGCACGCCCACTTTCTGAAGAGAGTCCAGGAGGCGCAGGAAGCCGCCGCTGCGGGAAATCGAGACGCTGCTATCGCTCTTGTCCGCTCCGCGCTGTCGCTCGAGGATGACGAAGAACTACGAAAGTGGCTGGCGCGGGCCGAACAGGAGCAGCGCTTTTGGGCAAAAGTGGGCGCCGTTGATAACGCAATGAACTCAAGGCATGTGGACCGCGCATTGCAACTCGCTCGGGAAGCACTTCAGATCAAGGAAAATTCCGGTCTGCGCAAATGGATAGCCGATACTGAGACCCAGAAGCTCATAGACAAGAACTTCGAACGAATGCGACTTGCACTTGACGCGGGAAACATGAGGCAGGCGGTCGCGTTCGCAGAGAACCTGCTTGGACTTCGCGCGGACGCGGAGTTACAACGATGGGTCGATCGCTACAGAGCACAATTTGCAATGGAAGAAGACCTGGCACTAGCCCGCTCGCAACTGTTAGAGCACGAAAGGCGGTTTCCGGCGCCGCCCTCACCATGCCAAAATAAATGTGTGAAACTTGGACTTGTCGTTGGTATCGCTCAGGAATACCAGACATTTCACTACGTACCCCTGCCAGGGCAGCGAGCGGCCGCGGAGATCGAGTACAACGAGCGGCTGGAACAAGCCGGTATCAGGCGCGATTATTTTGTGCGCCTGAAGGACTATGACTATGTCATAGGGCTCGCGGTATCAAGCAGCAGATTAGACGACATCGGAATGCGCGGTATGTGGGACAACTTCGCAAGCGGTCGTGCCACGCCTGTCCTGCAAAAGAAATACGATGAACTTAGGGGCAGGATTTTTGGAACGCTGGACTGCTACAGCAATGGTGCAATGATCTGCCTGGCCGCTCTGGCAAATCGTCATGCATCGGCAAAAAATGTCCGTCTAATCGGACCGCAGATTACAGAGCTGGCGATGTTGGAGTGGGATGGGCTTTTGCGGCGAGGCGAAATTGACAGGCTTCAGATCTTCATCAATCGCGGGGACCCGGTACCTCCAATATCAACAGTCGCGAATTACCTGGTCCCGGGCCTGAGGACACACACGTACAGCCTGATGGCGGTGAACGCAATATTGGATCAATTCGGGCTTCCCGATGATATTGTGCGAAACGCCCCAACGGCGGAAGTCATAGTCCTCAATTGCCGATCGGCCGGGTATACGTTCAGTATGGCTTGTCATAACCTGGAATCGTACGACCCAGGCAACACTCAATGACAAATTTCAGGGTTCAGCCGGGAGTGCTTATGAGAAACTATTTCAGCATACACGTAAGATTTCTTTGGATCGTCGCATTCATGCTTGCAATCGCAACCCCTGTCTGCCTGGCCGTGGACTATAAAAAGGCTCTTCAGTGGCAAGATGTCTTTCCGGGCCTGGAGCGAGCCGCGTTGCTGCAACCGAAGGATGGAGTCGCGTTATTGATTAAGCAATCGGTCGACGTTCGCACCAACGTGGCAATGCAACTTATGGCGCACTGTAGCAGTAGTACCCCCGGACCAGTCTGCGATGGTGACCTTGGCAATCCAGTTCTCGAAAACAGAATTGACGCCGAACTTGATGAAGAATTTAGAGATCGCGTTGGATCATCTGGCTCGATAACAAGCTTCGATTACGTGTTCCGGACTATCGCGCCGTTTTCGGTGATTACCGCAACGCGCTCCAATCGGGTCCCTTATGCGGCCATTTATTTTGAGCTTGGCCCGACGACCCCTGTCACGCGCCTCAGATTCGAGAGTCTATTCGGACAACCATCAGAGGAGTCGATCGACGCGAATCGAAATTCGGTGCTTGTTTACAGAACAAGCGCGAGCGGATTTAGCAGAGTTCTCAAAGTTCGATTGAATGGCAGTGGGCCACAAGTAGCCGGAGTAATGATGAGCGCAGAGCGAAAATAGGAGAATTCCGATGCGATTGGCCAGTATCCCGACGATCGTGCGTATATGCGTGGGACTAACGGTCGGTCTTGCGACGGCTTCATGCGTGAGTACAAGCCCCCCGGCCGGGTGGGTCCACCTGTACAAGGATCGGTCCGAGTGGGAAGCCGACCTTGCCGACTGTCAGCAACAGACTTTCTATATTACGGATACTACGAGCGCTGAGCTGGAGAGGTTGCGTTGTATGGTGGGAAAGGGTTGGCGGGCGGCGCCGTAGACGGATGTTGTGGCATTAAAAACAGCGCCGCCACTTCAGTAACTGTTTACCGGCTCACAACAGGTGCTGTGCGGTGGCGGGATTCCGCAGGGCATCGAAAGACAAGGGAGATTGCGTCGGCGGAGCGCTTTCGTGCGCTGTGCAGTACGGTTCGGCGAGAAAGTTCGTCGCCGGCGTCGAGTCGTAATAGAGGAATGTGAACAGGGCCGATCGCTCGCGGCGCAGGTGGCGAGCGAGTTGCTGCACTTCCTCGCCGCGGGGTACTTCTTTGACGATCGACGTCTGCCTCCACCTTTCCGATCGCCACCATTAATCCATGCTGCCCGATCCCGGCCGCGTCGCGTCGTTGGCTGATCGTGACCGATCGCTTCAGAACCCGTTTCACGCTTCACAGCCAGTTCGCCGTGCGCGATGGGGTTGCCGGCTTCGAGCTGGCCGTCGATTCTTCGCAGCAGATGCGCGAGACAGGTTTGGCTTTGCGCTTGCGCCGAGCGTTACCGCGGAGAGGCGGCGAGCAAACAACGATACGATTTTGGCTCTGACGTCACTATCAAGGCAGGAGATTGAACATGGACTCATCGAAAATTCGCTGGTTTGCGCTCACCGCCTGCTTCGTATTCTGTCCGCTCAGTGCCTGGGCACAAACGCCGGATGCGAACCGGCTCTGGACAACCGTTGGCTCCGATGGAACCGTCGACGAAACCTCGGCCGGCAAAGTCTTTTTTGATCACGGCGTGGTGCAGAGGGGACATCCGCTGGTCGTTGCGTCGACCGCCACCGCCGCGGCGGCTCCCACCGTTACCTTCCAGCCGACCGAGTCTGCGGTCATTCGTTACAACGTCACGGCCGTCGATGGCTTGTTTGCTTCGGGAGGGCTCCAGATGAAAATACGCTTCCTGGACGAAGGCCCTGGCGCACGGGTGGTTGCCAAGCTCATCGAAGTGGATCTGGCGACCGGAGGGGAAATGACGCGCCTGACGTTCGACAGCAACCTCTCGACCGTTCCCTCACTGAGGGGTTATCACGTGCACGAGGTCGCCGACTGCAGCAACGCCGGAGGCCGCATCGATTTCGTACGCAAGGCGTACTACATCGAAGCGACGCTCACGACCAGCTCGATCATTGCGACGAGCGCGGCCGGAATCCAGATCATTCAGCTCGGGAAAGTTCCCTGCATCACCTGACATGGGAATCACCGCCAGAGGATGTCTGGGTTTCAGGTTTGGACCGCGACCTCCGGCGTGACAGGCCGGAGGGCTGATATGGAGTGACCCTGTCAAGTCACGCTGGACGCGTTGACGGCGTTTCGCCGTTCTTTTCTTTAGATGCCTTTCTCCTTTCCGGTTTGCAGCCGTGCAGTCGGCCGAGGGAAAGCGGCGACGATGATCACTCTGATATTCGCGGGTTGGTTACCGGCATGAAGATGATCCGTCGGGAGCTGCCTCAGTCTAAGCGCGTGAATCACGAGGGATGCCTCGTGTCAGAAATAGCCCTCCTCGAGGGTTCTCCTTTCGAGTACCGGACCCTCAGCCGGCTACACGACTGCATGCCGTTGGTTTACGGGTGCACCACTTGCCCAACTGCCCAGATGAAGCCAATCAGCTCACGCGCTACGGCGACCGCGGCGATGACCGATCGCTTACCGCGGCCGGTCATGCGTGAGAACTTGCGATTCAGTCTTCGATCGCACTTGCGGGCGATCTCGATTAGCTCCTGAGACTGCGATTGGCGGCGCCGGTGCAGGGTCCGGCCCTCACCGGGTCGTCGTTGGTACTGCCAGGCTGCCTGGATGGCGATATGGCGGACATGAGCATTGCCGGCCTTGGTGATCGAGAAACGGTTTGTCTTATCGCCGGTGCTGTACTCCGAGGGCACCAGACCGATCGCCGCCATCAGCTGCGGGGCCGTGGGGAAGCGGCGTAGATCCCCGAGCTCGGAGAGGATCACCAGGGCCGAGAGCGTATCGATCCCACGCAGCACCCGCAGCGCCGAGACGTAAGGCTCGTATTCAGGCTTGCAGGCTGCTTGTTCGATCTCCTCGTCGAACCGGGCCAGTTGCTCCTCACGAGCTGTGAGCGTGACCTGCATCTCCTCGAGCACGAAGGTGCTGTACTCACCGGCAAGCGTGATGCTCTTGCTCTCAAGCCATCTGGAGAACCGCGCCGTCCACGCTTTGCCATCGCGATACCGGTGTCCATAGCGGAGCAATAGCTTCAGAATCTGATGGCGGATGCTGACCAGGTCCTTTTGCACCGCCTGCCGGCCGCGCACCAGGTCCCGAAGCGACTCCCGGCCTTCGTCGGGCACCGAGATCAATGTCAGTTCTCCGCTGCGGTTGTAGCGGGCAAGCTTGAACGCGTCGCGCCGGTTGGTCTTGACCCGTTCTCCTGGCTTGCGCGGAGTCAGCGACGGCGCTGCGACCTCGCACTGGATGTCGGTCTTGCGCAGCCGACGGTACAGCTCGTAGCCGCACGGACCTGCTTCGTAGACCACGCGCACCTCGCCGCCGAGGTCCTTCAAGAATCGAGTGAGCTTGCGAAACCCCTGATCGCCGGGGATCAATTCGAACTCTTTGCTCGGCTTCTCCCCAGTCCCTTCGAGCTGAGCGATGGTCCACTTGTCGGCGTGATCGTCGATCCCAATCCAATGGAAATCTTCATGACCCGTTCCTCCTGTATGTGGCTCTGCGTCTTGCGGGCGTAACCCACGAAAAGATACGCGAGCGAACGGGTCACTCCATCTTGTCTAAGAACTCGCGGCGGACAGTTCGGATCGCCCTGCGAGTTGAAACGTTTGTGCGCCGAACATCACTATCTCCTTCGTAGAGAGAAGGAGCTTCCTCATGAGGGTTGCGGCAGGACTTCTGGTGTTCGCTTTGATATCGAATGTCGAAGCGCAGCAGTGGGTGAAGGTCCAATCGATGAACGGCATGCGCCATTCGCATGCCACGGTCACGGGACCCGACGGCATGATCTACGTTATCGGGGGCGATGATTTCGGCCAGTGCTTCCAAACGGTAGAACAGTACAACCCGCGTACGAATACTCAGTGGGTACCCAGGGCAAAGATGCCGGGCGGCCCGCGCTGTCATCCCTCTGCGGTTGTGGGAGCAGACGGCTTCATTTACGTGATCGGCGGGTCGTTTGGATCGGTCGCACTCGATCGCGTCGAGCGATACGACACCGCGACCGGAACCTGGACGTCGCTGCCGCCACTGAACGAGGCGCGCGTCAGACCCGCTGTGGCCGTAGGGCCGGATCTTCGTATCTACGCGATCGGCGGGACGGATGCGGCTGGGCAACCCGTGACGAGCATCGAGGCATGGAACGGTAGCCAATGGGAGTTGCTGGGCGCAAAAGCTTCGAATGCGCGTCTCGCCATGACAGGACTCGACGGCGGCATCTACACGTTCGGTGTCGGCGCGGGGGCCCCGTGGGCGCGTTTCGACGGAAAGTCCTGGGTCGCGCAGGGCACAATGCTCCCTGAGAGCAAACAGAATTTCGCGGGCACCGCCGGGCCGGATGGATACATCTATCTGCCGGGAATCGGAATTACGTCGAAGTTCGGAAGCAGCCGCGTGAATCAGCACGAATTGTCAGGCGGTTTGTTCAACGTGTCTTATTTGCTCGAGTCGCGCGATGAGGCCGGGGGAGCCACCGCGGCCGAGGGACGGCTTTTCCTCACCGGAGGACAGACGTTCCTCCAGCCGAGCGACCCGTTTGCCAGTCCATTCAAGGTCCTCGACTCCGTCGAAGCATACGGTCCGCTGAATGCGCCGGTGCTGCCGGGCATCAGCGCCTGGTTCCGATTCGATGAGACAGGAACCACGAATACGGTTGATGAATCGGCGACCAGCAATACGGCCGCCACCGCCATCGGGACCCCGCCGCGGCCAGTCGGGCGCGTACGGCGCTCGATTCGTCTGAACGGCGTGTCGCAATACGTAAAGGTCACCGGCGCGGGAGTCGACTTCGCCGACGGTGACATGACCATCGAGGGATGGGTGCGCTGGTATCGCCCGGCCAATCTCAACCAGATCGTCCCTCTCATCGATAAACGGACGCGCTCCGGCAAGAAGTACCAGGGCTATGCGGTGTATTTCTACAACGGCCGTCTCGGCGTACAACTCGCGAACGGCACGGCTTACATGAACTACGGTTCGACGAAACTGATCCCAAACCTCGAATGGACGCACATTGCCATTACGCTGAATCGCTCGGCCAAGCTGCTGTCGGTTTACGTCAACGGCGTTCTCGACAAAAGTTGGGTGCCGCTCACCGACAGCACCGATAACGCCGCCCCGCTGCTCATCGGCCGTCACGCGCTCGATCCCGAGGTCTACCGGAACTACTACGGTTACGTGGACGAGCTGACGTTCTACCAGCGAGCGTTGCAATGGGCGGAGATCCGCGCCATTTTCCTGGCCGGGCGCGAAGGAAAGGAGTACTTCTGATTGGTACTTCCGGCGAAGCCGCTAATCCGCCTCCACGGCCTCGTCCTCGTAGTCGTCGTATTGTTCGATGTGGGCGAGGTACACGTGATCGTCCTCGACGAAGTAGAAGAGCCGCACGGAGGAGAGGCCGTCGGTGCTGTGCTCCTCGGTCACGCGGATCCGGAGGCCCTCGAGCCGCGGCTCGTCCTCGGGATACGTCGACGCCCGCTGGACCACGGCCTGCGCAAGGCGAGCGGTCTCCTCCGAAGTCTCGACGAGCCGTTCGAGAGCTTCCTCGTAATCATCGGTGAAGATGACCTGCCAAACCACGATGTTGTGCTGTCGGTCTTCAGACGACCGGACCCATGAAAACGTATCGCGGCGGGGTTACGCGTGCCCTTTGCGTTTCGGGCGTTTCAGCTCCGGGATGCGTCGCTCGAGGCGCTCGGCGGTCTCGCGCTCGCTGCGGGACCTGGCCTTCCGTTCGGCCGGCGGGGAAGGCGCACCGAGGGCGGCGAGCAGTCGCTTCATCTCGTCGTACATGGCCCAGGCGGCGCGGCGCGCCTCTTCGAGATCGGCATTCGCGACCTCGATCTCGAGACCTCCGAGAGTAACGCGCTTCAGGTTCGGGAGCGCGGGCAGGATCTGACGGATCGTCTCGAGCGTCACATTCGCGCCGCTCTCGATCTGCTGCACCTGCTTGCGCTGCACGCCCGCGCGGCGCGCCAGTTCCATCTGACTCAATCCTGCTTCGATTCGTGCCTGTTTGACTTCGTCGTGGATCATGGAACGATGATATCACCACGGACACTCAAACTTAACACCCGTTTGTGCGCG